>Ga0074199_1000034_pt1 | contig 327346 bp, 288 predicted proteins | sample EPASupsiteSAE347_FD_64528 | JGI IMG/M metagenome (GOLD analysis project Ga0074199, IMG submission 64528) | Bioremediated contaminated groundwater from EPA Superfund site, New Mexico - Sample SAE3-47 | ecosystem: Environmental > Aquatic > Deep subsurface > Groundwater > Contaminated ...
TAGGGAATAGGGAATAGGGAATAGGGAATAGGGAATAGGGAATAGGGAATAGGGAATAGGGAATAGGGAATAGGGAATAGGGAATAGGGAATAGGGAATAGGGATTAGAGACCATTCTCCGGTGAATGGTATTACTGGGTCCTATAGGTCGGAAAAGACTTATGGGACCTGTTTTTTAGTCTTAGTTCCCAGACGTACAAGTTTTGGGTCTGCTGCCTGCCCCTGGCCGCCCCTTCGTTATTCCGGCGCAGGCCCGAATAACGAATCAAAACTTCGTCGAATTAATAGGACGAATGCGAAGACTCTACGGGAAGTTCATGACTGCACAGGAAGATCGTAACCTCTGCAACTGTTCGTCGACGGAAAAGAGATAGCGATTTTCGATTACAGGTTGCGCTGATAAGACAAGCGCCCGTTAACGATGATGTGGCACAAAAAAGTATTAAAGATGATGTCGCACTCCACATCTAGTCCCTAATCCCTAGTCCCTAGTCCCTAATCCCCGATTCACGCGCCGCTCATCGCTTCATACTCGATGATCACGTTATTCTCGATGACGTAAAGGTCGCCGGGGGTCATGTTGACGTCGGTCAGGTTGATTTGCATTTCTTCGTAGTTTTCCTGCTCCAGGTTTTCTATCGCGGAGACGAGTTTGCCCAGAACGCCGTCGCGGTGGAGGAGGGCGGTGTGGATCTCTTCGGAGAGGTTGAAATCCTTGAGGATGGTTTCGAGGGGGACCTGGAAGAGGGCGTCTACGAGGGAGAGGACTCCGGTGATGAAAGCCATGTCGGCGGCGGATGTGTCGCGGGTTATACGGGTTGCCAGCAGTTCCATGATCCTGCCCCGTATAACGGCCCGCTCGAAGAGGGGGGCGCTCGTCGTATCGTGGCCTTCGTCGGCGAAAAGGAGGAGGGTGACCCACTTCTGGAGGTTGCGGTATCCGAGAAGGGCTATCGCCTGGCCGATGGAGTTAATCTTGTGGGCGGTATAGAAGGCCGCCGAATTCATGAACTGGAGAAGTTTGATGTGCAATTCGGGGTTTTTCCTGAACAGGCCCTCTATGACGAAGAATTCCTCCTCGCGGGCAAGGAACCTTGAAAGCTCAAGGAGTACGAGTTGTGCGGGGGAGATGGACCGTGCCGATATGATGGATGGTTTCGCGAAGAAATATCCCTGGAAGTAATCGAAACCGAGATCGCGGCATTCCTGAAAGTCCTCGTGAGTCTCCACCTTTTCTGCAAGCAGTTTCAGGTTATGCTGCTTCAGTTTTCCGACGAGTTCGGGAAGGGCGGACCTGTCGGTTGCCATGAGGTCTATCTTGACGTAGGAGGCGATGCGAAACATGTCCTCGAAAGCCCCGTCATATGCTGTAAAATCATCGAGGGCAAACTGGTAGCCGTTCTTCCTCGTCCTGGCGCAAAGCTCCACCACTCTTTCGTCCATCTTTACCGTTTCGAGAAGTTCAAGGACGGTTGACTTCCCGGGCAGAAGGTCTACAATGCCGCTTTCCAGCACCTGGTCATCGACATTGATAAACCCGATCTTGTCTCCGATGAGTTTCGAGATACCGATATTATTGAGGGCGTTCACCATGACGCTGGCCGTCGCCTGCATGTTGTCGGTGACGTTGGCGCCGTTCGCGTCGCCCTTGCGAAACAGGAGCTCATAGCCGAAGATCTTCTTGAGTCTGTTCAAAATGGGTTGTCTGCCGATATGAACCTGCCCGTCTTTGGCAGGCTGCGCATTGCGTTCCCTGTGGCTGGTGCCGGTTGCGGGTGTTTTTATCACGGGCCGGATTTCCTTTACATAATTTATCGGTTATAGTATCCATAAGATTAAGCCGACAAACTGTAGACGCTTAAGTTACGGGTGGATTTTCCGATCATAGTGGAAAGGAGGAGAATTACATGAATGAGGGAGCTATTCTGCAGCTTGTGACGTTTAAACTTGGAACCGAGGAATTCGGCGTCGATATACTGAAGGTGCAGGAGATCAACAAGATGATGAACATCACGAAGATCCCCAACGCGCCTGCATTTATAGAAGGCGTGATAAACCTGAGGGGAAAGATTATCCCCATCGTCGACCTCAGGAAACGTCTCGGCTTCAGGGAACAGCCCTATGACAAATCCACGCGTATAATTGTCGTCGAACTCGAGGGTCTTGTGCTCGGTTTCATCGTCGATTCCGTTTCGGAGGTCCTGAGGATCCCGGAAAACACGATCGAACCGCCTCCTTCCATGGTTGCAGGCATAGAGTCTGAATACATAGAAGGCGTGGGCAAGCTTGACGACCGGCTGCTTATTCTTCTCGAACTGAAGAAGATATTCTCATCTCCCGAAAGAAAGGATATCGAGAATATCGATATGAACTAGGAGACCACCGGACGGCGTTATGGATGATACCTTCGAGGTCAACCTCTTACGTAATGTTCAGCCAACCGACAGAAAACTCTCGGTATCAAGGGAATTCGTCGGCCCGAAGAAGAAACAGGAGAGGAACCGAAAGGACGGGCAGGGTAGCGCCGGATCGGAAACACCCGGGAAAGCCGTCAGGCTCTATGGCAGAGACGTTTCAGAAAACCCCGCGGATGAAGAGCACGAGGGGAGGATAGATATAACGATATAGAGGCGGGTAATAGGTAATAGGTAATGGGTGACGGTGAATGACCGCTGCCCATTTTTTTTTACGACTCTGCCTTCAACCCGCTTTTAGCTTTCGGGTTTTTCCTTGGCACCTTGCCCGCCGCCCGGTGACTCTTGCCCGTTTTCTTCATTTCCTCCTCCGCCAAGAACCTTGTAAAGGTTTACGAGATTGGCTATGCGGGCGTAGCGGACTGAGATCAGGCCCTGCTGTGCCGCGTAGAGGCTTCGTTGCGCGTCGAGGACGGTGAGGTAGCTGTCTATGCCGTTTGTGTAGCGCGCATCGGCAAGGCGGTAGGTATTTGCGGAGGCGTCCACCAGGGATTGCTGTGCTGTCATCTGGTCTCCGACGGTACCCTTCACGGCAAGGGCGTCAGCCACCTCCCTGAAGGCGGTCTGAATAGATTTCTCATACTGTGCCACGTATATTTCGCGAGTGGCCTTTGTCGCCTGGAGGTTGGCCCACAGCAAAATCGAATTGAAGATCGGCACGCTGACCTGCGGCACAAAGCTCCAGGTGGCGGCCCCGGCCTTGAACAACCCGGCAAGTTCGTTACTGGTTGTTCCGATGCTGGTCGAAAGCGTGATGGAAGGAAAGAAAGCGGCCCGAGCGGCGCCTATGTTGGCATTGGCGGCCTTGAGATAGCTCTCGGCCTGGAGTATGTCGGGCCTTTTCAACAGTACCTGGGAGGAGAGGCCGGGCGAAAGGTCTTTTGGCGACGCGATGGCATCCAGACTGTCGGACAAAAGCTCGGGGGGTACGGGGGCTCCGACGAGGAGGTTCAAGGTGTTCTCGTCGGTGGCCGCGTAGGCGGTGAAGCGCGCAACGTCCACGCGCGCTGCTTCCACTCTGGTACGGGCCTGGTTGAGATCAAGCTCGGATGAAGACCCCAGTTCGTAGCGCCGTTGGATCATGGTGTAGGTGGACTCCTGGGCTTTGAGGGTCGATTGGGCAAGTTTAAGGTTTTCCCTGTCGGCCGCAAGGATCAGATAGGTATTTGCAACCTCGGAGATGAGCGAAATCTGTGCGCTTCTTCTTGCGTGCTCTGTGGCGAAGTACTGTTCCAGCGCGCTGTCCTTGAGACTGCGGATGCGCCCGAAGAAATCAATCTCCCAGGAACTGATCCCCACGTTGGCATTATACAGCCGTACGTTGGTGGCTTCATGGTTCTCACCGATGTCAGCCGGGGTCCTGTATTCGTTGAGACTGCCAGCAGCGTTTGGCAGGGGAAGGAGTACGGCCTGCTGGACCCGGTACACAGCCCGCGTCTTCTCGATATTCAATGCTGCCACCCTCAGGTCCCGATTGTTCTTGAGAGCAAGGTCGATGACCTTCTGGAGCTTTTCATCGGTGTAGAACTCGCGCCACCCGATGTCGGAGGCGGCAGCAGCGGTCTCGCCGGCGGCAGTCTCCTTATACGCAGGGCCCGTGGGCCAGGCGGCGGGGACCGGCGCATCGGGGCGTTTGTAGGCCGGGGCCATGGTGCACCCGGCAAGGCACGCGATCATGGCAAGAATGATAATCGCATTTCGTATCATGTTACTTTCCCTCCGGAGGCGTGATATGGCCGGGCGTCTCCCCGGGCGCTTCGCTCACCCGCTTTTCTTTCTTGAACAGTTGCGAGATGACGACAAAGAGGAGCGGGATATAGAAGAGATCGATGAATGTGGCGGAGAGCATGCCGCCGGTGACTGCCGTACCGATGGCCTTCATGGCCCCGGCGCCCGCGCCTGTCGAAATGGCCAGCGGCAGGACGCCGAAGAAAAAGGCAAGCGACGTCATAATGACGGGCCGGAACCTTACCCTGACGGCCCCGATCGTGGCTTCGAGCAGTCCTTCCCCGCGGGCCAGTCTCTCCCGGGCGAACTGGATGATGAGGATGGCGTTCTTTGTCGTGAGACCCAGCGTGGTGAGGAACCCGATCTGGAAGTAGACGTCGTTGTGTAGTCCCCGGGTCCAGGTGAAGAGCGTCGCACCGAAGACGCCGAGCGGCAACATGAGCATGTTGGCGATCGGGATCGGCCAGCTTTCATAGAGGGCCGCCACGCACAGAAAGATGACGAGAACGGAGAAGGCGTACAAGAGGGGTGCCTGAGAACTTGACATCTTTTCCTGGTAAGAGAGTCCCGTCCATTCGAAACCGATCCCGTGGGGCAGCTTCTTGACGGCCTCTTCCATGGCCTGCATGGCCTCTCCGGAACTTCTCCCCGGTGCCGGTTCACCCTGGATATTCATGGACGGAAAGCCATTGAAGCGTTCGAGCCGGGGAGACCCGGATGTCCAGTGGCCTGTAGAGAAGGCTGAAAACGGGACCATCTTGCCCTTTTCGTTGCGTACATACAGTTTATCCACGTCTCTGGGGAGCATGCGGTGGGGGGCATCGGCCTGGACGAACACGCGCTTGACGCGTCCGCCTTGGATGAAATTATTGATGTAGGAACTGCCGAATGCCGCCGATATGGTATTGTGGATGGAACTTATGGGTACCCCGAGGGCTCCGGCCTTTTCCCAATCGATATCGACCCGGTATTCCGGCAGGTCCTCCATGCCGTTGGGCCTCACCTTGGTGAGACGTTTGTCCTGCGCTGCGAGGCCCAGCAGCTGATTTCGGGCCTCCATGAGTTTCAGATGGCCGAGACCGCCACGGTCAAGGAGTTGAAAGTCGAAACCGGTGGCCGTGCCCAGTTCGATGACAGCGGGCGGCGGGAAGGCGAATACGAGGGCGTTGCGATACTGGGAAAAAGCCATCATGGCCCTCTGCGCTATTGCCTTCACCTTGAGGCTTGACTTGCCCCGGAGGTGCCAGTCCTTGAGCTTGACAAATACTATGCCGTTTGTCTGGGACCTTCCGGAAAACCCTATGCCCGATACTGTCATGACCGACTCAACGGCATCTTTTTCATTTTTCCGTAAATAGTCCTCTACCTTGTTGACAATCTCTTTTGTTTGCTCCAGGGTGGAACCCGTGGGCAGCATGATCTGGGCGATCATAATCCCCTGGTCCTCATCGGGCACATAGGATGTGGGCATACGAAGGAAGATAAGCGCCGCGATGGCGACGATGATGACGTAGACGACAAAATAGCGCTTTCTCCGGGTGAAGGAGCGCTCCACCTGTTTGGTGTACAGGTCCCGGGTCTTGAAGAAGTAACGGTCGAACCACCTGAAGAAGGGGCGCAGGATGGGCAGGGCGGCCTCCGCCGGTTCATGGCCCTTGGGTACCGGCTTGAGGAGAGTGGCGCACAGGACCGGTGTCAGGATGAGGGCCACGATGACGGACAGAAGCATAGAGGCGATGATGGTCACCGAAAACTGGCGGTAGATGACGCCGGTGGAGCCCCCGAAGAAGGCCATGGGGCCGAAGACCGCCGAGAGCACCAGACCGATGCCGATAAGGGCGCTTGTGATCTGCTCCATCGACTTTCGGGTGGCTTCCTTCGGCGGAAGCCCCTCCTCGCTCATGATACGTTCCACATTCTCCACGACGACGATGGCGTCGTCGACGAGCAGTCCGATGGAAAGGACCATGGCGAACATGGTCAGCATGTTGATGGAGAAACCGAAAAGCCCCAGTACGGCGAATGTTCCCAGAAGGACGACGGGTACGGCGATGGTCGGGATTAGCGTCGCCCGAATATTCCCCATAAAAAGCCACATGATCAGGAAGACCAGCAGGATGGCCTCGAAGAGGGTTTTAACCACCTCGTTGATCGCCACCCTGACGAAGGGGGTGGTGTCATAGGGGTAGACGACCTTCATTCCCGGCGGAAAGTACTGGCTCATCTCGTTCAGCTTTGCCTTAACCGCGTCGGCCGTATCGAGGGCATTGGCTCCCGCGGCCATGCGTATGGCCATGCCGGCGGAAGGCTTGCCGTTATAGAACCCTTCGATGTCGTAGGCGTCGGTTCCCAGTTCCACCCTGCCTACATCGCTGATGCGCACACGGGATCCGTCGGGATTGACGCGGATGGGAATGGAGGCAAACTCGTCGGGATTCTTGAGCATGCTCTGGACGATGATCGATGTGTTGAGCCGCTGGCCCTCAACCGCAGGGGCACCGCCGAACTGGCCCGCCGAGACCTCCACGTTATAAGCCCTGAGGGCCGCCTGGACATCGGCCACGGTCAGGCTGTAATCAGTAAGCTTGTCGGGGTTGAGCCAGATGCGCATGGCGTACTGGGACCCGAAGTTTTCCACTTCGCCGACACCGGGGACCCGTGCCAGGACTTTCTCAAGGTTGGACTGGGCATAGTCCCTCAGGTCGTTGCCATCCATACTGCCGTCTTCGGAGATCAGGCTCACGATGAGGAGCCAGTTCCTGGTTGCCTTGCCGACGGTGATGCCCTGCTTCTGAACCGTGTCGGGAAGACTGGCCGTGGCAAGCTGAAGTTTGTTCTGCACCTTGGTCCAGGCCACGTCGGGATCGGTACCCGGGGCAAAGGTCAGTTCGAGCCGGGAACCTCCCGCAGAGTCGCTGGTGGCGGCCATGTAGATCATTCTGTCGAGGCCCGTCATCTTTTGTTCGATGATCTGCGTGACGCTGTTCTCAACAGTCTCGGCGGAAGCGCCGGGATAGTTGCTTTGTATATAGATGGACGGGGGCGCAATGGGTGGATACTGGGATATGGGCAGGCTGTAGATGGCGAGAGCACCCACGAGCATGATGATGATGGCGATGACCCAGGCGAAGACAGGGCGCTCCAGGAAGAATTTCGATAGCATCAGGTCCCTCCGTTATTTCGCTTTTGGGGCCGGCTGGGCCGGCTGGGCCGGTTTTGGTGGTTCGATCTTCGGGTTTGCGTCGCCCTGCGCCGCGGCGGGTTTGAAGGGGACGGCTTTTACCGGGATCCCGGGCCGTATCCTCTGGAGACCCTCGACTATCACCCGGTCGCCGTTCTTGAGGCCCTCAGTGACGAGCCATTTGTCGCCGATTGCATGGTCGGCGGTGATCATCCTCTGTTCGACCTTGCTGTTGGGATCGACGACAAGAACGTAGGGATTTCCCTTGGGGTCGCGCGACACACCCTGTTGGGGTACGAGGATCGCCTGCTCGGCGATTCCCTGCTGAACCAGCGCCCGGACATACATGCCGGGCAGGAGGATGCCCTTTGGATTGGGGAAGACCATCCTCAGGATAAAAGACCCGGTGCTGGGATCTACGGTGACGTCTGAGAACTTGAGGGTCCCTTCCTGGGGATAGGCAGTTCCGTCTTCAAGGAACAGTTTCACCTTTGCCTGATTGACAGCGGTGCCCTTGAGCGTGCCCGATGCCATGTAGCGCTGGAGTTTCAGCATATCCTGGCTTGATTGCGTCACGTCCACGTAGACGGGATCGAGTTGCTGGATTGTCGTGAAGGCAGCCGGTTGGTTCGCGGTGGCCAGTGCGCCCACGGTGACGCTCGACTTGCCGATGCGGCCGGCAATGGGCGCATTGACGTTGGTGTATCCCAGGTTGATCCGGGCGGTCTCGACGGCCGCCTTCCAGTACTTGACATCGGCCTCGGCCTGCATCTGCGCGGCGGTGACATCTTCGAATTCCTGCTGACTGACGGCCTTGATCGCAACAAGTTCCTTGTATCGCTGTGCCTTTGAGCGAAGCGGCGGCAGATTGGCCTCGGCCCTGGCGAGGGAGGCGCTTGCGTTATCGAATGCTGCCTGGTAGGGTGCCGGATCGATCTGGTAGAGGGACTGACCGGCCTTGACGTCGCCGCCCTCGGTGAAGAGGCGCTTCTTGATGATGCCGGACACCTGGGGTCTTACCTCCGCAACGAGAAAGGCGGATGTCCTCCCCGGCAATTCCCTTTCGACAGGTACTTTTTCGTACTCCATGACCACAACGGCCACTTCGGGGGTGCCCTGACCCCCCTGGTTCTTTTTGCCGCACCCGGTCGCCATCATGGTCACGACAAGAACGGCAACGACAGCCATGAGAACTGCTTTTCTGGAATACTGCATATACCACCCCTCCAGTGAATAGTAATTCCTGACGGATTCCTTCATTTCCTTTCGCCTTCACAGGGTACACAGCTTTCATCGGCAAGTCTCAACAATTCTTCGATGATCTTTACCCGTTGTTCCTCGGTGAAAGTCGATATGGACAACATCTCCTGCAGCCATAGCCCGTCGGCTGCCAGGGCTATGATGGCCGCCCTCTCAAACGCCATGCCTGAGGAAGCGATTTGAGTGTAGAATTCATTGACGACCTTGCGTACCGGTTCGTTAAGCTGTGGATCGTGCGCCACGGCCGCAGAGAGCGATGCACCGAGACTGTCGCGTCCACGTTCGCGGTAGAGGACGGCGAGTACGAAGCTCTTAAGCTCCCGTGCGGGACTTTCAGGCAGCTCGTCGAGTATCCTCTTACGCGCTTCCTGGTGGACCTGCACCTGCCGTTTGACCATGGCCACGAGAAGCGCTACCTTTGTCGGGAAGTGATGAAGAAGCCCTCCCTTGCTGACGCCTGCCTTGGCGGCCACGGCCTCGAGAGTCATATGAGACGCCCCGGCTTCCAGGACGACAGTCTCCGCGGCATCGATAATGGCATCATAGGAACTTACTCGTGGACTCATGTGATACTCCTTGCAATTCTAAACTATACAGTCCGGACGGTACAGTTTAGAATTGCCCACGGTTTTTGTCAAATGTTTTTCAATATTTTCCCTTCTCAATGGGTTTTGCCGGACTTTTCTGGAATTATTTAAGAGGGGTTTTTGCTAGAACCCCTGTATTCCCTTGCGTATGAACATGATCGCGATGGAGGCTATGATGAGACTGAAGACCCGGGAAAGGGCCTCCACGATACGTCGGCCGAGGAGTTTCAGGATGAAGTCCGAGAAGTAGAGTACGATCCAGCAGATGATGATGTTGAGGACCAGGGATATGAGGTAATAATAGAACGGGTACTGGCTCCATACGATCATGGAAGTGGCGAGGACGGCAGGCCCGGCGAGCAGAGGTATGCCGAGGGGCACGACGCCGAAGAACTCGTTTTCCTGTACAGGTTCACCATGACCCTGGATGAGGTCCCTGATGGCGGTTATGAAGATGACGATCCCGCCGGCGACGAGGAAATCCTGCATGGATATCCCGAGATAGGTCATGACCCTGTTGCCGACGATGACAAAGAGCATGGATATGATGAATGCCGTGAGCAGGGAATCCCTGAGGTGTCGTGTCCTGTTCTCGCGGTCCATGGACGCGGTGAACTTTATGTATACGGGCAGGACCCCGAGAACATCAAAAGCGACAAAAAGCGGGATGAAGGAAAGCAGAAAGGCATCGATCATTCCGGTCTTTCTCCCTCAAGGTATATCCGGGCATTTTCAGAAAGAGTCCCGTCAAGTCCTATCTCGTTTCCCCATTCGTCAAAGACCTTCTTCCCGCCCTCGACCTCGCTCATAAGACCGGCGCCGATGAGGGCATGGCGCACTGTCATGCCCGGTGCAAGGTGGATCTCGGCGTCGTTTACCCGTACTTTCACCGTCTAGTTCTCTACCTTTATCCTGCCCTCCAGGGCGGGGTTCACCTTTTTTTCTCTGGAGACTTCCGACACAACGACATCACGGAGCCATCTGCCGGCATCATTGTAAACGAGGTTTCCGCTTCGTATCGTTCCGCCGAGAATCTCAAAGTCCGGTGCCTGCCTGATGGCCTCGCGGAACGCCTGGTATCCGTCGCCTCCCGCGGCCAGAAAGTCATTGGTTGCCACCGTGTACTGCCGCGACGGGTCGATGGGTTCCCCGGCGATCTCTACCGTTCCCAGACGGCCGCCCGGCGCCCTTTTGCGGGAATAGGTGAAGGTGATGCCGGATACCTGCGGGAACCGCCCTTCTTTGTTTTCAATACCCGAGAGCCCGTATTCGAGGGCATCCCTTATCTGCTGTCCTGTGAGGCGGATCGCCACGATGTAGTTGTTGAAAGGCAGAACCGAGTAAACGTTTCCGACTGTGATCGAACCTTTCCTTATACTGGTACGAAGCCCGCCGCCGTTGATTATTGCGGCGTCGGCCCGCGACTGCTGTTTCAGGATGTCGGCGACAAAATTGCCGAGGTTCGATTCCGTGACGCGCGCGTTCTCTCCGTCAAGATCGACCGCGGCCTCTCCGATGACCTTTCCCATCGATTCGTTCACCCTGGCTGCCCAGGTATCGACGATACCGGCAACCTGTTCGTCTTTTTTCATTTTGGCCGGCATGATATCCTCAAGCCTGCTCGCGGCCCGGACAACCTTGCCGGATTCCACGGTAAGATCGAGGACGCCGAGCACCAGTCCGTGTTCCCATGCCTGGACGATGATAGTGTCCCCGACGGTGATGTGATGCACCGCCTTTGTGTGGGAATGACCGCCGACGATGACATCGATGCCCTTGACGGTACCGGCCAGCGCCATGTCGGCATTGTATCCCAGGTGGGAGACGACGATGATGATATCAACCTTTCCTTTCAGTTCCCCGACGTAACGCTCGACGGTTCCGGCCACAGGCAGGAAAGTCAGGCCTTTCACATTCCCGGGGTGTGTTGCCGCGGGGGTTTCCTCGGTAACGACGCCGATGATCCCCACCCTTATACCGTTTACTTCTTTTATAGTGTAGGGCCTGAGAGCGTCGAGGCCGGTTACGTTCGCCGCCAGGACAGGGAAATTTGCCTCCTTAACGCGCCGGGTAAGCACCGCCGTGCCGAAATCGAACTCGTGGTTCCCTACGACCATGGCGTCGAAACCCATGGCGTTCATTACCTCGATAGTCGGCTTGCCTTCAAAAAGGTTTGCCCAGGTGCTTCCCTGGATCATATCCCCGGCGGCCAGAAGGAGCGAGGGTTTTTCCTTTTTCAACTCCCCGGACTTTGCCGCAAGATACGCCGCCCCGCCCTGAAGTTCGTCGGACCCGATGCGCTTGTAGCTCTCCGCGAAACCGTGGAAGTCGTTTACGTGGAGTATTCTCAGTTCCGCGGCGCCGCAGGGCGCAAAAAAGACGGCCAGGAGAAAGACGATCGTGAATGACAGAAGAAGACTGATCGAAGATATCTTTTGTTTCATTATCTCTGCGCTCCCATTATGTTTTTCAATGTTTTCACATATCGTGCGTTCCATTTGTGGTCCTTGACGGGGAAGAACAGGGTCTTTGCGTCCCCCGTGTCGTCGACTATGATCCGGTATCGGGAAAAGGTTTCCAGGGGCTTCACGGGGTGGTCGACGAAGGTGATTACGAAGGAGCCGCCGCTGGTGGTGAAGAAGGTGATTCCGGGGATGCGCCGCAGGCCTTCCTCGACGAAGGAGCCTTCACTCTCCATGAACGACCGGGTCCTTTGGGGGTACGTACGATCCCGAAGTGACTCCACCGCGGCGGCAGCGGCAAGTGTGCCCGGCGTGCTTATGAACGACCGCTGCCTTATACCCCTCAGAGCCGCATCGGATCCGATGGCATAGGACACCGGCAGGCCGGCGAGCGCATAGTACTCGCTCAAGGAACTAAGGACGAGACATCTGTCGCTCCCGGTGATGGCGGCTGAAAGAGAAGGCATCTGTGAATATCTCCTCAGGGTCTCGTCAATTATGAGAAGAGTACCGCGCCCGGCCGCCTCCCGAAGGATCGTGTCGATCGCGTCTTGCGCCGGGGGAGCGGCGGACACGAAGGAGGGACAGGCGAGAATGGCGGCATCGCACCGGCGCATCTCGTCGAGCCAGGCGGTGATGTCAAGGCGGAAACTGTCCGTCCTGTCCAGGGGACAGAAATGAAGCTTCAGCGGATCGTTCAGCAATCCCCGGTAATATGCGGGGTAGGGTGCGGCACACAGGACACCTGAGGCGCCGTGCGCCTGGAGTATGGACGTCGCGAGGGCCGCAAATGTCTCACCGACAAGCACATTTTTCTCGGGGACACCTTCGGATCGGGCTATGGCCCGGATGAGGAACCGGGCCTCGGCGTCGGGATGCCGATCCATGACCTTCACGTTTTTTCTGACTGCGTTCCTGGCTTTGGCGGACGGACCCAGCGGGTTTACCGTGGTGGTGAAGTCCATGATTCGCGGCACGGAAATGTTTTTCCGTGCGGCAAAATCGTGAATGTCAGGGATATCTCTCTTCATAAATGGTAACTATTCTTATAGCACGAACGGCGGCAAAAATCAGCCCCGGCGCCCCCCCGGTGGATGCCAGTGCCTTTCGGCCCGCGCAGGGCTGGATGGAGGTCCGGGTTTCTTCTTAAGGGTTCACCGTCATTATATACCTGAAGCTTTTCTGCTCCACTCTCATGATGACACCCGGTTTCATTGCATCCCCGTTTGCATCGAAAGTGATCACCCCCGTCGCGCCCCTGTGTTTCCTTGTAGCCTCCAGGGCCCTGCGGATATCTTCCCGCTGCGGTTTCCTGGCCGCACCGATTGCCTTGAGGAGAATGGCCGTTGCATCGTACGCGAGGGCCGCGAATACGTCGGGAACGACGCCGTAATTGGCCTTGTACGTCCTGATGAAAGATTCAGCGACCTCGTCGGTCCGGTCGGGTGAGTAGTGGTCCACGAAGTACCCGCCGACGACGGAGTTGCCGCCTGACGCCAGAAGGTTGGGCGAATCCCACCCGTCGCCGCCGATGAGGGTCGATTTTATGCCCTTCCGGCTGATCTGCCTTGCGATAATGGCGGCTTTATCGTAATAATCGGGCAGGAAGATGACCTGCGGTTTCTTGAGGGCTGCCTGTGCTATCATGGTGGAAAAGTCGACCGTGTCCTTCCGGTAGGGCTCGAAGGCAACGACTGCCCCGTTCCCCTCTGTGAAAGCGGCCCTGAAAGATTCACCCATTTCGCGTGAGTAATCACTGCCGGAATCATAGAGTACGGCGGCGGTTTTTGCCTTGAGTTCCCGAAGGGCGAAGTTGGCGGCGAGAACGCCCTGAAAAGGATCTGCGTAACATGCCCTGAAGACGTAGGGTTTTCTCTTGCCGTCGGAGAGGGTCACCCGGGGGTTCGTGGCGCTGCCGGTTATCATGGGGACCCTGTGCTGCGAGGCTTTCTCGCTGACAGGTATGGCCACCTTCGAGGTCAGCGGTCCCACGATGGCGGCAACCTTGTCCCGGGTAATCAGGCTCATGACGGCATTGACGCCTTCAGCCGGATCGTTGCCGTCATCGGCCATTATAACCTGAATATTGTACCTGCCCTTTCTGCCGTATTCTTCGACGGCAATGTTAAAGGCATTTTTTACCGATTCTCCGAGGGTTTTCAGGCTTCCCGTCAGCGGGGTGATGAGGCCGATCTTTACGGTCTCTTTCGCTGGAGCATCTCCCGCAATGCATATGAGGAGGCAAAGTGCCATGAAGATGCAGGGCATAGCCTTCATTCTCTTCTCCCTGACAAGGGTTTCTGTACATTTAAACCGAGTTGGAACTCTAATGCAATGTTTTTCAAGCCGGCGCCGCTCAAGGGAAAAACCTTGCGGAATCTGCTATAATAGGTGCCATGAAGAAAGTCATATCATTCGATCTTGACGGTACACTGGTAGACGGGCGCTACGGCGACCTGGTCTGGAACCATGGGATTCCCGGCGAATATGCCCGGACGTACGGCATGACCTTAGAAGACGCGAAGGCGTTGATACGGGCAGAGTACGAATCCGTCGGCGACGGGGACATACTCTGGTACGAAATCGACTACTGGCTGAAGAAGTTCTCCCTTACGGTAGGTGCGGCGGAACTCCTTGACCGGTACACGGGTGAGATTGCCCTTATGCCCGATGCATTCGAGGTTATCACTGCGCTTTATAGCCGGTACACCCTCATAATCGCTTCCAATGCCGCAAGAATATTCGTCGAAAAGGAACTGGCCCATACCGGCCTTGCCGGACTGTTCTCGCATGTCGTTTCGGCCACTACGGACTACGGCATGGTAAAGAAGCAGGAGACGTTCTTTCGCAAACTCTGCAGAGAACTGGGGATCTCCTTTGAGGAGGTGGTTCACGTGGGGGACCATCCCGTTTTCGATCACGATGTCCCGTCGGGCCTGGGGATCGAATCCTATTACATAGACGGTCACGATTCGGAGGCGACCTTCGCCAGAAGGAAGATATCAGGCCTCAAGGACCTCCTGGAGGCGCTTAAATGAAATGCCGCAAATGCAATACCCCCATAACCGCGGAGAAGATCTCTTTCCGGGACGAATGTCCGGTCTGCCATGAGGATCTTCATGTCTGTCTCAACTGCCTCTTTTACGATACGGGAAAGGCAAATTCCTGCAGGGAGGACAAGGCCGAATTCGTGAAGGAAAAAGACAGGGCGAACTTCTGTGAATACTTCCGCTTTACCGAAAGGCAGGCTGAAACGTCCGCCAAGGACGAGGCGGAAAAACGGTGGAAAGAACTTTTCAGGTGATATAGCCGCGGCGGCTTTTTATCTCTCGGAGCGCCGGGTGAAGATGATACGGTAGCGTTCCGGGTCGACGTCAAAACAGGCAGTGCACCCTTTTTCTTCGCACGACGACCCTTCGGCGGCCTCGATTTCTTCTCTTGCAGGGAGGGGTTCGAGGTGGACTTCGAAGCCGATCTCCTCATACATTTCGACCATCTCGGACAGCCTGGGTTCACAGGCGACGAACCTTTTCTCCCAGCCGGCCTTGATGAGGTCTTCTTCCCGCTTCACCATCATGCCTTCCGAAAATGCCCGATGGTTTTGGCGAGACCTTCCTCGAGGCACGTTTTCGGCTCCCATTTGAGGGTCTTTTTTGCCAGCCCGATGTCGGGACAGCGCTGTTTCGGGTCGTCCTCGGGAAGAGATTTGTGGATAATGGGGGAGGCTGACCCGACGAGCCGTATGACACTCCGGGCTATATCGAGGATCGAAGTCTCCTCCGGGTTGCCGAGGTTCACTGGCCCCGCGAAACCGGAGACGAGCGGCGTCGTGTAATCCTCGGGCCGTTCGTGCTTCCCTTTCTGGTAATCCATCATCCGTATGATGCCTTCGACCATGTCATCGATATACGTGAAGGAGCGTGTCTGGGAACCGTCACCGTAGATCGTCACGGGACTGCCCGAAAGGGCCTGGACGATGAAATTGCTCACTACCCGGCCGTCGTCGGGGCGCATCCTGGGTCCATAGGTATTGAAGATACGGGCGACCTTGATGTCCACCTTGTTCTGTCGCATGTAGTCGAAGAAGAGGGTTTCCGCCACCCGCTTGCCCTCGTCGTAGCAGCTTCTTTTTCCGATGGGATTGACGTGTCCCCAGTAGTGTTCATTCTGGGGGTGCATTTCGGGATCTCCGTAGACCTCGCTCGTTGATGCCTGGAAGACCCGGGCACGGACGCGCTTTGCTAGACCGAGCATGTTCAGGGCGCCAAGGACGTTCACCTTGATCGTCTTGACGGGATTATACTGGTAATGGATGGGGCTCGCAGGGCAGGCTAGATTGAATATCCACTCCACTTCAAGATGTATCGGCTGGGTTATGTCATGGCGGATGATCTCAAAACCGGGGCGGCCGATGAGATGGGCGATATTTTCCTTCGTGCCCGTGAAGAAATTATCGAGGCAGATCACCTCATGGGCGTCATCGAGGAGGCGTTCGCACAGGTGAGAGCCGATGAAACCGGCGCCCCCGGTGACGAGTATGCGTTTGGGACTGTCGTAAGTACAATACTTATACATATGGTTTGCCCGTGCGATCACTTTTTACCCCGCTGCGCCGGGCAAAGTCAATAGAAATGCTGGTAATTAGCATTGCATTCCCCTGCAAATTATGATAAAACAATACCTTCAAGTGGGTCCAGCCCGCTTTTTTAATTTTTACCAGGATGATATCCGCCACGGAAACCATAGAAAAGATAGAAGGCATAGTTGCACCCATCCTTGGCGAACGCCTGCTGGAGCTCGTTGAGATCGAATTCCGTCCATCGGGGAAAAGATGGCTTCTCAGGGTCTTTATAGACAAAGAGGGGGGCGTAACGATCCAGGATTGCGAATATGTGAGCCGCGAACTCAGCAGGATCCTCGATGTTGACGATATCATCGAGCATGCCTACACCCTGGAGGTTTCGTCGCCGGGACTCACGAGGGCCTTGAAGAAACGGGAAGACTTCGTCAGGTCCCGGGGCAGGAAGTGCCGGGTAGTGACCGGTCAGGAAGTGAAAGGCAAACGGGAATTCGTCGGCACGATTGTCGATGTAACCGACGAGGAAGTGGTAGTGCAGGAAAAAATAGGTGTGTTTACAATCCCGATATGTGCTATAAAAAAGGCACATTTGGAGTTTGATTTTGAGGGGTAACGATGTATTTTGATCTCAATTACGTCATTGAGCAGGTAGGGAAGGAAAAGGGCATACCGAAAGAAACCATTATCGAGGCTCTTGAAGAGGCTATACTATCGGCTTCAAAGAAGAAATACGGCAGCCATCTCGATCTTGAGGCCCACTACAACGAAGAGCTGGGAGAGATCGAGGTTTTTCAGTTCAAGACCGTGGTCGAAGATGTCAATGAGCCCGATATGGAAATAATCGAAGAGGATGCCAAACATCACGACCCGGAGTGCATCGTGGGTGACGCCATCGGCATCAAGCTCGATACATCGTCACTCGGCCGCATTGCCGCCCAGACCGCCAAGCAGATCATCATACAGAAGGTCAGAAACGCGGAAAGCGACGTTATTTACAATGAGTTCAAGGGCAAGAAGGGTGAGATCATTACGGGTGTTATCCAGAGGGTCGAGAAGAACCACTACATCGTCAATCTGGGGAGAACTGAAGCCCTCATGCCTTTCAAGGAAGTGATACCCGGTGAGACATTCCGTCAGAGAGAGCGCGTAAAAGGGCTCATCCTCGACGTGGAAAAGGGACAGAAAGGCTGCATGATTCTCATGTCGAGGACCCATCCGGGCTTCCTTATGAAACTGTTCGAGCTCGAAGTGCCGGAGATCCAGGAAGGCATCATCAAGATAATAGGGGCCGCCCGGGAACCGGGAGAACGCGCAAAGATATCCGTCTACAGCGAAGATCCCGATATCGACCCCATCGGCGCCTGTGTCGGCGTAAAAGGTTCCCGCGTGCAAAGCATCGTTCAGGAACTCAGAGGTGAAAAGATCGACATTATCCCCTTTAGTAAGGATATAGCGAAGTTTGTCTGCAACACCCTCGCGCCTGCCAGGGTGTCGAAGGTCTATATAAACGAAGAAGAACATTCGATGGAAGTTATCGTCAACGATGACCAGCTTTCCCTTGCGATCGGCAAGAAAGGGCAGAACGTCCGCCTTGCCTCAAAACTGACAAGCTGGAAGATCGACATAAGCAGCGAGTCCGAGGTGGAGAAGACATCCAAGAAGGTCATCGATGAACTTGTGGAGAATCTCAAGGTAAGCGAGATCCTTGCACGCATCCTCCATGATGAGTACCTGCGCGACCCCAAGGACATAGCGAAGCTGACACCGGAAGAAATGAACAAGATCACCAGCATATCCGTAGACGATTGCAGGCGTATAATCGATGAGGCGAAGGGGATCATGGCCCGCAAGGCGCGTGAGGCCCAGGAAGCCAGGGAAGCTGAAGAAAGGAAAGAAGCTGCGGAAGCCCCGCAGCTTGTGGAAATCGACGACAAAGAAGGAGGTACCGAAGAGCCGGCGGACCAGACGCGGCAGGAATCAGAGGCGAAGCAGGATGAGACAAACGTTCCTGCCGGCGAATAACTGCCTCGGGGAGCAAGGAAGGATCAGGAATGACGAAAATTAAGATAACGGCCCTTACCGACAAGGCCAGCGATGACGAAATACTCGCCAAACTCAAAAAGATCGGCGTAAAGATTAAGGATAAACCGAGGGATGGCGAAACGGTACACGAACCGATAAAGGAACAGACCTCTGCGACGGGGGAGACCCTCGTTGAAACAAGGGTTGCTTCCACGATCATCAGGCGGAGGGTACAGGCTCCCCCTAAGGCCAAAGAAGAACCGAAAGAAGAGATAGTCGGGCGCGAAGAAGAGATCCAGGCAGAAGTTTCCGCGGCGAAGGCCTCTGCCAGAAGAAAGGCGCCGAAAGACTCAAGGCTGGAAGAGGAAATAAGCGAGGAGGCACAGAGGAAGATTCCCGAAGACCTCCACGTTCACATAAAAGAAAGGCAACCCGAAGAAGTTCCGGAGCCCGAGATCGAACAGGCAGCCCGTGCGGTCGAGGATCAGGCTCCCAAGGGCGACATAGAGCATATCGCGGAAGAAAAAGAGAAAGAGATAACCAAGGTCCTCGAAGAAGCCTACAAACAGGACCTTGAGAAAGATTTCAAGGCCGTGGAGGGCGGCGAAGGCGGGGAAGAACCCGAGCGCCAGAAGAAGAAAACGGAAAAGCTTCTCAAGAAGATCGAGGAGCAGGAGATAGAAGAGTCCAAGGAAAAGAAGAAAGGAACCCTGAAGAGAAAGGTGGTCATCAAGGAAGAGGACCTTTATTCCTTCAGGAGGCAGCGGCCGAAGACAGGTTCCTTCAGAAAAGACAGGCGGGACCGGGGCGGTGACAGGCGGGTTGAAGAGGAAAAAAGGCCCGAGGCAAAGATCGCCAGGCGCGTTGTCAAGGTCAGTGATGAGATCACCATCGGAGAACTTGCAAAGAGAATGAATGTCAAGGCGCAGGATATCATCATAAAGCTCCTGCCCCTTGGTGTGATGGCGACGGTAAACAAAACGATCGACTACGATACGGCTTACCTTGCCGCGACGGAGTTCGGCTACGATGTCGAGAAGATCGTTTCCATCGAGGAAGAGTTCCTCGCACGGGAAGAGGAAGAAAAAGAGAGCCAGGAGAATCTGAAACCGCGCTCTCCCGTTGTCACCATTATGGGTCACGTCGACCACGGCAAGACGCTCCTTCTCGATACCATACGGGACACCAATGTGGCAGAGCGCGAGGCCGGCGGCATAACCCAGCACATCGGCGCCTACAAGGTCAATGTGGACGGTAGGGAGATCGTCTTCGTCGACACGCCCGGTCATGAGGCCTTTACCGCCATGCGTGCACGGGGAGCTCTCGTCACGGATATAGTTATCCTGGTAGTCGCGGCGGATGATGGGGTCATGCCGCAGACGATAGAGGCGATCAACCACGCCCGCAGCGCCGAAGTTCCCATCATTGTAGCCATAAACAAGATCGACAAGCAGAATGCCAATATCGACAAGGTCCAGAAAGAACTGGCCGAGCAGAATCTTATTTCCGAGGAATGGGGCGGCACAACGCTGTTTGCGAAGATCTCGGCGAAGAAGAAGGAAGGCATCAAGGAATTGCTGGAACTTATCGTCCTGCAGGCCGATATGCTGGAACTCAAGGCAAACGCGGACAAACTGGCCCGGGGGACCGTCATCGAAAGCGAGCTCGACAAGGGGCATGGGCCCATCGGAACCGTCATCATCCAGGACGGTACCCTCAAGATACAGGATCCTTTCATTTCAGGAATGACCTTCGGCCGCGTTCGTGCGATGATCGACGACAAAGGCGGCAGGATCCAGGTGGCGCCGCCATCCACACCGGTGCTGGTAGTGGGTTTTCAGGATGTTCCCCACGGCGGCGACCGTTTCATCGTTACCACGGAAGAACGCTATGCCAAGGAGCTTTCCAAGTTCAGACAGGAAAAACTCCGCGAAAGAGAGGCACTCAAGAGCGCCAGGACAACCCTGGAAGACCTCTATTCAAAGATAGGTGAAACGGAAAAGGTCTTTCTCAATGTCATCGTCAAGGGTGATGTGCGGGGTACCATCGATGCCATCGTAGAGGCATTGAAGAAGATGTCGACGAATGCCGTCGAAGTCCAGATAACCCACAGCGGGGTCGGAGCGATCACTGAAACTGACGTGAACCTCGCCATGGCATCGGGTTCCATAATAATCGGCTTCAACGTAAGACCCGTTGCAAAGGCGCAGGCGCTGGCCGAGCAGGAAAAGATAGAGATCAGGAACTATTCCGTTATCTACGATATGATAGATGACGTGAAGAAGGCCATGGAAGGCATGCTGGCGCCAAAGATCGTCGAGGTGACCATCGGCAAGGCCGAGGTGCGGAAAACCTATTCCGTGTCCCGGATCGGCGTCATCGCCGGCTCCTATGTGACGGAGGGCAAAGCGACGCGCAACGCCACCGTAAGGGTCGTGCGCGGCGGAAAAGTCCTTCATACGGGGAGGATCGCCGCCCTCAAACGTTTCAAGGACGACGTCAGGGAAGTACAGTCGGGGTACGAATGCGGCATTTCGCTCGAAGATTACAACGATATACAGGAAGGGGATGTCTTCGAATTCTTTGTTGAAGAAAAGGAGAAGCAGACCCTTGACGGTTAAGCGCTATGGTAGTTGGTGTATCCCGCGTCGATATTTTCTTTCCTGAGAATCACTCTCTCAAAGACAAACGGCAAATGCTGAGAAAAGTGATTGAGAAGACGAGGGCGAAGTTTAACATTTCGATGATCGAAGTGGACCAGTCGAATCTGTGGCAAAGGGCCAGAATAGGTTTCACCGTCGCAGGGGTAAGGCAGGACCACGTGAGCAAGGTGATAGAGAACGTCCATGAGTACATGGAGTCTCTCTACCTCGGTGAAGTCATCGATACTTCATCGGAGATCATCGTTATCGGGAACGAGATATGAGATACCGTCGCCTGCGAGTGCAAGACCTGCTGCGCGAGGAGATTTCGCTTATCATCCAGCGCGAGCTTCAGGACCCTGGCCTTGGTTTCATTACCATTGTCGACGTCCGGGTGAGTGAGGACCTCAAATCCGCAAAGGTGTATATTTCGATATACGGGAGTGACGAAGAGCAAAAACATACCCTTGAAGCCCTGAAGCGTTCGAAGGGTTACATCAAGTTTCTCCTGGGGAAACGGGTGACGCTGCGCTATATACCGGAACTTACCTTCTCGCTGGACGACTCCCTCGAAAGGGTACAGAGGATGGAAGAGATCTTTAAGAAGGAGGCCGATGAAGGCAAAGATTAAAAGGGTGATCGAGAAAGGGAAGACCTTTCTGGTGACGACCCACATCGATCCCGATGGTGACGCCATCGGGTCCGCCTTTGCTTTCGCGCTGGCCCTTGAGTCGCTCGGCAAGGAGGCTACGGTCTATCTCAAGGACAAAGTGCCATACCGGTACGAGTTTCTTCCCGGTCCGGACAGGGTCGTCCATACACTGCCTGACGGCGAGTATGATGCGGTCTTCGTTCTTGATTGCGGCAGCCTCTTCCGTGTCGGAGACGGTCACGAGCGGATAGCCGCCCCGGGGCGGCCCGTCATCAATATCGATCATCACGACACGAACGATCACTTTGGCGGGATAAACCTTGTCGATTCGGGGGCATCGTCCACGGGAGAGATCATCTACCGGGTTCTCAAGTCCCTGGGCGTTAAAACGGACCCCGATATAGCGGTAAACCTTTACACGGCAGTCTTCACGGATACCGGCTCGCTCCGGTACGACAATACAAGCCTTGCAGCCTTCAAACTGTGCGAGGAGATGGTAAAAGCCGGCGTGGAACCGGCCAGTGTGGCAAAGATGGTCTACGAGAACCATCCCAAGGAAAGGTTTCTTCTCCTTGGCGAGGTCCTCTGTACGCTCAGTACCTACGATGAGAGGATCGCCGTGGCCCGCGTGACCTCCGATATGTTCGAGAAGACGGGAACGAACCGCGAATTTGCCGATGGTTTCGTCGAAGTCATAAAGGAGATCCGGGGTGTCGAGGTTGCGGTGCTTATCCGGGAGATCAACAAGCATCTTCACAAGATCAGCATGCGCGCGAAGGGGACCGTCGATGTTGCCGCGATCTGTAATGCCTTCGGCGGTGGAGGACACAAGAATGCAGCCGGATGCCGCATCGAGGGCACGATGAGCGAGACAGAGGAAAAACTTCTACAGGCGCTGCGCCTCAAGGAAGCGGGATAGATCTGAATTGTCGTCCCGGCGGCCCTTGGCGGGCCGCCGGGACTGAAATATTGGGAAGGAAACAGGATATAGCACATATGAATGGATTCTTAATAATTGACAAAAAAGCGGGGATGTCCTCCTATGACGTCATCAGGCGGCTGAAGAGGCTCCACAAGTTTAAAAAGATAGGCTACATTGGCACCCTCGACCGCAATGCGACGGGGATCCTCCCTGTTGCCCTGGACGAGGGCGTGAAGCTCATTTCCTTCCTCGAGAATGTCGAAAAACGGTACCGTGCAAAATTTCTTCTCGGTGTTACCACCGAGACGCAGGATATCGAAGGAAAGGTACTTACCGAGACCCCGACGGAACCTTTCGACCGGCAGCTTCTCGAAGACTCCCTCAAGGCCTATCTGGGAAAGATCACCCAGCTTGTGCCGGCGTACTCGTCGAAAAAGGTAAACAGGAAACCGCTTTACAAATGGGCGAGAAGCGGCATATCCGTCGAGCAGCCCACAAAAGAAGTGGAGATCTTCGATATCACCCTTCTCGATTACACGCATCCCTACCTGGATGTCGAAGTTACCTGTTCGAAGGGGACGTACATCAGGGCGCTTGCAAGCGATCTTGGTGAGAAACTGGGATGCGGGGCTACGCTTTATACTCTCAAGCGGACCAGACACGGCGATTTCACGGAAGAGATGGGGACTGATATTGATTATTTCAAAATCGAGCAAGACCTGTTAAACTATTTGTTACCTTTGGAAAATATCCTGGGCTCTGTTAAGGGAATGATAGTGGAAACGGCCCTGGAGAAGTTTTTGAAGCACGGGATGCCCGTGCCGATCTCGGGCAACGCGAAGGAATGGATGCACGGTGAGGCTGCGAGGCTCTTCAACAAGCAGGGGACGCTCATCGGCATGGGGGTTGCGGACCTCGGATCGAAAACGATACGAATAAAAAGATTAATCAATTACTAAGGAGGAATATATGCCACTCGATACTCAGCGGAAGAAGTCAATAATCGAGGATTTCAAGACCCACGATAATGACACCGGTTCCCCGGAAGTGCAGATCGCACTTCTTACGGAAAGGATTAAATCCCTGACGGAACATTTCAAGAAATTCTCCAAGGACCACAACTCAAGAAGAGGACTTTTGGTTCTCGTAGGAAGCAGAAGAAGGCTCCTTAACTATCTTAAGGAGAAGAACGTAGACCGTTACAAGAAAGTAGTCGAAAAGCTCGGTCTTAGAAAATAAAGGAATAATAGGAAAAATATGGAAGAAAATACAACTATCGAATTTGCGGGTCGACCGCTGACTCTCAGTACGGGAGGTCTTGCGAAACAGGCCGATGGAAGCGTCATAGCACGCTATGGAGATACGGTCGTTCTTGTCACCGCCGTCGCGGAGAAAACAGAACGGGACAAGGATTTCCTGCCGCTTACCGTCAACTACCAGGAGATGTCATACGCGGCCGGCAAATTCCCCGGCGGTTTCTTCAAGAGGGAAGGCCGTCCGACCACGCGGGAGATACTCACCTCCAGGCTTATCGACAGACCGTTGAGGCCTCTTTTTCCCAAGGGGTGGCGGTTTGAAACACAGGTGATCTCCACGGTGCTCTCGGCGGATCAGGATAACGACCCCGGTATCCTGAGCCTCGTCGGCGCATCCTGTGCGGTCACTATTTCGGATATCCCCTTTGAAGGACCCTTCGCGGGAGTCAAGGTGGGAAGGATCGACGGCGTCCTCGTGGCGAACCCGACCTTTCCCCAGATGGTTGACAGTGATATCGATATCGTCGTTACGGGAACCCGCGATGCCATCATCATGGTTGAGGGCGAAGCACATTTTGTGAAGGGTACCGATCTCATCGAAGCGATCGAGTTCGGGCACCGCTCCATGATGCCGCTCATCGAGATGCAGGAAAAACTTCGCGATAAGGTCGGCAAGGTAAAAAGGCAGGTAGCGGTTGCTGAAAACCTGGACGACAGGAAGAAGGAAGTCCGCGAAGCAATCGAGAAGGATCTTATCGAGAGTTTTGCCATAAAGGCCAAACTGGAAAGATATGAACGGCAGGACCAGATCCTCAGGGACCTTAAGGCCAGTTATGACGGCGATGAAGCAGCGGCAGCGATGGCAGCCAAGGTGTACGAAGATGTGACACGTGATATCATGCGCGAGCAGCTCCTGGCAACGGGCAAAAGGATCGATGGCAGAGCAAGCGACCAGATCAGGCCGATCTCCTGCATCGTCGGCGCTCTTCCGAGGACCCACGGATCGGCGGTGTTCACGCGCGGCGAGACGCAGGCGCTGGCAGTGACTACCTTCGGGACTTCCGACGACGAGCAGAAGATCGAATCTCTCCACGAGGGAGAGACCTACAAGACCTTCCTGCTCCACTACAACTTCACGCCCTTTTCGGTCGGTGAGGTTTCCATGCTGCGCGGACCCACACGGCGCGAGATAGGCCACGGCAACCTGGCCGAGCGGGCCCTGACGCCGATCCTGCCTGAGAGAGAGGCATTTCCGTATACGATCAGAATCGTTTCCGAAATACTCGAATCGAACGGTTCTTCTTCAATGGCCACGGTCTGCGGCGGCTGCCTGTCGCTTATGGATGCCGGTGTACCCATTAAGGAACCCGTGGCGGGCATAGCGATGGGCCTTGTAAAGGAAGGAGATTCGGAGATCATCCTCAGCGATATTCTCGGTGACGAAGACCACCTCGGCGATATGGATTTCAAGATTGCCGGTACGCGTGAAGGCGTTACGGCCATCCAGATGGACATCAAGATCAAGGGGATCTCCCGGGAGACCATGTCGAAGGCGGTCATTCAGGGCCAGCAGGGGGTCGGTACGATCCTCGACATCATGGCACAGACTATTGAAAAGCCGAGAGAAAGCCTGTCGCCCTATGCTCCGAGGATATACACCATGACCATAAAACCCGATAAGATCCGTGAAGTTATCGGCCCGGGCGGAAAGGTCATCAGAAGTATCATCGAGAGAACGGGCGTCAAGATAGACATAGATGATTCGGGAACTGTCAATATCGTCTCCGTGGATGAGGAATCGGCCAATGCCGCCATCGAGATCGTGAAGTCAATCGTGAAAGACGTCGAGGTTGGCGCGATTTACGAGGGCAAGGTACGGCGGGTTCTCGACGCCGGCGTCGTCGTGGAACTCGGGCCCAACATGGATGGTTTCTGCCATGTAAGCCAGCTTGATGACAAATTCGTCAAGAGGGCCTCTGATGTGGCCAAGGAAGGCGACACCATGACGGTAAAGGTCATCGGCGTGGAAGACAACGGGAGGATCAAACTCTCCAGAAAAGCTGTTCTCAAGGACCAGCAGGGACAGCGCTGATTAGATGTATAAGAAAACCGTACTCGATAACGGTATCACCGTCGTTACAGAATCCATCGCCTACTATTCGACGGTTTCCATAGGAATCTGGTGGAAGGCGGGGAGCCGTTACGAGACGGCCGGCAACAACGGCATCTCTCACTTTATCGAACACATGCTCTTCAAGGGAACGAAGGGGCGCACCGCGTACGATATCGCCCGGGAGATAGACGCCATCGGCGGTTCCATCAACGCCTTCACCGGCAGGGAATACACCTGTCTCTATGTACGGGTCCTCCGGAAAGACCTGAACCTTTCCCTGGACATCATTTCGGACATGTATCGGAATTCGCTCTTTGACCCCGAGGATATCGAAAAGGAGCGCTACGTCATCGGTCAGGAGATCAAGATGGTCGAGGACAGTCCCGAGGAATATATCTATGACATGTTCAATGCCTCCTACTATAAAGGACAGGCACTCGGGTTGCCCATACTGGGCACGGAAAAGACCGTGGAGGGCCTGACGGCCGGGCAGCTGACGGATTATTTCAAAGATTCCTACGGGCCGGAGAATGCCATTATCACAATCACCGGCAGGGTAGATCATGACAGGTGCGTGGAGAGCATAAAGCGACTCTTCGGCGCCTCTCCCCGGGTGGGTGTCGTCAGGGACAGCGGTGCTCTTGTTGCACCTTACGCAACGAGGGGTATCGACATCTATGAAAAAGACCTGGAGCATGTTTATCTGTGCATCGGTACCGACGGGGTGAGCCAGGTCGACAGGCGCAGGTATGTGCTTTACATACTCAATGCCATAATGGGCGGAAGTATGAGCTCCCATCTTTTTCAGGAGATCAGGGAACAGCGGGGGCTTGTTTATAACATTTACTCCTATGTCAATTGTTACCACGATGCGGGAACATTCGGCATATCAACGTCGACATCGCAGGAATCTATAACGGAAGTCCTCGTCCTCATCAAGGAGGAGATACTGCGTATACGGGATCGGGGCATAACCGATGCCGAGCTCTCCTTTTCGAAAGAGCACATAAAAGGCAACCTTTTCATTGCCCTTGAGGGTTCGGAGACGCGAATGGGACGGCTTGCAAAGAACGAGATATATTTTGGGACCTATATCCCGCTCAAGGAAACCCTTCGAGAGATCGACGGCATCAAGAAAAAGGACGTGGCAGCCATCGCGAAAGAGATATTCGACAATCCGCAGGAGATATCCCTGACGGTCCTCGGCAACGTTGACCGCCAGAAGGTTGAAACGGTATGGAAAGAATAGACGTCCTTATCAGAACGCTCGACGGAGCGACGATTCCGGTGTATGCGACGGACCATTCCTCAGGTGTCGATCTGTGTGCTTTTGTCGACGAGCCCGTCGTGCTTGGCCCCATGGAACGCGCGCTCGTGCCGACGGGTATCTTTATCGGCATTCCCGAGGGTTTTGAGGCAGAGGTGCGGCCCCGCAGCGGTATTGCACACAAGCATGGTGTAACGGTTCTGAATACGCCGGGTACCATCGATTCCGACTATCGGGGCGAGGTTAAGGTCATCCTTATTAACCTGGGCAACGAGTCCTTTACGATAAAAAAAGGCGATCGTATCGCCCAGATGGTATTCAAAAAACTGGCCCGGGTGGATTTCCGGCCCGTTGCGAACCTCACCGATACATGCCGGGGCCAGGGAGGCTTTGGTTCGACAGGGGTATAGGGGAGATATAACCGGGTGGAACGTCTCTACCGCCATCTTGACAGCTTTGTCCGCCACCTTGTCTCGGAGCGCGGTTCCTCACCGCACACCGTTGAGGCATATAACCGCGATATCCTCGTATTTATCAAATATCTTGAAGAGATTGCCTGTGCAGAGCCTGAAAGACGGCATGTGGAAGCCTTTATGGGCCGTATGCGCGAGACGGGGAAGTCGACGCGCAGCATCGTCAGAAGCATCTCGGCACTGAGGGGTTTTTTCAATTTCCTCCTTCTCGACGGAAAGATCAAGGTCAGTCCCCTCGAGGATGTGGATACGCCGAAGTTCCGGTCGCCGATTCCGAGGGTGCTCAGCGAAGATGAAATGGGCGAACTCATACGGCTGCCAGAAGGGGCAAAGATGGCAGTCAGGGACAGGACGATCCTTGAACTCCTTTACGCCACCGGTCTTCGGGTTTCCGAGCTGATAGGGCTTAAGAAGGGCGACGTCAATCTCAACGGGGGTTTCGTGGTTGCACTGGGGAAACGTTCCAAGGAGAGGGTCGTGCCCCTTGGTTCCTATTCCCGCGATGCGATCAAGACCTACCTGGAGACCCAAAAGCCCCCCGGTCAGTACCTTTTTCCGAACCGTCACGGCGGTATGATCACGCGTCAGGCCATCTGGAAGATCATAAGGAAATACGGCCTGCAGCTCCACAAAGGCCGCGTCTCTCCCCATACGATACGGCACACCTTCGCCACCCACCTCCTTGAAGGCGGGGCCGACCTGCGCTCGGTGCAGGTGCTTCTGGGGCATGAAGACATATCGACAACGCAGATCTACACCCACGTAGACAGCAAGCGTTTGAAAGAGATCCACAAGAAACACCATCCGAGGGGTTGATGAAGGTCATCACGTCCCATCTCAATGCAGATTTCGATTCTCTTTCGTCGATGGTGGCGGCGAAGAAGCTTTACCCCGATGCGACCCTCGTGTTTCCGGGGTCTCAGGAAAAGACCCTCCGTGATTTTCTCATCCATTCCACGCTTTATCTTTTCGATATCGCCAAGCTGAAGAAGATAGATCATGATTCCGTGGAAATGCTTATCCTCGTCGACACGCGGGACAAGACACGCATTGGCGACCTCGCGAAGGTGACCGAGAATGGAAAGGTCACGGTACACGCATATGACCACCACCCCGATTCGGAAAACGACGTAAAGGCCGATTTCCAGATCGTCAGGAATGTGGGTGCAACGGTGACGATTCTCATCTCCCTCATCAGGGAACGGGCCATCCCCATCACGCCTGAGGAGGCGACGGTCATGATGCTCGGCATCTACGAGGAGACCGGCAGTTTCCGTTTTTCCTCCACCACGGTTGAGGATTTCGAGGCAGCCTCTTACCTCCTTTCACAGGGTGCCAACATCAACCTTGTCTCCGACATGCTGGTCAGGGAGCTTACCCCGGAACAGGTCTTTCTTCTCAACGACATCATAAAGAATGCGACCGTGTACAACGTCAACGGCATCGACATCGTCATCACCGAGGGAAGCACCGAACAGTACGTAGGAGACCTGGCGGTCATCGTTCACAAGTATCGGGACATGGAGAACATCAATGCCGTATTCGCCCTTTTCAGAATGGAGGACCGCATTCACATCATTGGGCGCAGCCGGATCCCGGAGGTGGATTCGGGATATATCATGTCTCTTTTCGGGGGGGGAGGCCACAAGGTGGCGGCATCGTCGACAGTGAAGGAAATGACCCTTCCCGAGGCGAAGGAAAAGCTCATCGAGATCCTTCGCAACAATGTGAAGCCGCTGTGGAAGGCAAAGGACATCATGTTCTTTCCCGTCAAGACTGTGGATTCCCAAAGCCCCATCAGCGAGGCCCTGAGCGTTCTCACGAAATACAATATCAACGCCGTGCCGGTCCTTGCAAAAGACAGGGTTGTGGGTGTCATTACACGGCAGGTGGCGGCGAAGGCACTTTTTCATAAGCTGCAGAATCAGCCCATCGACGACTACATGTTCACCGAGTTTCAGACGGTGAGCCCCGACGACTCCATCGAGGCGGTGAAGGAAAAGATCATCGGCAACAACCAGCGCTTCCTGCCCGTCGTGCTCAACAACGAACTGAAGGGCGCGATAACGAGGACAGACCTCCTGAGGGTCCTCGAAGATGAAATCGCCAAGACGGTCCTGGAGAAACTCGAATTCCACGAAAAATACGTGCAGCGCAAGAACGTGCGCAAGCTGATGGAAGAGCGGTTGGACGACGAAACGATGAAGAAGCTGACGGACATGGGCGATCTCGCCGATGAGATGGGTTTTCACGCACATCTTGTGGGCGGCTTCGTCCGCGATCTTCTTCTTCGCATTGACAACTACGATATCGATATCGTCATCGAAGGCGACGGCATCGCCTTCGCCGAGGAGATGGTGAAGAGGTACCACACGAGGATGCGCTCCCACAAGGAGTTCTCAACGGCAAAAGTGCTCTTTCCTGATGGTTTCAAGATCGATATTGCCACCGCCCGCCTTGAATATTACAGGGCCCCGGCCGCACTGCCAACCGTCGAACACGGTTCGCTGAAGCTGGACCTTCACCGCCGGGATTTCACGATCAATACGCTGGCGATCTCCCTGAACAAGAAAAGCTTTGGCGAGCTGGTGGATTTTTTCGGCGCCCAGCGCGACATCAAGGAAAAGACCATCCGCGTTCTTCACAGCCTGAGTTTTGTCGAAGACCCCACCAGGGTTTTTCGAGCCATCCGGTTCGAGAAGCGTTTCGGGTTCAAGATCGGCAAGCAGACGCTGAGCCTCATCAAGAACGCCGTAAAGCTCAATTTTCTTTCCCGGATACGGGGAAAGCGCATATGGTCGGAACTTGCGCTGATCTTGAAGGAAGAAGCGCCCGAGGCGATCCTTGGAAGGCTCGAGGAACTCGACCTTCTGAGATTTATCTCGCCGGATATCGTATTCAATAAGGACAAGGAGAAGCTTTTCGGGCAGATGCACGCCGTCTACCAATGGCATGAATTTCTCTACCAGGGAAAGCCCGTCGACAAGGTCCAATTCTACATACTTGCTATCGTGGATAATATGAAGCTTCCCGATGTCGCGAAATTTGCGGCCGCAATGGAGATAAGCGAGCGCTTCAGAAAACGCGCTGTTGAAAACGTCGAGCATCTGCGTTTGGCGATGGCCCGTTTTTCTCAGGGAACTGCCGGGATAAAGAAGAGTGAGATATACCGTATGCTCGATTCTCTCTCCCGGGAGGCCATGCTCTTCATTATGGCCAGAACACGCTCCGATGAGGTGAAGAAGGCGATCTCAGCCTATATTACTCATCACAATGCCTACAGGCCCTTCACGACCGGCGAGGACCTGAAAAAGCTCGGCGTGCCCGAAGGACCCCTCTACAAAGAGATCCTGGAAAAGATAAAGGAAGCCAAGATCGATTTGGACCTCAAGACGAAGGAAGCGGAGTCGCATTTTCTTGAAGCCTATCTGGTGGAAAGGGGGATACTGACGTGAGCCTCCTCGTACCGGCGCTGGAAGTACAGCTTGAGTGTTACGAAGGGCCCATGGCGGTCCTCATCACTCTCATTAAGCGCAATCAGGTGAGTATCTGGGACATCCCCATCGCGCTCATCACCGACCGTTTCCTTCAGTACGTGGAGATAGCCAGGGACATGAATCTCAGGATAGCCGAGGATTTTATAGAAATGGCATCTCTTCTTCTTTTCATCAAGTCGAAGATGCTTCTGCCCTCCAACGGGACAAACGAGGAAGATGACCCGCGGGAGGAACTGGTCGAACGTATCATCGAATACGAGCGCGTCCGCAATATGGCCGTTGCTATCAACGATCTTCCGATGCTCGAACGCGACGTCTACTCTATCGGCAGGGGAAACCTGGCCAGAGAGGCCGAGTTCGACCTTCTGTGTCTGTGCAATCTCTATTTCGAGCTCCTTAAGGTCAAGGAGGAGCCCTATCTTATGGTCCGGGAGGTAAGGCCGACACTCGAGGAAAAGATCGTATCGCTCAAGGAACTGCTCCGGGCCGAGGGATTTTTCGAATGGGACCTTGTCAGCGAAGAGGACAAGAATGAGCGTGTGGCAACCATCCTTGGAATGCTGGAGCTGGCCAAGATACGGCTGGCGACGCTGACACAACGGCGTCCTTTTGGTAAAATTATTATGAAGACGAGAGACTCGGCGGCAATTCTGGATACGTAGATCTCCTGGAACCCGGTGAACAGGCCCGGAATGAGAATGATGCAGCTTGCAAGGAGGATTTTATGGCAGGTCGTACAGGCAGGAAGGTCCTGCTCATCGTTACTATAGTGATTGCGGTTTTGATCTTTGCGGGCAGTTTTCTATCGGGCATGTTCGGCGGGCCCGGGGGAGGCAAGATCGGCATCGTCGAGATCGAAGGTGCCATAGGGGATTCGAAGGAGGCCATGGCCGATGTGGTCAGGTTCAAAGAGGATGACGGTATCCGGGGCGTTATAGTTCGCATCAACTCGCCGGGCGGGGCCGTGGGGCCCACGCAGGAAGTGGCCAGCGAACTCAAGAAGCTTAAAGCTGTGAAGAAGGTCTATGTCTCGATGGGTTCCGTATGCGCTTCAGGGGGATACTATATTGCCGCCGTCGGTGAGAAACTCTATGCCAACCCTTCCACCATCACCGGTTCCATCGGTGTCATCATGCAGCAGACCGTCGTGGAAGACCTTATGAAGAAGATCGGTGTCCAGAGCAATACTCTCAAGGCAGGCTCCATGAAGGACGTGGGCAGCCCCTTCAGAAAGATGACGGACAGTGAGCGTCAATACCTGCAGGATATTATCAACAGCATCCACGAGCAATTCATCAAGGACGTGGCCGCGGGAAGAAAAATGCCCCTGGACAAAATCCGGTCGCTCTCGGACGGCAGGATCTACACCGGCCTTCAGGCAAAAGAGGCAGGCCTGATCGATGGGATCGGGACCTTTTACGATGTGGTCGACGATATGAAAAAAGCCGTGGGTATCAAAGGAAAGCCGGAACTGGTGTATGGCAAGAGACCTTTCTCTCCCCTCAAATGGCTTATCTCATCAATGGTTCAGGATATGTTCGCACGGGAGCAGGCGGAACCTTTTCAGTACAGATACGTGCCGTAGGCGCCGAGGGCAAGGGGTTAGGGGCGAGAGGCTACAGGCAAAGCCCAATCGCCCCTAACCCTGTTCGCAATTCTTGACAATTCCTTCCAAAGCCGTATATATTACGCTATCTATAGTGGTATACAACGAGGGTCAAGGGGGTAGTCCTTATGGATGTTTATGAAATGCTCAGGGACGAACTGAGGAGACTTGCGGGGGATTCGATGGACGAGCGCATCTCTGTCGTCTCGGCGCGCGCCCTTTCGGCCAAAGAAGCGATAGGTGAGACGGGCCGTGACGATTATCCCCTTCTCAAGGGGAAAGAGGCAATGGTCGAGGCGGTCTTCAGAGGAGTAAAAGGCCACGCTTTTACTGACATGCCCGGCGGGTTCGAGGGGAGTATCCGTAATGTCATCGAACTGCCGCTGGAGAATAATTTTGAACGGGCCGTCTTTATCGCGACCGTCAATGCCGTTATGCGCGAGGCCGGTCTTATTACGGGAACCGTGCATTGCAGGGACGACGAACCGGCGCGCTGCGCCAGGGAACTCGTCGCCTACGTGAGGGAAAAATTCGGCAATCCCCGCATCGCCTTTGTCGGTTTTCAGCCGGCCATGATCGAGCGACTCTCGGAAGTCTTCCAAATGCGGGTTATTGACCTGGACGAGGACAATATCGGCAAGAGAAAGTTCGGAGTCGTCATCGAAGGGCCCGATGCGACGCAGGATGTCCTCGACTGGGGCGACGTTATCCTTGCCACGGGCTCTACCTGCGTGAACGGGACCATTACCAGGTTCGTCGGTAAAAAACCGGTGGTATTCTTCGGTGTTTCAGCAGCGGGGATCACGAAGGTTTGCGGTTTCGAGCGGTATTGCCGATATCCTCACTAAATTCGGGAGGTCACTATGCGCAGGACAGTTGTCATCTTTTTGGTTCTCATCAGCTTCTTAATGTTCACAGCCGGTCTTGAGGCGGATGCCGCAGATCCTCTCATGGTCTTCTGTGGGGCAGCCTTCAAAAAACCCATTGAAGATATCATAAATATCTATCAGCAGAAGACGGGTACCACCATAAACGTCGTCTACGCCGGAGTGGGGACTCTCTTGACCCAGATCACCCTGTCACGGCAGGGTGATGTTTTCGTTGTACCCTCGCCGGATATCATGGACCGCGCGAAGAGGAGGAATTCTGTTGAGGGCGCCTCCATCAGGAACATCGCCTACGTTGCCCCCTGCATAAATACGCAAAAGGGCAACCCATTGAATATCCGGGGACTTAAGGACCTCACGCGGCCGGGCCTGCGAATAGCGATCGGAAACCCCCAGATCGTCTATGTCGGCGCGCTAGCTGTGGAAATAGTGGAGAAGAGTCTTTCTCCCGATGAGAAAACGGCCTTCAGGAAGAATGTGGTGACCTACGCCGAGGATTTTAACAAGCTGAGCACCATGCTCGTTCTCAAGCAGGTGGACGCCGTGGTCGGCATGCACTTCATGGAAGGCTGGTATCCGGACAAGGTTGCAACCATCAAGTTCAAACCGGCTGAGGTCTTAAGAATCGGTTCAGCACAGGCCGCCGTGATAACGTTCAGCACGAAAAAAACCGAGGCGGGAAGGTTCATCGAGTTTCTCGCCTCCACGGACGCGCAGGCCATATTTCGCAAGTATAACTATTTTGCCGGCACCGATGAGGCCTTCTCGTGGGTGGGGGGGACGAAGCCCATTGGAGGCGAGTTTGCCGTTGAAAAAGACTGGTGGCTGAAGAAATGAATTTCAAGAAACTCTCCATTGCGGTGAGCTTTACCGTATTTGCCCTGTACGGAGCGCTTATTCTCTCTCTTTTCTATTACTATGACGGGGCCGTTTTTCTCGAGACCCTGAAGTCGTCGCGGACCCTATTTTCCATCCGCCTTAGCCTTTTCACCGCAACGGCTTCCACGATCATCGCAGTTATTGTGGCCATTCCATCGGCATATGCGCTGTCCAGGTTCCGGTTCTTCGGCAGGCAGCTCATCGATACGATGCTCGAGCTTCCCATGATAGTCTCTCCGGTGGCGCTCGGCGCCGTCGTCCTCATCTTTTTCAATACCCCCACGGGCACTTTCATCCAGGACCATGGCATCAGGTTCATATTCACCGTGTACGGTATTTTTCTTGCCCAGTTCATCGTCACCGTCGGGATTGCCATCCGCCTCATCAAGGCTGCCATGGACGAGATCCCGGTGAGGTACGAGGAGGTGGCGAGGACCCTCGGGGCTTCGCCGGCCAGGGCCTTCATGACGGTGACCCTCCCGTTGTGCAAAAGAGGGATCATTGCCTCTTCCATCCTGACGTGGGCGAAGGCCCTGGGTGAATTCGGCGCCACCATTACCATTGCGGGTTCGATGGCCATGAAGACTGAGACGATACCCGTTGCGATCTTTATGCGCCTTGCCAGTGCCGATATAGAGGGGACGGTGGTGCTTGTCCTCATGCTCATCGGGATAGGTCTGGGGATCCTCTACGGGGTGAGACTGTTGACGGGCAGGGCCGTGCCGGTTTAGATTGTTGTTTCAGGACGTTCATTGTGCCGAAGATCGAAGTGAAGAATATAACCGGGAAGGTTTTGAAGGACCTGTCCCTGAGTGTCGGGGATAAGGAGATCCTGGCACTTGTCGGGCCCAACGGTGCCGGAAAAACGACGCTCCTCAACGTGATAGCCGGCCTGACCGATTATTCCGGAGAGGTTCTTTTTGACGGCATGAATATGGACCGCGTTCCGCCGCACAGGCGGGGGGTAGGCTATCTTTTCCAGGACCTGGCTCTTTTTCCCCACATGAACGTTGCCGCCAACATCGCATACGGACTGAGGATCCGAAGGTATGCTCCGGCAGTCATCGGCGAGAGGGTGGACGAACTCATGAATGCGCTGCATATCGCGAAATTGAGGGACCGTTTCCCCTACAACCTGAGCGGCGGCGAGAAACAGCGCGTGGCCATCGCCCGTGCTATAGCACCATTTCAGAAAATACTTCTTCTCGATGAACCGACGGCGAATCTCGACGCCCAGACTGCGAAATATTTTCGGTCGGAGCTTTCGGTTTTTCTCAGGCGCCTGGAGATAACGACGGTCTTTGTTATCCACGACCTTCTCGGCGCCGAAGAGATGGCCGACAGAATTGCCATCATGCACCAGGGGAGCATCGAGCAGGTTGCCGCACCCGGCGATATTCTCTTTCGTCCGCGGACCCGTGTTGTCTCTGAATTTATCGGTATGCCCAATATTCTCAACTGTGACGAATGCACCGTTCTTTCCACGGGACTTGTGGAGGTGCGTTCGGGGAGCATGCGTCTCGTTCTTCCCTACGAAGGTACGGCCATGAGCAAACTCGCCATCTCCCCCCACGATATCTACATCTCAGACAGCAAGCCTCCCGGACCGGCGCTCAACCGTTACACCGGAACGATCACGGAGATAATCCCGTTGAGGACCGTCGTGCGGGTCAAGGTACTTGTCGACGGCAACGAACTCCTGGCCGAACTGTCACGGGAGACATTCGATGAGATGAAGCTGGCGGCAGGGAGCAATGTTCATCTCATCGTGAAGCTGCGCCGGCTTAGGTATTTTGAAGTATAGAAGAGGGGTGATGGGTAATAGGTGATGGGTGATGGGCAAGAAATTAAGAGCAAAAAACCCTTTCCTTTGTTGCCGTTCCGGCATTCAGGGATAAATTATGTGTGAGGCGAGAGATCTTATTATGTAGTCTTTCGCCCCTTGCCTCGCCCCCTCTTTTCAAGTTCAACCCCATTCCTTTCCGTTTGCCAGTACGTGAATGCCGGTGTTGTCGAAGCTCAAGGAGATGTCATAACCTTTTTGCTGTTGAAATAGATCGGCGTATTTGGCTACGACACTTTCGGCGTTCGTACTTGCCAGGTAAGCCTTCTGGAACTCTACGGATCGGGCCGTGGCGACGGCGTGGCTGCTTATGGCCGCCAGGGTCCTGATTTCGTCCTTGATTTTCTCGTCACCGTCTATCAGGGCTTCAATTTTGTCCTTGTCGGGCCTGTCCGCTTTGACGGCTATCTCCATGGTCCTGTCATCCACATCGATCTCAACGGGCGGCTCAGCACCGATCCCCGCCCCGGCGAGGAGGGATGTGAGGTCCTGCGAGAGCGTCGCCGACAATGCCTGCACGGTGGCGGCAGTGGGAAGCAGGAGATCGTTCATGGAGAGCAAACGGCTCTTAGCGGAGATTGAGACAGTGTCCGGTCCGGCCTTGCCTGACGATGCGACGCTGCAGCCGGCCGCGTCATCGCCCGTCTTGTCCGACGTGAGGATCTTGCCGGCGACAGAGGAAATAAATCTTGCGGCGTAACCCTGAGCAATTGATTCAATCATGTCTCTCTCCTTTCCATGGTCAGATGGGATAACAAAAGCAAATTTGGTGCCGTGGAGAGAAAAGAGTAGGAAGTAAAGAGTAAAGGGTAAGGGGTAAGGGGTAACGAACAAAAACCAGGCGTGCTGGTGCCAATACAGGATGCACCGGATTCCTTTTTGTTCACCCCTTACCCCTTTGTTTCTCGTAAAGCCGGGAAAAAAATTCCGCAATCGGAAATTATTGCCGGGTGCGCACAGAAAAAGTGAGGTTGCAGCGCGACGAAAATACCAAAAAAGAAGGGTCCCTGACACCTCGGGGGACCCTTCTTTCGAAAACGGCCAGCGCGGAAACGTTCATTCCTCAAGCATAGAGCGATGAACCCAGGTACTGTGAGGCCTCCATATAACCGCTGCCACCATTGGAGCTGCTGCTTGCCTGATATGCATTCAATGCCGAACCGAGCATCTGCATCACCCCGTTCATGGTGTCCACAGACTCCTGGGAGGACGAGGAGGCTATGAAGCTGTCGATCTGGCTCATTGCCGTGTCGAATTCCGTTTCGCTTATCGTCCCGTCTCCATCAGTGTCGAGGAGGCTGAAGATAGACTCCGTCCCGGATTCATCCTGCGCCGGGGGTGGGGGAGGGGGAGGCCCCTGAACCTGCTGGTTGGCCCGTGCACCCTCACTGAATTCCGTTTCGCTGACGGAACCATCGCCATTGGTATCAAGCTCGGCGAGAAGCTCTTCGGCACCGGGGCCGCCCCTGGGCCCCATGGCCGCCATCTGCTCCAGTTCGTCCTCGTCGATGGCGCCGTCTTCGTTTTTGTCTATCTGACCGAACATCTCCTTGATGAAATCGGCGGTCGACATCGTCCCCGCGCCTCCCATCGGGCCCGAAGCTCCGGGGCCCGCTGCGTTAAACTCGCTTTCACTTATGGATCCGTCACCATCGGTATCGAATTGTGCAAGGATATCCTCTACGCCGGGCCCTCCCTGGGGACCGTTCGCCACCATCTGTGCCAGTTCGTCCTCGTCGTGTTTCCCGTCGCCGTTGGTGTCGATCTTGTTGAACATCTGCTGGCGCATTTGAACCATCGACGTGAGGCTGCTGTTCATGCTGCTTATTGAACTAATCATCTTTACCTCCTTTTCTCCTTTTTAGGCTGGCCGCCTTATTCATCTATTGCAAACGATGTACTATTTGTCGCCTGATAAGGTTACGAGACATTTCTTTCGTGTAAAGAATTGTGAAGCGCCGGAAAAAAGCGCTTAACATGATTTATTCCCGGGACTGAAGTGATGTACAATTGCAGTGCATACATCCTGTGTTTCAAAGTAAGAAGGTGCCGGAGATGGAGCGAATACTTGCGATAGACGATGATGTCGCGCTGTGTGAATTGCTTACGGAGTATCTTTCCTCGGAAGGGTTCCATGTGGAGAGCGCCCATGATGGCGAAGAGGGATTGGAGACCGCTTATAGCGGTGAATATGACCTCATTGTGCTTGATGTGATGCTTCCGAAAATAAATGGCTTTGAGGTTTTGCGTCACCTCAGGAGCAGGTCCAACACGCCGGTGATCGTACTTACGGCACGTGGTGAGACCGTGGACAGGATAGTAGGTCTCGAGATCGGCGCCGACGATTACCTGGCAAAGCCCTTCAATCCACGCGAACTCGTGGCACGCATCCGCGCCGTCCTGAGGCGCATACGCCAGGAACGGGAAGAGGGGCAAACGCAGCCGATACCCGAAATACTGAGAGTGGGGGATGTTGAGATGCGCATCTCCACCCGCCTGGCGCTCCTTTCCGGTAAGCCTGTCAACCTGACTGCCATGGAATTCAGTCTGCTGGAGATCCTCCTGCGCAAAGCCGGGCGTTTTGTCCCGCGGGAGGAATTGATACGGTCCGTGCTGGGCCGTTCCCCTTATCCCTATGATCGCAGTATCGACGTTCACATCAGCAGGCTCAGAAAAAAGCTCGGCCATATGGTCGACGGAACGGAACGCATAAAAACGATACGAAATATCGGTTATCTTTACGTGCTGACCAATCCCGCCCCGGCAGGTCTTTACGGAATTCAGGGATAGAGGTATTGTATGCCTGTCAGGGGAATCTTTCTTAAGATATATCTCTGTTTCTGGCTCGCCACATTGCTTGTTATCGCCGCACAGATAGGCGTTGACTGGCTGAGCAGTACCGGGCCTTTCGGTGGCGGTCCGCCAAGTCGGGAGCATCTGCAGCGTACCATGGCCCCTGTGCTAATACTCTACGGTCATTCGGCGATCGACCGCAGCAAGTCGGGCGGTCGTGAAGCTATTGCCAGGTCTGCCAAAAGGCTGAAGGACATGTCGGGCATCGATGCATATCTGGTCGATCCGACGGGTACGATCCTCGGCGGCGACGAGGCGCCGCAGAACATCAGAGATATTGCCAGAAAGGCCAGGCAGACAGGCAGGACCGAGTTTTCCTCCTCGAAAACAAGGGAGCTGATCGCGCTGCCGATGCCTGGCGAGGATGTAAAGGATTACTACGTTGTGGGGGACATTCCCCGGATGCTCTTCGGTCCCCCGCCCCCCGTCCCCTCGCATATGAACGGCGGCAGGGCCGCGCCGCCGCCTTTGGTCTTTGGCCCCGGTTTTCTCTTTCCGCCGGGTCCGCGCCCGTTCTCACTGCTCAGGCTGTTCATCACGCTTTTTATCTCGGGCGGTGTGTGCTACCTGCTTGCCCGCTATCTGACATCCCCGATCATCAGACTTCGTGAGGCAGCGCGCAGGTTCGCAGACGGTGATCTTGCGGCGAGAATAGGCGGAAAGAAGGCCAGGTGGAAGGACGAACTTTCCGAGCTTGCCGATGATTTCGATACCATGGCGGAACGTATTGAATCGCTCATGAAGCAGCAGCGCAGACTGATACAGGACATTTCCCACGAGCTGCGCTCCCCGCTTGCCCGGTTGACGATAGCGACGGAGCTTGTCCGGCGTCAGGGCAGCACCGTGGCCGCCTCAACCCTTGACCGGATCGAAAAGGAGACAGCGGCACTCAACGAGATGATCGGTCAGGTCCTTGAGCTGACGAGAGTCGAAAGCAACATGGAAGCCGTTGAAATGGCGCCTGTCGACCTGGCGACATTGCTTGACGAGATCGTGGCCGATGCGAACTTTGAGGCCGGGGCGCGCAACCGGGCCGTTCGATTTGCCGGCGGAGAAGCGTGCATCGTGTCCGGCAATGAGGAATGGCTGCTGAGGGGCATTGAAAACGTGATACGCAACGCCATACGGTATACCCGCGATGGCACGACTATTGAGATAAATCTCGACAGGATGGTTGAGGCCGGAACCGAATATGCCCGGATCACCATTCGCGATCATGGGGGCGGGGTACCCGAAAAGGACCTTCCCCATCTCTTCCGTCCCTTCTACCGTGTCTCCAACGCACGGGAACGGCAAACAGGGGGTAGCGGACTGGGTCTAGCCATAACAGAACGGGCTGTCATCCTCCACCACGGTTCGGCAACGGCGCAGAACGCCGCCGATGAGGGATTGATCGTCATCATCAAACTGCCGATATAAAACGGCCCCAAATAAATGAATCCTTTCATAATATTTGCCAGGCCCTCTAAAGTCCCAGGAAATAATCAAATACAAGGGCTGACCTTTGCGGCAACCCGCGTGACAGACCCCATGTCTCTTGAAATGAAATGAAAAGGCATTATGATACAATAACATTATAATCAAGAGGAGGAGCCGTATGTGCGCTGAAGCCGGGGATCACACTTCCAAACCGAAAGAGGTTGTATCAAATGCCGCCGCCGCCATCCTGATGGCCAAAGAGTATCTGAACAAAGCGGTCGAAGCAACTCATGGTTACGACCCTGAAGCGGTAAAACAGATCGGCATCGACTTCGGTCCCATCGATGCATTTTTGACGCAATTGACACAGGCCCGGGACGGGACCGGTGATAGTCTTCCCACCGGGACGGCCGAAAAACTGAGAATGCAGGCCGAAGCGCTTCATACTGTGAGCGAGGATATCAAGAGAATAGCCAGCGACCTCGCCACGCCGCCGGGTGTTGGCGGATACATGGAACAATCCGTGACTTTTATAGCCCAGGCCGCTGCTTTTATCAGAGAGTTGCCGTAGGGCCCGGGAGAAGTATAAAACCGATCTAAGAGAGGAGAAGGTAAAATGGCCATATTCAAAGTCACTTTCAGCAACGCACTGAATAGCGAGGGAGAGCCTTTCGAACTTCCTGCCGACAAACTCAATGCCAACGGTGTAATGATTGACTCCTACGGGTATGTCGAGAGGGAAATCAGAGAGGGTGATAGTTTTTCCCGTGATCTCTGGGAATTCGAGATCAGCGACAAAGATGCCGACCGTTTCGTCGAAGGCCTGAAACTTACACCAAACGTTATTGAATACACGAAAGAGTGATCTGCGCCAGGGGGAGAAAGAATTGAATCCTTTCTCCCCGCTATTTCTCCTTTAAGGACACAGCGAAGATGGGTGACTCCTTTTAAAGCGCCCGAACTTTGTGGTTACCTGAGCGCTCATGCCCTGTAAGCGCCTGCGGCGCATCGCACGTTTCGTAGTCAATTTTTGTTGAAACAGAATCTCAAAATTCCTATACTGACTCTCATAAAGAATAAATCCTTATCAAAGACAGTTCTCAAACACCGGAAGGGGTGGACCATGGACATCGACAGAAGGGATTTCATCAAGTACGGCGTTCTCGGTGTGAGCGCAGCCGCCCTCCTTGGCCCGACAGCCAGCCTGTCGGCCCGTGAATCGACGCGGAAAAATGATTTTGAATATGGTGGTCACATGCAACCCTCCGGAAAAGAGGCCTATATCGCCGACCATGCTCTGTCGTGGTGGGTCAACAAGTTTCAACTTCCTTTGCACATCTATTTCGCCCCCGTTGTGGCGCAAAATGTGAGGGCCTTCAAACAGGTCTTTCAGGACCTTTACCCCAGGGGTCTCATACGCTTTGCAGCCAAGGCCTGCGCCCATCCGGCAGTGTTCAGGACCGTCATCAGGGAAGGCGCGGGGATCGATGTGGCTTCCTACTATGAGACCCGGTGTGCCCTGGAGTCAGGGGCCCTTCCGGAACACCTCGATCTTAACGGAAACTGTAAAGAGGACTTTCTCATTTCAAAGGCAGTTGAGACGAATATGCTGATCGTGGTCGACAGCATCGAGGAGTTTCAGACCATTTCCCGTATTGCAAAACAGATGGCAAAGAGTCCCCGGATTATCATGAGGGTAAGCGGGTTCGACCTCGGTCAGGTCACTGCAGAGGCTGTCTTTACTGCAGGCGCGTGGACGAAGTTCGGGGTCGACCTGGAGGATGTCCCCCATTTTCTTAAGACACTTGACAGTCACCCCCATGTGCGATTTTTAGGTTTTCACACCCATATCGGCTCGCAGATCGCCGACCTGGCCCCTTACCTTGCCGTTCTGGGCAAACTGATCGAGCTGGGACATCTCCTGAAAGAGACGGGCAGGAATTGCGAGATCATTAACATCGGAGGGGGTTTTCCTCTCTCATACGTGAGCAAGGAGGAGTGGGACGGATTCATGAAGAGGGTTCGGGAAGGCTATCTCGCCTCACAAAAAGGCGACACGAGCCGCATCTTCATATGGCACAACCGGACGGGAGGTTTCGAGACCGGGCCGGACGGCAGGATCGATACGTCGCACTGGAATGACGAAAAATTCTACAGCCCTTATCCCAAGGAGAAGATGGTGGAGGCGATTCTCAAGGGCACGGTGAGGGTTCGCGGAAAAGACACGGGCACCGTGGAGGCGCTTAAGGCCGTTGGAGAACCCGCACTGGTCATCGAACCGGGCCGCTCTGTGGTGGGCGATGCGGCCGTCACGCTGGCCAGGGTCTCACAGGTGAGAAAGACCGGGAGATGGCATAATCTTATGACCCTGGAGATAGGTGTGACCAGTTTCGGAGAAGGCCTGGTTTACATGCCGGTTAATCGATGGGAGATCATCAACGATCATGACCGGAAGGACCCTGAACCCTTTGAGGCCTTCGTGGGAGGGAATCTGTGCTTTTCGGGTGACATGCTTGCGAAATACAAGATCTCCCTCCAGAGAAAGCCTGTACGGGGAGACATCGTACTCATTCGCGACACCGGTTCCTACGGCCCCCAGTTCTTCGCATCCAACGCAAACGCTTTTCCCCGTCCTGCCAGGGTTTTCGTGGAGGCCGATGGCAGACTGACGGTGATGAAAAAGAGGGACACCTATGAGGATATCTTCTCTCTGTAAACCAAAAGTACTTCATTACATACCTGTAACAGTTTGCATTCTGATGTGTTGGACTGCAGTCTCCCTTGCGGGTTTTTCTTTGCCTCCCGAAGTATACAGGATAGGTTCACTAAAGGATGCACAGGACAAAGCACGATCGCTCAACGTGCCTATCGTTTTCATTTATTCCGACGAAAACACTGCATGCGCTCTTGCCAAAACAGCTACCCTGGACGTGGTGCGGGAGACTAAAGGCAACGCTCTCGTTGTCTATATTTCGAGGAACGATTCGGCGAGCGTCCCCGAAAATGTTATAAAGGCAATGAATTCCCCGGAAGCGGGCAAGTTTATACCGAAATCCGTGGTCATCAACCCCAAAACGGGCAAGGTCGAAATGATCATTCCCTACATCAGCAACAGGAGCCAGAGAATAGAAGAGATCAAGAAAGTAAAAAACCTTATACGCAAATAGCGCCGCATCCAGGTCTGTACCCTTTCATAAAAACATGGCTCACGTGACCGCGTGGAGTCCCTTTGCCGGGCAGCCACGGCGAGGATCACTTATGTTACCGACTAAGAAGCATAAGATGGTATTCTGATCATGGTGTAATTTCAATACACCTTTGCATTGCTTTTTCTGTGGCGTAACCATATCATACTGGAGATACTAAGTTGCCAAATTGAATTGTGGGTTGAAACCATGAGCAAAAATGCAGCACTCCCGAAGGCTTCGGACTTCCCTGCTGGGACCACGTTTGTGATCAAGGAGTTCGATGTTCCCCTGGCTTACGTTCCCGGCCAGGGTTGGGTTAACTGGTTTGGCGGCGCGCCGCGCCCATATGACCCAGGTTCCCTTAAAGTCGATAATAACTGGCTCGCCGACTCGTTTGAGGAGTGGGTCGGAATCATCGAAGCATCGCTTAAGGACAAATAGGCCGGGGAAGAAGTCTTTGCCCGATGTTTCTCTTGAAAAATGTTCGGGATTGAAAGACAATAGTAGAGATTTGAAGCTGTACGCCGGCATCCACGCAATATGGCAGGATGTGGTCGTTGCGGCGCGTGTTATGGAGCAGTTATTTCTTCCAAATTCGGGGAGGGGACGAATGGCAAAATCCCAGGAAATAAAAAAAGACGAAAAAAAGAAATCGCAAAAGACACTCAAAGAAAAACGGCTCGAGAAGAAGGCCAAGAAGGAATCAAAGAAATAATCAGTGCTGATTCCGGGCATCGTCGTATTTTGTGATCTTTCAAGATAACTCACCCACCAGAGCGGTGTTGGTTCATTAACGGCCTATCGCGTGTTTGGTTTGTAGCCGGTATAAGAGGTCCGCGTGAGGTCTGTTCCTGGCAAAAGGGATATCTCAGCTGATACTGCCTTGAGATTGGCAAGATTCTTCGGAGTGTCGGCGACCGAATCTATTCACACCCGTAAGGAGGTTTTCTGCATTGGATATTCCACGGATCTTCAACATCACCGAAAGTGCTCACCGCATCCATAACCCGTTCACACCCGATAAGCTCGCCACTCTCGGCGCGGCGCTGCGTCTGGAAACGGGGACCCGAGTGCTGGACCTCGGCAGCGGTTCGGGGGAGATGCTGTGCACCTGGGCACGCGATTACGGAGTCATCGGCACCGGCATCGACATGAGCAAGTTGTTCACCGAGCAAGCGAAACTCCGCGCTGAAGAACTCGGTGTCGCCGATCAAGTCAAGTTCATCCATGGCGATGCTGCGGGTTATGTCTCTGACGAGAAGGCCGGTGTGGCAGCCTGTGTCGGTGCCACGTGGATCGCCGGGGGGGTCGCCGGTACCATCGAACTTCTGGCGCAGAGCCTCCGCCCCGGAGGGATCATCCTCATCGGTGAGCCCTACTGGCGACAGTTACCGCCGACGGAAGATGTTGCCCGGGGGTGTCTTGCCGGCTCAATCTCCGACTTTCTCCTGCTTCCGGAACTTCTCGCGTCTTTCGGCCACCTCGGCTACGACGTCGTGGAAATGGTTTTGGCAGACCAGGACAGCTGGGACAGATACGAGGCGGCCAAGTGGCTCACCATGCGGCGATGGCTTGAAGACAATCCCGACGACGAGTTCGCGAAAGATGTTCGAGCCGAACTAACCTCGGGACCCGAGCGCTACGCCGCTTACACGCGTGAATACCTGGGCTGGGGCGTGTTCGCGCTGATGAAGCGGTGACGAGCAGGAATAGAGCCCCAGCGGACCTTGCCCGCAATGGAGAGAATGTAAAGCCAAAGGGAACCGGGGAAGAGGATGGTGTATTAATGCAATGCTACTATTTGATGAATTGAACTTGCAAAAAATGAAAAATGGGTAGAAAATTGAAAAAAAAGCCTAAAGGCCAACAGTAACAATAAAGTACGAGCATCTATCAGAGTTATTAGTTTGCCATGAAAAAAACTCACATTTCCTTCGACACTTCTTTTGATCTCTTCAAGACCGTTTTTGAGAAGGCACCGGATATTGCCGTCAACATACTCAACAAAGACTACACGGTCCTTTGGGCCAATAGACTGATGGCCGCGGCAGTCGACAGGCCGCTGGCCGAGATGATCGGAAAGCCCTGTTACGAGGTATGGCGCAGGCGGGCAACACCGTGTCCGGTTTGCATGCTTCAGATTGTCTGCGATACGAAAGAACCCTGTATCATGGAGAGGTGGCTTGACCTGCCCAACAAGGAGCGGCGGTATGCCGAGGTGAAGGCATATCCTATATTTGACGAGGATGGCTCCGTAAAGCACATTTTCGAGATACTGATAATTATCACCGACAAGAAAAGGGAAGACCGTCGGCGTAGACAATACATTGAATCCCTGGAAGAAACATTGAAGAAGATGAACGCGATGGAAGACGAAAACGGACGGAAGGTTGCGGGCGACGATGGGCATGTATACCTGACGCGCCGTGAAACGGAAGTCTTAAAGCTCATCGCGCGGGGATTTTCCAACCAGCAGATAGCAGACATCCTCCGGATAAGCCTCGATACCGTGAAGACGCACCTGAAGAACCTTTTCGCAAAACTCGCCGTGAGCGACCGGACACAGGCGGCCGTATGGGCCGCAACCCATGACGTGAAGTAATATCGTTCTATTCCCAGATCTTGCCGGGATTCATAATATTGTTCGGGTCGAAAATACCTTTAATATTTTTCATCATATTGATAGCGGCCGGTTCGATGCCTTTTTTCAGGTATCTTTGCTTTTCAAGGCCAATCCCGTGTTCACCAGAGATAACCCCGCCCAATCGTATTGCGGTTGAGAATATTTCATCCATGGCCTTTTCTGCTCGCTCGTAATGCAGGTGGTCATCGGAATCCGTCAGGATAGCCGGGTGCAGGTTCCCATCGCCGGCGTGGCCAAGGATAACGATCTCGACCCTATATTTACCCCCTATTTCTTTGCAATTCCGTATCAGGTCCGGTATATTTCCTCGGGGCACGGTCACGTCCTCTGCCATGACGGTCTTTGCGGCACCGAACACTGCGGCAAAACCAGCACGCCTGCCCATCCAGTATTTGTTTGCTTCGTCTGCATCCTTCGCGATTCGGACCTCCTGAGCCCCGTATGCCCTGGCGATTTCTCCTATTCTGGTTGCTTCAATTTCCACGGCGTCGGACGTGCCGTCCACTTCGAACAGGAGCACCGCATCGGCCTGGCGCGGAAGCCCAATATGCATCATATCCTCAAACTTGTTGATGACCCAATTGTCTATCAGCTCGATCTTGCCGGGTATAATGCCTTTCTCAAGGATCCTGTACACGTTCTCTCCTGCCAGGGCGACGTCGTCATATATGCCGAGAACAGTCTTTCTGGCCTGAGGAAGGGGAAGGGTCTTCAATTGTGCTTTCGTCACTATTCCCAGGGTCCCTTCGGAGCCGATGATGAGATCCGCAAGGTTGTAACCCGGTGTTCCATATGTTTTTCTACCGAGATGAGTAATTTTCCCGGTCGGCAGTACGACCTCAAGGCCAAGGACATATTGCCGGGTCACTCCATATTTGAGACACGCCGGCCCTCCGGCATTTTCGGCGATCATACCTCCAATTGTGGCGCTTAAGAAACTTTGGGGATCGGGCGGAAAGAAATGCGCGACCTTGCCAAGCGCATTGTTCAGGTCCATCAATACGACGCCCGGCTCTACAGTAACTGTCCAATTATCTCTATTAACTTCCAGGATATTGTTCATATTTACCGTACAGAGAACGATCCCGTTTTTTATCGGAACAGGGCCGCCGCTTAAGCATGTGCCAGCTCCCCTTGGGGTTACAGGTATTTTTTCCTCGTTGGCGAGCGTGAGAATAGCTGATATTTCTTCTGGGGTCGACGGAAATACAACGACATCGGGTTCCGAAACCCAGTTCGTTGTTCCATCGTACGAATATGCTTCCAGGGTTTCACGGGTTGTATTGACCCTTTCCCTGCTCAGTATCGAAGAAAGCCCTGAAATGACGGAATTTCTTATCATTCGTTTCCCCCTCACCAGAATCGGCCTCAGCACGTTGAGCCCATTTTATGATCGAATAGCCGGATCGTCAATCACCCGAACGGGTGAGGGGACAAACCATTGTTGGTTCTATAGTAATTGCTGTACTCTCTGATATGTTTTGTTTTTAACTCTAATCTGCAATTTTTCATAAATGGGGAGGAGGTAACGGACGTTCGTTCATAAGCAAATAACTCAATCCCCCTGTCTCTTTCGCGTCATCATATTCCCAAAACCCAGGACTCATTCCGAAGCTATCAATTCCCGGCTCCCTTGCTGCCGGTAAGCAAGGGAATGTTCCTAGTATAGCGTATTGTGTGTTGGTTTGTATCGTCGGTCCAAAGCCCATAATGATTACTTCCTGCACTCGCGTTATCCCGTGGTCTGCCTAGCAATGCTATGTCTCCGGCGGTAATCAACAGTTTTTCTATTGAATATCGATAATGAATCGGATAAGAATAGGGTAACCACGAAGGTCGGGGAAACCAACAACAAGTTCAATCATAATGCAATTCCTCTTAAGACAGTCAATCATTTCCGCGTAGGAGATGAACGGTTGGTAAGCAAGTAATTACCAGAGGGTATACAGACCGTGATGAATAGGGTTCTCGTAACGGTCCTCGTCGTCGTTGCAGTCGGTACGGTTTACATGGTTCCGGCTTTTGCCATGAGCCAGGCCGATACCGAAAATGCCATGATACAACTTGCCTTGACAGATTTTGAATCAGTTCATCAAAAGATTTACGAGCGATGTCTTAAGGAGTACCCCGAAACCGCATCCTCATTCAAAGAAACCACGGACCGCTGGGGCAAGACGAATTATCCGGCGCTCCGGGAATTTAAGTTAATATTTCGAGATAAGCTGGTAGCAGGTGGAATGAGTCCCGAGAGTGTGGATTCAATGATGAAATCGAATGTAACAATGCTGACAGAGGGATTGCAGAAATATTATGCGGATCTACCGGTATCGGAATTACAGAAAATATGTTCCGGCAAATTTATGGATTCTTTCCTGTCACAAATGAATTTTGCCAGTTTTTTGGATAAGGTCAAGGCCAAAATGGAGAATCGGCAATGAAGTATGTGCTGGCAAGTTTAGTACTCTACAGCGCGCCTCTCCCATTTCCGGGTATGACGGAGGGACTGATGTAAGCAGGAACCAAATGCATCGATACGCAATAATGCCTCTTCCGCGAATGCGAAAGGATGATATGAAGAATATTCGGTTTATATTCATGGTCGCCGTTGCGTTATCTTTGGTTTGCAGGATGTCTTACGCAGACTGGACTATGGACTTCGTGAGAATCACATGCATTCCGAAAGCCCGTTATTTGCACGTCAAGTATACTCCGATTGATGGCTCGGCGGTTTACGTGGGGGTGGAGTTTGATAAAAAGAAAAGGAAGCAACGGTTGGCCATATGGAATAAACATGGCTACTTCGATCCTTCCAAGAGGATTCAGCACAAGTGCCGCATGCCTGAATCCACTTACACGATTTCTGCTATTCAACCCCCACCGCGCGCCCAAGGAGAATGTGGTGTGTCGCAGAGCATTACGCTTAGCCTGCTTCGCAATGGCAAACCCATGCTAAACAAAATAATTCTGGGCAATAACTGCTGGCGAGGCCCGGTAGTTGACGAATTTGAGATCATGGATGGAATCGAAACGAGTGAAAACCGCCAGATGGTTCTTTGCATTTCTTCACAGGTCGACTCCAAAACGGTCTGTGAACATCTACCGGAAACGTACGGGATCGATTATGAAAGCCTGGAAAAGTATTTGAAGAAAGGCAACCGGTGATCCATCAGACCACAGTTTGTATTTATTACTATCGGTAATCTTTGTCTTTGGGAAATCATAAGAACTCACGCCTTGTAGGTGTACCAGAGCATCGAGTACTTCCTGAAAGAAAGCGATCCGGTTCATTCCTCGTACACACGCTTTCGACTGGCAATCTTGCTAACCTCGCAGTCTCGCGTGGCAATTCTTGGGAAGCCAGATCGCTGGCCCTCTGCGCATTGGTAGATGAAGCCGACCTTCTTCTTGGTATCCTTCCCCGGCAAGTTGAGAAAATGACGCAATAATGCCACAAACGGTAATGCACCAAAGAGAAGAGGGAACCGGGAGATAGGCGACATGCCGCCTCGCGAAGATGTCCCCTTCTCCGGGCTGTTGCATGCAGCCGCTCGGCAATCTCAGCGTTCTATCCCAAGCTTCGCGCAGACGCCCCTTGCGAAGTTGCGCACGTTCTCGTTGGTGTCCTCGAGCCCTAGCCTTATGGGAGCGTCATAATCTTCGCGATAACCGTTCATCATCACGGTCAGAGCATTCAGCTTCCATTTCCAGAGGTTTTCCGGCCTTATGTACCAGTATTTGCGGCCCAACGTCTTCCCGATCTCATCGTAACTCGCCCTCATGATGTTCTCCGGCCGCATTGAAGGTGCGAGGCCTGCAAGGCCGGGAAAGTCCTCGCCTCCTGTCCACCTGCCTTTGTTATAGGGGCATGCGTCCTGGCACGCATCGCAGCCGTAGAGCCTTCGGCCTATCTGTTCGGTCATCTCCGGAGACGGGACGCCCATGCCCATATTCGCCGACAGGTTGGTCTGAAAGCTGATGCATCCGATCATCGACATGGTGTATGGCGCGGAAAGCGTATGGGTCGGGCAGGCTTCGATACACTTGCTGCAGTTTTCGGGGCAATCTTTGAGCCTTACGTCGCGAATGAGCTCGAGCTCTCCATCTACCGCGATCATTTCTATGCGGTTATGCGAGCCTTTTTCGGTATAGAAGAAATTATTTCGGCGGATCGTTCCGAGCCCCGCCTGGTACGATGCCCAGCGTGCGGGCGCCGGGATATCATGACCTTCGCCGACGGTGCACGTGAAGCCGAGGCTTTCAAGAAACGCGCAAAACCTTTTCCGTACCCTGAAAAACGGGGCACCGTGATCGGTGCGCGGATCGAACATATAGGTTTTGCCGTACGCACCCTCGAATTCGTCGGGCACGTTATACCTGTAAGTGGGCACGATGGCGACGACGATGGATTTTATTGCCGGGTTGGCCGCTGAGGGGTCCGCGTAGCCCCTGAAGCTTCCATAGACCGTTTCTCCTATAGGGATCCGGGAGATCCGCTCCTCCAGCTTTTCACGGAAACCGGCCAAAGCGCCGACTCTTACGATGCCGCAATCCTCGTATCCGAGTTCCAAGGCCTTTTCACGTATTCTGTCCTCCGTGTTCATGGCTCCTCCTTCGGGATTACTTTCAAATCGCAAGTAGTGTATAACAACAACTTGCTTTATGCAAGAAGTTTATATATTCTTTATCAGTATGAGGAAAATCAGCAGGAGATCCATGTGCCCTATCAGCTCAATGCTCGATATTTTAGGTGACAAATGGACACTATTGGTCATAAGGGACCTGATGTTCATAGGAAAAAAGACGTACGGCGAGCTCTTGCAGTCCGAAGAAAAGATCGCGACCAACATCCTTGCCGATCGCCTTCTCACGCTCGAAAAACACGGGATCGTGGAAAAAACAGCCTTTCCCGGAAACAAGGTAAAGAACCTTTACAGACTCACCCCCCAGGGGATTGATTTGATGCCTATCTTACTCGAGATGGTCCTGTGGGGTGACAGGTATTTCGAAGTCCCGGAACCCATTCATCGCGCTGCGGGACGGATCCGGAAGGATAAGAACCGTGTGATGAAGCAAATGATGGAGAGGCTCGCGGCCAAGGACCAGGAACATGGTCCTGAATGATCCCTTCTCTGATGATAGCCTGGCCCGGACGGTGTAGCTTGTGCCGCCCACGCGCACCTTTTCATCCCCTTCAAAATCGTCAAGAGCTGGTTACAGGCGGTAATGGCGAACAATGAGGTGTTCCGCGGATTTTAGCGTTTGTAGGTGTAACGAGACATTTTTGAGGCCGACACGGATTTTGAAAAAATAAATCCGCAATTCCGTTTGTTTCTTCCTGTAATCGAGCGTTCAGGATTATTTACGGATATGCGCTGTTTCAGTTCGTAATCACTGCTTTTATTCCATCGATATATATGATATGGAATTTTCAGTCTGATCCTGTGATCTTTGAGGTGTTTTGGCCACCAATACAAGGTTGAAGATCTGGGTAGAATCTTAATAAAGATTTTATAATGGATTACAGAACAGGAAGACTAACATGGATTTAATGGATCGTTATAAAGCATTAAAACAGAAAGTTATGGAACGAAACGAACCGTTTGACCGTTTTATTAAACGTCTGGAGGATGAGACTACATGGCTTACGTCTCCAGCACGCAGGAGGTTTCCGGGCAGATTACGGGACGGCCCATATTTATGCAGAAGGAAGGGATATACGATGAATGAATTGAAAAAACGTATTGATCTAGCTGTAGCAGAAATGTCTATCAAGATCATAAAGGAACCACTCAGCTATTTTTCCGAAGCAGATATCCAGCAACTTCTTGTTGAAGAACTGCGAAAGATAAAGCTTATCAGTAAAACCTATCTAACATCTGTTCGGAAAGGGAAAAATTCCAAGAGCAGATACAGCACATCTCTATTGCATCGTGAATACGGTGGTGGCGGTGGCACACGAATTGACGTAGTGATTTTTGATCCTGATGATGTCAAAAATATCGACGACGTGAACCTGATATCCAATAAAAAATATTTAAAACCCCTATATGCTTTTGAATTGGGCACGGAGAAATCGTCCGATGCCTCTGCCCATTTTCAGAATGATCTGGAAAAGCTGAATAAAAGGACCAAAGGAACTGGATACCTTATACATTTCTATAAGGATATCACCCAAGCGAGAACTGGAACTAGATCCCGAGCTAAAACCGAAGATAAGATTTTCAATAAGTTTAAGCAAGTCTTCCGTATAACACAGACAAAACAAATTACGAATGTGAAGATTCTCGCCATCCTTTTGCGAACATACAGGAATCAAGAGAGAATGCGAGGCAAGTGCGAGATTTTCAATGGGCAGGATTGGATCAAGACGAACGTCAGCAACGATGATGCGCTTCGGAGCGCAATTCGGAAGCAATTGGCATGATTAAAGAAGTGGGAGCGCTCGGGGTCAAATTTTTATTCTTGAAGTTATGCATATGAACAGTTGGCAAGTGATAGAATTGTCAATGATAAAGATTTGACCCCAAAGGTTTCCCCAGCGGCATGATGAGATTATTGTTCCCTAAATCGGGTTTCGGTCCAACCCATCGTTCCGATGCTGCGTCAACCGACAGCATCCCCTATGGTTCGTCTTGATTTCTCTTTTGTTCTCATCGCGCCGCTTTGGCAGGGCCGGCCAACTTCCCTCGTTATGCGACCTTTCCTTCTGTAATCCACGTCGCTGCGTTTGATGCGCCATGCTTACTTTGCAGCTGTTGTCATCAATTTGCAATATCCATTTGTCCAGAAACCTCATTTTCTTCAGTTCTTCCTGAAAGCATCAGATTTGATAAACTCCACAATATAGAAGCTTTTAAGTGGTAATGAACAGTTTTTCTATTGCATAATGGCATCGATTCAGAGAAAATGAAACGTAGCACGGGGCGGGGGAATCAGCAGAACCAATCACACAATAGCGTCCTGAACCTGTAGGCATCGAGATGCAACACTCGGTTAAGGAGCAACCAAGCGGCAAGCTTATTAGAACGAAATTGTCGCACAGAGAGCGGTCGGATAAATGACCATGGCATCCGCTAATTTGGAAAAAAAGATAAAGATTGCATCGATAGTCGTAATTGCCGGTTTGGTACTAACCTATCTAGCAATCGTCTTCCTTTCTTCGGTCAGTATTTCAACGTATCATGGGATATCAGCTAGGCCTGGGTATACGCTTCCGGAACTAACAGGTGAGTGCCTCCATGCATTGGCTGAAGCCGATCTACACCCGTATGGCTATAAAATACGTCATCCTGAATTTAGGGAATATGCAAACATCTGGCTCTGGGATGGGGCAAAAACGCTCATGTATGATAAATCAGTCCTACTTCATCCCGCATGCCTGAATTACCTGTTGCAAAGAACTATCGCCGCCAAACAGCGCTTAATCCTGGTAATATATGATCGGCAGGCAAAATGCGAAGCGCTGGTGATCCGCAATTATGCTTCAATCGATAAATCGAAAAGGAGATAGTTCTTTCTGTAATTCGTAGATCGGATAAACTTCCGACACTCGTAGATTTCAATCCGTAATAAACAGTTTTTCTATCGCATAACGACGACTGTTTAGAGAGAATAGAAAAGTAGCACGGGGTGAGGAAATTCGCAGAACAAATCATATAACAGGGCCCTGAACAATTGCACTTACTGGAACGAGGTAGCAATGCCGGAAGACAGAACTCAGACATCCCATATCCTTGAGGAGAGCATCCTATCAAACGAACATGGTTTGTTGCCCGTGAACCAAAGTATGGCAAAGATCCTTTTTCTATTTTGCATCAGCTTGTTTTGCCTTCTTGAAGTGTGTGACCGCGGTGGCGTACCAAGTATTCAGCCACCTCCTGGAAACGCTTCCCTCGGCAGGATAGACGGAGTATTTGCCTATGCAACTCCATCACAGCCGCCTTCGGAAGAAGGCCGGGATTGGTGTCTTCTTAGGTTCTATCCGGATGGCCTTGTTCTTTACACAGTCGAGAGAACTAAAACGAAAAGCTTGACTGAAAGCTGGCCATCGATAGACAAGTGGTTTAACCGTGAGAAGATCAAATTACAAAACACTTATTACGTACTCGATGACCAAATTTGGTTTAGGACCCAAGGAAGAACAGGGAATCAACATTATGTGCCAATTGTTGACTGGTGGGGAACATTCACAAACCAAAAGATGATTCTAAACTCCTTTAGTCACAAAACAAACTACAAACGGATGAATGCCGAGTTTGTTCGATTAGCGATCAATTAGCAACACGACATTCTGAAAGAGATCCTTGCCAATCTTCTTTCTATTCAAAATTTTCACCCGTAATCCGTGATTCTTCATCATATGTCCAAAGCTCACTTTGTAGGTGCACTTTGGAATCTAGACTCGTTTTTTTCACGCCGCAACTCTAAGATGAATTAAGATGACTTGATCAGGAAAGAGTCCCCACGCAGATGGAAGATATTGTTCTTTGTGTGGAGCCGCCGGCCGCAGGTATGCAAAGTGCGGCCTGATCCCGTTTTTCCAGGGATCTGGACGCAATTCTTCAAGGTTTTCTCCTCATGCTTTCTTTTATGCCTCCAGTGGAACCCCGAAGGGGTGGGACGGGCGTGAGTCAAGGCTGTCCCTGTTTCAATTCCGCCTGACATCAGCACGTTTGGAGTACAAAAACTTGAACGGTGTTGATTTATCGGCGGCTCCGGTTTACAGTAGGCCTATGTGGACATTGTTCGGGAAGGTCTTCAGGGGCATTGGCAGGAACGTGGTCGCCATCAGCCTTGTCAGTTTTCTGAACGACATCTCTTCGGAGATGGTCTACCCGGTGGTGCCCATCTTTCTTGTTACCGTTCTGAACGCCCCCGTGACCATCGTGGGACTTATCGAAGGGATTGCCGAATCTACCGCCAATCTTTTGCGCGTCTTTTCCGGTTATTTCTCTGACCGCTCCGGGAGAAGAAAGCCGTTCATGACAGGAGGATATGCGCTGTCGGCATTGTCGAAGCTTGTTATCGGCGCGGCGTCGGGCTGGACTCTGGTCATGGGGGGGAGATTTCTCGACCGTTTCGGGAAGGGTGTGAGGACCTCGGCACGGGATGCACTCCTTGCCGGGGTGTCTGAGGAGCGCTACCGGGGAAGGGTCTTTGGCTTCCACCGGGGCCTCGATACCCTGGGTGCCATGATCGGGCCGCTGATCGCTCTTGTCCTCCTGAAGGTCTTTGCGGGCAATCTCCGCCTTATCTTCTATCTCGCCTTTCTCCCTGCGGTCGCCGGCGTTGTTCTCCTTGTGGCCTTTGTCCACGACATAAGAACGGACAACGGGGCCGGAAAACGCCTGCCGTGGAAACTGCGCGACATAAAGTTGGACAGGAGTTTCAAGGTTTTTTTGCTGGCGAGCACTGTATTTGCCTTGGGTAACAGTTCCGATGCCTTTATCATACTCAGGGCTCACAGTTTGGGCTTCGCGGTGGGGACCACTATCCTCGCCTATGCGCTGTTCAATATTGTCTATGCCGTCTTTTCGTTCCCTGCCGGTATCATCTCCGACAGGGTGGGGCAGAAGAAACTCCTCCTGTGGGGTTTTGCGCTCTTTGCCCTCATTTATTTCCTGTTCGGTATCACCGGCAGGCCCGGTTTTCTCTGGGTCCTTTTTCCCCTGTACGGCATCTACATGGCTTTGACGGAGGGGATCGGAAAGGCGTACATTTCTCTTCATGCCCGGGGTGAGTTCGCCGGCACGACATATGGTGTCTACCAGACCGTAACCGGCCTCGCAGCCTTTCCGGCATCTCTGGCCGCTGGTTTTCTCTGGAGGTATGTCGGCCCCGGCGCGCCGTTCTTTTTCGGGGCCGCAATGGCCCTTATCGCCCTTGGCATATTTGGCCTGGCACGGGAAGAGGCCGCGGGTGGGTAACACAGGGTATTTTAGTGAAGCTATCTGGCAGTGTGTATGGCAGATAGCCGGGCCGCACTAATGATTATTGACGCCGTTGTGATGTATAATAAACCACTTTCCATCCGTGGGAGGTGCCCTCCGCACCTGTATCTCCGAACAGGTATGGGAAACCCATACTGGGAATAGGGCCGATAGGTTCAATGGCAAGTAATCGTCCGAGGTGATGTACCTCGACGGGACCGCATAATTAAAGGGAGTGTTTCAATGAGGAAACTGTTCTTGATCTTTTTTGCTGTGGCGCTGATCTTTTTTTTCGGATGTAGCGACATGAAGGATATGGAATCGGACCTGATGATCAAAGTAACCGGTACCGACGGCCTTAAGTTCAGCGGGCACTACTCCTTCGCGGGCACCGGCGCAGTGCCGAAACCGGAAAATGTTTCAGGCGTGGTACCGGCCGAGTACAAAGGAAGAGGCGTAGTCGCCGCCTGCCTGTTTCGCAACACATCGGGTCCCGGTGCTCTCAAAGTAGAGATCCTGAGGGACGGAAAGATGATTTCTGAAGGCGCCGTTGACACTCCCTACGGGGTTGTTACCCTGAAAACACCTTTACCTGACAAAAACACCATCGTAAACCAGATCCTCAAAATGGTCCTGGGCAAATGAGCGATCGCCTCCGCGAAGGAGACGGAGATTGCCATGCAGACAATCGATGCACCGTGAGGTTTTTCGCCTGTGATCCTATCCGGTACCGTTTATATTTTATTGTTGGCGATACTTGTCGTTTTTGGTATTATCACATACTGTTTTATTCGGAAGGGATAAACGCATCTGACGAGCCTGTCGTGATCGGGTGAAGGGGAAACGCGTTGTAAGATAGCGGCCAACGATGGACATTAAGTATAAAGCCTCTCTATTTGCAATAATAAGCGCTTTTATTCTCGCATCGAGCAAATTTGCGGTAGGATTGGCCTCCGGCTCACTTGCGGTCATATCCTCGAGCCTCGACAGTCTCCTGGATATCTTCATGTCGGGCATGAACTATTTTGCCATACGAAAGGCGGCAGAGCCCGCAGATCACGAGCATCAGTATGGTCACGCAAAGACCGAAAACATAGCCGCAACCATCCAGTCACTGGTGATCATTTTCACCGGCGGCATGATCCTCTACACGGCCATCCACAAATTTCTCGACAAGGGCGCCATCGTCTATAGCCGTTTTGATCTCGCGGTGATGGTCCTCTCGCTTATCTTCAGCGGCATGATCTCAACGGTGCTTCGGAAGGCGGGTGAAAAAACGGACTCAAGCGCCCTGAAGGCGGATGCGCTTCACTATACAAGCGATCTCTATTCCAACTCTGCCGCCATCGTTGCGATCATTCTCACCTACTATACCGGCAAGACCTATTTCGATCTCCTCTTCTCGGTGATCATAGCCTTCATGATCATATTCTCGGCATTCAAAATCTTCAGGGACGGTATCGGCGGTCTCATGGATGCCAGCATGCCTCATCATATGGAAGAAAAACTTCAATACATCATCGACGGTTTGCCGTTCCCGTATGCGGGCTATCACAAAATGAGGAGCCGTATCGCCGGGAGCAGGAAATACACCGATTTCCATCTCCTTGTCTGCAGAAAGGAGAACATCGACGACGCGCACAAGCTGGCGGACAAACTTGAAATAACAATGACCAGGGAGATCAGCAACCTCGATGTCGTCATCCATATCGAGCCCTGTCGTAATGAGTGCGAATTGTCCGACGAAACATGCACCGTGCCCCGCAAGACATCGAAAACTGTTCCAAAGACCGAATAGATCTTCCCGGTAGGCCCCACCAGCCGAGCCGGCACGGGATATCACCGCGGATACATCCGTTGTGCAAAAGGGATTCAGTACGTATAATGTTTCAAGCATGATCGCGCCGACGAACCCATTGAACAGCTTTTGGTCTCTGCCCCTGGATATCGCGCTTACCCGCCTTCGGGTGACACCCGGCGGTCTGGATGAGGTTGAGGCACGAAAAAGGCTTCAACTTTACGGCTACAATACCCTGAAGCCGAAAAAGCGGAAGGACTCCCTCGCTCTTCTCGTCGCTCAGTTCAAAAGCCCGATCATCATCATATTGCTTTTTGCCACCGGACTTTCTTTTGTACTCCGCGACGTTACCGATGCGTTGATCATACTGGCGATAATCATGATCAGCGGATTCCTCGGGTTCTGGCAGGAACGGGGGGCTGTCAATGCGGTGGAGCAGCTCCTCTCCGTGGTACAGGTCAAGGCAACGGCGCTTCGTGACGGGGGTTCCAGAGAGGTGTCCGTTGAAGAAATAGTCCCCGGCGATATCGTCATATTGAACGCAGGAGACATAATCCCCGGCGACTGCCTGATCTTTGAATCCAGGGATCTTTTTGTTGACGAGGCATCCCTGACCGGCGAGACCTACCCGGTGGAAAAGGAAACAGGTGCTCTCGACGATAAAACCCCGCTCAGCCGTCGGACAAACTCACTATTCATGGGCACCCACGTTGTGAGCGGCAGCGCGAAGGCGGTTGTCGTCCATACCGGCCTGGATACGGAGTTCGGCAAGATCTCGGAACAACTTCAATTCAGACCGCCGGAGACGGAGTTTGAACGCGGCGTCAGGCGCTTTGGCTACCTCCTTTTAGAGGTTACACTGATATTGATCATAGCGATCTTTGCCATCAACGTATACTTCCATCGATCCGTACTGGAGTCGTTTCTTTTTTCCCTTGCCCTGGCAGTGGGGCTCACGCCCCAGCTTCTGCCGGCCATCATCAGCATCAATCTCGCCCATGGAGCGAAACGAATGGCGGGACAGAAAGTCATCGTAAAACGGCTTGCCTCGATCGAGAACTTCGGAAGCATGAATGTCCTGTGCTCCGATAAAACGGGCACTCTGACAGAGGGCCTGGTGCAGTTGAGTTCTGTGCTCGATGTTGAGGGCCGCCAGAGCGACAAGGCGCTTCTCTACGCATACATCAATGCCTCCTACGAAACAGGTTTCACGAACCCCCTTGATGAGGCGATCCGCCGGTACCGGCAGTTCGACCTATCGCGCATGAGCAAGCGTGACGAGATGCCCTATGATTTTATCCGCAAGCGCCTGAGTATACTCGTCGCGAAGGACAATTCCAACCTCATGGTGACAAAAGGCGCCCTTTCAAACGTGCTGGCCGTCTGTTCGACAGCAGAGATGCCTGGTGGCGAGATTGTTGACATAGAAACGATCCGGGAGAAAATAAGTCAGCAGTTCAGAGACGTGAGCGGCAAGGGCTTGAGGACCCTCGGTCTTGCTTACAGGGATATAGGTCCTCAATCTTCCATGACAAAAGACGATGAGGTCGGGATGACCTTTCTGGGTTTCCTTGTCTTTTATGACCCCCTGAAGGGGGACATCATCGAAACTGTCAGAACCCTGAAAGAATTGGGCGTCACACTGAAGGTTATCACCGGGGACAGCGAACTTGTTGCCGCCAGCGTTACGGAGCTTATGAGCTTTCCGAACCGCAGCATACTCACCGGTCCCGGTATTCATGAGATGAGCGACGAGGCCCTGATGAAGAGGGTCAACAGCGTGGATATCTTCGCCGAGATCGAGCCGAATCAAAAAGAGCGTATCATTCTCGCCCTGAGGAAATCGGGAAATGTGGTCGGATATATGGGAGACGGTATCAATGACGCATCCGCCTTGCATGCCGCGGACGTGGGGATCTCGGTAAACAGTGCGGTGGATGTGGCCAGGGAGGTGGCTGACATCGTTCTCCTCGAGAAGGACCTCCGTGTCCTTGCAAATGGCGTGCTTGAGGGCAGGAAGACCTTCGCAAACACGCTCAAATATGTCTTCATGGCCACAAGTGCCAACTTCGGCAACATGTTCAGTATGGCAGGGGCCTCGCTCTTTCTTTCTTTCCTGCCCCTGCTCCCGAAACAGATCCTCCTCACGAACCTTTTGACCGACTTTCCCGAGATGACGATCGCCACCGACAGCGTTGACAGGGAGATGCTCGGTCAGCCGCGAAGATGGAACATCAAGTTCATCCGTAACTTCATGCTTGTATTTGGTTTGCTCAGTTCGGTCTTTGACTACATGACATTTGGCGTACTCCTTCTTGTCCTTCATGCATCGGTCGCAGAGTTCAGGACCGGCTGGTTCGTGGAATCCGTTGTCTCTGCTTCCATGATCGTGCTGGTGGTCCGAACGAGGGGATCTTTTCTGAAAAGCAAGCCGGGCAGGGCCTTATTGACAGCCACCGGCCTCGTTGCCCTGGTCACGATCATTTTGCCTTATACCCCTCTGGGAACGCTCTTCGGATTTGCACCGATACCGATCCCGTACCTTTTGACGCTGCTTCTCATTGTTGTGCTCTATATCATTTCGGCCGAGATGGCGAAAAACTTCTTCTACAAGCGGGCAAAGCTGTGACGGAAGCGTTGCTTTTCATGTGACACCATGGTCGATGCCGGTACAGTCATTCAGCACTTCACCTATTTCGGGATCTTTTGTCTCCTGATTCTCGGTGGACTGGGATTTCCCTTTCCGGAGGACGGGGTCCTCATCATAACCGGAGTGCTCATTGCCCACGGTGTCGTCAAACTCGTACCGGCTTTTTGTGTCATCTATCCATCCCTCCTTATTGCCGATTTTATCCTGTATTCCATCGGCAGAAAGTATGGGAGGATCATCGTTGAACACAAGAGATTCTCCAAAATCGTCTCACCTGCAACCCTTGTGAGGTTTGAAGACAGATTCACGCGGTGGGGCGCTTTAACGGTGTTTCTGGGGAGACACTTCGCCGGCTTCAGGGCGCCCATATTCGTCATTTCGGGGGTAATGCGCATTTCACGCATAAAGTTCGTGATTGCCGATGGTCTCTCTGCGATAATCACGATCTCCCTTACCCTGGGTCTTGGTTACTTTGGCGGCAACAGCCTCAGGGTATTGAAACAAGACATCACACGGATAGACTATATTTTGATCCTGGCCCTTGTCATACTGGTTGCAGGCTGGATCATCCTGAGGTACTTTAGAGACAGAAGAAAATGAACGAACGCATGCGGACAAAGGAACCATTGAGAGAAACCCCTTCTGCGGGTGTCCCATCTCCGCACGGAACTGCTCAATTTCTGCGGGAGGAATGATGGATGGTCCGCCCAATTCCGGACAGCGTGCAAACCTCACATTCCTTATAAGGGCACTTCATTACAGGAATTACAGGCTTTTTTTCAGCGGACAGGGCATATCCCTGGTAGGAACATGGATGCAGCAGATTGCGATAAGCTGGCTCGTTTATCGCCTGACTGATTCCGCGTTCCTCCTTGGTCTCATCGGTTTTGCCGGCCAGATTCCCACATTTCTCCTGGCACCGGTTGCGGGGGTCTTCGCTGACAGACGGGACCGGAGAAAGCTGCTTGTTCTTACGCAGACGCTTGCCATGTCACAGGCCTTTGTGCTCGCGTTGCTGACATTCACGGGCCATGTAGCCGTCTGGCACCTGGTGAGTCTGAGCGTCTTCCTGGGTCTTGTAAACGCGCTGGACATTCCGGTACGGCAGTCTTTCGTCGTTGACCTCGTAGAGAACAAGGAGGATCTGGGAAACGCCATTGCCTTGAACTCGGTGATGTTCAACGGTGCCCGGCTCGTTGGACCATCAATTGCAGGCCTTTTAATAAGTATCGTCGGTGAAGCCCTCTGCTTTTTCCTCAACGGGTTAAGCTTCCTTGCCATTGTTATCGCTCTTATGGCGATGAAGGTTCCCGAAAGGACGAGGACGCCGGAGACGGAGCCATTTTTTCAGGGGTTCAAGGATGGCTACAGATACACCTTTGGGTTTGCACCGATCAGATATATTATCCTGTTCCTCGGCCTTGTAAGCCTGATGGGAACGTCGTATCTCGTTCTCATGCCCGTTTTTGCAAGGGATATCCTGCACGGTGGTGCTCACACACTTGGATTCCTCATGGGTGCTTCGGGTATCGGGGCCCTTATCGGCGCCGTTCATCTGGCTTCAAGAAAGACCGTTCGAGGCCTGGGGAAGCTCATAGTTGTCGCTTCGGCCACCTTTGGCGCAGGACTGGCCGTTTTCTCCCTTTCCCGTTACATTCCACTTTCTCTCGCCATGATGCTCTTTGTCGGTTTCGGCATGATCGTGCACATGGCATCGAGCAATACGATCCTGCAAACTATCGTCGAAGAAGATAAACGAGGCCGCATGATGAGTTTTTATGCGATGGCATTCATGGGTATGGCGCCTTTCGGAAGTCTTCTGGCGGGCAGCCTCGCAAGTGTCATCGGTGCTCCGAACACACTTGCCATAAGCGGTCTTGCCTGTGTCGCAGGCTCTGCGCTTTTTCTTACCAGGCTTCCGTTGATTAGAAAACTTGTCCGGCCGATCTACGTGCAGATGGGCATTATAAAGGAGATGCCAACGGAACTTCAGTGATACGGCATATCGGATCCCGGGAAACGGCAAAGACTGAAATGGTTCCTGAAACAATGCGACCGGCTCCCGGTAATTTCATCGCAGCTTTCAGGTGGAAATAATCGAACTGAACCCTAAGGTTTCTCTTAATTTCCGACGAAGATCGTCGATGAAATAATCAGGCACGTTGTTATCTCTTTTTCATATGATTGATAAAGACAGTGTATCAGTCGGGATAAATGGAGATTGGATTTATCTGTATGTTTGCTATAGTATGGGAAACGTCTTGATACATCGGCACTCTTTATCACGATAGGGAGACCAGATGAAAGATTCGTACGGAAGAAATCAAGAACCTCTCCACGAGATACTCGCCTTAAAGCAAAGAATCAAAGAATTGGAACAATCGGAAACCGAACGCAGCGAGACCGAAGGGGTCCTCAAAGAGAGTGAGGCACTGTTAAAAACCTGTCTCGAGAACGCCCCGGACGGTGTTTATATTAGCGACATGGAGGGCAATTTCCTGTATGGCAACCGCAGGAGCGAAGAGATCATCGGCTACAGCAGAGATGAATTGATCGGTAAGAACTTTCTGCAGGTAAATATATTGTCGGAAAAAAGCCTGTATAAGGCCGCACAGTTGCTCGAGGCCAGTATCGAAGGCAGACCCACCGGCCCGGATGAGATCGAACTGGTTACGAAGGGGGGGCGCCTCGTACCCGTTGAGATCAACACAGCCGTGGTTCAACGCGGGGATCAGAGAATCGTTCTCGGTTTCGTGCGCGACATCACCGACCGCAAGCGTGCGGAGGAAACACTGCAGGAAAGCGAGGAAAGGTATCGTCAATTAGTGGAAGGCGTCAGTAAGGGTGTCTTTGTCGCGCAGGACGGTATGCTCAAGTTTGTAAATCCTATGGGTGTGGAGATTCTGGGCCACCCAAAAGATGATCTCACAACACTGCCCTTCACGCATTTCATCCACCCCGACGATCGTAATATGGTGATGGAACGCCACATGAGGCGGATGACGGGAGAGAAGTTCGCAACCAAATATGACTTCCGGATCTTAACCAGCGGCGGAGACATGAGATGGGTGGAAATGGATTCAGTCACGATACAGTGGGAGCACAGACCGGCTGTACTGGTCTTCATTAGCGACATCACCGACCGCAAGCAGGCGGAGGATGAGATACTGCTTGAAAGGGAGAAGTTGAAAACCCTGTCCGACAACGCGCCCTTCGGTATGGTGCTCCTTGACAAGGCGGGTCGTTTTACCTATATCAACCCGAAATTTACAGAACTGCTGGGGTATGACCTGTCCGATATCCCCGATGGCAGGACATGGTTCAGAAAGGCCTACCCCGACACCGAATACAGGCACTCAGCCATATCGGCCTGGGTCAAGGACTTCAGGGATACAGATCCCGGCGCACAGAGACAGAAGGTCTTCACTGTTACGTGCAAGGATGGGACCCAGGTGATCGTGAGGTTCACCCCTTCCGTGCTGGCCTCAGGTGACTGCCTGATGACCTGCGAGGACATCACCGAACTGCGCCGTCTCGAATCACACCTTCGCCAGGCCCAGAAGATGGAATCCATAGGTACCCTGACGGGCGGCGTCGCCCACGATTTCAACAATATTCTCTCTGCCCTGATGGGATACGCCTCCCTCATGCAGGTGAAGATGGAGAAGGACAGCCCCTTGCGGCCCTATGTAGACCAGGTCCTGTCGGCTTCCCGGAAGGCCGCCGATCTCACCCGGAGTCTCCTGGCTTTCTCAAGGCAGCAACCTGTCACGCTTGCGCCGCTCGATATAAACAATACAATAGAATCAACGAAGAAATTGCTCAAGAGGCTCCTGACGGAGGATATAGAACTAAGCACGTCCCTTACAACGGAAAATACCGTTGTGATGGCCGACAAATCGCAGATCGACCAGATCCTCTTCAACCTCGTCACCAATGCGAGGGATTCCATGCCGAAAGGGGGCGCGCTCATCGTAAAGACGGATATTGCCGACATGGACAGCAGGTTCACCAGGGCTCACGGGTTCGGGAAGCCGGGGAGGTACGTGCTGATAACGATCTCGGATACGGGTGAGGGCATGGATGAGGCAACGCAGGGGAAGATCTTCGACCCCTTCTTCACAACAAAGGAGACCGGCAAAGGAACGGGACTCGGCCTTGCTATTGTCTACAGCATCGTGAAACAGCACGGGGGCTACATTACCGTATACAGCGAACTAAACCGGGGTACTACCTTCCGTATCTATCTCCCCGCGGTGAAAGCGAGAGCGGATCATGAAGAAAATGCGATATTTCCTGTGACGACAGGAAATGAAACGATCCTGATCGCGGAAGACAACGAAGAAGTGAGGCGATTCATGCGGGAAGCGCTCAACGAATACGGCTACAGGATCATTGAAGCGATAGACGGCGAAGATGCGATAGATAAATTCAACCGACACAGGGACATAGACCTCATCATTGTCGACTCCGTGATGCCGAAAAAGAACGGCCGTGAGGTCTACGAGGAGATACACAGGATAAATCCCCGTATAAAGGTTCTCTTTACCAGCGGGTACACGAAGGATATCGTCCTCAATAAGGGGATCGAGGACAAAGAGTTCGACTTTATTGCCAAACCGCTCTTGCTTAATGAACTTCTCCAGAAGATCCGCGAGGTGCTGGACGGATATCCGCGAACTCTTTTCAGACGTGGATAAGAACAGTCGATCTTCTCCGAGAATATAAAGGTGCTTTCCTCCCGCAACCGCGATCGTCCAGGAGCAGTCAGGTTTCCGCAAACGGTTGACATTAAAGGGTTCAACCCATATAATGGCTAAATAAGGGCGGGATCGATTCAACCGGTGTTTCCTGATTATGGTTGTGGCTCCCGGCCTTTATTGGACCAGTAAAAATCGTGCACGCTTTTTCCCGGACCTTTGGGGATGGCCATGAAAGAACGGGATAGTAAGATAGGACAACCGACGACTGAACTGGCGGCAATGCGGCAGCGTATCGCCGAGTTGGAAGAGATGGCGCGTGAACGCAAGCAGGCCGAAGCGGACTTGAGAGTCTCTGAGACGCGCTACCGGAGACTCTTCGAAACGGCCCGGGACGGGATTTTGATCCTCGATGCAGACACGGGTGAGATAACCGACGTAAATCCCTTCCTGGCAGATATGCTGGGATACACTCATGAAGAGTTCATGGGAAAGCAACTCTGGGAGATGGGCGCGTTCAATGATATCAAGGCAAGCAAAGCGGCTTTCAGGAAACTTAAACGCGAGGGTTACGTGCGTTACGAAGACATCCCTCTCAAAACAAAAGACGGGCGCGAGATCGCCGTGGAATTTGTCAGCAATGTCTATCAGGTCAACCATCGTGACGTCATCCAGTGCAATATCCGCAACATTACCGACAGAAAAGTGGTCGAGGCAGAGCTTCGGAACGTGCGCGAGGAACTGGAGGTGAGGGTAAGGGAGCGGACGGCTGAAGTTCGGACGGCTCTTTCTGAGATCAAAACCTTGAAAGATCAACTCGAGGCCGAGAATATCTATTTCCGTCAAGAGATCAAAAAGAGACATCAATTCGGGCACATCCTCGGGCGCAGCGATGGTCTCAAGTACGTTCTTTATCGGGCAGAGCAGGTCGCCCCTGCGAACACAACAGTTCTCATCCTGGGTGAAACCGGTACAGGGAAGGAGTTGGTTGCCGCCGCCATCCACCACATGAGCCCTCGCAAGGACCGTCCGCTGATTACCGTCAACTGCGCTGCCCTGCCGGCCAATTTAATGGAAAGCGAGCTATTCGGCCGGGAGAAGGGGGCATTTACCGGGGCCGATTCCCGTCAGGTGGGCCGGTTCGAACTCGCCAATGGTTCCACACTTTGCCTGGACGAGATAGGGGAACTGCCGCTGGAGATGCAGGCCAAACTGCTCCGGGTGATCCAGCATAATGAGTTTGAGCGCCTCGGGTCATCGCATACCATCAAAGTCGATGTGCGGATCATAGCCACAACCAACCGAAACCTCGAGGAGGAGGTCCGCAAGGGCCGGTTTCGGCAGGACCTTTACTATCGGCTCAATGTCTTCCCCATCACAGTCCCTCCGCTGCGGCAGCGGACAGAAGATATCCCGTTGTTGGCCCATGCCTTCGTGGAGCGATATTCCAAGAAATTGGGAAAACAGATCACGTCGATTCAGAAGGAAACAATGAAGGCACTGCAGAATTACCCGTGGCCCGGCAACGTCCGGGAACTGGAAAATGTCATTGAACGGGCTGCAATCCTGTGCCCCGGACCGGCCTTGCAGCTCGCCGATAAACTCGAGATTTCGTCCCTTCCATTTTCATCCACCGTTAAAACCCTGGAAGAGATGGAACGAAATCAAATTCTGAAAACCCTTTCAGAAACTCGATGGCGCATCGAGGGAAGGGACGGGGCTGCAGCGATCCTTGGCCTCCATCCCAGCACTTTAAGGGCGAGGATGCATAAGCTCGGGATATCCCGGCCGGAGACCGGAGAGCCAGCTTAAGCTGTCCTGAATTCTCAAAGCTTCCCTCAACATATTGAGCTTCCACCAGATATTGAGGGCAAACCCGGTCATACCACAGATTTCTATCATCCCCCCTGTTGATCTAATCCCTTATTATTTCAGAATGATCCGAAGTATCTGATAATTTTCAGCTCGTTGGCGGGCCATTTGCAATAATCATGACCTATGATGCTTTTAGGGGACACCAGGAACGCTCTGCATACGAGTTGACGCGGGGCAGGTTGCAGGCAGTTAATGCCGCGCTGGAGGAGATCGATCAAATGCCGAATGTCCATTTCACCAACCCCGAGGTGCTTGCCAGTCTCCGCCGACCCATCCATGCTTCGGCGATGTCCCCGCAAGATGCTGGTATTCCGTCCGAGGAGGTTCACCCATGAATAATCTCAGACAGTTCTGGAATAATCTGCGGACGAGCTTCTGGTTTATGCCTTCACTGATTGTGGCGGCCAGTATTGTCCTCGCGGTGGCTTTGATTGAAGTAGACTCCACCGGGAGCGAACAATGGCTTGCACGCTGGCCGCGACTTTTTGGTGTCGGCGCCGAGGGTGCGCGCGGGATATTGTCCACAATTGCCGGGTCGATGATGACTGTGGTGGGGATCACGTTTTCGATGACCTTGATGACGTTGATGCTTGCCTCGAGCCAATACACTTCGCGCATCCTGCGGAACTTCATCCGCGACCGCGTCACGCAGATCGTGCTCGGAGTCTTCGCCGGCATTTTCTCCTATTGCCTGGTCGTGTTGCGCACCATCCGCAGCGGCAACGAGGGCGAATTTATTCCGAGCCTGGCAGTGTTTTTCGGCATCTTGCTGTCGATGGGTGGCATCGGCGTCCTCATTTTTTTCATTCATCACATCGCGTCTTCGATCCAGGCCTCGAGCATCATTGCATCGGTTGCCGATGAAACCATTGTGACCGTTGACCGGCTTTTCCCGGGACAGCTTGGACAAGGGTCGGTTGAAGACGATGAGGATCAGGCGCTGCCCCCTTCGTCAGGGCTCAACTGGCAGGTGGTTCCGGCCCGGGAGTATGGCTACATCCAACGTGTTGATAACGCGGCGCTTCTGCGCCTGGCACGGGAGCACAAGACCATTGTGAGGATGGAATGCGGTGTCGGCGATTTTGTGGTCCATGACACAAAGCTCGCCTCGCTCGCTCTGGAGGACCCGCCGGAAAAAGAGATCATCGCCGCCCTGCAGGCGGCATACAGCATCAGCCGCCACCGCACGCTGGAGCAGGATTGTGCTTTCGGCATCAGACAGATTGTGGATATGGCGTTGCGAGCACTTTCACCCAGTGTCAACGACACCACGACGGCCGTGATGTGCATAGATTATCTGACGGCGATCCTGGCGCGGTTGGCCTCCCGGACCATCCCTTCATCGCACCGCTATGAGGAAGGGGAACTGAGGGTGATCGCCATCGGGCAGACCTTTGACAGCCTGGCGGCCGCCTCGTTCGATCAAATTCGAGGCAGCGCCACAGGCAATGTCGGCATCATGTTACGGATGCTCGGTGCGCTTCAAACCATCTCCAGCCTGACGGCCAGTCCGGGCCGGCGTCGGGTGCTTCGTAACCAGGTGCAATGGATCGCAGAATTAGCCGAACGCACCCTTGAGTCCCCGCACGACCTCGTACGGTTCGAGAGGCGCCTGGAGAGTGTGCGCGAAGCACTGAACATAGAGGAGGAACGATGCACATCGGCATAGCTGCAGACCATGGCGGGTTTGAGTTGAAGTCGCAAAGAAGGAAAAAAACAGTGAGGTGAGATCATGCCAAAAGTTGTCATTATCGGTGCGGGAAGTGTGGGAACAACGCTTGCGTATACGTTGCAGATCGCAGGTGTTGCCACAGAGATAGTGTTGATCGACAGTAATCGCTGCCTGGCCGAAGGTCAGGTGATGGACATGAACCATGGCATGCCCTTCGTCCCGCCGGCCCATATCCATGCCGGTGATTACCTGGATTGCAAAGGGGCGGACGTGATCGTCATAACGGCCGGCACCCACCAGAAACCGGGGGAAACAAGGCTTGACCTTGTTGATCGCAATGCCCGCGTATGCAAGAGCATTATGGACAGCATAACGCCTCACACCGTTGAAGCCTTGTTCCTGGTGGTAACAAATCCAGTGGATGTCATGGCCTACGTCATGCTGAAGCACTCAGGATTACCACCGCACCGGGTTATCGGATCGGGAACGGTCCTTGACTCGGCCCGATTCCGCTACCTTCTCGGACGGCACTGCACTATAGATACCCACAATATTCATGCCTATGTCATAGGCGAGCACGGTGACAGCGAGATACTCTTGTGGAGCCAGGTTCGCATGGCAGGAACCTCCCTTGAATTATTCTGCAAACACTGCCCGTACGGATGTGCCCCGCTCGACAAGACAGAGATCACCGAAGCAGTGAGGAATTCCGCTTATCACATTATCGAAGCAAAGGGATTCACCAATTACGGAGTGGCCCTGGCGGTGACAAAGATCGTCGAGGCGGTGATCAGAGATGAAAATAGTGTATTTACCGTCTCCGTGTTGCTTGACGGTGAATACGGCATTAACGAGTGCTGTCTCAGTGTCCCGTGCATAGTCAACAAGAAGGGCGTAAGCCGTATCATTGAAACGGAGCTTGACGATACCGAAAGAACTGATCTAAACCGGTCGGCAGAGGTACTCAGAAATATATGCGGGAGTATGCCGAGCAAGCCGATGTAAAGGAAATAGCCGGAGAGGATGAGGGTTTCGCCTCGGTTATTCTCTTCGGGATGGTGGAGCATGGCGGATTTCATCAAAGACTTCTCGATCGGGCTTCCGCCGCTCAAACAGACCCCGGAGTGCGGAAGAATGAAGAGATAAAGAGGGTAGGGCAGGAAAGAATTGAGTAAAAGACGAAATATAAACCAGTTACTGGGTCGGTTTTTCAGCTTCCTGGGAAGGGTCGTGCGCGGTTTCCTGCGCAATCAGGGGCTGCTCTTATCCGGTGCCCTGGCCTATTACACCCTGCTGTCAATTGTGCCCATGTCAATCCTTTTGCTGACCGGGCTGTCCCATTTTATGGCAGAGGAGGAGTTGATCAACACTCTGTCCACCTATACAGGGATGGTGATACCGGGATACTCTTCAATTTTGGCCGAACAAGTACAGGTATTCCTTCAACATCGCCAGGCGGTCGGTATTATCGGGTTCGTGGCCATGCTGTTTTTCAGTTCCATGGCCTTCGGCGTGCTTCAAAGCGCCCTGTCGGTCATATTTTTTCGTCCCGTTAGGATCAGCCGCCGCAACTTCCTCATATCCGCTGTCATCCCTTATATGTATGTCTTTTCAATCGGGCTGGGCATAGTGCTGGTTTCGTTTATTACGGGAGCTTTAGATGCACTTGAAAAAAGGCAGCTGATACTGTTTGGATGGAGTCTGAGCTTTAAGGCTGCATCGAAGATCGCGTTGTATATGCTGGGGGTGGTCAGTGAGGTGGTTCTGCTCTCTTCCATATACCTGCTTATGCCGGCGGTGCGCACCACGTTTCGCCACGCGCTTATCGGGGGCCTAACCGCAACGATTTTATGGGAGATCACCCGCCGCGCGCTGGTCTGGTATTACTCCGTGCTGTCGCTGGTAAACATAATTTACGGTTCCTTCGCGACAGCGGTGGTGGCCCTTCTCATTACGGAGGCTGCGGCATTGATCGTCCTGCTGGGTGCTCAGGTTATCGCAGAACTTGAGCACCCAAATCAGTCCAGGGGCCAGGCTGCCCGGATCTCCTTGTATCCCTCAGGATGTTGAGGCTCCACCAGATATTGAGGGTAAACCGGTCGTATCAGGCTTTTCTATTGACCCCCCCCGTTGGTCTAATCCCGTGTTATTTCAGAATGATCCAAAGTATCTGATAATTTTCAGCTTGTTGGCAGGCCATTTGCAGTCACCATCAGCATGATTCTGCTCATCGTACGGATGAAGGTCATTCCTGAGAAGCATATGGAGCTGTCACAGGCGATTGCTTCATTGGTCGTCTCCATAAGAACGGAGAAGGGATGTGAGCGTTGCGACTTTTTCCAGAGCATGGAGGATGAAAATGAACTCTGCCTTCTTGGAGAATGGGATACCCGGGAAAATCTTAAAAGCCACCTGGAGTCCGAGCGTTTCAGGATACTCCGGGGGGCGCTGAATCTTCTCGAGGAACCCTATGACATGAGGTTCCATACCGTTTTCAATCCGGGGGGAAATGGAGGAGAATTAACGGGTGCCCATCGCGGGGGCTGCTAGAATCATCCCTGGAAGGCCAGGGAAACAGGAGGTTGCATATGGTCCCGGTTTATCTGTTCGTAGTGGCGGTAATTATTTTCTTTCTCGCGAGTGCAATAAAGATTCTAAAGGAATACGAAAGAGGTGTTATCTTCAGGCTTGGAAGGGTTCTCGGCACACCCAAAGGACCTGGACTGATCCTCCTCATCCCCGTAGTCGACAGGATGGTCAAGGTAAGCCTCAGAACTGTGGTGCTTGATATTCCTCCACAGGATGTGATCACAAAAGATAACGTAACCATCAAGGTAAATGCCGTCGTTTTCTTCAGGGTGATTGATTCACTAAAAGCGATCATCGATGTGGAAAATTATCTTTATGCAACGAGCCAGCTATCTCAGACAACTTTGCGGAGCGTGCTGGGTCAGGCAGAACTTGACGATCTTCTCTCCCACCGGGAAAAGATCAATGAGAGGCTCCAGGAGATACTGGATACCCATACCGAATCGTGGGGCATCAAGGTATCGAACGTGGAGGTCAAGAACGTGGATCTTCCACAGGAGATGCAGCGGGCCATCTCAAGACAGGCTGAAGCCGAACGGGAAAGAAGAGCGAAGATCATTGGTGCTGAAGGTGAATTTCAGGCTTCCACAAAGCTCTCCGAAGCGTCGGAAATCCTCTCCAGGAATCCCATGGCGCTTCAGCTCCGCTATCTGCAAACGCTGATCGAAATATCAATGGAGAAGAACTCCACCATTGTGTTTCCGCTTCCCATCGATCTTGTAAAAATGTTCATGGATAAGGTGAAGCAATGAAAAAGCGGCTATGAAACGTTTTTAGAAAACAGGAGGTGTAATCATGGAAAAAAATATCGGTGAGGCAATCAAAAACGGCGTAACCGCGGTTTTGAAAGGTACCAGGGAAGTCGCGGTGGGAATCGTCGATGTTGTAAGCGCCACCATAGTAAAAGCGTTGGAAGGGGTAAAGGATGTTCAAACCGCGGCCAGTTCAGTTGTTGTTGGGGCAACATCGATAGTCATTAAAGCGGCAGGAACGATTGGGGCAGACCTCACCACAGTTACCAAGAATTCAATAATCGGTGCTATCAAGGGGGTCCACGAGGTGGGGTCCGTTACTACTGATGTCATCCGGGATACTGTTCACGAAGCAGTAAAGGCAACCGCAGAGATCGGCGGCGACGTAGAGTCCGTAACCAAAAGCGCCATCGTGGGAGCTATAAAAGGGACAAGGGATATTGCCGTGTCATCGGAGGAAGTTGCGGCAGAAGCTGCGCGTGGTGCTATCCGTGCGATTTCTGAAGTTGGGGCCGACGCAGGCATAGCCGCCAGGAACGCTGTCAAGGGTGCTATCGGTGGAGTGGCTGAAACCAGCGGTCAACTTACCGCGGTGATCAAAGATACTACAAAAGGTTTGGTACTCGAGGCATCACAGTTCGGCGGAGACGTAGCCGCCATAGCAAAGAACGCCGTGATCGGAGCAGTCGAGGCGGCAAAGGAGATCGGAATATCGGCAGGAGAGGCGGCTTCGGCAGCAGCAACAGGAGCCATTGAGGCGGCCAGGACAGTTGGCGAAGACACGGCCTCGGCAGTTCGCAAGGCAGTGACCGGCACGATCGCGGGCGTGAAGGTCATTATCAAAGAACCCTTCAAGAAGGAAAAGTAATTTATGGAAGCCTGGCGAGGATACGTTGAGGAGAAAGAGTCCCTCAGTGGACTCCTTAAAAATCAAATTTACATGGAGGAGTAAAAGCTATGAAAAAGAGAAATATTTTTATCGGTTATGTTGTTCTTATTGCGCTGTTTGCCACCTTCATGGCCTGTGCATCGACACGCACGCAGGAGAGCACCGGCGAATATGTTGACGATTCGGTTATCACAACGAAGGTGAAGTCGTTGATTGCTGCGGATGATTTTCTCAAGTCGTTTCAGATCGGTGTAGAAACGTACAAGGGTGTCGTCCAACTGAGCGGTTTCGTTGATTCTCAGAAAACTAGCGATAAAGCGGTGGAGATAACACGGAGCGTCAAGGGGGTCAAATCAGTAAAGAACAATCTGGTCGTGAAGTAGGCGATTGACATCCAGGCTGGAGCCCGGCGGTCTTAAGAACGTGGTATTGAAAGGAGCGGATCATGAAAAGAAAGTCTTTTGCGTTAATGTTTATAATAGTATTGATGATATTTTCTTTAGGCGGCTGCGGATGTTTTTACCAGCAGATGAAGGGCGAGACCCCTCCCCCTGCGGCTCCGCCCGCTGTGGTCACACCACCCGAGACGAAGGTTGAGGTCCCCGTGGCGGCTCCGGTGGCTGTCTCCCTGAAGGACATCAATTTTGATTTCGACAAGTACAACATCAGAGAGACGGATGCGGCGATCCTGAAAGAGAACCTTGCCTGGTTCCAGGCACGGGAAAACAGCGGCAAGAAGGTCAAGATTGAAGGTCACTGCGACGAAAGAGGGACCGTAGAGTACAACCTTGTCCTGGGACAGAAGAGAGCTGACTCGACGAAGAATTTCCTCGTCGGTCTCGGTATAGACGGAAAGCTCCTTGAAACAGTCAGCTACGGGAAGGAAAAACCCGTTGATCCCGGGCATAACGAAGCGGCCTGGGCGAAGAACAGGAGAGCCCACTTTCTGGCGCTGCAGTAAAACGAATACGAATAGCGAGCAGGGGGATGGAACAAACACCCTCCTGCTCGCCGGCCATGCTGAGGATTCAGCACGTTATCTCACTGCAGTAAAGCGGCCGAACATTGCGGTCCCGACGGGGAGGAGAGAATGAAGATACTTTTTGTATACCCCAAATATCCCGACACCTTCTGGAGCTTCAAGCATGCCTTGAAGTTCATATCGAAAAGGGCCCTTCACCCACCCCTGGGTCTTTTGACCGTAGCCGCAATGCTCCCCGGGGAATGGGAAAAGAGACTCGTCGACATGAATATCGCCAATTTGAAGGACAAGCACCTTCGATGGGCGGATTATGTTTTTATCGGGGCCATGGCAGTCCAAAAGGAATCGGTGAAAGAGGTCATTGAGCGGTGTAAGGAGGCAGGCGTCAAGATCGTTGCCGGAGGCCCTCTCTTTACCGCAGCCTCGGAAGAGTACCCACACGTGGATCACCTGATACTCAATGAAGCGGAATTTACCCTTGGCCCCTTCCTGGAAGACCTTGCCAGAGGGGAGGCAAAACACGTTTACTCCTCAGGGGCCTTTCCCGATCTCGACAGGACACCTGCCCCTCTCTGGGGGCTTGTTAAGATGAACAGGTATCATTCGATGAATCTTCAATATTCCCGGGGCTGTCCATTCAGCTGTGAATTCTGTGACATTACCACGCTTTACGGGCGCAAGACCCGAAGTAAAACGACTCAACAGGTAATCAATGAGCTGGAAGCCCTTTACAAGGCCGGGTGGAGGGGCAGCATCTTTTTTGTTGATGATAATTTCATAGGCAACAAAAGGAAACTCAAAGAGCATGTGCTGCCTGCCATGATTGAATGGATGAAGAAGAGAAGGTATCCTTTCGACCTGGCAACAGAGGCATCAATGGATCTCGCGGACGACGAAGGACTGATACGACAGATGATACAAGCCGGGTTCGAGGGCGTGTTCGTCGGCATTGAAACACCTGATGACAGGTCCCTTAAGGAGTGCAACAAATTCCAGAACAGGAACCGCGATCTGCTTGCCGGTGTGAAACGGATTCAGCAACTCGGCCTGCGTGTTCGAGGGGGCTTTATCGTGGGGTTCGACAGTGACTCTCCTGAGACGTTCGAAAGCCAGGTCCGGTTCATTCAGGAAAGCAGGATCGTCACCGCCATGGTGGGCATGCTCAATGCGCCAAAGGGCAGCCGGCTTTACGAAAGGCTCCGGGAGGAAGGCCGTTTGGGGAAGGATGTTTCCGGAGACAATACGGACTTTTCCACGAATATCATTCCTAAGATGGGCTATGACAGGCTCATCGCCGGCTACAAAGAGGTATTAAACGGTATCTATTCGCCCAGTGCCTACTATGAGCGCGTCAAGGCATTTCTCAGGGAATACAAGCCCCTGGAAAAGAGAAAACGAGGCCTGCATTTCAGATATATCCGCTACAATCTTCACTACCTTGACGCCCCTTTTAAAACATTGGTGATATTGGGCATAAAAGACAGGGCGCGGCTGTACTACTGGAAGCTGGTTATCTGGTCCTTATTCAGGCGCCCGCGGCTCCTGCCCATGGCAATGGCATACATGGTATACGGGTTCCATTTCCGGAAGGTTTTCAAGACCACCTTTTAAAGGCAGGGCAATTGAAAATAATTCCCAACGCAGGATCGGGGCGGCGGAGGATCGGCCCTGATCTTCTTTCATTGACACAATAAGGGACCGGTCTTCCGGTCCCTTATTCTATGGTCGTGATTGGTGAGTATCTCAGGATGCTATCATGAGGCCGATGGCGAGCAGGGCCGGTGTGGCAAGATTGATGATTACGTTTTTGCCGAGATAGGGGACGAGGCTTTTCATTTCCTCGGAATATCGCACGACGCCGCGTGATGTCTGAACGGCGATGATCGTTGTGGCAAGGGCAAAGAAGACGTGGATGGGGAAGACACCGAGTGCATAACCGAGAAAGAGGGGTAGGTAGGATGCGGCGAGGAAGAAGATGTATATCCTCGCGACATTTTTTCTGCCGAGGAGGATCGGCAGGTGATTTCTACCCACGCTCTTGTCTGCCTCCACGTCGGGGAACTGGTTAAGAAGAAGCAGGTCGCTGACCAGGAAGCCCGGAACCAGGGATGCGAGAAGAGCGGTCCATGAATAGCTGCCGGTGAGGACGAAGTGCGTGCCCAGCACCATAAGAGGCCCGAAGGCCAGCCCGGGGGCGACAAGGCAGACGAGAGGTTTCTTCGTGATCCACTGGGTGTAAAAGACAATAAGCGCTATGCCGAGAAGCCCGAGGGGAAGCAGGAGAACGCCTACGGTGAAGACGAAGTACATGCCGATGGCGAAACAAAGAACCAGTGATATTATCCCCGTCGCCAGCGCGGTGCCTGCCTTGTCGGGACGTTCCTGCAGGGCTCCGCTGCCGCCGCTGAAGGGTGTCCTCTCTGTCCTGAAATCAAGGCCGCTTTTAAAATCGCAATATTCATTCAAGGCATTGACGCTGATATGGGCACAGACCGCACCGATGACTATGAGAACCACGGAAAGGACATCGATCTTCGCCCCGGCCCACATGGCTGTCGCTATCCCCACCAGGATGCACATAGGCGTGAGAATCAGGAACGGCACCTTCATCGGCCCCAGTATATATTTCATCCGCTACCCCTCCCCATGTAAATAAGTCCTTAATATTACAGGATCAGGCGGGGTTTTTCAAGAATAGAAACATGGGTCGGCCCGATGAGGGTACGAGACCTCCATCCATGTCAGCGTGACGCCGCCCTGCAGGGGACGATCGTGATGGTTTCCTTTCCCTCGAAGGCAGTCCCGTTGTCGGTCGTGCCCTTGAGAATCCCTGCGGTGTCCGAGCATGTGAAGCCTGCCGCGCTCGTCCGGAAAAAACACAGGAGGTCTCCATAACCGTCCTCATTGACATCCCAATTCCAGGGACTGCAGAAGGCCATACTGTTTTCGTTCCCCGTATGCCCGAAGGTGATCCTGTCGAGGTTGGCGGTCTGGAAGGCATCGAATGTACGGCTGCTGAGAATCGCGACCGGTATGAGCCCGTAGCTCCTGTAATCGATCATGTTCTTTTTGCTCCAGGGCCTGATGTCGATGGAGACGGACAGGAGGTCGGAAACGGGGGTAGCCAGAAAACCGTGGATGCCGGTTGAGTCGACATAAGATCCAACAATCGAACCCGTGTCGTTTATTCCATGGACGACGGTTTCCGCTGCTCCCGGATAGTCGATCGTAGTCCAGGTGCCGCCGCTTAACGTAAACCCGTGGGTTCCCGCCGCATCCGTGTATTCACCGACGATCGTACCCGGTTGGTTGACGTCCCAGGCTACTATGGAATCGGCACCGGGACGGTCATGGAAGGCCAGGGTGCTGCCCGTCAGGGAACAGCAATGGGTTCCGTCGAAATCGACGCACTGCCCGACGATCGTGCCGCCGTCATTGATGCCTAAGGCGTTAAAGACCAGGCCCGGGCTGTCAGGGTAATCCAGCATGGTGTACACACCTCCGGTCAGGGAAAACCCGTAGTATCCGCCAAGCCCCTGGGGTACTTCAGGTCTGAAGCCGGAAAACCATCCGACGATGGTGCCCGAATTGTTGATGGAATACACATACGTTTCAGTGGCAGTGGGATAGGATGCGATATTCTTGTAGGTGGTACCCTTCAGGGAATATCCGAAAGCGACGCCGCCTGGACTCACGTAAGTTCCGACCACTGTTCCCTGGTCGTTGATGCCGAGGCCGAAAGTCCAAATAGCCCCCGGGTAATCAAGGCTCCTCCATACGGCACCTTTCAGCAAGAAGCCATGGGGCTCAAAATCCTGCCCGGCGTTTTGATCGTAGTATCCGACGATAAGCCCGGAGTTGTTGATGCCCCAGGCCTCCGTGTGTACGGCCCCAGGATAATCGAGGGCGGTAAAGGTATAGCCCGCGGCCCGTACGACGCTGAAAAGGGCAAAGACGAGGGCCATGCCGATCATGACAGCCGAAGCTCGTTTCATTGCAAGCCTCCTTACTGGTTTATGAGACCTCTGACTGGCCGGGATCTTCCTTCCCCGCCCGTCGATTCCTGGGTGCCTGGTCCGGAGAGACGTTGTTGGTATGATATGAAATAACGCAGAGTCTGTCTGTCGCAGAAAGAGTGATTATTCTATAGCTGTTTCTGTATATCCTCTGTCACGCTTTAGGGTGACAGAGGATTGGAGGGCGTGAGATAGTCTTTAAAGCATCTTCTTCAGCGTTTCCATGTCCTCCCAGGCGTCGGTTATCTTGCTCTGGCTGCGAAGGAGGTAGGAAGGGTGATAGGTGGGCAGGAGGGGTATTCCCCGAAAGGTTGTCATCTTACCCCGGATACGGCTGATGGGTGCATCCACTTCGAGCAGTGTGTTGTAAGCGTGGCGCCCGAGGGTGCATATGACCCGGGGGCGGATGATATCGAGCTGTGCAAGAAGATATTCTCTACAGGCCGCCGCTTCCTGCGGTTCGGGATCGCGGTTCCCCGGCGGACGGCATTTAAGGACATTGCAGATGAACACATCGCTTCGATCCACACCGATGCGTTCGATGAGCTGATCAAGGAGTTTGCCCGCCCTGCCGACGAAGGGCCTTCCCTGGTTGTCTTCTTCCTCGCCGGGTGCTTCACCGACAAAGACGATATCGGCCTTCGGGTTTCCCTCCCCGAAGACGACCGTTTTTCGCGTCTTCGCCAGATCGCACCTTTCGCAGGCCAGCACGGTCTTCTTGAGGTGAGCGAGAGTAGGGCCTTTTTTTTCGGCAAAAGCGTACTCTTCAACACCCATATTCTTCAAAGCAGTCAGCAATCCTTTTGCCTGTTTGGCATCCATAGCGTTATATGTTCCTTAAAAAACCTGTATCACGTTTCCCGCCTCAAAGCGGGATCGTTTTGCGCATCTCTCGAGATTTATCAATGCCGGCATCCGTACTATCGATCTCTCAAACGCCCCGGCACCGTCTCCACTTTTTTCACCGATTCAAAGACATGCGCTGTCTGGAGCATGCGGCCTTCGTCGAGGGGTCTGCCTATGATCTGCAGGCCGATGGGAAGACCTTTTGCATCGAAGCCGCCGGGGATGGAGATCCCGGGCAGGCCTGCGAGGTTCACGGGTATGGTAAAGATGTCTGAAAGATACATGGTCAAGGGGTCGGCAACGCGCTCGCCCACCTTGAAAGCCGTCGTCGGGGAGACGGGGGTGACGATGAGATCACAGGAGGCGAAGGCGGCATCGAAGTCCCGGCGGATAAGCGTTCGCACCTTGCCGGCCTTGCGATAATATGCGTCATAATAACCTGAGGAGAGGACGTAGGTGCCGAGTATGATCCTGCGCTTTACCTCCTTGCCGAAACCCTGGAAACGCGTCTTCTTGTACATGTCGATTATGTCTTTGCCGTCTTCACGAAGGCCGTATTTTACACCGTCATAGCGCGCGAGGTTCGAGGACGCTTCAGCGGTGCAGATGATGTAGTAGGTAGCCACGGCGTACTGCGTATGGGGCAGCGACACGTCGACAAGAATCGCACCCTGGTCCGTGAGTATCTGCAGATTATCTTCGTAGGTCTTCTTAACGTCGGCCTCCATTCCTTCGACGAAATACTCGGCTGGTATGCCGATCCTGAGCCCTTTTATATCCCTGCCCAGAAAGGACTGATAGTCCGGAACAGGTTCAGGGATGGATGTGGAATCCATCGGGTCGTATCCGGCGATAACACCAAGCATGGTGGCGCAATCGCTGACATTGCGCGAGAAGGGGCCGATCTGGTCAAGGGAGGAGGCAAAAGCCACGAGTCCGTAGCGGGACACCCTGCCATAGGTAGGTTTCATGCCGATCACGCCGCACAGGCTCGCGGGCTGGCGGATGGAGCCGCCCGTGTCCGTGCCAAGGGCCGAGGAGCATAGGCCGGAGGCTACCGCCGCCGCGGATCCGCCGCTCGAACCTCCGGGAATGCGCGTCGTGTCCCAGGGGTTTCTCGTTGTCTGGAATGCCGAGTTCTCCGTCGATGATCCCATGGCGAACTCATCCATGTTGAGTCGGCCGAGGTGGACAAAACCGGCTTCCTTCAGCTTCCGTATGACCGTCGCGTCATAGGGGGGTACAAACCCCTTGAGGATATTGGAACCGCAGGTGGTCTCGATACCTTTCGTGCAGAGAATATCTTTCATGCCGAGGGGAATCCCGAGAAGCGGGGTATCTTCACCGCGGCCGATCCTTTCGTCGGCACTTCTGGCCATCTCCATGGCGTAGTCCTCTGTTGTCTTCAGATAAGCGAGGACTTCGCCGTCATATTTCTTGATACGTTTGAGATAGTACTCCGTCAGCTCCACCGAACTTAATTCTTTTTTCCGGAGCATTTCCCTCAGCTGGACAACTGTCAAATCGAGTATATGCACGTTATAAGCTCCTTAGATACAAGGTAATGGTAATAGGTTATGGGTTATGGGTCATAGGTCATGGGAAAAAGATTCTCCTATTACCTATCACCCATTACCTATTACCCCTCTTCATTCCACCTCAATTATCGGTGGCACCTTGAAAAAAGTGTCGATACGTTCAGGGGCGTTGCCGGTGGATTCCTCCGCGGTGAAGGATTCCTTGACTACATCCTCTCTCATGACGCAACCGACGGGGACGGCGTGGCTTGTCGGTTCGACGCCCTGCGTATCGAGGGCGTTCAATGAATCCATGTACTGGAGTATGCTGTCGATCTGGCCCGTATATTCATCGATCTCCCGGGGATCGAGGTCAAGCCTCCCAAGATGCGCCACATACTCAACAGTCTCTCGTGTAATCTTCATATTCTTCCGCCTTTAATCTCTTTCACCTTACAAGTACATTTCGTATTATCTTTGAAACCTGAAATCGTTTCTATCCGCACTCCGCTACGGCCTTGATAATGTCTCCCCGTGTGACGATGCCCACAAGCTTTTCGTTGTCTATGATCGGTATCCTGTTGATATGTTTTTCAATCATGATCTTTGCAACCAAGACTGCCGATTCTGTGGGTGATACGGTTATTACGTCTGCCGTCATTACGTCAGCCACCGGTATATCACCTATCGCGCCTGATTTCAGGCCCTTCAGGATATCGCTCTGACTTATTATGCCGACGAGTTTGCCCTTGTCGACGACGGGCATGCCCGCAATCTTGAAAAGTTCGAGCTTGTTGAGAATGATATTCAGCTTCTCCGACGGATGACAGGTTACCACGTTCTTGTTCATCAGCTCCACAACCTTCATAAATAACCCCCTTATTACATTGGCTGTCCGAAGAGCAGCGTTTCCTGTATCAGCTTCTGAAAGGCTTCGACGGACTTCATGGCCCTGCGAAGCTTTTCTTGTTCGTCGGGACCCAGCATATCGGGCCGCAGGAAATTCGAACTCTTGCCGCCCTCGTCCCGGGAATTGATCTGGTTGATTATCCTGTACCGGACAAAAGTGAAGTAAGCGTCGATCAGCGAATTCTCCATATCTTTCTTGATAATGTTACGTTCTCTCAGGATACCGATGCGTTTGAGCGTGTTGGTCTCGAATATTCCGTTGGACAAGGAAAGCATCCTGACGGACAGGATAAGTGGTGACCATCCCATCACCTTTATGTTGAATCTGTCTTTGTGCTCGCCTTCTTTCTCAACCTTGAAGCCGCCGAAAAAGGTGAGAGCACTCGGCATGAGGACCGCCGACTGGACGAACTCCTTCATGACGTGTTTGCTGTTCGTGAGCATGGCGAAGAAATACTCCAGGAACCCGGCGAGCAGCGCGCTGTCGCCCTTTACCGCCCGGGCATCGGTGAGGATGATGATGTCCAGCGGCTCGAAGATGCCCTTGTTGTAGGTGATACGCTCTTCGATTCTCTTTTTCCAGTCCGGTACCGAGCCCCTCCACCGTGCATTCACGGGCATGACGCCGCCCTTGCACTTCTCAAAACCGACCTCGTTCAGTCTGTCCGAGGCCTTCCGGGCAAATATCTCAAAATATCCGTCGAGGAGCCTCTTCGGTTCAAGGGTTTCAAGAGAGATGGGGCCTCCTGCTACGCCCGTCATCTCGCTGTATCGCTGCCTGAGGCCGGGTGTCGCGAAATCATCATCGCACTCGCTGTAGATCAACATGTTGTCCTGGTCGGTGACCATCGTCTGTTCGTCACGGCCTTCGCTGCCAAGGCCTGCCCAGACGTATTCCACGGGAGGTTTCCCCAGTCCTTCCTCGACCATCTCCTCTTCGACGAGATCGAGGACACGGTTGGCTATCCGGTCCCTGATGATGCGAAAGAGATTGTGGACATCCACTATCGTGTCTTCTTCAAGAAAGAAGTTCTCCACTCCTGAAACAGCCCGTTCATGGCATTCGAGAAGCGTTTCGTAAGAGGTGGCGTTGTGAATTGTCTCGATGACAAGAGCGTTCAGTTCGGTCTCGAAGACCTCGTAGTCCTTCAGAACGGTCTGCAGTGTCTCGCCAAGCTCCGACAGGATACGGTAGCGGTCATGGCGCAGCATGGCCTTGTTCTTCATGTCCTCCTGGTGTTCGTTAATGAAGGACTCGATGATCGAAAAATTTAAAGGCATCAACTACCTCGAAAGGTTTTCAAGGACCTTTCTGCTCGTCATGAGCTTTTCTTTCTTTGCCGCCAGTTCGCCGTACTGCGCCTCGTTTTTGGCGATTACCTCAGCGGGTGCCTTCTGGCGGAACGCCTCGTTGCTGAGCTTCTTCATTAATTTTTCACTATCTTCACCGATTTTGGCAAGCTCTTTATCGATCCTGCCCAGTTCCCTGGCGACGTCGATGAGGTCTTTGAGGGGAACGAAGACTTCTATGTCCTTGTAAACCCCCACGGCCGAATGGTCGGGTCCCTTGCCGTCGATGAAGGAGAGGCGCTCCACCTTGCCAAGCTCCTTGATGTAGTATTCGTAGTCCTTGAGGAAGACGGTGCTTTCTCCTGCCCTGATCACGGCTTCGATGCGGACGTTGGGCGCGATGCCTGTTTCGCCGCGAATGTTGCGGATGACATCTATGACGCCCATGATCGTCTCCATCATCTTTTCGCTTTCAGGATCGATCTCTGATTCGTCGGAGGCAGGGAAGGGTGCGACCATGATGCTCTCGGATTCCCTGCCGGGCAGGCGCTGGTAGATCTCTTCCGTTACGAAAGGCATGATGGGATGGAGAAGCTTCAGGATGTCCTGAAGGGTATTGTAGAGGGCGCCCCGGGTTACCGCCGTGTCGAAGCCGTCCACCTTGCCGTAGAGATTGGGTTTGATGAGTTCCAGGTACCAGTCGCAGTATTCATGCCAGACGAAGCTGTACAGGGAATTAGCCGCCTCGTTGAAGCGGTACCCGGTGATGCTGTCGTGGACCTCTTCGATCACCTTCTGGGCCCGGGAACGGATCCACCGGTCGGGAAGGAAGGACGAGCCTTTGCCGTCATGGGAAGGCCTCTCCTCACCGGTAAAGGAAAGGGAGAGCTTCGAGGCATTCCATATCTTGTTGACGAAGTTGCGGCATCCCTCGATGCGCTCTTCGGACAGGAGGACGTCCCTTCCCTGGGCGGCCAGCATCGTCAATGTAAAGCGGAAGGCGTCAGTCCCGTATTCATCGATGATAATGAGAGGGTCGATGACGTTGCCCTTTGACTTGCTCATCTTCTTGCCCTCTGCATCGCGGACGAGGGCGTGGATGTATACGTCGCGGAAGGGCACGTCGCCCATGAACTTGAGGCCCATCATGATCATCCGGGCAACCCAGAAGAAGAGGATATCGAAACCGGTAATGAGAAGCGACGTGGGATAGAAGGTCTCGAGGTCCGGGGTCTTGTCCGGCCAGCCGAGGGTGCTGAAGGGCCACAGGCCCGAGGAGAACCAGGTGTCGAGGACATCCGATTCCTGCCGCAGGGCGCCGCCGCATTTGGGGCACCCGGAGGGATCGTCGACGGAGACGATCATCTCGCTACAGGCGGTGCAGGTCCAGACGGGTATCCGGTGGCCCCACCATATCTGGCGCGAGATACACCAATCCCTGATATTCTCCATCCACTCGAAATAGACCTTTTCCCACATTTCCGGGATGATGCGGACCCTGTGTTCGCGCACTGCGGCCATGGCGGGTTCGGCAAGGGGTTTCATCCTCAGGAACCACTGGAGGGAAAGGGCGGGTTCCACAACGGTTTTGCAGCGATAGCATTTGCCCACGCCCATGGCGTAAGGTTCCGTCTTTTCCAGGTACCCCTTCTCGTCGAGTTCCTCAACGATCTTCCTGCGGCATTCGAAACGTTCCATACCGCGGTAGTGGAGGGAGTTTTCGTTCATGTTGCCGTCTTCGTCGATGACCTTGATGAGTTCGAGGTTGTGCCTTTTCATAATCTCGAAGTCGTTGAGGTCGTGGGCGGGTGTAACCTTCAGGGCGCCCGTGCCGAATTCGACGTCGACGTAGCTGTCGCCGATGACGGGAATCTTCTTGTTGACTATGGGGAGAATAACGTTCTGCCCGACATACTTCCCGTACCTCGGGTCCTCGGGGTTCACGGCAACGGCTGTATCGCCGAGCATCGTCTCGGGTCTTGTCGTGGCAACGGTGAGGTAGCCTTCGCCTTCGGCGAGAGGGTAATGGATATAATACAGGAGACCCTGCGTGTCTTCATGTTCGGCCTCGAGGTCGGACAATGCGGTCTTGCAGCGGGGGCACCAGTTGATTATGTAGTTGTCCCGGTAGATCAATCCCTCGTTGTAGAGCCTCACGAAAACCTCGCGTACGGCGCGCGTGAGCCCTTCGTCCATTGTGAACCTTTCCCGTGACCAGTCGCATGATGCACCGAGCCTCTTTAGCTGTTCGATGATGGTTCCACCGGACTGTTTTTTCCACTGCCAGACGCGTTCGATGAACTTTTCCCTGCCCAGGGCCTCGCGGTCCGTCCCTTCTTTTGCCAGTTCGCGCTCGACGACGTTCTGCGTGGCTATGCCGGCATGGTCCGTGCCGGGAAGCCACAGTGAATTTACACCGCACATGCGGAAATAGCGCGTGACGATATCCTGCAGGGTGTTGTTGAGGGCGTGGCCCATATGAAGAGATCCCGTAACATTGGGAGGGGGGATTACCATGGAGAAATACTCGTCGGGCGAGTTGCTTTTCGCCCTGAAATAGCCCTTATCAAGCCAGTGGGCATACCATTTTTTTTCTATGCTGTGGGGGTCGTAAACCTTATCCATCATTATGAGCTCCCTTTTCCATGTGTACCTATCAATGAGGATTGATGGCCATGATTCGTTATATTCGTGTCTTCCTATACCGGAATGCTCCAGGGCATGGGCAGGAAGAGTTTTTCAAAAAGACTGAAGGCATAACGGTCTGTCATGCCCGCTATAAAGTCGCGGACACAGGTGGACGGATCGTCGTAGAAATCCTCACGCCCGGTTTCTTTAAGGAATGCCGCGGGGTGCTTCAGAAAATATTCGTAGAGGTCCTCGATGATCCTGGAACACTTGATAAAATCGGAATGCACGATGGTGCTTTCATAAACCCGTTCGTAAAGAAAACGGCGCATGTCCACGATGCAGGATTCCAGCTCTTCGCCGCATTCCAGTTCCATCTTTCCGTTTTCCAGCGTGCTCCAGATGACGCCGCGCACCATGGTGTCGATGCGATCGGACACACTGTGGCCGAGGCGGTCCGTGAGGTGTTTCGGAATGCTGTCCTCGCTGATGACGTTGCCGCGGATGGCGTCATCTATGTCATGATTGAGATAGCCTATGATATCGGCGATTCGGACCACCTCCGCCTCTTTGGTGAGCGGTCTTTCATCATCATCGCGGATGATGATATCACCTTTTCCCTTGGAATGTTTGAGAATGCCATCACGGACCTCGTGGGTAAGATTGAGTCCCAATCCGTCTTTCTCGAGTATGTCGACGACCCTGAGGCTCTGTTCGTAATGTCTGAAGCCGCCCGGATAGAGGGCATTGAGAACCTCCTCGCCGGAGTGACCGAAGGGCGTGTGACCCAGATCGTGTCCCAGCGCGATTGCCTCCACAAGGTCTTCATTGAGAGACAGGGCCCTGCAGATGGTCCGTGCGATCTGCGAGACCTCGAGGGTATGGGTCAGCCTCGTGCGGTAGTGGTCCCCGGTGGGCAAAAGGAAGACCTGTGTCTTGTATTTGAGCCTTCGGAAGGACTTGCTGTGCGTTATCCTGTCCCGGTCATGCTGGAAGGCAGGCCGTATGTCGCACTCCGCCTCCGGGCGGACCCTTCCGCGCGTAGCGACGCTCTTCTGCGCGTACGGCGACAGGATCAGTTCTTCCCGTTCTTCCAGTCTTTCGCGGATATTCATTCGGTTGGTACCAACTCCCTAATGTAGCATAAAGGTGTAACAATATCAATGACCTGAACTTCGAAGTTCGAAGTTCAGGTCGGGTAATGGGTAATGGGTAATGAAGATGGGTAATGGGTAATAGGTTATGGGCACATCTGTCCAAAATAATGTAAAGGCCAACCTCCCTCCGAAGCCTTCGTCGTTCCGCCCCCCTAACTCCGTCATTCCGGCGAAGGCCGGAAACCAGAAGATACCATGGATAAGGAACCACCATACGAAGGGACATCCAACTGTTCTCTTTAAACACCGCATGGTGCTTTATATACGTATGCTTCCTGTTGTACGAGAGTTTTTCCTGGGTTTCGGCCTCCGGTTCCTATCACCCATTACCTCTTACCCATATACCCGCAGTTTAGCCATCCTTGACAATCCCTTCATTCGCGACTATACAGAACAGTATAATAAAACCGCCCGTGACGGGCAAAGGGGATGGAGGTATTGTAATGGCAGGGAGAAAAAGGGTTGCTGTATTGACCGGAGGCGGGGACGTTCCGGGGCTTAACGTAGCCATCAAGGCCGTTGTAGTCCGTGCCGCGGCGACCGATATTGAAGTTGTCGGGATACGCAGAGGGTGGATGGGTCTTCTCGGGATCGACCCTGCCGACCCCGAAACGATGCAGCGGTTCTTCATGCCGCTTAGCCTCGATAAGGTGCGGACCATTGACCGCACCGGCGGGACTATCCTCCATACCTCGCGCACGAATCCCGGCAGCGTGAATGCCGATGAAGTACCTTCTTTTGTGAATGAAAGCGACCGGGTTTCCACCTCAGGCGGTAAGATCGACTGCACGAGACATATCCTCAAAGTCCTTGAATACCTCGCGATAGACGCCATCATTCCCATAGGGGGTGATGACACGCTCAGTTACGCCAGTCGCTTGAACAGGGAGGGCGTCCAGATAGTGGCCATTCCGAAGACAATGGATAATGACGTTTTCGGCACCGATTTCTGCATAGGCTTCTCGACGGCGGTCACACGATCCGTCGATGCCATCAATGCCCTGCGCACCACGACCGGTTCCCACGAGCGTATCTGTGTCGTCGAGCTCTTCGGGCGGAATTCGGGCGAGACATCGCTGATTGCGGCCTACCTTGCCGATGTGGACCGTGCGATTATTTCCGAGGTGCCTTTTGACGTGGATAAACTCATTGATTTCCTCGTGGCGGACCGGTCGAATAACCCATCCAATTATGCCATTATGACCATATCGGAAGGAGCCCATACGGTGGGAGGGAGCGTAACGGAGACAGGCATGGAGGACGCTTACGGCCACAAAAAGCTCGGCGGCGTGGGTTATCTCCTTTCCGAGGCGATCAAGGAGAAGACGGGGATCAATGTCATCTACCAGCAGCTTGCCTACATGATGCGCTCGGGCGCGCCCGATTCCCTTGACCGCATGGTCGCCGTCTCCTACGGCAGCCTTGCCCTCGACCAGATAGCGATGGGTCACAGGGGGCGCATGGTAGCCCTCCAGCAGGCGATATACACGACCGTCCCCCTCGATATGGTCATTGCCGCGAAGAAACAGGTCGATGTAACGGCCCTGTACGACGTGGAAACATACCGCCCGAAGGTGCGGGACACACTGGGAAAACCGATGTTTTTGTATTGAGAAGAGAGGTAATAGGTAATAGGTAATAGGTAATAGGTAATAGGCAGACACGAGTATGACAATTATGTACCACTTCTTCTAGTCTCCTTCACATCGTTGCCAGTGTCTAAAGGATGGTCTCCAGTTTGCTGTTGGCCACGTGACGGCTTGTCCTGAAAGAGGGATGCAGCAGCGCCTCCTAAACCTCATAACATATTGTGCGATAATAATAGCGAATGCGGATGCTGCAAAACAGCATAAGCATTCAGTTGACGGAGGCAATCGTGTTTTCACACGTATATCCTTATTGACACATTGACATGACTAATATAACATTCTCGTTGTTCTGATATATTTCGACATCATTTATCACCATCGGGAGAACAGATGAAATATCCATCCAGAACACATCAGGAGCTGCTCGAAGAAATATCCGTATTAAAACAGAGAGTCAAGGAACTGGAACAACCGGAGACCGGACACTTGCGGGCAGGGCATGTACTGTTGGAGAGCGAGGCGTTGCTAAAGGCCTGTCTGGAGAACGCCTCGGACGGCATTTGCATAAACGACGTGAAAGGCCGCTTCCTTTACGGCAACCGCAAATTCGAAGAGATCGTGGGTTACGAGAGAGATAAACTTACAGGTAGAAACTTTCTGGAGTTGAACATACTGCCGGAAAAAAGCTTTGATAAAGCCGCCCGGTTGCTCCAGGCCAATATCGAAGGCAAGTCCACCGGTCCCGACGAAATTGATCTGGTCAACAAGGAAGGGCGCACCGTGCCCGTTGAGGTCAGCACCATCGTCGTTCAATACGTGAATCAAAGAATCGTCCTCGCCCTCGTCCGCGACATCACGGTACACAAGGAGGCAATGGAAAGACTTCAACAGCGGACAGATGCTATAGAGGCTTCAATGGATGGCATTGCCATCCTTGACGAAAATCAAAACTACGTTTATGCCAATGAAGCGCATGCAAGGATCTACAATTACGATACAGCTGAGGAATTGATAGGAAAATCATGGCGTATTCTTTATAACGAAGATGAACTGAAAAGGTTCGATCATGATATCATGCCCGAGTTTGGCAAAAAAGGACAGTGGCGAGGAGAGGCAACAGGAAAAAAGAAGGATGGAAGCCCTTTCCTGCAGGAAGTGTCATTAACGGCATTGGATAACGGGGGGTTGATTTGTGTTGTCCGCGACATCACCGAGCGCAAGGAGGCAGAGAAGGCGCTGCAGGAGTCAGAGCGGAAATTCAGGGACTTGTCAGAAAAGTCCTTCGTCGGCATTTATCTGATTCAGGACGGTATATTTAAATACATCAATGCAAGATTGGCTGAAATACTCGGCTACACTATTGAGGAAATTTTAAATGATAAACGGCCAATAAACCTGGTAGTGCCTGAAGACATACCGATTGTAACAGAGAATATACAAAAAGGGATATCGGGCGAAATAGACTCCCTCCATTATAAGTTTAGAGTTATTACAGAGAACCGGAAAATTAAGAATGTTGAAGTCTTCGGGTCCAGTACTATTTATAAAGGAAGGCCTGCAGTCATAGGGACATTGGTTGATATCACTGACCGCAAGAGAATCGAAGAAGCATTGGAAGAGAGTGAATCAAGGTTTCGCGCTCTCGCTGAAAACAGTCCTGCATCGATCTTCGTCATCCAGGGGGAAAAGTATATATACGTCAATCCTGCTTTCGCCAAAACAACAGGATATACCCATGATGACCTCTCTTCCATGAATTTCTGGGATGTTATCCATCCTGATATGCGCCAAGTGATAAAAGCAAGGGGTATGGCACGCCAGAGGCGGGAAGATATGCCTCCACGGTATGAGCTTAAGTTCATGACGAAATCCGGGCAGACAGGGTTTGGTGACTTTGGGGCGACTTTCATTGAATATCAGGGTAAGCCAGCCATATTGGGATCGTTATTTGACATAACCAAGCGTAAAAGAACGGAAGAAGCCCTGCGTGAATCTGAAAGTAAGTTCAGGGACATGGCCGAGAAATCGGTGGTGGGCATCTACCTTGTCCAGGATGGCCTGTTTAAATATGTAAATGCGAAGTTTGCCGAAATATTTGGATACCCAATCGAGGAAATAGCAGGGATAATGAGAGCGGAAGATGCTATCTTTCCTGAAGACTGGCCCGTGGTGGAGGAGAACCTGCGCAAAAGGATATCAGGCGAGTTGGAATCGCTCCATTATGAATTTAGAATAGTTACTAAAAGCAGAGATGTCAGACATGCCGAGATCTATAGCTCGCGCACGATTTACCAGGGAAAACCGGCAGTCATAGGAACTTTGCTGGATATCACTGAACGTAAGAATCTCGAAACCCAGCTCCTTCAATCCCAGAAGATGGAGGCCATCGGGACTCTGGCAGGCGGCATCGCCCATGACTTCAATAATATCCTCACTGCGCTGATGGGATACGCCTCCCTCATGCAGATAAAGATGGATGAGTCAAGCCCCTTGCGGCCCTATGTGGACCAGGTACTATCGGCCTCCGAGAAAGCGGCCGATCTCACAAAGAGCCTCCTCGCCTTCAGTAGGCAGCAGCCCGTCACGCTTGTCCCTCTTGATATCAACCTCACAATAACAACGACAAGGCAATTGCTCAAGAGGCTCCTCACCGAGGATATCGAACTGCGAACATCCCTTACGAAGGACGATACGACCGCCATGGCCGACAGGTCGCAGATCGATCAGATCCTCTTCAACCTCGCCACCAATGCGAGGGATGCCATGCCGAAAGGCGGGACGCTCATCATAGGGACGGATATCGTCGACATAGACGACAGCTTTGTGGGAAGCCACGGGTTCGGGGAGTTCGGGAGATACGTGATGATAAGCATCTCCGACACCGGAGAAGGCATGGACGAGGCAACAAAAGACAAGATCTTCGACCCTTTTTTCACCACAAAGGAAATCGGGAAGGGTACCGGGCTTGGCCTTGCTACCGTCTACGGCATCGTAAAACAACACAATGGATACATTACCGTGTACAGCAAAGCGGGCCGGGGCACCACCTTCCGCATATATTTTCCCGCAGTGAACATGAAGACCGGTCAGGAAACAAATACGGCAACTCCCAACGCAACAGGAAATGAGACTATCCTTATCGCCGAAGACAATGAAGGAGTGAGACGATTTATACAGGAGGCCCTCAGGGAGCATGGCTACAAAACCATCGAAGCCCGGGATGGTGAGGATGCGGTAGATAAGTTCAAAAAGCAACGGGGCATAGACCTGATCATCATCGACTCTGTAATGCCTAAGAAGAACGGTCGCGAGGTCTACGAGGAAATACGCGGGACAGAGCCTCATATAAGGGTGCTCTTTACCAGCGGGCACACGAAGGATATAGTCCTCAATAAGGGGATCGAGGATAAGGAGCTGGATTTCATTTCCAAGCCCTTGTCGCTCAACGAGCTTCTTCGGAAGGTCCGCCAGGTGCTGGACCGACAATAAATATCCTGCCACAGATACCGTGCCCCTGAAGCTTTTGTGGGGGCTTTGTTTTTTGGTCCGCACAAGCGCAAGTGCGTGCGCTCATCACAAGGGTCCCCTTGACACTTCTCAGAACTTCACTAGATTACCTTATCAGGAATTATTCCTGATGATGCCATGATTAGAGAATCGGTACCAAAAGAGTTAAAGGGCAAGGGCCTGAAGATTACTCCGCAGAGGCTGGCTATCATCGAGGTGTTGGCGGCGATGCGGAACCTTCACCCCGGTGCAAGTGCCGTGTACCGGGCGGCGAAGAAGGTGCACAAGAGCTTGAGCCTCTCGACCACGTACGCCATGCTCAACCAGCTTTCCGCTCATGGCATCATCAAGACGATCCAGTCTGGCGCAACGGAGAACAGGTACGAGGCGAACATCGAGGAGCATGTCAACCTGATTTGCGATGGCTGCGGGAAGATACTCGACCATGAGGTGTCTGCCCCGGCAGACCCCGGCAAGGTGGAGGAGGGAACGGGTTTCTCGGTTGCAGACACAAGGCTGGAATATTACGGCCACTGCGCAGAATGTCGGTGTAGACCTGTTCGTCAAAGGACATAACGAAAGGAGTGAATATTATGGATGAAGAAAGAACGAAAAGACCTTCCGGAGACATGACCGGCCGTGGCAGGACGAACCGCGACTGGTGGCCGAACCAGGTGAACCTGGATACGCTGCATCAGCATTCCTCCAAGTCCAATCCGATGGGCGAGGATTTCAACTACGCACGAGAGTTCAAGAGTCTTGACCTGGAGGCCGTGAAGAAAGACCTCCGTGAGTTGATGACGAAATCTCAGGACTGGTGGCCGGCGGACTTCGGCCATTACGGGCCTTTGCTCATCCGGATGGCGTGGCACAGCGCCGGCACCTACCGCATAGGTGACGGGCGCGGCGGAGCAGGCCGCGGCAACCAGCGCTTTGCACCCCTCAACAGTTGGCCTGACAATGCGAACCTCGACAAGGCGCGCAGGCTGCTCTGGCCGATCAAGCAGAAGTACGGACGGAAAATTTCCTGGGCTGACCTGATGATCCTCGCCGGCAATGTTGCCCTGGAATCGATGGGTTTCAAGACCTTCGGTTTCGCAGGCGGCCGTGAGGATGTCTGGGAAGCGGACAAGGATGTCTACTGGGGCTCCGAGAGCGAATGGCTTGGAGACCAGCGCTACACCGGTGACCGGGAACTCGAGAATCCCCTCGCCGCCGTACAGATGGGCCTGATCTATGTGAACCCGGAAGGCCCGAACGGCAACCCGGACCCGGTTGCTGCGGCGCGGGATATCCGCGAGAGCTTCGGTCGCATGGCGATGAACGACGAGGAGACGGTGGCCCTCATCGCAGGAGGCCACGCCTTCGGCAAGACCCACGGCGCCGGCGATCCGTCACTGGTGGGCCCGGAGCCGGAAGCCGCCCCCATTGAGGAACAGGGCCTGGGCTGGAAGAGCAGCTTCGGCTCGGGCAAAGGCAACGACACGATTACCGGCGGCCCGGAAGTCATCTGGACCAACACTCCCACCAGGTGGAGCAACAACTTCTTCCGGATCTTATTCACCTTCGAATGGGAACTGACGAAGAGCCCGGCCGGTGCGTACCAGTGGAAGCCGAAGGGTGACGCGGGCGCAAACACCGTGCCTGATCCCCACGACCCGTCGAAGCGGCGCACCCCGGCCATGCTGACCACCGACCTCTCCCTGCGGTTTGACCCCGTCTACGAAAAGATTTCCCGGCGCTTCTACGAGAACCCGGATCAGCTGGCGGACGCGTTCGCCCGCGCCTGGTTCAAGCTGACGCACCGCGACATGGGTCCTCGCGCACGCTATCTCGGCCCGGAGGTTCCGGCAGAAGAGCTCATCTGGCAAGACCCCATCCCTGCCGTCAATCACAAACTGATCGATGCGCAGGACATCGCATCCCTCAAGGGCAAGATCCTGGCTTCCGGCCTGTCAGTGTCGGAGCTGGTTTCAACCGCCTGGGCGTCGGCGTCCACCTTCCGCGGCTCCGACAAACGCGGCGGTGCCAACGGTGCCCGCATTCGACTGGCTCCGCAGAAGGATTGGGAAGTCAACGAGCCCGCCCGGCTGGCGAAGGTTCTCAACACCCTGGAGGGCATCCAGACCGCGTTCAACAGCGCACAGTCCGACGGCAAGAAGGTATCCCTGGCTGACATCATCGTTCTGGCCGGCTGCGCGGGCGTTGAGCAGGCCGCGAAGAATGCCGGTCACGAGGTGACGGTTCCTTTCACGCCGGGACGCATGGACGCCTCGCAGGAGCAAACCGATGCAGCCTCCTTCGCCGTACTCGAGCCTAAGGCAGACGGCTTCCGTAACTACCAGAAGACCCGCTATGCCGTATCGGCCGAGGAAATGCTGGTTGACAGGGCACAATTGCTGACCCTGACCGCACCGGAAATGACAGTGCTCGTGGGTGGCATGCGTGTACTGGAAACCAACTTTGGAGAGTCCCGGCACGGCGTTTTCACGACGCGGCCAGGGGCGCTCACCAATGATTTCTTCGTGAATCTGCTCGACATGGGTACGACGTGGAAGGCAACCGCACAAGACGACGGCGTATTCGAGGGCCGTGATCGCGCATCGGGCGAGCTCAAGTGGACCGGCACCCGCGTCGACCTGATCTTCGGTTCGAACTCCCAGCTCAGGGCCCTGGCGGAGGTCTACGCATGTGATGACTCCCGGGAGAAGTTCGTACATGACTTCATAACAGTGTGGAACAAAGTCATGAACCTTGACCGTTTCGACCTCCTGACCACGTCATAAACGCCTTCAATGGCGTCTGGCAGGTCGGCAAAGATAGTCAGCTGACAACCGGTTTCAGCGGATGGCGTATCGTCGCCGCTGGAACCGGAACGTTGATTACCGGAAGACCAATCGTGAGGGTTATTCGAGACATTGAAGAGCGGAAGTCTATCCATTGTGCGCGAGGTCCGCGGGGGGCCTAATTCTCCGGTCAGCCACGCTACGGATCACACCCGTTAACCGCTTTCGGGCCGCTCGATGCTTATTGCGGACAGAACTGGGTGTGGAATGCTGACTGGAAGTCCGCAGACGCAACTTATCAGCGTGTTCCCAACCCGGTACAGTCAGGCGCATCGGTCCCGGTCACTTCGTGCCCGGTCCGCGCGCCCCGAAAACGGAACGGGTCCCGTGCTCCTCCGCTACCGGCTGCCCGGAGAATTAGGCCCCCCGCTCGATGGATTAGTGAAAGCTCTAACTGAAAAATTTTAGGAGAGACAGCTTATTCATTTTGCGTCGACTTCGGTGCAGGACCATGGAGGTTCTCCGGGGTGTTACGAACTCACCGTTACACCTACAACTCAATATCTTCAGTGGATTATGAAAACACGAATTACGGAGTGAAGTGCATCATATCGCCTGTGCCGGAGATTTTATGCTTTATGCGGCAATGAGATCAATGGAGGATTTTCCCTCACCCCGTCATTGTTTCCTCCTTGGAATCCAGCGCCAGGCGCACTGCCTCAGCCATTCCCCGCTTATTAAGGGGTTTCATGAGCAAGGCCTTGATCCCCGCTTTTTGTATGCTGTCAGGTGAGACGGCATCGCTGTGACCCGTGCAGAGAATGATCGGGATATCTGGTCTTACTTTCAGAAGCTCCGTGGCGAGGTCCATTCCCGTCAGATTCGGCATTGTCTGGTCCGTAATGACGAGGTCGAACGCATCGGGCCCCTCCCGGAAAATGTGCAGCGCCTCCATGCTGCTCGTGGTTGCAACGACGTCGTAACCGAGTCTCGTTAATCTCTGTCGATTTAGCTCAACCAGCGTGTCCTCGTCGTCCACGATCAGTATGCGCTCGTTCCCCCTTGCTACGGAAGGCGCCTCTTCGTCTCGGATGACTGCGGCGGTACTGACCTTCGGTAAATAGACCTCAAACGTCGATCCTTTTCCCGGTTCACTTTTGACTGCAATGTATCCGCCATGGCTCTTCACTATGCCATAAGAAACGGAAAGCCCCAAACCTGTCCCTTCCCCTTCTCTCTTCGTGGTAAAAAAGGGGTCGAATATCCGTTCAAGAGTCTCTGACTCCATACCGCAACCGGTGTCGCTTACTTTCAGCACGACATATTCCCCCGGCACCATTGCGGCGACAGGCAGGGGCGTTCCCTCGGCAATAACGGCTCTCGAGATGCCTATTGCCAGTGTGCCCCCGTGCTGCCGCATGGCATGGGCCGCATTTGTGCAAAGATTCATCAGAACCTGGTGCATTTGCACGGGATCGGCAAGTGTCCGATCATCATCGATTGGATACTTCCACACGATCTCGATCGTGGACGGGAAAGCAGGCCTGAGCAGCTTAAGCACTTCATCGATGATCTGGCTCAATACCAGAGGCTTCTTGTCATGCTCGCTCCGGCGGCTGAAAACAAGGATCTGTTTCACCAGATCGCGTCCCCGGTGGGCTCCTTTCAGCACCAGCCCCAATCTTCTATGCTCGGGGCTGTCAGGGCTCAGGTCTTCCAGCGCCATCTCGGTAAAACCGATTATGCCGGCGAGGATATTATTGAAGTCGTGGGCTATGCCACCCGAGAGGACGCCCAAGGCTTCCAACTTCTGGGCCCGAATGAGCTGCCGTTGGGCCTGTTCGCGCCCCCGGGTTTCCTGCTTGAGCTCGGCTGTGCGTTCCTGAACACGCAGTTCAAGAACATCATGGGCCCCGCGCAAGGCCTCCTCGGCCAGCTTGCGGTCGGTGATATCACTGATCACGACCCGGCTCACGGGCAAGCCGTCAGCATCCTCTGTCACGGTCGCTTCCAAATGCGCCCAGAACTGGGTGCCATCCTTTCGCGCCATTCTCAATTCGCACGTCTGTGCCTCGCCGGTTTTCAGAAGCTGTCTGTGGTGTCGATAGTAGATATCCTGACTCTCGGGGGGGATGAACCGGGTGATCGGCTGATTGACCAGCTTCGCCCGGGGGACACCCAGCAGGGACACGGTGGTGAGATTCGCCTCCAGTATCAGCCCCTTTTCGCTAAGGGTGCAATAGCTTACCGGGGCCCGGTCGTAGAGGTCGAAATAGCGCGCCCGCAAAGCTTCCAGTTCTGCCTGCGCCCGTCGCAACTCCTCATTGTGCATCTCCAGCTCGATCTGATGTACCTGCAGTTCATGGAACATCTGCCGGGTTTCTTCCGGTCCCAGGGCCTCCAGGTTTCCCGGCAGCTGGGCCACGTTTCTCCGGGCGATCTCTTCGGCCCGCCTGCGTAGTTCGGCGGTTTGTCGGGATATGTCATCATCTTTTTTCATCGGGCATTTCCATCGTTTTCCGGTGCTTTTTATTTCCCACCAGTATCTGCCAGGTCTTGAGGTCGGCTATCGCTGATGTCCATGATGGCGCCGACCACCCGGACCACTTTTCCGTTCTCCAATACGGGCTCGGCGAGCGCGCGAACCCGCAACTGCCGTCCCTTTGCGGTGGTGAAGCGTAACTCCAGATCGTACGGCTGTCCTTTTTCCACGCACCTCTGAAAGGCGGCCAGGATCAGCTGGCGATCCTCCGGCAGGTAACATTCCATGCCGGGGGCGATGTGCTCCGGCGTCCCGGGCACGAGTTCGCCCGGTTCGAGATCATGGATGCGATACATCTCCTCTGTCCAAAACATGGTTTGCTTTTCAATATCCCACTCCCAACTGCCAACGCGGGTCAGTCGCTGTGCGGCCCGGAGGAGTGTTTCGCTTCGCTTCAGCGACTCCGCAAGCTGCCGGGAACTGGATCCTTTCTCCCCGATCTCACCCTGCACCTTCCTCATTTCGGTAATGTCAACAAAGGTGATCACCGCGCCCTCGATCACGTTGTCCAGCGTCCGGTAGGGGAGAATGCGCATTGTGTACCACGCCCCCGCCCGGCTTTGTACCACCACCTCTTTGGGAACCAGTGTGTCCAGCACCGCCTGCACGTCCTCCACCAGGTGGTCGTAACCCACAAGGTTGGAGACGATGTGGCCCACGGGCCTTCCCACATCGCTCAGGATCAGGTTGATGATCCGGGTGGCGGTGGGGGTGAAACGCAGGATGCACAGCTGATGGTCGACGAAAACGGTACCGATGCCGGTGCCGGCCAGCAGGTTGTTCATGTCGTTGTTGGCCCGCGACAGGTCGGCCACCTTGGTTTGCAGTTCGGTGTTGACCGTGGCCAGTTCTTCATTGACCGACTGCAATTCTTCCTTGGAGGTCTCAAGTTCCTCGTTGGTGGATTGCAGCTCCTCATTAACCGACTGCATCTCCTCGTTCGAGGATTTGAGCTCTTCGTTGGAGGTGTCCAGCTCCTCGTTGGCGGCCTGGAGGTATTCCTCCTTGGCTCGCAATTCTTCCTTGAGCGCCGCGATCCGCGTGTCGGCGTCCGTATTATCGGGGCCTGCCACCCCTTCGGCGGCCTGGAAAACGGCAACCGGGTGCACCTGTCCGTGGTCGAAGGGCATCGCTTCCTCGATGATGACCAGGTACAGGGGCGCCTCGGGCGTTGCCGCAGGGCCTTCTGCAACCGGGCGGATCGTCAGATTGACCGTGGTGAACTCGCCGTTGGTTTTGACCCGCAGGCCCGGGTGGCGGACCAGCCCTTTTGTCCCCGCGGCTTTGTGCAAGGCCATGGTCAGGCCACGTCGCAACCCTTCCCGGGCCATCTTCAGGATGTTGTTGACTCCTGCCTCGCCCGGGGTAGGTTCCAGGTACATGCCCGTGCGGCCGTGCAGATAGAGGATGTCGCCCTGGCCGTTGACGAGCGCACCGGCCGAGACGATCTGTCGCAGCAGCGCCCGTTCGGTCGTCTCGCGCAGCGAGAGTTCTCTGGGACCGCCCGTCTTTCCGGGGGCCCGCGGAACGAACTCCTCGCGCGCCGTCACGGGCGGCAGAAAGCCAGCCATGGTGGCGCGTTGAAGGCCGTGAATATCCTCCTTGCGCTGATAGAGCTTCTGTTTGCGGTCCAGTGTAGCAAAAAGGGTAACAAACTCACCTATGGTCTCGGAAGTACCCAGGAAGAGGAAACCGCCCGGGTTGAGCGCGTAGTGGAACAGGGGCATGAGTTTCTTCTGCAGTTCCGAGCCCATATAGATCAGGAGGTTCCGGCAGCTGATGAGGTCGAGCTTGGAGAACGGCGGGTCCTTGATCACATTTTGCTCGGAAAAGACCAGGATATCGCGGATGTGCTTGTGAATGCGGTATGCGCCGCCGTCGGACTCGGCCACGAAAAAGCGCGCCAGCCTCTCCGGAGAGATGTCGGCGGCGATGCTGGCGGGGTAGAGGCCGGCGCGGGCCACTGCGATGGCCTGGCTGTCGATGTCGGTGGCGAATACCTGTACCCTGAAACCCTGCTTCAGCGACTCGAGACGTTCCTGGAGCAGGATGCCGATCGAATAGGCCTCCTCACCGCTGGAACAGCCCGGGACCCAGACACGTATCAATGCGCCGGCGGACTTTTGGGCAAAAAGCTTCGGGATGATCTGTTCCTCAAGCGCCTTGAAGGCCTCGGGATCGCGAAAAAAATTGGTGACGCGTATCAGAAAGTCGCGAAAAAGCTCCTCCACCTCCGCCGGTGCCTGCTGTAAATACTTGAGATATTCGTCAATCGTTTCGATCTGGTGGACGGCCATGCGCCGCTCGATGCGCCGGTGGATGGTATTCGGCTTGTACTGGGAAAAGTCGTGGCCGGTTTGGGCACGCACCAGGAGAAGGATCTTCCTCAACACGTTCTCCGCCTTGGAAGGGGTGGTGTCGGCGCGCCGGGGGGGCCTGCCGAATGCATGGGTCACGTAGGCGATGAGTTGGGCCGGCATCTCAGCAGGCGGAAGCTCGTAATCCACCAGGCCGGTCGCGATGGCGCTGCGAGGCATCCCGTCGTATTCGGTGGATTCGGGGTTCTGGGCCATGACCATGCCGCCCTCGCCCTTGATCGCTCGCACACCCATGGTACCGTCGCTGCCGGTACCGGAAAGCACGATGCAGATGGCCCGCTCGTGCTGGTCCTGGGCCAAGGAGCGGAAGAAGAAGTCTATCGGTAGACGCTGCCCGCGGGGAGCGGAGGGTTCCAGCAGTTGGAGCGTACCATTCAGAAAGGCCATGTCGCGGTTGGGCGGGATGATGTAGGCACAGTTGGGCTTAACCGTCATCCCGTCCTCGACCTCGAAGACCTCCATGCGGGTGTAGCGCCTGATAAGATCGGTGAGGATGCTTTTGTGGTCCGGGGCCAGGTGCTGCACCAGGACAAATGCCATGCCGGGATCGGTGTCGGCGGGCATGCTGGAGAAGAACGCCTCGAAGGCCGCCAGTCCCCCGGCCGAGGCGCCGATGCCCACGATGGGAAAACCCTTTTCCAGGGGAATGTCTCCGACTGCCTCCGGAACGGGTTCGGTATTAATGATGATTTTGTTTGTTTCGGGCGGGACTATTGGCGGGTGTTTTTTCTTCATTATGCGATACCTTCCTTCCCGGAGCCTTCACATGCGGGTCATCTTCGATCTGCCAGTTCTTTTGGCTGAGCTGCCACCCCTTTGTTTTCTGTTTAGTCGTCCCGTATTTATTGTCGTATTGTTGTCTGGAAATGTCAATAAGCAGGTAGGGTGCATTACGAGCGGAAAGATGGAGATGCATACATTAGCCGTTTCGTAAAAAAACGGATTTCAGTCGATGATCATTACCGTTTAAAAGCACAGATAATTAATTAAATATGACAGCTGTTCACTTCAGGAAGAAATAGGTCATACCCCGGTTACAGGGTACACCTGGTATGGGACGGAGACGTCCCTGAGTCGACTGAACCGACACAGGGAGAGTATTCTAGTCGGCGGGGGCCTTATTCCCCGGGCAGCCGGTAGCGGAGGAGCACGGGACCCGTTCCGTTTTCGGGGCGCGCGGACCGGGACCGATGCGCCTGACTGCACCGGGTTGCGAACACGCTGATAAGTTACGTCTGCGGACTTCCAACCGACTTTACGGAACCACCTCTGTCCGCAATAAGCATCGAGCGACCCGAAAACGGTTAACGGGTGTGATCCGTAGCGTGGCTGACCGGGGAATAAGGCCCCCGCGGACCTTGCCCACAATGGATGGACTTCCGCGCTTAAATGTCTCTAATAACCCTCACGATTGGCCTTCCCGGTAATCACCTGACAATGATAATCTTCAAACAGCCAACGGTAGTAGGCGGAATAGGTAATAGGCAAAAGACATCACGTCTTCCCATTACCCATAACCTATTACCCATTACCCGTCTTCTTGACCTTTCCCGATAAAAGGTGCAAAATTACCAGGTAATTCATTGAACGGAGGGATAAATGGCACTCATAGACGACATCAGGAAGAGGACCGAAGAGGGCTTAAAGACCTTGAAAGAGACGGCGCAGGACATCGCCTTTAACGTTGAGAAACAGGCCATGATCGGCAAAAAGAAATACCTCGATGTCTCAAAACTGAAGCGTTCCATTGAGAAGGCCAATGCCGAGATCGGGGAATATGTTTACGATCAGTTTACCTGCGGCAAAACCATCTCCTGCGACGACCCCTTCATCCGCGACCGGATCAATTCCATCACGAGGATGCGCCTGACTATTAATGACATCGAAGAGGAAATAGCCGAACTCGAGTCAACGAGGCCGCCAAAGAGGTAAGAAGAGTTCCGGGATCGGGGGCCTTTTCCGGATCCGATCTCCTACCCTTTGGCCCTTGTCTTCCGCTGTATAAGTTCCATAAGGACCTTCATTTCGTCCCCGTAGAATGCGGTGATGGGCAGCCACATCTCGATTCCGTCGACGAAATAGAGGTGGACTCCCCGTTTGATCTTTTTATATTCGATGAGTTCCGGCCAATCCCTTGTAAGTTCGCTGTCTGGCCTGCGTATGACGATACCGCTGCCGGTGAATGTGAGAGATGCCTCCGGGTCCTTACCGGTCCCCGGGCTCGTTGCGGACCTTCTCTTGTCCATTTCCGGCTTGGCCAGAAAGACCCAGATGATGGCGCCCCCGAGGATGATCCAGAGGAAGCTGAAGATGTTCGGCTTGCTGCCGAAGAGTCCCGTCAAACCCAGCATGAGGCAGAAGATTCCGATGGTGCTTATGATGAATCTTTTCGCCGGGGCCAGCGTCCTTTTTTCGGCGGCCCCTCCTTGTGAATCCCCAGAAGTTCCTTTGTCTCTTCCGCCCTGTTGAACCTGTATAATTCCGAGAGCGGTACCTGTAATGTCAAATCTTCCCGGAATTCCCCGGGCGCTGTTGTTTCGGGCATGTGGTTATTCTATTTAGTTGAGACGGGAATTGCAAATGGAAAGAGGCAGGTCATGGGCAATAGGCAATGGGTTATGGGAAAAGAAAGTCTTTTCCGGTTTTACCCATCACCTATTACCCATCACCTATTACCTGCCTCACATATACTTCTTTATCAGTGATTCCGCTATCTGGACCGCGTTCAGTGCGGCTCCTTTTCTGATGTTATCGGCGACTATCCACATGTTGAGACCGTATTTGACGGTATCGTCAACCCTGATCCTGCCGACAAAGGTATCGTCTTTGCCTGCGGCATCGAGGGCCAGGGGGTATTTGTTCTTTGACGGGTCGTCGACGACTTTCACGCCGGGCGCTTTCTTGAGGAGTTTGCGTGCCATGTCGGGGGTTAGTTCACGCTCGAATTCGACGTTTACCGATTCCGAGTGCCCGTAGAAGACGGGGACCCTCACCGTTGTTGCCGTGACTGCGATGGATTCGTCTTCCATGATCTTTTTCGTCTCGTTGACCATCTTCATTTCTTCCTTGGTGTACCCGCTTTCCAGGAAGCTGTCGATGTGGGGCAGGCAGTTGAAGGCGATCTGATGGGGATAGACCTTCTTTTCGATCTTCTTCATATTGTATATGGCCAGCACCTGCGCTTCTAATTCCTTTATGGCTTTCATCCCTGTGCCCGAAACGGCCTGATAGGTGGACACGACGATCCTCTTGATCTTTGCCGCGTCGTGGAGCGGTTTCAGAGCGACGACCATCTGGATCGTCGAACAATTGGGGTTCGCGATGATGCCCCGCTTGGTGTGCCGCGCGATGGCATGCTCGTTCACCTCGGGAACGACGAGAGGGATGTCCGGGTCCATCCTGAAGGCGCTCGTATTGTCGATGACGACGCATCCGCTTGCCGCTGCGATGGGCGCGAATTTGAGGCTGACCGATCCACCCGGTGAGAAAAGGCCTATGTCGATGTCTTTGAAGGAGTCCTCCTTCAATTCCTGCACCTTTACGTTTTCACCATGAAAGCTCATTGTCTTGCCCACGCTCCGCGAGGAAGCGAGAAGTGTCAAGGTCTTGACCGGGAAATTCCGTTCCTCGAGGACTTTTACCATTTCATTTCCGACGGCGCCGGTGGCCCCGGCGACTGCAACGTTGTACTGTTTCATTTAGCCCTCCAGCTTTTTCTTGAGATAGTTTATCAACCCCCCCTCATTGATGAGTTCCACCATGAAGGGAGGGATGGGTTTGGCTGTGACTTCCTGAGTTCCACACCGGATAACGCCCGTTGTGATGTCGACTTCGATCTCATCTCCGTTCTGCACGAGGTCATAGATATCCGCTTCGAGGAGCGCGAGGCCCTTGTTGAAGGCGTTGCGGTAGAATATGCGTGCGAAGGTCTTTGCGATTACAAGGGGTATTCCCAGTGCCGTGATGGCGATGGGCGCGTGTTCCCGCGAAGAACCGCAGCCGAAGTTTGTGCCTGAGACAATGATGTCGCCGGCCTTGACCTCCCGCGGAAAGTTGGGAGCTACAGGTTCCATGCAGTGCGATCCCAGGACCTTCGGGTCCGTGTGGGCCAGGTACTGCGCGGGTATGATGATATCCGTGTCGATATTGTCTCCGAATTTCCAGATCCTTCCTTTCAGTATCATAATACCTCCTCCGGACGGGCTATCGTTCCCTTGATGGCCGTGGCCGCGGCGACGGCGGGACCGGCGAGGTAAACCTCGCTCTGAGGATGCCCCATCCTTCCGATAAAGTTCCTGTTCGTTGTAGCAACGGCCCTTTCTCCCTTTGCCAGAATGCCCATGTGACCGCCGAGGCAGGGGCCGCAGGTCGGAGGCGAGATGATGCATCCCGCGTCGAGGAATGTTTGGAAATATCCCCGCCGCATGGCCTCGCCGTAGATCGCCGGCGTGGCAGGAATGATGATGCATCGCAGACCTTTCCTGACCTTCTTGCCCTTAAGGATGGTTGCTGCCATCTCAAGGTCTTCCAGCCTGCCGTTGGTACAAGAGCCGATGACTACCTGGTCGATGTCCGTTCCCCCCAATTCGCCCGCATCTTTGACGTTTGACGGGAGTGAAGGACAGGCCACGGCGAAGCCCACTTTGGATACGTCGATCTCGTAGACCTGAGCGTATTTTGCGTCGGCGTCGCTCTCGAAGACCTTGTAGGGCCGTGATGCATGTTCCTTCATGTAGGCTGTCGTCTTGTCATCGACAGGAAAGATGCCGTTTTTCCCGCCGGCCTCGATGGCCATGTTTGCGATAGAGAAACGGGAGTCCATGGACAGGGCGGAGATTGCCTCGCCGCTGTATTCCATGGAACTGTAGAGCGCGCCGTCAACCCCGATCATGCCCAGTATATGAAGGATCAATTCCTTGCCGGTAACCCATTTCTGCCAGTTTCCGTAGCAGTGGAACTTGATGCTTTCGGGTACCTTCAACCAGACGCGGCCCGTTACCATGCCGTATGTGACATCCGTCGAGCCCATACCCGTTGAAAAAGCACCAAGCGCCCCATATGTGCAGGTGTGGCTGTCGGCCCCGATGACGAGATCGCCTGCCACGACGAGCCCCTTCTCCGGCAGGAGGGCGTGTTCGATGCCGCATTCACCGCCTTCGAAGAAGTTGACGATTTTGTATTTTTGCGAGAACTCCCGGATCTTCTTGCAGTTCTCGGCGGATAGAATATCCTTGTTGGGTGTAAAATGATCGAGGACGAAGACGACCTTTTCGGGGTCGAATACGGCCTTTGCCCCTACCTTTTCAAACTCCTCTATGGAGAGAGGCCCCGTGATATCGTTGGCCATGGCGAGATCTATGCGGCAATCGACGATCTCACCCGGTTCCACCCTGTCTTTATCTGCATGTGCCGCCAGAATCTTTTCTGTTATAGTCATTCCCATATCGTTCCCCTTAAGACGTTTTCGTTTTCAGATATTCCAGCCGGTTCAGCGCATTGATGTATGCCTTTGCGCTGGCCACGATGATGTCCGTGTCCGCCCCTTTCCCTATGGCCTTGAGGCCCTTTTCGGAAAGCTTGACAAAGACCTCGCCCTGGGCGTCCATATCCTGCGTGATGGAGTTGACGGAGAATTTTTCCAGTTTGCTCGTCGTCTTGACCAGTCTCTTTATGACCTTGAATGCCGCGTCGACGGGACCGTCGCCGGTACCGACGTCCTGGACCATATTCCCGCTGATCTCCATCTTCACGGTGGCCGTGGGTATTGTCGTGTTGCCGCAGCTCACACTGAGATATACAAGCTTGCAGTTCTCGGCGGTTTTGTATATCTCATCCATAATGATCATTTCGATATCTTCATCATAAATGTTCTTCTTCATGTCCGAGAGTGCCTTAAAGCGCTTGAAGGCCAGGTTTAGCTCCTTTTCATCGAGCATGTACCCCAGGTTCTCTATACGGTCCCTGAAAGCGTGCCTGCCGGAGTGTTTGCCGAGAACCAAAGAGCTCCTGGGGATACCCACGGACTCCGGTGTCATGATCTCATAGGTGAGCTTCGCCTTGAGGAGACCATCCTGGTGGATGCCCGATTCGTGCGCGAATGCATTCGCCCCGACTATGGCCTTGTTCGGCTGGACGGGCACGCCCGTGATGGAGGTTATAAGCCTGCTCGACGGATAGATCTTTTCGGAGACGATGCGGGTGTCGGCGGTAAAATTGGCCTTCCTTGTCCTCAAGATCATGGCTATTTCCTCGAGGGAGGCGTTGCCGGCCCGCTCGCCTATACCGTTGATCGTACACTCCACCTGGCGCGCCCCGTTGTGGATGGCGGCTATGGAGTTGGCGACGGCGAGGCCCAGATCGTTATGACAATGAACGCTGATCACGGCCTTGTCGATATTGGGCACGGTTTTTCTGATGTAGCTGATAAGTTCGCCGAACTCGTGGGGGACGGCATATCCGACCGTGTCGGGTATGTTGACCGTCGTTGCCCCGGCGTCGATGACCTCGGCAACCACCTTGCACAGATAGTCCCAGTCGCTTCTCGTTGCGTCCATGGCGGAGAACTCGACGTTGTCGGTGTATTTCTTCGCCCGTTTTACGGCGGCGACGGCGATCGCAAGGACCTCGTCGCGGGTCTTCTTGAACTGGTGCTTGAGGTGAATGTCCGACGTGGAGATAAAGGTATGGATTCGGGGCTGCGCCGCTATCTTGATCGCCTTCCACGCCCGGTCTATGTCCTCGTCGTTCGCGCGCGCGAGCCCTGCTATCTGACAGTTCTTTATTATTTTGGCTATCTGCTTCACTGCGTCAAAATCGCCCTCGGAGGCGATGGGGAAGCCGGCTTCAATGATATCCACACCGAGGAGCTCGAGCTGTCGCGCCACCCTGAGCTTTTCTTGAGTGTTCATGGTATTGCCGGGCGATTGCTCGCCGTCGCGCAATGTCGTATCGAAGATGAATACTTGTTCTGACATGCTCTGTCTCCTCCTTGTTTTATTTTCCATCCCGTCCAGGACGGGAGGGTGCTGCCATCTATTTTATTTTCAGGTCGAGGTCTTAAAGAGTTGATTCGTGAGCTTTTGTTCCCCGACCCGCTTTGTCTGCCTACGCGAGACGGTCCGGGGAACGTGTCCGGATCTTCTTAAGCAGGAGCTCCATCAATGTGTCCTCATCCTCGATCCGGGCTTCGATGGACAGATAGAACAGGTTATCGGGAATCTCCAGGCCAAGGAGTTTCACCGCGTCCTTTTCCGTCGTGACGATACATTCGATACCCGTGACGGACGCCATCCTGTGTAAATCCTTCCGGGTGTACCTGTGGTGATCGGGATAGGATGTTTCATGGACCACGTCGGAGCCGATCTGCTTCAAGAGCTGAAAAAACGACTGATTGTCGCCAAGTCCGGAAAAGGCGAGGACCCGCTTATTTTTCAGGAAGTTGTAATGGGCTATCAGGTTGTTCTTAACGTTATAGAGGTGCACCGGTCTGTACCTTACCTGGAACCTGGGAATACCCCTCGTGAAATAGAGGGTGGCGCTGTCCGGCTCGGATTTGCTGACAAGTATGACGTCGCTGGAGCGCACCCTGGATACGGGTTCCCGGTATGGGCCGAGGGGAAACAACTCCTGTCTGCTCAGTGATTCCCTGCCGTTGAGTATGAGGATTTCCGCATCTTTTTTCAGGTCCCGCACCTGGAAACCATCGTCGAGGATGGCTACGTCTATATTGCAGTCCTCGATGCCGCGCTCGATGGCACTGAGGCGCTCTTTTCCGACGATGACGGGAATGCGCGTTCTCTTGGCCAACATGTATGCCTCGTCTCCGGCCGTCTCGGCTGTATCGTTCCTGATGTCCACGGGAAAGGTTCCATTCTTTTTCCTCATGTATCCCCGCGTGATGATCCCGGGGTTAAAGCCCTTATCTTTGAATCTCCGGGAGAGCCGTTCGACAACGGGCGTCTTGCCTGTCCCGCCAAGGGTTATGTTCCCGACGCTGATGACCGGTATGGAGGCGTTCTGTGTCTTCATGATTCCCGTCGTGTACATATACTCTCTTGCCATGAGTGCTATCTGGTAGAGATAAGAAAGAAAGGCGAGGGGGATATACAGGAACCACCTTGCTGTTTTCGCTTCGCCATTCCAAACCCTCACCATGGTGTCACGCATAAGCAAGGAAAATTTATAACAGAAATATGTAGGAAAAGCAATAGGTTAAAAGGACAGGTAATGGGTAATAGGTGATGGGTGATAGGGAATACCAAAAGACTGCTTGGCCTTTCCCATTACCCATTACCCATTACCTATAACCTCTTTTCATTCTATATGAAACAGCGGGGCCTGGATGTGGATCGAGCGGCAGGAGGGGCATTTGCCGGGTTTTGTCAGGCGGTCACGTTTTTTGAAGACGAATCCGCAGTGCCTGCAGGCAGCGCTGATAACTTCGAGGTGCTTGTCGGTCTTGTTAAGGGTTCGCTGGAGGTGTTCCAGGTGGTCGCAAACATCTCTCTCGGGTATCCTTACGATATTCGAGAGGTCTTTTGCCGAGTAGGTTCCTTCCTCAAGGAGCGCCGCAATATAATGGCGTATCGTTTCATAGCGTTCGACGGGTGCCTCGAAACCTTCTTTCTTTCTTGTCATCGCGGTCAACGGTGGTGCATCTACTTCAGTGCAAGAGAAACATGAGAGATGCCGTCGGGCTCGCGGCGGACTTTGAAACCGAGTTTTTCAACCACCGAGAGCATCCTTTCGTTTTCCGATAGCACGCTTCCGTAGATCTCGTCAAGCCCTTTATCCTGGGCTATGCCGATGAGGAGGTCGACGAGCTTGTACCCGAGACCTTTACCCTGGTAGTCGTCGCGCACAAGGACGGCGTATTCTGCCCTCCCGCTGTCCGCTTCGACGATGATCCTGCCGATGCCGATGAGTTTCCTTTTTCCGCCGTCACGGACCTCCGCGACAATGGCCATTTCCCGGTCGTAGTCTATGTTGCAGAAACGCATGAGCATTTCGTGAGTTATGTCCTTGATGATGGAAAAGAACCTCACTCTCAGCGTTTCCTGCGAGAGGGATGACAGCATTTCATGTTCCAGGGGCTCATCCTCGGGCCTGATGGGCCTCAGCGTAATATCCGTTCCGTCCTTGAGCCGCCAGTTCATCACGTAGCGGGAAGGGTAGGGTGTGATGACGAGATGGGGGTAAAGGGTCTTGTGGTCCACCTGGGAGAGGTCGAGTACGATGCGGGCATCCAGCGCACAGGGCTTGCCGGCTGCAATCACCACAGGATTTATGTCCATTTCCCCGATTTCCGGAAAGTCGACGATGAGATTGGAAAAATTGACGATCAGTTCTTCCAGCTCCTTCATATCGGCCGGTTGTCTTCCCCGGAAGCCCTTAAGGGCCGGGTATATCCGGGTCTCTTCCATGAGCCTGCGGGCGAGTATCTGGTTGAGGGGTGGAAGCCCTATGGCCACATCTTTGAATATCTCTGTTCCGACACCTCCCATCCCGAAGAGGATTACGGTGCCGAAATCATTGTCTTTCTTTGCGCCGACGATGAGTTCGTAATCGATATTCTCCACCATCTTCTGCACGGAGATCCCTGTTATAGTCGCTTGAGGCGCATTTTCTTTGACGCGGCGCATAATGGAATTGTAGGCCTCGATGACTTCGTCCGCGTTGCGGATCCCCATCGCGATCCCGCCGACGTCGCTCTTGTGCGTGATATCGGGAGAGACGATCTTGAGGACAACGGGGTACCCTTTCTCGTGGGCCAGAAAGACGGCCTGTTCCGTGTTCGCCGCCAGGGCCGATACGGTGGCGCTTATGCCGTAGGTAATGAGAAATTTCTTGGATTCCTCTTCACTGAGAAGGATCCTTTTTTCGTTTGCGGCCCGCCGGATGAAGGCCTTGAGATGATTTTTGGCGGGCCCTTCCGCCAACCCGAGTTCACCGGGGGTCTCGTAGAGAAGGGCGAGATTGCGGCGGTATTGATACATGTGCAGGTACGTCCTGACGGCATCTTCCGGGCTCTCATAAGTGGGTATGCTGTTTCTGATGAGGACGGTCTTTCCCGCCTCCACCCAGCTTCCGCCAACCCAGGCCGTTATTATCGGTTTGGCGGATTCCCTGGCCAGTTCCACGACGGATTCCGCGAGAACATCGGGACGCAGGACGGCCTGGGGAGAATAGACTATGAGAATGCCATCGACATTCCGGTCATTGAGGCAGGCCTTGATGGCCTGGGAATAGCGTTCATTATCCGCGTCTCCCAGAACGTCGATGGGGTTTCCCTTGCTCCAGAAGGGGGGAAGGACCGTGCCGAGGGTTTCCATCGTCTCCGGGGAAAGCTTCGCAAGGGTGCCGCCAAGCTCGATCAGGGCGTCCGTCGCCATGACACCGAAACCTCCCGCGTTGGTGATTATGGCGAGCCTGCCTCCGCGGGGAAGATATTTGGAGTCGAGTACGGAGGCTGCATTGAAAAGATCGGAGAATTCGCCGACCCTGATGACGCCCACTCTCTTGAATGCCGCGTCATAGACCTCATCGTCTCCCGCCATGGAACCCGTGTGTGAAAGGGCGGCCCGGGCACTCTCCTTGAACTTCCCCGGCTTGACGATGACTATGGGTTTGGTGCGCGCAAAACCGCGTGCGGAGCTCATGAACTTCTTCGCGTTTCCGATCCCCTCCATATAGAGCATAATGCTTCGTGTCCTGTAATCCTCCCCGAGGTAGTCGATAAGATCGGCAAAATCGATATCTATCATGGAGCCCAGGGATGCGAACATGCTGAAGCCTATGTGGGCCTTCACGGCCCAGTCGAGAATGGCGCTGCCGAGGGCGCCGCTCTGGGAAATAAAGGCGACGTTACCGGGTTCGGGATTGGCCTTGAGAAAAGAAACGTTGAGTGCGACGTTTGGCCGTACCACCCCGATGCAGTTGGGGCCGATTATCCGCATACCGTATTTTTTTCTTATGGAAATGATCTCGTCCTCGAGTTCCTTTCCGTGCTCGCCTGTTTCTTTGAAGCCCGCCGAAATTATGATAACCCCCGTCACGTCCGCCTGGCCGCACTGCTCGACAATCGACGGTACCAGGGCCGCAGGGGTGGCGATCACGGCGAGATCGATCTCTTCTTTCACGGAGGTAATATCCGGATAGCATTCACGGCCGAAGAGAGTATCCCTTCTGGGATTTACGGGGAATATCTTCCGGTTGCCTGAACCCATCAGATTTTCCATTATGGATCTTCCCACGGAATCGTTTTCATCCGTCGCCCCGATCACGGCGATGGTCGACGGGTCGAACAATGCCTCCATCTTCCTGGCTTTCATCCCTTACCTCCCGACATTAAATCGAATTGGCCTATACGTCCATTGTAGCAGAAAATTGTAAATGCGGTCCTATTTGCCTTTTCGTTTGAGAACGGTAAGTGTCTCCAGATGCGAAGTGTGAGGGAAGAGGTCAAAGGGGGCGACGCTCTCCAGAGAATAGCCTGCCGTGATGAGGCGGCCGAGGTCGCGGGCAAGGGTTGCGGGGTTGCAGGAAACATAGATCAGCGTCGCCGGCATGAGCGAGGTCATAAGGCCCATGCCCCTGGCGCTCAGGCCGCTTCTCGGCGGGTCTATGACGATGAGATCGGGTTTCTTGAATCCCCGGTCCATGACGATATCTTCGACCTTTCCGGTAAGGAAGGAACAGTTGGCGATGGAGTTTATCGAGGCGTTCTCACGGGCGTTTTCGATGTTTCCCTTGAGTGAGTCGACGCCTGTGACCTTCTGGGCATTACGGGACAACAGAAGCTCGATGGGGGCCATTCCACAGTAAAGGCCGAGGACGTTCCCATATTGCCGTGACCCTGTAATACGCCCGATCTCCTCGTAAAGGAGTGCGGCACCGGCAGGGTTGGGCTGGAGGAAGGATGCAGGATAGACATGCAGTGTCAGTCCCGCGAGTGTTTCCTCGATAAAACGCTCCCCGCCTTCATGACGCAGGTGGCTGTAGTCAATGTATGAGCCGGGGCGGTTGCTGATTGCCCTCCACAGGCTTGTCACGCGCGGAACCGCCTCTTTCAGGCGGTCATAGAGTTCGCCCATTGCATGGTCTTCATCGCCCCTGGTTTCGATAATTACCATGATATTTCCCGTTGATTTCGATTGCCGCAGGATGAGGTGGCGCAGCGTCCCCCGCTTTGCCCGCTCGTCGTAGGGGAAGAGGCCCTCGGAATGGATGTGTTCTTCGACGACGGCAAGTATCTCTCTCAGCGCCGGGCTGAATATCCTGCAATCGGGGACGGGGACGACACCGGGACGGACGCGGCCGCCAGCGGATGCAGATTCGCGCATGCCGGCGATTATCCGGTTTCCGTCGCTGCCGAAGGTCAATTCTATCTTGCTTCGATAGAAATATGTCAAAGGCGAAGGCGTGATCTCGCTGAAGCGGCCGCCGGCCACATCGATCCCGCCGATCCTCTTGAGAGACTGCCTGAGATGAGAACCTTTAATTTCGAGCTGTTTCGCATAGTCCATGGATTGGATGGTGCAGCCTCCGCATACCCCGAAATGGGGACAGGGGGCTTCGATCCTGTAGGGAGAGCGCTCCTGAAGGGCGACGACTTCACCGTAGCCGTAACGTTTTTCACGTCTTATTATGCGTATTGCCACCCTGTCGCCGGGTATCGTGCCGGGCACGAATACAACGAAATCGTCGGCCTTTGCCACACCTTCGTCCCCGGGCATGGCAATGTCGGTGACGGTTACAACGAGCGGCCCGGTGCCGCCGAAGGAGGGAGGCCCTTTATACTTCATCGATGGCGACCGGTTTTTTCCTGACCGGGAAGGAGACGGTGAACGTTGTCCCGCCCGAATTGAGACAATCCGCCTTGCTCCTGATGGATTGGCATTGTGAGGTATTACCGGGGCATACATCCCGGTCGGTGGGTATATAGATGCAGCGGTTGCTTTCGAAACTGATATCAAAGCCGAAGCGCAAAGAGTAATATTTCATTCTCAGGAGGTCGAGTCCTTTCCCCCCTGCTCCGAATTCAAAAGGTTTTTTCGATGAATAGAGGTCCGTCTCCTTTGCGTGGTGAAGTCCGTCGAGAAGATACCTCTGATTCTCTTCGGTGATGCCCACGCCGGTGTCGGTGACAGACAGGACGATCCGATCATCCTTTTGCTCCAGGCCGACCCGTATCGACCCGCCGTCGGGGGTATTTTCAACGGCGTTCTTTATGAGACCCTCGGCGATATCCCGAAGGATCTCGGGGTCGATGGAGATGAACAGGTCATTGGCACCGTCCACCCGTATATCGAGATCACGGTCCGAGAGCCTGCCCTTGATGCGATCCACCACCGAGACGACAAAGGTATAGAGGTCGATGGACTGGAAAAACTGGGTGCTCGCCTCGAAATACTGGTCTACCCAGTCCCTGAGGGCATTCCAGTGTCCGCGAACATCCGCGGGCACCTCCGAAAGGCTTTCCATCCTTTGCCAGAGGCTGTCGAGATCTCCTACAAGCATCACCGCCTCCAGTTCCTGGGAGAGCCTGAATATTTTGTCCGTTTCGCGGGATATGGTGAAGAGCCTCTGAAGGTTGCGCTCCACGGAATCGATAAGCTCCCGTATGGCCCGGTACTGCGGCGTCGGTTCGAGCTTTCGTTTTATGAGCCTCACGCTTCCCTGAATGACTGACAGCGGTGTCTTGAGCTCGTGGGAGATATGATCCACCGCTTTTGTCTTGGCCCGGTTCAGGCTTTCCAGGGCGTTGCGGGACTGGATGAGGACCTCCTCGGTGTGTTTGCGCTCCGTGACATCCCTGAGATATACGAGGTAGACGGTCGCGTTGCGGTAGGGGATCGTTGCGGCCGAAACTTCGACGTAGAGTATTTTGCCCTTCTTCGTGATGCCCTTGAACTCGTACCGTGAAGGGACGGGTTCCCCGCGCTGGCGCCGGAGGTTGATGTCCCTTACTTTCGACAGATCATCGGGATGAACGATGATGTGGACGGACTTGCCGATGATCTCTTCCGGTGAGGAATATTCGAACATCTCCATAAAGCGCCTGTTCACGTACTGATTGATATCGCCCTGAATAATCGCGACGGCATCGTTGGAATTCTCGATGGCGGTGCGGTAGCGTTCTTCGCTTTCCTGGAGCCCGGCCTCGGCCTTTTTTCGTTCGGTGATGTCCAGCATGGTGCCTTCGTAGTAACGGACCTTGTTTTCCTTGTCGCGGACGGCGCGTATGTTCATGGAGATCCAGTGGATGCTGCCATCCTTGCTGTACATCTGTGTCTCGAAGTTCCTGAGAGCACCTTCCCGGTTCATCTTTTCCATACTGCGGGCCCGGTCCTCCGGATTGACGTAAAGCTGCTTCGATATGTCGGTGACGGAATCGATGAGTTCCTGGGGTGAATCATACCCGTGAACGCGGGCTAGGGAAGGGTTGGCGCTGAGAAACCGTCCATCGACGCTTGTCTGGAATACCCCTTCTATGGCATCCTCGAAGATACTGCGGTATTTTTCCTCTGTTCTGCGCAGGGTGGCTTCGACCTCCCTGAGTCCGGCCAGCGTTGTTTCGAGCTCGACAACGCGGCTTCTCAGTCCTTCCACTTCGGCGAGGAGTTCTTCCCTGGTTTTTTCACTTTCTGTCATGATTTCCCCTATTATAAAGTTTTTGCCGGCGGATAACAAGAAACCCCAACCAATTCTCCTTGTCACAACCACCGGCTTTCACTATACTCTAGAAAAACTGCAACTTTCCGGGGGGCGCCATGAACGGTGCGGAACTGATCTTAGGAACAGCGCTTCAAAACGGTATCGATATTTGTTTCGCCAATGCCGGAACGACGGAGATCCCTCTTGTTGCGGCGCTTGACGGACAGGCCGGGATACGGGCCGTTCTTGGCCTTTTCGAGGGGGTGTGCACGGGGGCGGCGGACGGGTACGGCAGGGTGCTGGACCGGCCGGCGATGGTGCTTCTCCATCTTGGCCCCGGTTTCGCCAACGGGATCGCGTGCCTGCACAATGCCAGAAGGGCCCATACACCGATCGTAAATGTGATCGGAGAGCACGCATCGTGGCATCGCGATTCTGACCCGCCGCTCAATATGGACATTAAGGCGCTGGTGGGAACTGTTTCAGGCTGGAAAAGGACGTGCCGCTCAGCACAGTACCTCTCCCGTGATGTCGCCGCGGGCATTGCGGCAACTGGTCATGGACAGACAGCAAGTCTCATCGTTCCCAATGATTATCAGTGGGCCGACTGCCGTGACATTCCACTCATGAAGAGGGCACCTTTCTTCACCGCCGTGGATACCGGGATGATCGATGCGGCGGCCAAGACCTTGAAGAGGGGCAAAAAGACGGCAATGATACTGGGCGGCCGGGCGCTCAGGGTCGAGGGGCTCCGCCAGGCCGCGCTTATCAGGGCGGCGACGGGCTGCGATCTCCTGGCGAACAGCTTCCCGGGCTACATGGACCGCGGCGGGCCTTTGCCGGTTGTAGTGAGAATCCCCTATTTCCCCGAACCGGCCATGGAACTGATGGCGTCCTACGACACGGTCCTTCTGGCCGGCGCCGACGATCCCGTTACGTTTTTTGGCTATGAAGGGGTCCCGAGTTACATCATACCGGACAGGACCATGAAAATTTCTGTCGGCGGTTCCGGACAGAATATGACAGAGGTACTGGAATGCCTTGCCGACGCCGTCGGCGCACCGAAGAAAGCCTCCCGGAACGACCCTCAATCGCAAGGAGCAGCAAGGCCGTCTCTTCCGAAGGGCCGGCTCACCCCGGAGACGGTTTCGGGTATCATCGCCGCGCTGCAGCCCGAGGGAGCGATTCTGGTTGACGAGGGATTGACCACGACCTTTCCATATTACCCCATCTCCCACGGATGCGCCCCCCACGGTTTCATGACCATTGCCGGGGGCGCCATCGGTTACGGTATGCCCTGCGCCGTGGGCGCCGCGCTCGCCGCCCCACAAAGACAGGTCATAAACATACAGGCCGACGGAAGCGCCATGTACACCGTGCAGGCCCTGTGGACGATGGCCAGGGAAGGTCTGAACGTCACGACCCTGCTCTGCAACAACGGCGGGTACCACATCATAGCCCTTGAGCTTGAACGGGCCGGATTAACGGACCTGGGGGAGAACAGCCGCCGCCTCGTCGACATCGACCACCCCGCCGTCGACTGGGTATCACTGTCGCATGGCCTCGGTGTCCCGGCGGTCCGCGTCGAGGACGCCGCCGCATTGGCAAGAGAAATGAAGAAAGCCATGAAAGAGCCGGGACCGCATCTGATTGAGATGATGGTGAAACCGTAAGGAGTAAGGGTAAAGAGTGAATAGTAATTAGTAATTAGTTAATAGAAAAGGAAAAAGAGAAGAATCAACATCTTTTCCTAAATTGTTGCACTAATCACTAATTACATTTTCTGGTTTTTTTCAATTACCGTTTCCAATTACATCTCTAGTCTTAAACCAATCACCAATTACTAATTACTGTCTCTAAAGCAGTTTTTGAAAATAGAGCACGTCGAAAACCTGGCCTTTTTTCCGGCCTATTTCCCTGAAGCGGCCGCATTCGGAGAAGCCGTTCTTGATATGGAAACGGATGCTTTCTTCGTTGAGGGACGACACATTCGCCAGGACTGCATTGATCCCCAGCTTTTTTCCGGTGTCGAGGAGATAATCGAGGATAGCCTTGCCGATGCCCTGACCGGCGAATCCCGGTTTGAGGAAATAGGTGATCTCGGCGGTCTTGAAAAACGCAGGCAGGGGATTGTAGGGCCTCAAGAGCCCGAAACCGATCACAACGCCCTCCTCGGTCTTTGCTGCTACGGTCGGGTATCCGTGGCTCAGTATGAGAAGCGTTTCGAAAAATTCATCGGGCAGCCTCTGTTCGGGATAGGCGGCAAAAGTGTTCTCGATATAGTAATTAAATATCTCCATCACCTCTTTGCAGTCACTTTTGCCTATCGGTGATAATGTTATCTGCATAATTTTCCTTGCCTGTGCTCTTCACGTTCAAGCGGTTCATCGACTCGGGCGGTTCTAACCCGTCTTCTACTTGACGACTTCCCCTGATTCCGCATCGACCTTGACGATCCAGTAATCGCCCGGTTGACAGCGCCCTTCGGATTTGCCTTTGTATCCGCAGGTTCTCTTGATGACCCAGACAGGGATGTCCCTGCGCTGGTCGTACTTGAGCTCGTAGGTATAGCTGTCTATTTCCGCCGGGCGGTATTGCCTGTGGTTGTTGGCTGTTTCTTCGGCCCGCTGCGGGCTGATGACCACCCTCTCGACGGGGACGGAATACCCGCGGAAGTGCCTTTCCTTTGAAACGTTCATTCCGGCGGCGGCGCCTGTGACTCCTGCCTCTACCATACGAACGGTAATGGACCTTCCTTTGCATGACGTCGCTGCGCTCTCCGTCTCATCGAAGGACTGGGCCCTGTCGCAGCGGACGATCTGCGCCTCCCAAACGGGGGAGCGGCCGCTGCGGCCATCGAAGCCGACTACCGGTACGGAGATTACCCGTCGCACCCTCAGGCGGCTTCCTGCCCACCTTGTTCCTTCTTCAAGGGTCTTTGCCCAGAATTCCTCAAAGGTTATACCCTTGACATCCTTCCCTGCATGAAGGGATTGCCGGCGGGCCGCCTCGGCAGTGAAAGGGAAAAGGAAAGGAAGTGCGAGTAAAAGAATGGAAAGGGCAAATGCACACCGACTGCCTGAAGTTCTCTGTAACATCAGAAGACCAATTCCCCCTGGGATTTTTTTTGCTATCATACAACGAAACATGATCCAAGGCAACGAAAAGAGGGCTTTAATGGCTTGAATACTAAGACGTCTTTTTTACTTTCGTCCCGGCAGAAGTCTGGACAACAGATGTTCTTTCTTCAGCAGTTTCAGGGCCTCCGCGACAAGGGGCGCGTTCTTCGGGTTTTTGTACTGGATGAGGGCGCGGTGCATCTTGCGTTCCCGGAAGCTCTTGGCGACATAGATCTTTTTCCCCGTGAAAGGGTTCTTTTCCGTGTGATAAATGGTGCCGGAAAGGGTCATCGGCAGGGGCATGAAGTCCTGGATCTGCTCCGGGTGGATCCCGAGTTCCTGCAGTTTGAGGGCAAGGGAAAGCGCATCTTCGAGGGTGCAGCCGGGATGAGCGCTGATGAAATAATTGACGAGATACTGGTCTTTTCCTATTGCCTTGCACGTCGAGCGGTACAGGGTCAGGAACTGTTTGTATACCGCGAAGGCCGGCTTGTGCATCAGCGCCAGCACGTGTCCCGAGGAATGCTCCGGGGCCACCTTCATCCGGCCGCTCACATGGTCCCGGCAAACGGCTTCGAGGTAGCCGCGGGCCTTTTCATCGACGAGGAGGTCGTGACGGAATCCGCTCTCGATGAAGACATGCTTCACCCGGGGCAGGGCGAGGAGCTTGCGGTAAAGGGACAGGCTCTTGCGATACCCGGGGTCCAGGTTCCTGCATGGCGCCGGTACAAGACAGCGGCGTGTGAGGCAGGCGCCCGATTGTTGCCATTTTGCACAGACGGCCCCGTAGAGATTGGCCGTGGGGCCGCCGACGTCAGCTATCGTGCCGTGGAAATCCTTTCTTTCGGTGAGCGCCGCGGCCTCTTTCAGTATGGAGGACTCGCTCCGTGACTGGACGATCCTTCCCTGGTGGAGCGAAAGGCCGCAGAAGGAGCATTCGCCGGGACACCCTCTGTGGGATATAAGGGAGAAGCGCACCGTTTCAAACCCGGGGACGCCGCCGGCCCTGTCGTAGGACGGATGCCAGTTTTTCGCATAAGGAAGGTCGTATATGGCGTCAAGGTCCCTGGTTTTCAGGGGAGATGCGGGAGGGTACTGGATGACGTACCGGTTGGCATGCTTCTGCACTATCGTTTTTCCCCTGACGGGGTCCTGGTTTTCCAGGATGGCCCGGAAGGCCTCATTGAACTTATCGGGGTTGGAGCTTACCTCTTCATAGGAAGGGATCTCGATGGTGTCAGGATCGCCCTCGGTGAATTCCCCTGCAACGATCGCCGTTCCCTCGATCCCGTGAAGCGACTCTCCCGCTGCGATCCTGCGCGCGATCTCGATGACCTGTGTTTCGCCCATGCCGTATACGAGGATGTCAGCCCGGCTGTCGAGAAGGATGGAGCGCCGCACCTCGTCGCCCCACCAGTCGTAATGGGCAAAGCGGCGCAGACTGGCCTCAATACCACCCAGTACGATGGGTACATCCTTGAAGGCCTCGCGGGCCCGGTTGGCGTAGACGACGGCCGCGTGATCGGGGCGCAGTCCCGCGCTTCCACCGGGCGAATAATCGTCGGTTTTGCGCGGCCGCTTGTGTGCCGTGTAATTGGCCACCATTGAGTCCATATTGCCGGCGGTGATCCCGAAGAAGAGGCGGGGCTTGCCGAGGCGCCTGAAACCTTCAGCACTTCTGAAGTCGGGCTGGGCGATGACGCCGACGCTGAGGCCCTGGGCTTCAAGAACGCGGCCGATGACCGCTGTCCCGTAGGATGGATGGTCCACGTATGCATCGCCCGTTACGAGGATAACATCGAGACCGTCCCAGCCGCGTTTTCTTATTTCGTCGCCTGTCATGGGGAGAAAAGGGGTTGCCATCGGCCTCATTGTAGCAGAATTGGTTCCAAATAGGAAACGGGTGATGCGAATGGGCTGGTACGATCAAGCAGTTGAAGTAAAAATGTATTCCTGATATAAACCATAAGGTCGTTATAAAAGCATCAGAAGAGAATGCCGTCGGGGGTGAAAATGCAGGACCGGAAAACAGATATCACGCTTTCTGTCGAGACAGACATCAAGTTCCTCCCTCTCGTTCTGTCCTTCTCGGAATCGTCCTCGCGGATCTTCGGACTTCAGGACGCAGATGCGCTCAAGCTGACTCTGGCATCTGAAGAGGTGTTTGCCTACCTCTGCAGGATGACGAAGGACCCCGGAAAGGTCACGCTTACCATGGTCAACGGTTTCTATTATGCCCTCCTCACATTTGCCTTTGAGGGCATCGATTTCGACCCCCGCGCCTTCAACCTTACCGCGAATGTATCTCCCGACGAGGAGGGGCTTGAAGAAATGGGCCTGCTCATAGCCGCACGTTCTGTGGACAGGATGTCCATTTTCCACAACGCCATGGAGGGGACGGGTTTTGCCCTCATAAAGGAAAAGACCTACCCGGCGGCCGACCCGTGGAGAAGCGAAGAGGTTCCCCGGGCGGAGGGCGTTACCTTCGGCAGTCCCGATGCAGAGGAGATCAAGATTTTTGTCCGGTCTATCGCCGGTGCGTATGACTCCTTTGTCTACCCGCAGGATTTTCGCTATCCCGGCAAGGTTGTGGACATGGTCCAAAGCGGAGAATACGGGGTGCTCACTGCCAGGGACCCAAAGGGAGGGATCGCGGGTGGCATGGTGTGGCGCTCTTCCGGGACATCGATGATCGAGTGCTACGGCCCCTATGTATTCGTAGAAGAGGGAAGAGCGGGGCTTGCCGAGAGGCTCGTTGCCGAACTGATCTCGGCCGTTGCCCGGTCCGAGGCTGTCTGCCTCATGAACAGGTATGCCACCGACGACCTTCCTCCGGGATACTTCGAGACACTGGGCACCATCGATTTTGTCCTTGACGGGGAAAAAAGACCATGGAAATTTCTCTTCCGCCAGCTCAGGGAAGACCCCGGGTGCAGGGTATACTCCCACGCAGGCATGGAAGATTTCCTGAAAAGCCAGTACAAAAAGCACTTTCTCGCCCGCCAGATCGTTCCCGTTGCGTATGAGGGCGAGAGGCAAAACCCCCATTCCGTCTTCGGCGCAGCCTTCCAGCAGAATCAGGACCTGGTGGTTATTTTGCCCCTGTGGGACGGCGCCGACGCACGGGAGAATCTTGCGAGGCATATTGAAGCACTCCGTGCGGAAGGGATAGCCAATATTCTTTTGAGGATCGATCTGGGACACGGTTGGCAGGCGCGGCTTTATCCGGTCATCGAAGCCGGCGGATTCACGCCCTCCATCATAATACCCTACCGCGGTAAAGCCGATTGCGTCCTGTTCACCCTGAAAGGCTAGGGATTGCCCATGGTCAACGTTCCCCTCGCCACGCTTGTCCCGGAATATATTAAGAAATTCGAGGCATATATACCGTCACGGCCCGACCCGGAACTTATGAAACTCTACCAGGTCGACCACCTCTGGCGTCTCAATAACAACGAAAACCCCCTTGGCCCGCCCGAAGGGTCGGCAAGGATCATCCAACGGTTTCCGCCCAAAAGGGCAAGCATCTATCCCAGTGGCGATTCCTATTATCTTCGTGTGAAACTGGCGGAAAGATTCGACCTCGATCCTGACCAGATAATTTTCGGAAACGGGGCGAACGAGGCCATTGCATTCGTGATCAAGGCCTTCTGCCAGGAGGGCGACAACATCATCACCGCCGACAAAACCTTCGCCGTTTATGAATGGGTGGCGGAGTTCTCAGGCTTTGAGGCCCGGCTTGTGCCGCTCAAGGATTTCGGTTTTGATGATCAGGAGATGCTCGCCCGCATCGATGAGAGGACGAAAATACTCTTTGTCTGCAATCCCAACAACCCCACGGGGACCTACTGGGACGAGCCGAAGCTCAGGCGGTTTCTCGACACCGTTGCGGGTCGGCAGATTGTTGTCGTCGATGAGGCCTACTGTGAATTTGTTGAGGCTCCCGACTACCCTGACGGGATGAAGCTTCTCAAGGAATATCCCAACCTCGTAACCTTCCGGACTTTTTCAAAGATGTATGCGCTTGCAGGCCTGAGGATCGGATATCTCGCGGGCAGCCGCGATGTTGTGGATGTGATCAGGAGGACATGCGTCGTTTATTCCGTCAACGGCCTTGCCCAGGAGGCGGCGCTTGCCGCTATCGGCGATGATGAGCACGTGGCCCGGACTCGGCGGCATGTCAATGCCGAAAAATCCTACCTGCTTCGGGAACTTGGGGCCCTTGGTCTTGAGACGCACGCGGGGGAAGGGTGCTATGTCATGGTCAGACTTCCCATGAGCGATACGCTGGCCTATCGCAGACTTATGACAAAGGGTGTCATGATCCGGACGATGACGGGTTTTCGCTTCCCCAACTGGATCCGGGTGAGCGTAGGTGTCCATGAGGCCATGGAAGCTTTTATCAACGGCCTAGGCGAGATCCTGCCCGATGGGAATCACGGATGAAGAAAGAAACGGTTCTTGACGGACCGCGCCTCGATGCCTTTTCCAAGGTTACAGGCAGCGAGCGGTATTCAGTTGACTACTATCCGGAGAATTTCCTCTGGGCCGGCGCGAAGAGGGCGATGGTCCCCCACGCCCGGCTCCTTGCCCTTCATACGGAAGCTGCCGGGGCCCTTCCGGGCGTTTTTCGCGTACTGACATTCCGTGACGTGGCCGGGTCGAACAGGTTGGGTATTGTGAGGAACCACCAGCCGGTTTTAGTCGATGAAGTGGTACGCTATGCAGGTGATCCCGTTGCCCTTGTTCTTGCCGAGAGCAAAGAGATCCTCGCTGCTGCACTCGACCTCATCACCGTCGATCAGGAACTCCTGCCGTGCATCTTCGACGCGGAAGAGGCGCTGAAAGACGGCGCGCCGAAGGTCCACGAAGACAATGATGAAGGGAATCTCCTGAGGACTGTGAGTGTCTGCAAAGGGGACCCGGACACAGCCTTCGGCGCATGTGATGCCGTCGCCGGGGGCGTCTTCGAGACCTCGCGGCAGGAACATGCCTATCTGGAAACCGAGGCCGGCTGGGCCCATGTGGATGACCGGGGAGTACTCACCATCGTGGCGTCGACTCAGCACCCGTACCGGGACAGGCGCGAGATCACGGGTGCACTGGGAATCAGCCTGGAGAAATTGCGTGTCATCGCCCCCTATCTTGGCGGCGCTTTCGGGGGGAAAGACGGGATCACCGTGCAGTGCCTTCTCGGTCTTGCGGCGCTGTGTTCGGGCGGCAGACCGGTCAAGATGTGGTGGGACAGGCGCGAGAGTTTTCTTGCGGGGGTAAAAAGGCTCCCTGCGAGAATGTATTACCGTCTGGGGGCGAAAGGGGACGGTACCTTCCACGCGCTGTCCTGCAGGCTCTACTTCGACGCGGGGGCCTATGCGGGACTGGCAGGGGAGGTCATGGCGATGGCGGCGGAACATGCCGGGTCGGCATACCGGATCCCGAATGTTAACATCGAGGGATATTGCGTCTACACCAATAATCCTGTGGGGGGTCCTTTCAGGGGCTTTGGCGTACCCCAGGTTACGGCAGGCATGGAACAGATCGTCGATATGGTGGCAGAAAAGCTGTCAATGGACCCTCTCGAACTGCGCCGCGTCAATGCGCTGCGGCAGGGCGACAGGAATTGCCTGGACGTTGAGCTCACGCATTCCACGGGGGTCGTCGAATGTATCGGGAAGCTGATGGAGCACCCCCTGTGGAAAGACCGGCAGGCATGGAAAACATCGGCACCGAAATGGAAAAAGCGCGGATGCGGCATCGGCTGCATGGGCCATGCCATAGGCTATCCGGCGCTGGTGCCGGATGAGGCGAATGCCAGGCTGGAACTGAAAAAAGACGGGACGTTCCGGCTCTATTCGGGCGTCAGTGATATGGGACAGGGAAATGCAAGCACCTACGTGAGGATAGCCGCGGCAATACTCGATCAGGATGCGGCTGCAATCGAACTTCTTCAACCCGATACGGACCACGATCTGCCTTCGGGTTCCTCGTCCGCAAGCCGTACTACATACACCTTCGGGAATGCCGTCATAGAGGCGGCAGGCGCCCTTAAGGAAACGATCCTCCGGTGTGCCGCCCGGTCTTCGGGGCTTGAGGACATCGATGCCGTCGAGCTTCTTCCGGGCAGGGTAAGGTTCAAGGAATCCGGCCGGTCCATCCCCCTTTCCGACATAGCTGGCCTTATCGATAATGACGATCGTTCGCAAAAAGGTTATTTCCGGGCTCCCCATGACCAAAGCACCCTCGCCATAATGTACCTTGGCGCCCATGTCCTTTTTTCATATGGTGCACATCTTGCCCGTATCGAGGTGGACATCCTGACGGGAAAGATCGATGTCGTCGACTACGTGGCCGTCACCGATGCGGGAAAGGTCCTGAATCGCTGTGTCTATGACCAGCAGGTCCAGGGTTCGATCGCACAGGGCATAGGCTACGCCCTCATGGAAGACTACCTGGTGAGCGAAGGCCGACAGGAGACAGGCGATCTGGCAACGTATATCGTGCCTACCTCGGTCGATCTGCCCGACATGGTCTCCATCGCCGTCGAACCCGAGGAAAAAACGGGTCCCTTCGGGATGAAAGGGCTCGGAGAAGTGGTGATCAGCGGATGCCTGCCGGCCATTTCCAATGCTTTCCATGACGCCTGCGGGGTGCGGATAACGAGGTCCCCTCTTACCCAGGAACGGGTTTTATCGGCGCTTGCAGGAAGGGGGGAGGGACGGTGAAACGGAAGATATCCTTCACCCTCAATGGTTCCGAGATATCGATCGAAACGGACCCGGCACGCAGGGCCGTCGATGTTCTGCGCCAGGATCTCCAGCTCACCGGGACAAAGGAGGGCTGCGGAGAGGGTGAATGCGGTGCCTGCTCGATCCTCGTCGACGAAACCGTCAAGCTTTCCTGTCTCATGACGGCGGCCCAGCTCGAAGGGAAAAAGATCGTCACCATCGAAGGTATCGCTCGCGGGCAGGGGCTTCATCCGATACAGCAATCATTCATCGAATACGGTGCCGTCCAGTGCGGGTTTTGCACGCCCGGCATGGTGATCGCGGCCGTTGCTTTCCTCGCCGCAAACCCCGCGCCCACCCGGGAAGAGATTCGCGATGCCATCAGCGGGAACACCTGCCGGTGCACCGGATATCAGAAGATCGTCGATGCCGTGGAAGATGCCGCCGAGAAGATGCGCGGGGGTAATTCCGATGGGTAGAGTCTATCTTCCGGCCACACTGGAGGCGGTCTTCGAAATACTCTCCCGTGAGCCGTCGGCGAGGCTGTTTGCCGGCGGTACCGATCTTCTGGTCAGGTCATCTGCCGTCAGAAGTGATGAGGGGCCATTGGTCTGCCTTGAAAGGGTCGAGGGCCTCAGCGGAGTATCCGAATCGGACGGCGCCGTCCGGATCGGCGCCTCCACGACGCATGGCGCACTCATGGCGAGCGGTTTCATCAAGGAACGTTTTCCTCTCCTGAGGGAAGCAGTGCGACACATTGGCGCCCCGGCGGTAAGGAACATGGGGACCATCGGCGGCAACATCTGCACGGCGTCTCCCGCTGGTGACTCATTGCCGCCGCTTTACATCCTTGATGCCGAGGTCGAGCTGCGCTCGGCGAAGGAGGAGCGGCGAATGCCGCTCAGCGGGTTCATTTCAGGCCCCGGCGTCACGGCCCTTGAGCCGGGTGAGGTCCTCACGGCGGTCTGGATCGACAAGGACCATGGTTTCAATTTCCATCATTTCGAGAAAGTGGGACAACGAAAGGCCATGGCGATCAGCGTGGCGAGTATGGCGTTTGCGGCCCGTCTCGATGGGGATGGAGTCGTCATAAAGGCACGATCCGCCCTTGGGAGCGTCGCACCGACAGTTTTCACCTCTCAAGCCCTTGATGCCTTTTTTGCAGGCAAGCCCCTGAACGAGGAGACCCTCGGGAAGGCTGCGGCTCTTGTTCGTGAGGGAGTGTCCCCGATCAGCGACGTGCGGGCGTCACAGGAATACCGAAGGACGGTGGCGGGCAATCTCCTCATGCGCCTTGAAGGCGCAAGGTCGGTCGGCCGATGACAATGCGCGGCCCTGTCATTTTCACCCGGGAATTTGTACTCCTGAATATCGTCCTCGGCTGCGCGTCAGCGACGATGGCCCTTTTCTTTCAATTCCACACCTATCTTCTTTCACTGAACATAGATCCGCGATGGCACGGGTTTCTCCTCGGTGCCGATGCAATCACGGGCATCATCCTGCAGCCCCTGCTGAGTCCCTATCTCCATGGTGGGAACGCAAAAAAGGTGGCCGCGGCCGGCATGTGCATCATGGTGGCGGCGCTTGGGCTTTACAACTTTGCCACGACGACGGCGGCCATCGCCTGCGTGCGGATCGTCCACGGGGGCGGTTTCACCGTCCTCGTTGCGGCGATGATGACCCTCTTCGCCGCGTATATCCCGTCGGGGAAAAGCGGCGAGGCCATCGGGCTCATTTCGATCACAAGGCTCATTCCCTACGCGATTATCCCGCCCGTTGTGGTCTATCTCGTGGGCCGCTCCTACGGTTTTATCTTCATTGTCACTATGGCGGCCGGTTTCATGACCCTTTTCTTGATACCCCTTGCTTTGATCCGGTCGGTACCGGACAGGGGTCAGGATTCCGGAAGGGCCATGGGTCTTGGCAGTCTTGTCGAGAACGTCAAAGCGGTTCCCGTGAGGATGCTGCTCGCGGTAAATCTCGTCTTTTACAGTGCCTACACGACTCTTTTCTACTTCCTCAAGGGCTTCGGGACCGAGAAGGGAGTGGAGAATCCCGGCTTCTTTTTTACGGTTGCCATGATCGCCATGATCGTCGTCCGGCTTGCAGGCAGCCGGTATTTCGACAGGATGAGGAAGGCGCGTACAGCAGCGGTTTGCATGGCCGTCCTGGCCGTCTGCCACGTCCTTGTGGTTTTTATCCAGGGTTCAACGGCATATCTGGCACTCGGCGTCGCCTTCGGGGTCCTCTGGGGAGTGGGGATTCCGTTGACGATGGCTCTTCTCTTTGATGTGTCAGAAGCGAGGTTCAGGGGGCTCAATATGAACCTCTCACTGGTCATGATGCAGGCAGGCTTTTTTGCGGGACCTCTTGCCGGGGGGTTCATCCTTGCGCAATGGGGATACGGTATACTTTTTCTCTTCTGCGGCCTCCTGAACGCAGCGGGAGTAGTACTGCTCGCGGCTTTGCCGCGATCGAGGGTGAATAGTGAACAGTAATTAGTAATTAGTGATTAGTGATTCGTGATTCGTAAAGAGCAAAAAGTAAGGGGTAAGGGGTAAGGGGTGAGGTGGGTGAGGATGAATGTTGCAGTGACTGCAGTATTGCGGGAGATTAAAAAAGCGTAAGGTTTTAGAACTGCAACGCCTTACGCTCTTCTCATAACTCCTTACTAATTACTATTCACTAATTACTACTCACTATTCACGGTATTTTATATCAGCTTTCGAGGATAAAGATGACTTCCAGGGTGACGCGGAATTCAATTATCTTGCCGTCCTCAACTCTCGCGCGCTGTTCCTTTACGCGTAGGCCGGTTATGCCCCGCAAAGTCTTGGAAGCCCGTCTGAAGCCGATAACGACGGCATCTTCAAAGCTCTTGGGAGATCCTGCGATGACTTCCGTAACACGTGCGACTCTTCCCTCAGACCTCATATATCCTCCTTATGCCTTTTTAATCAAGGTTATCAGGGTGAGTATACAGTGTCAACTGTTTTAAGGCCCCTAAGGCTCCGTGGAGGGACAAATTACCTCTTATAGAGACCAACAGTCTGGGCCTCGGCAAGTATATGCCCCTGCATCGCTCTTTCGAGATCACGTTTTGTCGAATTCCCCGCGATGGTGAGGACGGTGTCGAGGGCGTAGACCTTGAAGAAATACCTGTGCGTACCCGACGGGGGGCACGGTCCTCCGTAACTCGTTTTTCTGAAATCGTTCCGTCCCTGAATGGCACCCGGCGGGACGGAGTTTTCCTTGATCTGGCTTGTGCCGGGGTCCATGTTCCAGACGACCCAGTGGACCCATATGCCCATGGGCGCATCGGGATCGTCGACGATCAGAGCCAGCGATTTGGCTCCCCTGGGGATGTTTTCGATAACGAGGGGCGGGTTCACGTCTTTCCCGTCACAGGTGTACTGTTTCGGAATGTTGCCGTTGTCCTTAAAGACCGGACTTGTGATCGTCAATGTGCTCATTTCTGCAACCTCCTTGCCGACGGCTCCCGATAAGAAGACTAAGACCGCCATCAGAGAGACAAACGGTATTCGATATCTCATTCGATCCACCTCTTTGCCGGCATGTTGTATAAGTACATTATAGCAGATCGGTTCGCCCGGCATTCTTCTTCACTTTCACACCCGGTTCGGTTATAGTACATTTCTGCTACCCCATGATGAAGACGGAGAACGATACATGAACATTCAGCACATCGAAAAGATTGCGGGCGAATTGAGCATAACCCGTGAAAGGATAAAGGCAGCAGCGGCACTTCTCGCGGAAGGCGCGACGGTTCCTTTTATCGCACGATACCGGAAGGAGGCGACGGGGTCCCTCGACGAGGTGGCGATCAGCGCCATACGGGACCGCCTGGAACAACTGGCTGAACTGGACAAACGCAGAGAGGCCATATTCCACTCTCTCGACGAGCGCGGGCTCCTCACCGAGGATCTGAAGAAAAACATCGAGGAGGCGCAAACCCTCGCCGTCCTCGAAGATCTCTACCTGCCCTTCCGCCCCAAGCGCAGGACCCGGGCCACCGTTGCCAGGGAAAGAGGGCTGGAACCCCTGGCACAGCGGCTGTACATAAGCGACGGCACCGCTCTAGCGGGTTTCGAACCTCTCCGGGAAGCCTCTGCCTTCATCGATGCGGAAAAGGGTGTCGAGTCAGCCGAGGACGCCCTTGCCGGGGCTCGCGACATCATTGCGGAGTGGATAAGCGAAGATGCGCCGGCGCGGGCGGCCCTGAGGGACCTTTTGCTCGCGAAGGCGGTTATCACCTCGAAGGTGGTGTCCGGCAAGGAAGAAGAAGCTGTCAAATACCGGGACTATTACGAGTGGCAGGAGTCCGTCAGACAGGCCCCGTCTCACCGCGTGCTGGCCATGAGACGGGGGGAGAAGGAGAGGTTCCTGATCCTCCGCATAGAGGGCTGCGACGAAGAGGCGCTTGCCTGGCTGAGGGCGCACTTCGTCACGAAGGATACTCCCGCGCCCGCCGAGGTGACGAGCGCACTTGAAGACAGCTACCAGAGGCTCCTTTTCCCGTCCATGGAAACCGAAGTCCGCCTCGTCATGAAGGAACGCGCCGACAGGGAGGCGATCAGGGTCTTTGCGGACAATCTTCGCCAGCTGCTTCTTGCGCCCCCGCTGGGAGAGAAGAACGTTCTTGCGATCGACCCGGGATTCAGGACGGGGTGCAAGGTCGTCTGCCTCGACAGGCAGGGTAAGCTGCTTCATTTTGATGCGATCTACCCCCATACGTCGAAGAAGGAGATCGATGAGGCCGGCCGTACGGTTATTGAGCTTTGCGGGAAATACCAGGTGGAGGCCATCGCCGTCGGGAACGGAACGGCGGGCAGGGAGACGGAAGCGTTCCTGAAAGGACTTGACCTGCCGAAAAGCATACAGGTCATCAGTGTCAACGAAAGCGGTGCATCGATCTACTCCGCGTCGGAGGCGGCGCGGGAGGAATTTCCCGATCACGATGTAACCGTGCGAGGTGCCGTGTCAATCGGCAGGCGTCTCATGGACCCCCTGGCCGAGCTGGTCAAGATCGACCCAAAATCGATCGGAGTGGGCCAATACCAACATGATGTAGACCAGTTTGCGTTGAAAAGGGGCCTCGACGACGTGGTCATGAGCTGCGTCAATGCCGTCGGGGTGGAGATCAACACGGCAAGCGCACAGCTTCTGGGCTATGTGTCCGGCCTTGGCCCGTCGCTAGCGAAGGCCATTGTGGCCCATCGCAGCGAAAACGGCCCTTTCCGTTCGAGAAAGGAATTCAAGAAAGTGCCCCGGCTGGGACCGAAGGCCTTCGAACAGTCCGCGGGATTTTTACGGATTCGGGGTTCGTCAAACCCTCTCGACGCCAGCGCCGTCCATCCCGAGAGCTACCCGGTGGTAGAAGCCATGGCGGCGGATACGGGCCGGAGCGTCACGGACCTCATGGCCGACGAAGGTTTAAGGAAAAAGATCGATCTCAGGCGTTATGTTTCGGAAACTGTGGGCCTGCCCACCTTGACGGACATCATGGCTGAACTTGCCAGGCCCGGAAGGGACCCGCGGGAGCAGTTCCATGCATTTTCCTTTGCAGAAGGTATAGAAAAAATGGAGGACCTTCGGCCGGGTATGAAGCTTCCCGGGATCGTTACCAATATCACGGCCTTCGGGGCTTTTGTCGATATCGGCGTTCATCAGGACGGCCTTGTCCACGTGAGCCAGCTTGCAAACAGATTCGTGAAAAATGCCGGCGATGTGGTGAAGGTCCATCAACAGGTGATGGTGACCGTGATCTCCGTGGACCTCGCTCGCAAGCGAATTTCACTTTCCCTGAAAGAGTGATGCTGTCCAACCGGAAAAAAATGCGGGACCGGAAAGCAATTCAGTTCTCTCGCCATTGAAACCGAATGATTGTTTGATATAATCTTTGCTATGGTCATCGGCAAGCTCATTCCGATAGACATAGGAATTTTGATGATTTTCAGGAAACGGTGCATGGTGTACCGGAGCAGAAACATGTGTAGCAAATCGCGAGGAGGGAATTATGAAGGTGATATCTTCGAGGAACGGTCTCGCACTTGTTTTTATGGTTTTCATGTTCACCTGTGCTCTTGCGGCAGGTCCGGTTTTAGCCGAAAAGCCTCCCTGGGCAGGCGGCAAGGATAAGGCGCAGAAATCGAAAGGGTCCGGGAAGTCCGACGTCAGAGAGGACTACGACGACAGGGGTGCACCCGGAAAGGACGGATGGAAAGGCGACCGCAAGGGGCCTTACGACAAAGGGAAACCTCGCGAAAAGGGACATTACTTTAGTGAACAGCAGCGCATCTACATTCATGACTATTATGCGGCCCAGTATAGAAAGGGGCACTGCCCGCCGGGTCTTGCAAAGAAGCACAACGGCTGTATGCCTCCCGGTCAGGCAAAAAAATGGGCGATCGGCCGGCCGTTGCCGAGTGGGGTCATATTTTACGACCTTCCGCCGAGCGTGCTTGTCCAGTTGGGACCGCCCCCGTCGCACCATCGCTTTGTCCGTGTAGCACAGGATATCCTTCTTATCGCGGTAGGTACGGGTATGGTGGTGGACGCGATCGACAATCTGAGCTGGGAGTTCAGTCACTAACCCCGGACTACGTGTACCTACACTCCCGGGTTCCAGGATTTCAGAAAGAGGGAAGGCCTTTCCCATGGCTGCGAACCCTGGAACTTTGAAACTTTTATATTTTTTTGGAAAGGTGTATACTATTTACACGGTCGATACATCCTATTTACCAGGCAGCTAACTCGCTGGATCGGCCGGTGCGGATGAAATCAGCCTTTGATTCCCGAAATACAGCGAACCAGTGTAAAAGGAGTTGAGATGTCCACCGTTGCAGAGTTCATCGAATTAAGAGAGAGTATTGAAGCTCTCGCCGGACAGATTGTTCTGTCCGTTAAGGATAAAGCGGTTCAGGATTCACAGCAGCGCCTTGAGGAAGCAAACAGACAGCTTGAAGTCCTTAAATCGATGGTTGCCAATGATGTCCAGGTGATTGTTGCCGAGCGTCTTTCCAGGCAATTGACAGGCCTTTCAGAGAAGGTCGAGACCATGGCGGCCAAAAAGCCCGTAAGAAAGACAGTCGTCAGAAAGAAACCGGTAAAGACGGACTAAAGTCTTTTCCCGATACGCAATCCGCCATACACACACTAACCAGACGCACCCCGCACCCCGCATCTTTTTACCCGTGAGACTCGCGTTCCGGTTTCATGCGGCATCCACGAAAGAAAGCATGAATTGTGATGAAAAGAGTCGATCATTCGGCGGGCAGGTTCTTGCCGACGTCCTGAGGCAGGATCAGCCTTTGCACCCCATGACCGTACCGGAAGAATACCCCGACAATGTGTCCTCTCTGGGTCTTCTCGGCGCTTAGCGCCGCCGCATAGTCGACAGCCACGGAGCCGTATTCGTCGGCAATTTCCGGATCGGCCCCCTTCGACAAAAGCAGATTGACGGTTTCAAGTGACCCGCTTCTGCATGCCCAGTTGAGAGGGGTACGCCCCGATCTGTCCTGGGCGTTGATGTCCGCCGAGTACTTCAAGAGGATGAATGAAACCCGCGTGTGTCCGAGGCGGCAGGCGACATGCAGCGGAGTCTCCTCCCATTTGTTCCTTGCGTCGACATCTGCGCCATGCTCCAGGAGAAACCGGACGGCCCCGGGATCAGGGTTGAAGGAAGCGCAGTGAAGGAGCGTATTCGAATCGCTGGTTCTGACGTTGACATCGCCCGTGGTTTCAATAAAACTCTTCAGATCCTGGATCGTATTCGTCGTGGCAACACGAAAGACCAGCCTGTCATCCGGCGCATTTTGTCGTGAGTGCATCTGCATGTTTCCTGTAGGTTTCGGGCCGCGCTGGTATGGTGTGCCGGACCGCGAATATCTGTGTATTCGAAAGTGTACACTATTTGCCTCATTGGTGCAACAGTGCATTACATGAGTTCCCTGCAGTCGCGCACGGAGCCTTCCGGTAGGGAAATCTTTTTTTCGTTATTTTTTTGTTGATAAATTGTTTTGCGGGAGAGTAGCATACCGCAGGCTTGCCGGGTGAGCCAGCGAGGAAAGCATGAAAGTGACCGATGTCCATCCTATCAGCATCCCGATACCGTATGCATCGGGCAGCATGAACGTTTATTTTTGGGAAAAGCCGGTGCCAACATTGCTGGATGTCCCTCCTGACGGGGGCGGCTATTACCCCCATCTCGAAACCGCCCTCAAGAAGCTGGGATTCAGCCTGTCCAGAGACATAGAGAGAATCGTCGTTACGCATCCTCATTTCGATCATTTCGGCATTGCGGGTTTGATCGCAAGCCAGAGTGGCGCGGAGATCTGGGCCTTCAAAGGCGCTGCCCGATACCTGGAGAGCTTCCCCGAAGGAGCCAGGGAGGATTTCAGATACTATGCGTCGCTTCTTGAAGACGCCGGTGTACCGGGAACGGGAATGGCATACCTGGAGGAGTTTTTCCAGGTTTTTCTGCAATCGGCCAGCAAAGTAAAGGTCTCGCGCTGCCTGGAAGAGGGCGATGAGATAGAATTGGGATCCACGGCATACAGAGTTGTTCATGTCCCGGGACACACTCCCTGGTGCTTCATGGTGTACGACGCTGACAGGCAGATCGCGTTTACCGGTGATTTTCTTATAAAAGATATCACCTCAAACGCCCTTCACCAGAGACCGGCGGAGTACCCGAAGGGATACAGGAGCCTTAAAAGCTATATTGAATCTCTGAAGAAAGCGCGGGACCTCGGTCTGGCAGAAGCATATTCCGGCCATGGCGAAGCGATCTCGGATGTTCCCCAAAGGATCGAAGAGATACTCGCGTCCATTGAGGTCAGAAAGAACCTGATCCTTTCCATTCTGACCGAAAGGCACATTTGCAGTCCTTTCGAGGTTGTGAATGAGCTTTTTCCGAACCTTCCCGATTGGCAGATCCTCCTGGGGGTATCCGAGGTGATCGGCCACCTGGAAGTACTTGAAGAGGAAAGGATGGTGCAAAGGGAAGCCGGACCTCCCTTCATGTTTTCCTTGTGTGGGCGTTGATCTAATTCTGACCGGCCCCTTTTCCTATCCATCCCGCCTCCCTCTTTCCGTCATTTAGCGATGCAGTATGACCTCATTCGCGATTTGCTAAAGGAGGATGCGAACGCAGCGATAACTGTATATCAGGATAAGTACTCGTCACTACAGGAAGGCCGAATGAAGGATCCATCCAGAACAAATCAAGAATTCGTCGAAGAAATGTCTGCCCCGAAAGCCACGCTCAGGAAGTTGGAGCGGCCTGAAATAGACCGCAAACAAATGGAGGCCGCACTCCTCAGGAGTGAGGAGACGTATCGTCCCATCTTCGAAAACGCTGTTGAGGGCATATTCCAGACGACCCCGGAAGGAAAATTCCTCACAGTGAACCCTTCTTATGTGAGCATGTTCGGCTACTCGTCGCCGGAAGAGTTCACCGCTGGAGGCGTCGATGTCGGTAAGCACGTTTACGCCAGCCCGGATGACCGTACCAGGTTCAAGGAACTGATCGACAAGCAAGGCATCGTCCGGATGTTCATGTGCCCGGCATTCAAGAAGGACGGGACCCGCATATGGGTCAGTCTCAACGCCCGGGCCGTGAGGGACGATACGGGCACGATACTCTATTACGAGGGGACTGTAGAAGACATCACTTCACTGAAGAAGGCCGAGGAGGCCATTCGTGAGAGTGAAGAAAGATATCGCCTGCTAATTGATAACAGCCATGAGATCATTTATACGCTGAGCCCGCAGGGGGTATTCACTTTCGTGTCCCCCAGTTGGACTGCGCTCCTCGGGCACCCTGTGGCTGAGGTCGTTGGAAAACAATTCCAGCAATTCGTGCATCCCGACGATGTTGACAAATGTGAGGCATTCCTGGAAAGAACGATTGAAACGGGGCAGCGGGAAACGGGCGTCGAATATCGCATACGGCACGCCGACGGGTCCTGGCGCTGGCATAACACAAATGGCAGTCCTTTGAGGGACAGCGTTGGAACAATCATTGGCTTCGAAGGCTGCGCTGGCGACATTACTCCCCGGAGATATGCCGAGGAGGAGTTGAAGAGCACTCTGGAGAGGCTTAAAGATGGCGAGGCGACATTGTCTGCCGCCGTAAACGCCATCCATGAGAGCCTGATTATGATCGATCATCAGGGTAGAGTGCTCCTGTCGAACACGATAGGGGCCGAGAGGCTGGGAAAGAGTGTCCCGGACCTTTTAGACACCTGTCTCTACGATCACTTGCCCCCTGATGTGGCAGCATTGAGGAAAGAGTACTTCGATACCACCTTCAAAACAGGCGAACCGGTACACTTCGAAGACATGAGATCGGGGAGGTATTTTGAAAGTTATTGCAGTCCGATCGTGGACGAAGGAGGGAAAATATCGCGGGCTGTTATCTTTGCAAGGGATATCACCGCGCACAAACTGGCACGGGAAAGACTCAAGCAGCAGTCAAATGCGATGGAGGCTTCCGCGGACGGCATGGCCATCCTTAACAAAGATCAAAAATACGTGTATGTGAACAGGGCTCACGCAATGATCTACGGTTACGATACAGCAGAGGAGTTGATCGGTCAGTCGTGGCGCATCCTCTACGACGGGGATGAGCAACAAAGATTTGACCGATTTATCATGCCTGAATTCATACGAAACGGGCGGTGGCAGGGGGAAGCTACAGGCAGAAGAAAAGACGGAAGCCTATTTCCTGAGGAGGTATCGTTAACGGCGCTGGATGATGGCGGATTGATTTGTATTGCCCGGGACATCACCGGGCGCAATATGGCCGAAAAGGAGCTGAGAACCACCCATCAGCGGCTCTTCGACATCATCGAATTCCTGCCCGACGCAACCTTTGTTATCGATGAAGAAAAGAAGGTTGTGGCCTGGAACCTTGCCTGTGAAGAGATGACTGGCGTCAAAAAAGAAGAGATCATCGGCAAGGGTGACTATGCGTATTCCATCCCCTTCTACGGTGAAAGAAGACCCATATTGATCGACCACGTGACCATAGACTCCAATGAGCTGCAAAAGAAGTATACGTCCATAGAAAGAAAGGGGCACCTGCTGTATGCCGAAGCCTTTACCCCGAACGTCCACGACGGGAAGGGTGCCATTCTGTCCGGTAAGGCCTCACCGCTGTTTGACAGGACCGGCAAGGTGGCCGGTGCCATAGAGAGTATCCGTGATTTAACCGCCGTTAAGCAGCTTGAAGCCCAACTCCGGCAGGCCCAGAAGATGGAGTCGATCGGCACGCTGGCGGGCGGCATCGCCCACGACTTCAATAATATTCTGACAAGCCTGATGGGATATGCCTCTCTTATACAGATGAAGATGGAAGAGGGCGACCCCCTGCAGCCGCATGTAGACCAGATCCTCTCGGCATCCCAAAAGGCAGCTGATCTCACGCGCAGCCTTCTGACTTTCAGCAGAAAGCAGCCGGTAACCCTTGCTCCTCTTGATATAAACGATACGATAAGAGCTATGAAGAAATTGCTCACCAGGCTCCTTACCGAGGATATCGAACTGCGCACATCCCTGACAAAGGACGATACCGTCATCATGGCCGACAGGTCACAGGTGGACCAGATCCTCTTCAACCTTGTCACCAATGCCCGGGATGCCATGCCGAAAGGAGGGACGCTCATCATAGAGACCGGCATTACCGATATGGACGAAGGGTTCACCGGTGCACATGGGTTTGGAAAGCCGGGAAGGTATCTTCTCCTCACTGTCTCCGATACAGGAACGGGAATGGACCAGGCAACAAAAGAAAAGATCTTCGACCCCTTTTTCACCACAAAGGAAACCGGGAAGGGTACGGGACTCGGTCTTGCCACCGTATACGGCGTTGTCAAACAACATAACGGATACATTACCGCGTACAGCGAATTGGGCCACGGCACCACTTTTCGTGTCTATCTCCCTGCGGTGAACACCAGGGTCAATCAAGAACAACACGACACGGCCCCTGTCAGCACGGGAAGCGAGACGATCCTTATCGCCGAGGACGATAAAGAGGTGCGACACTTCATCCACGAATCCCTTCAGCATTGCGGCTACAAGACCATCGAAGCTATAGATGGACAGGACGCAATAAACAAATTTCAACAACACCATGACGTAGATCTCGTCATTGTCGACTCCGTCATGCCGAAAAAGAACGGACGTGAGGTCTGCCAGGAGATACGCGGGATAGATCCCAACATCAAGGTGCTCTTTACCAGCGGGTATACAAGAGATACCGTTCTCGACAAGGGAATTGCGGATAAGGAGTTCGATTTCATCGCCAAGCCGCTGTCGCTCACCAGGCTCCTCCAAAAGATCCGCGAGGTGCTGGATAGGTAGCCCCATACTGCATGGACGCGAAGCCGGGGGATGGCCTCGGGTGTGATATAAGGCATTAAAGACTGTCTCACGTTTATCCCGTAACAAACGGGGCCCGCTTTGCCCTTCGGGCTCGCTGGAGGGATAGAAGAGAGAGTAGGAGGAAGCCTTAAAAGAATTGCGTCCAGATCCCGAGAAAGACGGGATCAGGCCGCACTTTGCACGCCTTCGGCGGGGATTCACTGTTGATGCTTGCAAATGGTGGTCATCGTTGTGGGACAGGTTTGAGCGAAGTATCATAGTTTCTTTACCCTCCCGCGTAGCGGGATCGAAGATTCCCGGGAATTTCAGTATTCTCAAATTCCCGGGAAGGTCTTTGTTTTCCTCCCCATCCTTTCTTCTATGCCTCCAGAGAGGAGCCTTAAGGCGACGAACGGGCGTGAGACAAGGTTTTTTAGGTCTTAATCGAATTCGATTTTGTAGTAGATGACGGCGCTGCTTTGGTTGCCCATTGTGCTTTCTACGTCCAGGCGCCGGGAGAGGCTGTATCGAAGGCCGAAGAGATTCTCGCCGGTGTAGATCGAGCGGCCGTAGCTGATATAGAGTTCCGGCGAGAGGTACTTGCCGATCTTTACGATCGACTGGGAAAGATCTCCGCCTGTCGATTCGACATCGATGACGTCCAGCCCCAGCTGCTTTTGGATGGTGGATGACTTGCCGGATGTAAGGAGCGCGCTGGCGGCCCGGGCGAGAAGGGCCGTATCTGCCTGGCCGGAGGTACCCCTTGGTCTGCCGAGAACGATGTAGCTCAGGATGTCCATATCCGGCATGGCAGGTTCGGAATAGAGGTTGACAAGCGGTGATGCCGGTGTTCCCGTGACGAGGACGCCCGCGGACACGTCGCTTACCGTGCGCAAGGCCAGAACGTCGAGAGTTGCCTGATTGACGGGACCCCCGCCGAAGGCGATACGCCCCCTTCTGACATCCAGCTTGACACCGTAGGCATCGAATTTACCTTTCACTGTAGAAATGCTGCCGCTCGCCCTGATGTCGGCCGGGCCCTTCATGGTGACGGTGACCTTGCCCCTTAATCCTGTGTCGATGCCGTATGCCTTTACCAGCACCTTGTCGCCGAGTTCAACGGTGATGGCAACGTCCATTGCGAAGGGGAGGACCTGCTTCGGTTTCTTCTTCCTGCCCTGGATCACGACATCGGGGCTCGGCTTGACGAGGTTCTCTTTTTTTTCTTCGCGGACGAGGGCTTCGGGTATGAGAAGCGAGCCCCTGACCGAGACCTTTTGCGCGTCACCGGTCACTGTAAGCTGCGGGCTCACCGCTGCCTGAAGTTCGGGGAGATCCACAGCCTGGAAGCGCTCGCCTTTTATGGTTCCCTCAAGAGTCCTTATCCGCAGGTTCTCGTGCTGCACCACTCCGCTGCCCCCGATATACCCTGACCCGGAGCGGGCAAGGAAGGAGGCTATGTTTATCCGGTCATTGTTGAAAATTACCTCGGCGCTTACGTTCTTGAGATGGATGCCCGCAGGTGGCAGGTAGGCGCTTGCCTCTTTCAGGGTGAGCCGGCCGTTAACGCGAGGATTTGCAATGGTCCCTCCCGCTGTGAGGTCGAAGTCGATCTGCCCGCCGGTTTCCTGGGCAAGGCCGGGAAAGAGCGCGGCAAGCAGTCCCTTTTCCTGCATCGCACCCCTGGCCGATATCAGCGTAAGGCTCTTGCTGTCCAGTGCGAGGGGGAACTTCGCTGCGACGGGGACCTGGAAGGAGGCCTCGGCATGACCGTATTGGCCCAGTGCCAGGTTTACGTTTCCTTTTAGTGACGTGTCCTTCCATGTCCACTCGAGAGCGGTCTGCCTGATTGGTGCCGTGATCTCGCCCTGGTCGCTCCGCCAGGAGAAGGAACCATCCGATATGCCTGTCTTCCCCGTGAGGTCGAACCGGTTGCCGGACAGGAGGTTCCCCGTGATCTCTCCCGACAGTCGTCCCTTGAGATGCACGGCATCGGGAAGCATCGGCTGCAGCATGCCGATATCGAGGGTCTTCCAGGTTGCCTGAAAGGCCCCCTGATCCGGCAGGGAAAAGGCCGCGGGCCGCCTGGAGGAGATTACGGCGTTCATCCGTCCCTTATCTCCAAGGTCAACGTCGCAGGACGCGATGAGTCCCGATCTGTCCCAGTTTACCTTGCCGTTTACGCGGCTGACATTCATCTTCATCGATCCCTGAGAGAATACACCTGATGCGTCGATGTCGCCCGAGAGGGCCATACGTTTGCCGCTGAGCCATTGCACGCGGGACGTACCGGATGTACGGCCCTCAATCTTCGACTGTCCCGTCAGCCTGCTCGCTCGTGCAAGGTTAACCTGCCGCCATTGCGCGGCGGCGAAGCCGATCATGGGTTCCAGCGTGATGTCGGCGCTCATGTCGATCCTTTCCCCGGCCGCACTCGTCAGGGCAAAAGGCGAAAGGGACATCCGTTTTTTTGAGATATGGACCGTTGACGGTGCCGCAAGGTCCCACCGCCCGAAAGAGGCCTGGGTTCCTGACACCTTCAGGATTGTCCCCTGCCAGGTCTCATCGGCATATTTCCCCTGGGCCAGGGCGTCTATCCTGTCCTTGTCGAAAGTAACGGCAAAAGCGATCCTGTGGTCGCCTGTCGTGCCATCGACCTTAAGGCTGACCGTGTCAGCGCGGAAGGTGTCATAGGATGCGTTCCGGGCGGTGGCGTCAACGGCAACGATGCCTTCGTACCCCTCGGGTATCTGCACAACGGCGTTGAAAGATGAGACCCTGACCCGGTCATAGGAAATATTTTTTCCCCGTGCCGTGATGACGCCAGCCGGTTCGTTTTTCAGCCAGCGCGCCCATCCGTTCGCGAAAAGGTTTCCCGTTGCGCCCGGCAGGAGCTTCGAGGCGTCGTCAATCCGTACTTCATAGGACAGGCGCTGCTGCACCGTGCCGCTGGCCGTGGCGGCAAATCCATTCCCTCGTGCGGTCAATGCGTTGATCTTTACGGTTTCGTTGCGGAAGGAGGCGTCAAGTTCAGCGGATATGGCCCGTTTCTGAAAACGGCTTTCCTTGAGGGCGGCTACAAGGGAGCCTTCCATGGGCCGGTTTTCCGGTAACTGGAGCCGGCCTTTTGCTTCGAAATTCAGGTTTCCCTCAAGGCCCGGCTTGATCCTGGCGGGATTCAGGTTTTTTCCGGTAAAGCCGGCTGATAACGTCATGTCCCGTGCCCGCGATATGCCGATGTGGCCGATGACTGTGCCACCGAGCAGCTTCGCTTCAAGATCCTTAAGTTCGACGAGTTCGCTGTCGCCGCGAAGGTTCCCTTTGAGTGCGATCTCCTTCCAGGATGTTCCGAGGTTCTTGAGATCGACTGTTCCCGTGAAGTCCTCCATGGTTCCGGCGATGGTGATGTTTCCCGAGAGGTTCGTACCCGCCGGGACTTCGGGCGCAAGGTCAAGTCCGGTGAGCTTTGCAGCGAAGGTGAACGCCGGTTTTTTTCCCGAAAGATCCAGCGCCCCGGCCGCCTCAACGCTCCCTTTTTCAGGTTTTTTCGTGAGTTTTGCCTCACTGATCCTGAGGGAGTGACGGGTGACGGCAACACGGCATTGAAGGCTGTAACGTTCCTGCGTTCCGGCGGCAGCCTTCAGAACCAGAGGCCCGGCAATTTGCTCCTCACCCTTCGACGCCGGGAGCCTGGCGTCAAGGTTCAGGGTATCGATACCTGCCGCGCTTTTTTGAAGAGTCATTGTGAGGCGTGCGCGCAGGGCGGGCCGTGAGAGGTTGGTCATTACGGCACCTGCCGCGCTGCCGTATGCGGTTTTCGCCTTCACGCCGGTGAGGGAGAGTACCCCCCGATCCCACAGGATGGTTGCTGAAATACCGTCGACGCTCACAGGTTCACTGCCGGACTTCATGTACTTCACGCTGCTGACACTGAGTTCGTTGACCCAGCCTTCCAACATGGCGAGCCATTTCGGGACGGTGGGCAGCAAGAGATCGACAGGCTTGTCTTCGGGGGGTTTGCTGTCTGTGATGGATACACTGTGGATGCGAAGACTGATGATCGCCAGTTTTCCGGTGGCGAGGTAAAGGGGCTGCCATGTGAGGTCGGCGGTATCCACGGCTATCTCAAGGTCCGTAAGGTGCAGTTTTAGCCCTTCCACGTGGAGTGAATATCCTATCCGGCCGGTTACCTCTTTCATCTCCACGGCGCCGGGAAGAACGCGCGCTATCCCCTTGAGCAGGAAGGATGTGCCTGTGACGGTGTAGATGGACCACAGGAACGACGCGGCGAATGCAAGGAACAGGAACAACAGTGCATACAAGACGAAGCGGCGCTTTCTCATAGTCCGAACCCTATCGATACATGGATCCTGAAATCCGGGCTTTTCACTCCGATCTGACGGGCGATATCGAGCTTTATCGGGCCAATGGGGCTGTAGTATCGCACGCCCATCCCGGCCCCCTGGGCCAGCCGCATATCCGAGAAGGTGTTGAAGGCGTTGCCCGTGTCGTAGAATGCGGCAACACCCCAATCCTTGCCGATGGCGCGCTCCAGTTCTATACTGCCCTCCAGGAGGTTCTTGCCCCCAACCACATCTCCGTTCACGTCCTCCGGTCCCAGTGTCTTGTATCCGTATCCGCGGACACTCTGATCACCGCCCGCAAAGAAGCGAAGGGGGACGGGCAGATCCGAATTCGGTTCGTTCTGCGTTGTCCAGCCTATTTTCCCCCGTGCGATGAGGGAGAGCCTTGCCGGAAGAGGTACGATGAGGCCGCCATCGCCGGTAAACTGGATGAGCCCCGTATCGGAGCCGATCGCCTGATGCGTGCCTTTCAGCTCCGTCTTGTACCTGTAGCCCCGGGACGGCCGTATCATGTTGTCATAGTAGATGCCCGACAGGCGGAAGCCGGGCAGAACGGAGAATGTGTTTGTCCTGTCGTCGCCGGCCTCGGAACGTTCCTTCAACATCTGGATAAAGACGGAACCTGTCATTACCTTGCCAAAGGTCCGTGCCCGTTCGAACTCCGCAGTCATCGATTCAGTGAATATGTCCCTCTGATCTTCGCGCTTCATGTTGAAACTGACCGACGAGAAGCTCCGCGTGTCCTTTGCGTGGGGTATGATATAGCGGGCCCCCACAACCTGAACGGGTTGACTGATGTCCATCTGGGATTCAAATCTGTGGCTTGTCCCGAAGAAATTCACATCCTCGTATTTTATTGTCCCCTTTATCCCGATATCGGTTTCGTAGCCGGTGCCCAGCCTCAACCGCTTCGGCTTGGAGGGCACGAGTTTGATGTGGACAGGCACCCGGTGATCCGCCGTCGCCTCGTCCTTGTCGGGGGCTATTATGACCCGTTTGAAACGGTCGGCATTGATGAGGTTTCGCTGCGTCAGGGCGACCTTTTGATGGGAGAAGACATCACCGGGCTTGAACTCAAGGTAGCGGCCGAAAAAAGATTGGGGGTACTGGGGCGCACCGGAAAAGTCTATCTCGCCGAAATAATACAGGGGGCCCGTTTGAAGGACAAGTTCGATCTCGGCCTTCAATTCCTGAGGGGTAACACGTATCTCGTGGGTGGAAAAATCGGCGTCGAGGTAGCCGAGTTCGACCGCCCTGGCCCGGAGATCGTTCTTTGCGCTTTCATAAACATCCTGGCGCAGTGTCGCCCCCGTGTGCAGGGGAAAAGCGGCGGCAACATCCAGGAGTTTCTTTTCCTTTTCGCCCGGACCCTTGATGCCAACTGTGACGCTCGTGACCCGTACGGGTTCCCCGGGCTCGATGAAAACGTAGACCTCGTGAACATTTCCCGCAGCAGGTTCCGATGATACGGTCACCTCGGGGTCATAGAACCCGAAGGGTTCCAGGGCCTCCCTGGTCTTTTCGGGTATCTGCTCCTGAAAGCGCTCCAGCCATCTTTCATTGACCACCCCGTCCTTCACGAGCCCCTCCGGCAGGGTCAGGGCCACTTTGACGTTCTCCAGTTCGGCGCCCTGCACCCCCTCGATATGGATCCGCACAGGCCCTTGAGCCCAAAGAAAGACCGGCATGAACATCCCTATGAGCGCAACCGCGAGCAACAGGCAGTGAACCGATACGGATCTTCCACATCTACGGCTTTTCGAGGAGTTCCCGGCGAGGAGATTACCCATCCGGCCGCCCCGAAAGTCCATGCAGATCATGATAGTGTCTCCAGCCCAGAATCAACCGCTCCTTTCTTTGTCATTATAGAGCAGCTTTGCCATGTAAGTCATCCTCCACTTTTGGAAACCTGTTCTCCCAACTGGAGGAAGGAAAGATGGGCGGGCTGATCCTTCAAGAAAAGAAGGATCAGCCCGTACTATATCGCCCTGAGGGGCGAAGGAAGGCTATCTATTCCCCATGCATCATCCACTTCGTTCAGGCTGCAGCAACATGAGGGACTATCTATATCCTATGAAATGCACCCCATGCCCGTCTGTCACTGAATGCATAATAATTTCGTAATCCCTTTGAATAGCCGCCGCGTCATCGTATTGAATACAAGGATTCGGGTGCGCAAACTCTGTAATATTCCAAGTTGTTCCAAGCTCTGTCCAAGCATTCTCTATCAGTAAACCAAAGTTACGTGTAAAATCGCCCTATCTGTAAATTGATTCTACATCTTGCCGGTGTCCCCTTTTCTCAATATAATTGAATAAATCTGTTAACGATGGGGTGTCGATTAAATGTCCACTCATGCGAATCGGAATCACCAATTTGACTCACGATCCACGCTTTACAACGTAACCGAGTTCCACAAAGCCATGAACGTCATGAACGAATCAGAAGAAAGATTCAAGATCCTCTTCGAGAGATCCATCGATCCCGCGTTTCTCCTCGATGGGGATACCTGCACATATATCGACTGCAACGAAGCCGCTCTGAAATTCCTGCGTTGCCCGGCCAAAGAGCAGGTGAGCGGACTGCACCCGGTGAGCATATCCCCGGAAAGACAGCCCGATGGCCGCATGTCGTCGGAGAGGATACCAGAATTGATTGATGCAGTCCTGCACGAAGGGGCCATCCGCTTTGAGTGGAACCACAATACCTTCGACGGGAAAAACGTGTGGGTTGATGTCTCCCTTACGGCAATACCCTTCCGGGGAAAGGAGATTATTTATACTTTATGGAGGAACATAACAAAGCGAAAGACAATGGAGGAGAAACTTGCGACAGAGATGCAGCGGTTCCTGACTGTTATCGAAAACACGCCATTCGGAGTGGTACTCTTAGATAAGAAGAGGAATTGCACGTATATGAACGCCAAATTCCAGGAACTGTTCGGCTATGATCTGCGGGATCTCCCCGACGAAAACGCCTGGTTCGCAAAAGCCTATCCGGACCCTGAATACAGGTCCCGGGTGATCGCAGCATGGCAAAGAGACATCGATGGGTTCGCTATCTCCCTGAGAGAAGGCGAGCAGTGGACATTCACAGTCACCTGCAAGGACGGTCAAGAGAAGACCGTTCATATCATCCATGTCCAGTTGCCAACCGGGGAGTACATGAAGGCGTATGAAGACATTACTGAACAAAAGAAAGCGGAAGAACTGCTGAAGAACAGGGAAGCGGAGCTGGCGATCAAATCGGTCAACCTTCAGGACATGAATGCCGCTCTCAAAGTGTTGCTCAATCAGAGAGAGAACGACAAGGCCGAACTGGCGGGAAGGATAGTAAGGAACGTGCATAAACTAGTACTGCCGTACGTTGATGAATTGAAGAGATGTCGACTGGAACCGCCTCATACGGCTTACGTCGATATAATCGAGGCGAACCTCAAGCACATCATTTCTCCATTTATGGAAAAACTGGGCTTACGACGCGTTGGCCTCACTCCGCGGGAAATGAGGATAGCCGATCTCATAAAGAGCGGCAAAGCGACAAAAGAAATAAGCCAGCTGCTCCAGATGTCCTCCGCTGCAGTGAATTTTCACAGAAATAATATCAGGCGGAAACTGGGCATCAATAATCATAAGGTTAATCTGGCAGTTTACCTTTCGTCACTATGAACCGGATACAAACCCCGACCCATAGAATCCACGCCTAGCGACTAAGTTGCACTACTAGATTTGACCTAGTAGAACGTTGGCAGTTAACTACGTTGACCTACTACGCACGATCACGGTATATAATTGCATCTTTGGGGTGTTTTGTTACCAAGTGAGTAGTCCGGTCAAAACCGAAATAGCAAAAATTTATTGGTTTGGCAGTATGAATATGCCTACGCCAAAAATCGAATGTCCCTTTTGCGGAAGGGAAGTTAAAGTCGTTTACTTCGGGGGAGGATATGTCGCGTTCCGCCGTGATTCGGTTATTTATAACAGCAGTAGATTACTACAGGACGATCAACGGGTCAGATTAACCAAATGCAAAATAGACGAGTAGGTTGTTGCCTTAACCGACAAGATGTCCTCAGTAAAAAAAGACCGTCAGGAACTCAGCGACATACTGTTGTCGTCCTCCTGTCGGATAATAAGATAACGAACATTGTTAATACCCGGCGTCAGAAGGAGTAGTGACACCGGTACCAGGATAACAATTTATAAAGTGGGAACCACATAGGGTATTTCATCGCTGGCCAAGCATCGAGGTTCCCGTCTGGCATGCGACCATATGTATGGTCAAACATGCCGCATGGCAATAACTCCGCAATATCTTTAAAGTAATTTCGAAGGCTATGGAGCTTTTCTTCATGTCTTGTTGGCGGTAGCCTATCGAAAAATTCTGCAGGCCTCACGAATTCCACGAAGCCATGAACGTCATGAACGAATCAGAAGAAAGATTCAAGATCCTCTTCGAGAGATCCATCGATCCCGCGTTTCTCCTCGATGGGGATACCTGCACATATATCGACTGCAACGAAGCCGCTCTGAAATTCCTGCGTTGCCCGGCCAAAGAGCAGGCGAGCGGACTGCACCCGGTGAGCATATCCCCGGAAAGACAGCCCGATGGCAGCGTGTCGTCGGAGAAGATACGCGAATTGATCGACACCGCTTTGCGGGAAGGGGCTGTCCGCTTCGAATGGAACCATCATACATTCGACGGGAAGGACGTGTGGGTTGATATCTCCTTCACAGTAGTACCCTTCCGGGGAAGGCAGATCATCTATACGCTATGGAGGAACATAACAAAGCGAAAGACGATAGAGGAAAAACTTGCAACAGAGATGCAGCGCTCCCTGGCTGTTATCGAAAACGCGCCTTCCGGTATCGTGCTTCTGGACGAGAAGAGAAATTACACTTACATGAACGCCAAATTCCAGGAACTGTTCGGCTATGATCTGCAGGATCTCCCCGACGAAAACGCCTGGTTCGCAAAAGCCTATCCGGACCCTGAATACAGGTCCCGGGTGATCGCAGCATGGCAAAGAGACATCGATGGGTTCGCTATCTCCCCGAGAGAGGGTGCACAGTGGACATTCACAGTCACCTGCAAGGACGGTCAAGAGAAGACCGTTCATATCATCCACGTCCAGTTGCCAACCGGGGAGTACATGAAGGCGTATGAAGACATTACTGAACAAAAGAAAGCGGAAGAACTGCTGAAGAACAGGGAAGCCGAACTGGAGATTAAATCGGCCAATCTTCAGGATATGAATGCCGCTCTCAAAGTATTGCTTAATCAGAGAGAGAACGACAAGGCTGAACTGGAAGCAAAAATCGTGAGGAACGTGAGTAAACTGGTGCTGCCGTACATTGATGAATTGAAACAATGTCGATTAGACCCGCCTTGCACGGCCCATGTTGATGTGATTGAGACGAACCTCAAGCACATCATTTCTCCATTTCTGGAAAAACTGGGCTTACGAAGAGTCGATCTTACCCCACGGGAAATGAAGATAGCCGATCTCATCAAGAGCGGCAAGACGACAAAAGAAATAAGCCAATTACTCCAGATGTCCTCCGCTGCAGTGAATTTTCACAGGAATAATATCAGGCGAAAACTTGGCATCAATAATCAGAAGGTTAATCTGGCAGCTTACCTCTCGTCATTGTGAGCGGCATAATTGATCTATCGGGCGAAGGGTTCTTGCTACTGGATCATTTGGTTGCCACGAATGGACAAATTCGGGAATACCAGTGAAAAGGGACAGTAAAGCGTGGTTAGTGATTGGTAATTCGTAATTGGAGATATCCGGATTTTGGAAAGTAAGATATGAACGAAAATCGAACAAATAGCCACAAAGACTTGGATGTTTGGAAAAAGAGTCTACGTCTTGTCACCGATATAGCAGTCTCCATTCCAACCAATATTGCAAAGACCCCGGTTTCCGAAGGCTGATATCTTGGAGAAGATGACGTGATGCGTCCGGAAGATCAATATGGTAGAGAGCAAACAGAAGACAGGGTTCTGGGATGATGATGGCCTTCAAAATAGACAGTCATCTAATCAATAACGGTCGTGCCGGTCTTTTGCAGAATGATCTGAGGGATTCAGGGGTTGATGTGATTCGAGCGGTCTCTATTGCCCTGGTTTTGATATGGCACTTGCAACCCATCACAAAAACCATGATGCATACGGATAGCATAGTTGGTGCCTTCGGGTGGCTGCCCATCAGTTTCTTCTATCGTCATATTGCTTTGTTGGCTGTGCCGACATTTATCTGTATTTCCATTATGTTATTTATAAAAAGGTCGTTGTCCACGCAAGGTTACTGGAAGGAAAGACTAGCAAGATTGATACAGATCTTTTTGTTCTGGACATGCGTTCAATTCATTTTTTATTTACTGGCTGGGGGCGGTTTCCCGCTCCCTCTCGGTACTATCATTCCCGCTGGTGGACCTGAATTGCCATACGTGGGCGGATCTGTCTTCTATTTTCTCTTTGCCTTGACCACGTGCACGGGGCTGGCCGTCTTGTTTCTTAAGCTGCCTCATGGGCTTAAATTTATCGTCTCGACCATTATGATTGTTCTTTCCTGTCTAATTTTTATCATCTCGTCGCACTATGGAATTCCTCTGAAGGTGACCGAGATGGAAAATTATTACCTCTATGTTCCAATTGCTTATTATATGGTTAAGCATCAAGACAAATTGATGCGCTATCGAATACTCTTTATATTTGGATATCTTCTCGCTATAGGTTATGAAACAGGTATTGCAGGCGGCACGATCTCTACATATGCCCGAATGTCCGTTGTCTTTGGCGTATTATCGTTTATTTCAATACTCTTGCCTTTACAATTCAAAAGACAGCCGGTGATGGAATTTTTGTCAAAATATTTCTTGGGCATTTTTTCTTTGCATAAATACTGGCAATACGTATTCATCGTGTTTCTGGGAATAATAAAGCCCCAGGTCGACATACCTATTTTTTCGGGGAACTTAGTCCTATTTATGACAACTATAGTTTTAACCTTCATATCCGTGCACCTGTTAGGCAAGACAAAATTGCGAAGGTATGTATCGTAGTCGGTACATCACTGCTGCTCAAGATAGTTAACTTCCGGACCGCCACCATAACCTTAAATTTAAATACCCAATGAAAGGATATAAAAATCGTGGACCTTATTGAAAGGATAATAAATAAAGAGGCAAAGATCGGTGTTATCGGGCTGGGGTATGTCGGTTTACCTCTTGTTATCGAGTTCTGCAGGGCGGGCTTCCACGTAACTGGTTTTGACGTGGATGGTGAAAAGATTGCCATGCTGAGAGATGGTAAGAGCTATATCCGGCATATAGATGCTTCGAGGCTGGCGAAGGGCTCGGGGCTAAGGGCGGATGGCACAGCAGAACTGATTTTCACGCCAACGAACGATTTCTCGTTGTTGGCTGATATGGACTGCATTCTCATGTGCGTCCCGACACCACTCAACAGGTATCGGGAGCCGGACATGAGTTATGTTTTCAATACTGCAAGAATGGTCGCCAAATATCTCAGAAAAGGCAAGCTTATCGTCCTCGAATCAACTACATACCCCGGCACGACCGACGAGGATATGCGGGCTATACTGGAGGAGTCAGGGCTCAAGGCAGGTGAAGACTTCCATCTTGCCTTTTCACCGGAACGGGAAGATCCGAACAACGGCACGCATTCGACAAGGACGATACCAAAGGTAGTTGGCGGTTACACGCCGCGGTGCCTTGAAACTGTCAGGACACTCTATGATCAAATTGTTATCAATACGGTACCCGTTTCATCCACAAAGGTAGCCGAGGCAACGAAACTTCTCGAGAACATTTACCGCTCCGTTAACATTGCCCTCATAAATGAATTGAAGATGCTCTTCGACAAGATGGGCATTGACGTCTGGGAAGTGATCGAAGCGGCAAAGACGAAGCCTTTTGGCTTCCAAGCCTTCTATCCTGGCCCCGGTCTCGGCGGCCACTGTATCCCCATCGATCCCTTCTACCTCACGTGGAAGGCTCGGGAATATGATTTTGCAACCCGGTTCATTGAGCTTGCCGGTGAGATCAATACGTCCATGCCGGCTTACGTTGTCGACAAGGCAATACTGGCGCTCAACGATGCAGGAAAAACGGTCAGAGGTTCTCATATTCTTATCCTTGGCCTTGCATACAAGGCAAATGTTGATGACGACAGAGAATCCCCTTCGTACCGCTTAATGGAAAAGCTTGAAGCGCTGGGGGCAACAGCCTCCTATCACGACCCGTATATACCCATGATCAAGCCGACCCGCGAATTCCCACAGTTCGCAGGGAGAAGGTCGTCAGAGATCGACAATGGCTATGATTTGATGATCATCGCCACGCCGCATGATGATTTCAGGAATATCGATTTCGATTCTCTCCAGGTACCCGTCGTTGACACGAGGAATGTGATCAAGGAAAAGAATAAATTATGCTATTCAGCATAGAGAGGTTTCAATCAAATGTATAATTTTGCCCTTATTGGTGCGGCCGGGTATATTGCTCCCCGGCATATGAAAGCGATCAAGGATACCGGAAACACTCTTGTTGCCGCATTGGACCCTCACGATGCTGTCGGCATCATCGATAGTCATTTCCCTGGTTCAGCCTTTTTTGTCGAATTTGAACGATTTGATCGATACGTGGAAATGCTTAAACGTCAAGGCGAAGACAAAAGGGTCCATTACGTAAGCATTGCGTCACCCAACTATCTCCACGACGCCCATGTGAGATTTGCACTGCGGGTAGGTGCCAACGCAATATGCGAGAAGCCCCTCGTCCTGAATCCATGGAACATAGACGCATTAGCCGTACTGGAAAAGGAAAGCGGCAAGAAGGTAAACACCATCCTCCAATTAAGACACCACCCCTCCATAATCGCTTTAAAGGAAAAAGTTGATTCTACCTCCTCACCCCTTAGCCCTTCGCCTTTAGCCCTTAGCCCGAAGCACAACATCGACCTAACCTACATCACCTCCCGCGGTCGTTGGTACCTCGTCTCGTGGAAAGGCAGCATAGACAAATCCGGAGGGGTGGCCACGAACATCGGCATTCATTTTTTCGATATGCTTCAATGGGTATTCGGTGGTGTTCAGGAGAACATTGTCCATCTCCTGGAGCCGACCAAGGCCGCCGGTTATCTGGAGTTGGAAAGAGCACGGGTCAGATGGTTTCTGTCTCTGGATAGCAACGACCTTCCTCAGGAAGTGAAATTGGCGAACAAAACCACGTACCGTTCCATAACGGTAGATGGCAAGGAAATTGAATTCTCAGACGGATTCGCCGATCTTCACACAGTGAGTTACGAACAAATATTGAAAGGCAATGGTTTCGGACTTGCTGATGTCAGGTCTTGCATTGATATAGCGCATAATATCAGGGAGGCAATACCGATAGGGCTCAAGGGGGAGTATCATCCGACGCTAAAAGCCAGGAGGGCTAAGGGCTAAGGGCTAAGGGCTAAAGGCTATGATGTAAAAGTCAACCTCTGCCCGGACAACCGAACCTTCTCCGGGCAGACATCATGCCACACTCTTCTTCATCTCTTCCCTGTGCCTTTAGCCATTAGCCCTTAGCCGCACCCAATCTTTACTACGCATATGAATAAAATTGTAAATATAGTTGGAGCAAGGCCGCAGTTTATAAAGGCTGGGGTTGTCTGCAGGAGATTGCGTGAAAGTAATGTGAAGAGTGCATTGGTTCACACGGGGCAGCACTACGATTTCAACATGTCTGATGTGTTCTTCCAGGAACTTTTCTTGCCGAAGCCGGACTATTTTCTTGGTGTTGGATCTGCGAGCCACGGTGCACAGACCGGGAAGATGCTGGTTGAGATAGAAAAAGTTCTTCTACAAGAACGACCTGCCTGGGTTATTGTGTACGGGGACACAAATACGACTCTGGCCGGTGCCCTGGCTGCGGCTAAGCTGCATATACCGGTAGCCCACGTTGAAGCGGGTCTGAGAAGCTACAATAAGGGAATGCCTGAAGAAATCAACCGGGTGCTCACAGACCACGTGTCCTCACTCCTGCTGTGCCCGTCTGTAACAGCGGTTAACAACCTCAGAAAAGAAAATTTATCCAACATATTTAATGATGGTAACCTTGCGGGTCCTGATAGTATGTCAAATATTACCAGTCCCGCCATTTATTCTTCGCCCTCTACCACGCCTAATTCATCCCCCCTGGTTGTCAATGTGGGCGATGTGATGTTTGACCTGATCTTAGAGTCACGTACTTTTATCGATGAAGCAGCGATACTTGACAGATACGGTTTGAACAGGAAGTCATATATTCTTGCCACCATCCACCGTCCGGAAAATACGGACATTGAAGAGAATATGCGGGGCATCATGTTTGCTCTTGATTATTTTGGCCAAAAAGGCATGAAGGTGTTCTTCCCTGCACATCCACGGACCAGAAAAGTGCTAACCGGACTAAATCTCACCAATGGAAAACAGTCAAACAATCTTATCATAAACGATCCAGTTTCCTACAAGGACATGATTGCCCTTGAGGCAAATGCCAGCTTGACGATCACCGATTCTGGCGGCGTTCAGAAAGAGAGTTACTTTTTGCATACACCTTGTATCATACCAAGGAATGAAGTTGAATGGGTAGAGCTGGTCGATTTGGGCTGGGCCACACTCACGGGAAAGAGCGATCTTGAGATAATTGAGGTGGCTGAAGAAAAGCTCAACGCGACAACGACTGGTGCCTGGACCCGCGTCTATGGTGACGGCCGTGCGGGAGAACGTATTAGCAGTCTTTTCAAAACAATCGCAGGATAAGGAATTGAAATGGAATATTTCGTTCACCGAAGTTCGTTCATTGACGAGAATGTGAAGATTGGTGCGGGGACAAAGGTCTGGCACTTTTCTCATATTTTGAGTGGTGCAAAGATTGGCTGGGATTGCATCATTGGTCAAAACGTATGTATCGAACGGGATGTTATCATCGGGAATCGCTGTAAAGTTCAGAACAACGTATCCGTTTACAAAGGTGTGGTCCTTGAAGACGAGGTTTTCTGTGGACCTTCATGCGTCTTTACTAATGTATATAATCCCAGAGCCTTCATCGAGCGCAAACATGAATTCCGCCCCACGCTTGTGAAACGCGGAGCCACAATAGGCGCGAACGCTACGATCGTCTGCGGGGCAACTGTAGGACGATATGCCCTGATTGCGGCCGGTGCGGTGGTCAAGTCCGACGTCGCCGATTACGCCATATTCGCCGGCGTGCCAGCACAGCAGGTTGGTTGGACGTGTAAATGTGGGACAACACTTAAGGCTAATGGCGAAGGGCTAATGGCTAATGGGGAAGGGACGATGACGTCGGACGCTAAAGGCGAAGGGGCGATGGCTAATGTTGGGGTAACTATGGTATGCTCGTCTTGCCGCAATGTGTATGCCCTGAGAGATGGGCAGTTCGTTATTGTTCGAGAAAAGTAGGAGATTCATGGGTAGAGATGGGTTCCAGGGCCTGAAGGTTTGGCAGAAAAGCAAAGATTTAGCGGTTCAAATATATAAGATAACCGGACAAGGAATGTTCGGAAAAGATTACGGATTGAGAGACCAGGTGAGACGTTCAAGCGTTTCCATCCCAAGCAATATTGCAGAAGGTGACGAGCGCGATACAGATAAGGAAGCCGTCCGCTATTTGTACATCGCCAAAGGCTCAGCCGCGGAACTCTTGACGCAACTAATCATTGCTCACGAGATCAATCACATAGATGAGACAACATTCAAAGAACTCGAGAAGAAGTGCCTGGAAATATCAGGCATGCTATCCAGACTAATATCAGCCCGCTCCAAAACCTTTAACCATTGAATTAACGGCTAAAGGCAAAGGGCGAAAGGTTGAGGGAAAATCCCCTTAGTAGTTTGCCTTTAGTCAATGCAGTTCCTTTAGTCGTTCGTCTTGAGCCCAACTCAACCGCAACATCTTTCCCTTTAGCCATTCGCCCTTTGCCATTAGCCGAGGTACTAATAATGCACATTCCAATGCTAGATCTAAAAGCCGAATATCTCTATATGAAACCCGATATCGATGCCGCCATAGCCCGCTGTCTAGAACACCAGCAATGGATTCTCGGTCCGGAGGTCACCGAATTTGAGGAGGCGGTTGCAAGGTATATCGGTGTAAGTCATTGTGTGGGAACTTCCTCGGGTACGGACGCTCTTGTGGTAGCCTTGCGTGCCCTGGCTATCAAGACCAAGGGCCAGGAATACTTTGACCGCTCCGACCTGATCATCACCACCCCCTTTACTTTCACTGCCACCGGTGACGCCATCCTCCGCGCCGGAGCCACCCCCCTCTTCGTAGACATAGACCCAATAACCTACAACATCGATCCAGTTCTCATCCGCTCCTGCCTGGAATCTTTTCCCCTTAGCCTTTCGCCCTTAGCCCTTAGCCCATCCCGTATCGTTGGCATCTTACCCGTTCACCTCTATGGTCAATCCTGCCAGATGGACGAGATCATGGCAATCGCTCGGGAGCACGACTTGTTTGTTGTTGAGGATTGCGCACAGGCGTTTGGAGCGAAAACAAGACTGGCTAATGGCGAAGGGCAAATAGAAGACGGCGAAGGGCAAACGGCTAATGGCAAATGGCAAATGGTGGGGAGTGTAGGGGATGTGGGGTGTTTCAGCTTTTTTCCGAGTAAGAATCTTGGTGGGTTTGGTGATGCTGGTGGGATTACGACTAATGACGATGAACTCGACGGTCTCATTCGTATGCTCATCAAACATGGCGGTAAAGACAAATATAACGTTGACCATATAGGGTACAACGCAAGGCTTGATACCCTCCAGGCGGCCATTCTTCTTGCCAAATTAAAATACATAGACGAATTCAACGCCCATCGCCGCCAAATCGCTCAACTCTACACCGACGGGCTTAACGATGTTGAGGGTATTGTCCTACCCTTAGCCCTTAGCCATTGGCCCTTAGCCATTAACTCTCACGTTTTCCACCAATTCACTCTCCGAGTTCTCGGTGGCCTACGCGATTCCCTGCAAGTTCATCTGAAAAAAGCCGGCATTGATAGCATGGTTTATTATCCTGTTTCGCTTCATAAAATGAGAGTTTTTAGTAATATGTGTTATGTGTGCGATGGGTTGACAGAATCACAGGGGGCGACTAAATGTGCGCTGAGCTTACCCATCGAACCGTTGTTTGATGAAGAGCCTATATTTTATACGATAAAACAGACGAAGAATTTTTTTCATAGGACAAACCATCCTCGGCCTATTTAATGTTCATTGCCACGCAACATGGTTTTCAATCATATCAATTTCGATTCTCTGCATAACCCCTCATTGATGCCGGACATGTGATTAAGGAAAATTTTTTTCTGAGCTGGAGGAACTAACTTATAAAATGATCTATAATACTTTGAAATCGGTTCTGATGAAAGAACCACGGACCTGGCTCATTACAGGTGTTGCCGGTTTCGTTGGCTCTAACCTACTCGAAGAACTCCTCAAATTGAATCAGAAAGTGATTGGGCTGGATAATTTTCTCACTGGGAATGTGAGCAATCTTAAGGAAGTAGAATCGCTCGTCACACCGCATCAGTGGAGCAACTTTGTCTTCACAGAGGGAGACATACGGAACCATCAAACATGCACGCAAGCCTGCCATGGGGTTGATTACGTATTGCATCAGGCTGCCCTTGGTTCTGTTCCGCGTTCGATTGAGAATCCGATTGCCACAAATGAACATAATTTGATCGGTTATCTGAATATGATGGTAGCTGCAAAGGATACAAAGATAAAGCGCTTTGTCTACGCCACGTCAAGTTCTGTATATGGTGATCATCCCGAGTTGCCCAAGGTGGAAGGAAAGGTCGGCCGTCCTTTGTCGCCGTATGCCGTGACGAAAAAGATGAATGAAGCGTACGCAGACGTTTTCGCAAGGGTGTATGGGCTTCAAAGCATAGGCCTCCGTTACTTCAATGTTTTTGGCCCCCGTCAGGACCCCAATGGTCCCTATGCGGCCGTCATCCCCAGGTGGTTCGCTGCTCTGAGCAAGGGCGACGAGGTTTACATCTATGGTGATGGAGAAACCAGCCGAGACTTCTGCTATGTTGAGAATGTCGTACAGGCAAACCTCCTCGCGGCGTGCGCAGACGAGTCGGAAGCCATCAATCAGGTCTATAACATTGCGTATGGCGAACGTACCACCTTGAATGAGCTTTTCGAGGTTATACGAAACAATGTGGCTGACCTCTCTCCGGACACAGCGCAGGTAAAACCCGTATTCCGTGATTTCCGTCCTGGTGACATCCGCCATTCCCTGGCTGATATCAGCAAGGCAAGAAGTCTCTTAGGATATGAGCCGCAATATTCCGTTAAAGATGGTCTGGAAAAAGCCAGAAAATGGTATTTTGGATAATAGCATTGTTTACTGCATTATAGTTTATTTGACCCATTATTAGCCACCCATGTCACTCTTTAACAGACTGATTATTAATGCTGCATCTATTTACGCTGCACGGGTCTTTGAAGGACTTCTTCAGTTGGCCATGCTGGCTTTCATCTTATCGCGCGTGGGCAAGGAGTATTATGCCGCGGCGCTCCTGATTCTTTCCATCCAGGAAACGATTGAACTGGCTCGTGGTGGGATGCAGAAAGCCACAGTGAAATACATTGCAGAGTTTAACGCAAAGGGATTGTACAGGGGGGCAAGCGAGGTCTTTTCGAGCAGTGCCGTTCTGCAGGGAGCGGTTGGAATATTGGGATTTTTGGTATGCGCCACTGTAGCTCCCCATGCTGCAGGACTACTTGCTATTCCTTCGTCCATGCAGAGTGAGGCTTCCTGGGCCACCATCGTACTTGGTTCGGGTATGGCAGTGACTTTATTCTTGACACCCTGGTACAATGCAGTCGCTGCCAGCGAGCGGTACGATCTACTCTCAGCGGTGAGAGTAGCCGGGAAGTTATTCAGGGCGATGTTGGTTGTTGTCCTGCTCCTGCTCAACGCACCCAGTCTCGTTAGTCTGGTATCTGCAACCGTCGTCGGCAGTATTGTAGAAAGACTCCTATGCATCTTTGCAGTAAAGAGAGTAAACCGTGTTCTTAAATTTGACTTTGCATATATCTCATTTGAGAAAACGAAGATAATGTTTTCATTTGCATTTTTTGATCTTTTTCACACCTTATCCGGTTTTTTATACTCTCAGGGCGCCCTTTACATAGCGGCCCACTTCATCTCCTTGTCTGCGGTTGCGGCACTGGGGATTATCGGCAACATAACCTCAATGATAGAAATGGTAATGAGTCAATTTGCACAGATGCTTGTGCCAATAGTGAGCCGTCTTCAAGCAGAGGGAGCGCATGAGTTGGTCAGAAGAATCGTGACCCGTGGTACAAATCTGACGGTTTTTGCCGGCGGTGTGATCATGGCGGGCATGATCCCCTGGATGAAACCCTTCCTAACCGTATGGCTGGGTGCTCCCTATGCGATACTTTCCACTGCATCGATCATATTGATGTGGGCGATGTTCTTGGTAAACTCGCTTACCTGTATTCACAACTCTCTGGCGGGGGCAGGCAAGGTTGCGGTTGACGGTGTCAGTAATACTATATGTTCATCGTTGGGCCTAATCGTTGGGACAGTGCTTGCGTATTTATTCGGTCTTGGCCTGATAGGACTTGTGGTTGGACTTTTGTTCGCAAGACTATCTCGGTTTGTTTTTATTTCTTGGTATGGCAGTAAGTTATTTAAAATCTCGTATGGCAGCTTGATGTGGGATGGGTACCTCCGTCCGTATCTTCTGATCACTGGCATCAGTTTTGGTGCCATAGTATTAAATATTCATATTTCTTCATGGCCTTCAGTCATTGCTGCGGGCGGGACAACGGCAATAGTTTTCTTTATAGTGGGTTATTTTTGGATTGTTGATAAAGAAATTCGGGATCATTTTATTCGGACTTTGCTTAGAAGCGTTATTTACCTTGGAAAGAAAATATCAGTAAAAGCGTCACAAATATAATATGGAACGTTATGGGAGTTCACTCGTCTACTTCAGAATCTCATATTCAAGGCATTATTAGCATAACGGTTTTCTGATTTACAAAGTTAGGTAATAAAAAAATGACCATGATTAATAAAATCAATTTCAGGCCGACGGCTTATCGAACAGCATTGAGAACATTTCTCGGGTTAAAGGGGCTGAGTAGTTTTTCTATATGGAAGTTCCTGAAAGACAGCCAATGGTGGTCGAATGAACAAATCAGGCTATATCAAGATGAACAACTGCGCAAACTCATCGATCATTCTTATGCCCATGTTGCTTACTATCGTAACCTAATGAAGCAGAATGGATTACGACCGAGCGATTTTCAATCGACCAGCGACCTCGTGAAATTGCCGATACTGACAAAAAACGATGTTCGAGCACATTGGCAAGAGCTTGTCGCAGATAACCGTGATACAGGCAAAATAAGCTTACGGCGAACTGGTGGTTCAACAGGGCAGCCGTTAAATGTTATGACCGATTACACTTCCGGAAGTTGGGAGGCTGCTTCATATTATCGAGGTCTGGGTTTTTCCGGATATCAACCTGGAGAAAAAATGGTCGTCCTTTTTGGCGGGTCTTTAGGATTGAGGCCACAAACCTTTGTTAATGAACTCAAAAGGCGGTTTGCCGGCGAAGTATTTTTGTCGGCGCTTGAAATAAATAGGGACAATATTGAAGACCATGTTGCGAGAATCAACCACGGTGGTGCAAAATTTATCCGTGGCTATACCTCGGCAATGTTTCTTCTTGCAAAATATGCCGAGGAAAAGGGACTCCAGCTGTCTTTATTAGCTGCATTTCCAACTGCAGAAACCTTACATGAATATGAGAGACGTTGCTTTGAAAGGGTGTTTCATACTGAAGTGTTTAATCAATATGGTTGTGGAGAATGTAATTCTATCGCGTTCGAATGTCCATCCCATAACGTACTGCATGCATCAGATGAAAACGTATTAATCGAATGTTTGAATGAATACAAACCGGTAAAAGAAAAGATTGGATTACTTACGATTACACCTTTACATAATTATGCATTTCCCTTGATTAGATATCAAAATGGCGATGTTGTTTCAATTACTGATACAAAATGTGTGTGCGGCAGAGGCCTATCGAGTATAACGAAAGTTTACGGAAGAGAGAATGATATGCTAGTCACGAAGGATGGCAGATTGATTACGGCATCATTTCTTCCAAGTTTTTGTGTCAATCATAGTTTTGAAGGTGTTCAACAGTTTCAAATTATCCAAAAAAGCCAAGATATTATGCATTTAATTGTTGTGAGGACGAGTGATTTTCGCGAAGGTAATTTAATGACATTAAGGAAGACGTTTAGACAATATCTTGGTGAAATTGAGATCGTGGTAAAATACGTGAACAATATTCCAAAAACAGAGGCCGGCAAACATAAATATGTTATTAATGAAATGGATATCAAATCAATGCTGATTGGAAACGAACCATAATATTTTATAAGATAACATTGATTGTTCTTGTTTCGAAATAAAAGTAAATAACCGGAAATATTTTGAATGGAAAATAGAATCTCACGTGATGGAAAGCAGTCTGTTGTTATGTTTAGTCTTTCCGCGTTCTCTCTAATTTTATCTTACCTAATAGCCTTACTCTTCGCCCCTTATTATAGTATTTGCTCGGCAATAATTTATGAAATTGGACTGATTCTTATGATATTTGCTATATCATCTAAATTTTCTCTTTTATCCATAGAAGGTGTATTAGGCTGTTCGGTACTTCTATATTTTTATCAAAGTGCACTCGACTATTATTTTATAATGAGTTATACATCGAATCCTTATTTCATTGTATTCGACGACATTATCTCTCTCGAAGCGAGGGCAATCCACATATTTATCATAATTCTTTTCATCTTATTCTTTATTTTCCTTCCGAAATGTTCAGCACATAAATGCAAAGAACTAATCTTCTCAAAAGAAAAGACTCACTTATATAAAAGAATGATGTATATCGCCCTTATTCTCTGCATTTTTATAATAATAATTAATTTTGTTCTAATAGGAGGCATAAACGACTTTCTAACCGCGAACAAGATGCAACGTCATGAGGCTACTTTACCTCTCTTAAAATATGAAGCCTTCTTCTATATTTATTTCGTCATTGCTTTTTGCAAGGGTAGCACGAGGGATAGGTATCTAATGTATGTTGTAACTGCATTAATCATAGCATTCAGCATAATATCAGGGGATCGGAGACTTGTAATGAACGTTCTCCTTCTTTTATGGTTATTGAATGGAATATTAAGACAGGTTACAGTCAAATGGACTATTTTAGCTATGACATTCGGATTGGTTCTCTTTGCCCTATTAAGTTACATCAAATTCATCTATCCCGCTTTCGCAATGTTTCTTTCTGGCCAGGATCCGATATGGTGGTACAGCGGATTAGAACAAAAGTATTTAGACGCATTCCTTTTTAACGGTGAATTTCATGCTCATATGGAAGTGCTCTACAAAGCACTTGCGGAACCGTATCGTATATTAGATGTAACGCAGTTATCTCCAATCTTCAATACGTTCGTGGCGTGTCTTCCTTTGTCGCGATCTATAGTGGGAGTTGAGTATTCTACTGTGGGACAAATTTTTCAAGAAAGTTATAACGTGTGGTCGGGAATGGCTTCAGCTCCATTCATATCTGCGTATTTAGAGTTTTCTTTTTTAGGCCTAATCGTAATTTACGGTATCTATTTCCTTATTTTTAAATTTATTCGCCGCATATTTTATTCAACTCAGAATTTTATTGTTTGGATGTTTGCCATCATTTTCTTAATTGATTTAAGTTTCTCGATTCATAGAAACGAGTTGCCTGGCTTACTGTCTGGTGGGTATGTTGCGATTATAAGTGTTTTGTTTGTATACATCATTGGCAAACTGATATGCGTTAAGAAAATTAGATTTGTTACGCAAAGCTGATTATGGCTGAGATTTGCAGAGACCATGCCAGACGTCACCAATTCTAATTGTTGAATATGAGGCCAATAGAAATGCGGATAATGGTTTTGTCCCATATGTATCCAAACAATGTCAATAAATCGACTGGACTCTTTATTCATAATCAAATAAAAACTCTTATGAAAAGAGGATGTAACATTGAAGTCATTTCTCCTATTCCATTCTCGCCATGTTTTCTATGGTTTAACAATAAATGGAAAAGATATGGAAATATCTGGACTTCTAGTACATACGAGGGCGTGCCTATAATCTGTCCTCGATATTTGCGAATTCCGACGAGATATTTTTGGAGTTTTTCATGTTTAACTATGTTTCGGGCAGTAAGTAAAATAACAAATAACATTATAGAATATTTTAAACCTGATTTGATTCATGCTCACAATGTTACACCTGATGGATACGTTGCGCTAAAAATAGGAAATAAATATAACCTGCCGGTAGTTTGCAGTCTTAGAGGAAGCGATATAAATAATAGCCCATATTATGGCATGGGAACTAATGTTTTGACGAGACGAGTAATTAGCGAAGCAGATCAAATAGTGAGCGTAAGCAATGGCTTAAAGAAAAGGGCGGAAAAAATAGCAAAGCCTAAGCGGGACATACAGGTTGTTTATAATGGTTGTGACTCTAACATCTTTAAATATGATGAAGAAACTCGGTATGAATATCGTCAAAAGCTGAAAATATCAAAAAATGATATTGTTTTAATTTTCGTGGGGGATTTGTCTACAAGTAAGGGAATTCTCGAATTATTAGAGGTTTTCAGGCGCCTTAAAGATAAACATTTAGGTTTACACCTGGTTCTTGTGGGTGAAGGCAAAATGTATGCTGAGATATCGAGGAGAATCACAAATGAGTCGATAGATAGACTGTATCTCGTGGGTCGCCAAGAACATCTTCAAGTTAGGAATTGGCTGTGTGCGGCAGATATTTTTGTATTACCCACCTATGCTGAGGGTCTTCCCAATGCCATGTTGGAAGCAATGGCATGCGGGCTGCCCGCAGTTGCGACAAGAGTAGGTGGAATACCCGAAGTTTTGGAAGATGGTTACAATGGAATTCTAATAAACGAAAAAGACCCTGAGTCACTCCAAGCGGGCCTTGAACATCTTATCTTAAATACGGAGAAAAGGGATCAAATGGGATATAATGCAAGACGGAAAGTAGAGAATCTCTTTACTTGGATTCGCAACGCTGATGATATGATGGATGTATATAATGAAGTTCTTGAAAATAGGATATCGTAGCAGACTGTGCGCTAATGTTATCCTTTCCGATCTGATAAATAGAAAGGTCTAACCCATTTGATCAAAGTTTGCATACTTACTTCTGCACATTCCCCTTATGATGACCGGATCTACTATCGTGAAGCCGTGTCGCTGTCTCGGTCGGGATATAAAGTGATAATTATTGCTCCATGGGAACATTCTGAGTTAACGCCGGATGGAATTGAGATTGTTGCTATCAAAAAACCGACAACACGAGTTGAAAGGTTTATCTTGACAACGGTGCGGATTTTCAAAAATGCAATATTGCAACGGGCCGATATTTATCACTTTCATGACCCAGATTTGCTACCGTGGATGATATTGTTTTCAGCTTTGGGAAAACGGGTTGTTTATGATATCCACGAATATAACGGAAAGAGTATTTTAACCAAGACCTGGATTCCATCGGCTTTACGGCAACCTCTTGCAATGATTGTAGAATGGGCAGAAAAAAGAGCGGGCAATTATTGTTCGGGGATAATCACGGTCAATGATCACATGGCACGCCTATTCGGTAAATATAATACCGGTGTTGTGTCCGTTGCTAATTATCCATTGCCATGGTTTTTGGAAAAGTGCGATAAGCGCAGAAAGCGAGAAATCAAAAGAATAATTTATGTTGGAGGGCTGAATAAACAAAGGGGGTACGAGGTTATTTTAGATACGATGGAGATCATCCGAAGACGACGTTCAGATATCGAGTGTTTAATAGTTGGCCCGATTGACGACAAAGATGTCAATGTTAAATATCCAAAGCTTCAACGTAATGATAAATTGATAAATGGAATACGCTGGGAAGGGGTTGTCAACTTTGATAGTATTCCAGATTATTTATTATCTGCTTGCGTAGGTTGGATACCTTGGCAGTGGACACCAAATAATGACCAGGGAACGCCAGTGAAATCATTTGAATATATGGCTGCTGGATTGCCCGTGGTTGCATCAAAACTCGGATTTATCGGAAGAATCGTTGACGAAACTAATTGTGGCCTCTTGGTCCCGCCCTCAGATCCGATAGCGCACGCAGACGCCATCTGCTATCTGTTAGATCATCCGGATAGTGCTATCCAGATGGGTGAGCGCGGGAAGAGGGCTGTGACACAGCGGTACAATTGGTTACAGGAAGAAGAAAAATTATTGCATCTTTACAAAGATATTTCTCAAACAGTAAGCGAGTTTTAGTTTATCGAGCTCCCATGAGAATTGACTCTCTCGAGAATAGCGATTTTGGTAAATATTTTCAACTAGCAAAAGAATATGGAACAATTTTTAACTCGTCAGAATGGTTGAGTTTATTCGGTGATAGGGTGCGTATTTTAGGTATTTACAATGATAAGAATGATTTGATTGGTGGCTTCCATCTTTATACCGAAAAAAAATTAGGTCTAACTGTTTGTCGCAATGCGCCTTTTACCACTCATTGCGGTCCGTTTCTGAAAGTGTCGGCTAGAAATCACGTTGCCGTTATGGATATGTGGAAAAAAGTATTGAGATGTATGGCTGAGTACATCGAAGATATGCGTATTGCTGTTTTATCAATTGCATTGGATACTGCAGTCGTGGATACTCAGCCTTTCATATGGAAAAAAAACAAAGTTATGCCGAGATATACATATATTATAGATTTGAACCTCTCCATGGATGCGATTCTAGAAAATATGTCATCCGAAAGGAGAAATGATCTTAGAAAAGGTGAAAAGACCGGAATTTCAGTCAATATGAATGCCGACTATCGTATCGTACAATCTCTTGTAAATCAAAGCTTTTCCAGACAGAATATGGTAGTCAATAATAAATATCTGGAAGATATTCTATTTAGATTTGCTGATAGTAATAACAGTTTTGCGTATGTAGCAGAAGACGATAATCGCCCGATTGCTGCCGCATTTTGCATATATGATCGTAGGACCGCATATTATTTGCTCGGAGGATATGCTCATGAAAATAAACATCGTAGTGCTGGTCCCCTCGTCTGTTTGGAGGCTATAAAACATGCTCAACGAATTGGCCTGAAAACATTTGATTTTGAAGGCTCCATGATTCCCCGGGTGGAAAGTTATTTCCGCGGCTTTGGGGGCAAAATTACACCATACTATATGATTAACAAAGCTATTTTGCCTATAGAAATAATCCTGAAATGTCTGAAGAGGGAATTTTTTTAGTGAAGGTTATTATATCGCACGATGTAGATCATATTACAGCTTGGGAACATTCGAAAGATCCGATTATCCCAAAATTTATTCTACGGGCGATAATAGAATGGAGTCTTAACTATATCACCGGCCACGAGTTAAAAAACCGTCTATTGTCTTTCGTTAGTAACAAATGGAACTATATTGAGCACCTTATGACTTTCGATAAACAATATCGTATACCCTCCACCTTCTTCATTGGTGTAAATTGTGGAAAATATTTATGTTACGGAAAAGATCGGGCCAAGGAATGGATTGGTAGGATTAAAAATCAGGGGTTCGATGTGGGAGTACATGGTATCGAATATGAGAATTCGACAGCTATGACTGAAGAATATGCTGAGTTCAAACAAATAAGTGGTTTCAATGCATTTGGTATACGGATGCATTATCTCCGGAGAACACCCAATACCTTGGAATTTCTGAATAAAATAGGTTATGTCTTCGACAGCACAGAAATGGAGATGAAAAATCCTTATAAAATTGGAAATATGTGGGAATTCCCACTGCATGTAATGGATGGGAAAATCTGCTCTGACGGCGCACGCTGGCAAAATCGTAATCTAGATGAAATGCGGCAGCTTACGATGAATTATCTTAAATTAGCAATGGAGACTGATATTTCGTATTTCACACTTTTATTCCATGACCGATATTTTTCGGATGAATATAAGACTTTAAAAGCTTGGTATGTTTGGTTCGTGACATATTGCCGGGAGTCGGGTATAGATTTTCTGAATTATCGAGATGCCATTGTGGAGTTGGAGAAAAGCCGCCTATCTTCAGGGCATAACCAACACAAATATTAATTTAAGTTTATGATAAATCGAGAATACATCGGCTTTAATAAGGAGCTCGGACATAAGATTGTCGAGACAAGCAATTGTCATTGGATAATTAAAGAGAATAATTATGCTTTGTCTTTTCCCACATTAGAAACCGTATTTCCAACCCATGAGGATTTACAGAGTATTTTTAAGCATAAAATTAAGTTTTTACTCTTCAAAACAGATATTGGATTACATAACAGTGCAGAATACGTATTTAAGGGAAGCAGCTATGGTATGGAAATGTTTGATTCAAAAATCAGAAACCAAGTTAAAAAAGGATTGAAGACATGTGCTATTAGAGACGTGGATTTGGAATTAATAAAAAAAAGAGGGTTTGAAATTAATCGGCAGACTCTCATGACGCATAATAGAAATGTTTCCTATCTGGGTAACAAATTAGAATGGGAAAACTATATAACAAAACATTACTATCAATCCGACATCTTTATTAAAGGGGCATATGTTCAGAAAATCTTGGTAGCGTATATCATTTTTATTAAAGTGGAAAACCGCTACGTTATTTTTCATCCATTTATGGACAGGAGTTACTCGTCGTCTAATCCAATGAATGCGCTTTTATATTCTTTTATCAATGAGATTATATCCAAGGAAGGAGAGATTCTTATAAGCTATGGGTTAGCTTCTTTCAGTGAAAAACCAGGCTTGGATAAATTCAAGAAAGGCATGCTTTTTTCGGAAGTGCCCGTGGCAAGAGTAGTAGTGGTTAACCCTTTATTTAAAGTTTTTGTTAATCCTCTTATTAAATTGATGCTTCAATCATTAGTGAGAGTCGGATTGGTAAATAGTCATAAGCTAGACATTCTTAATTATTTGATTAAGTCGAAAGAAGTTCAAGACGCATATGATGACTATCTTAAGATAAGCCAAAAAAAATGATCATTCCCAGATTCCGTGTAGAAATTGGCTTAAAAGAATTGTTTAATATTAGGAAAGGCTTGCGGTATTTTAATTCTTTGAAGAAGGACCAGATTCTTTTTTTTAATTCTTGTTCAGATGCTATAGTTTTTTATTTAACACAATTACGTAAATTACATAACAGAAAATTGATTGTAGGGGTTCCACTCTATGCCTGCTGGTCAATATTTCACAGCGTATTTTCCTCAGTGAATGAAATAAGATTTTTGGATGTAAGCTTAAGCGATGATTCGCATAATCTTAATTTGAGAAAATATGAAAGTCTTGACGTATTGATTGTTATTCATTATTTCGGAATTAGGTCAAATTATATAAATCAGATAAAAGAATATTTTCCTCAATTGATAATAATAGAAGATTGTAGTCATGTTTCTCTAAAGTTAGCATTTAATACGCGATATTCCAACGTCGCTGTATACAGTTTTAATTTTCATAAGCCTATTACGGCGGCAGGTGGTGGTGCATTAGTATTTAACAACGAGGGCGATAGAGAAATAATTCAGGAAGCCTATTGTTCATTACCAATGGTCAGCAAGCAACAGTATTTCAAGATAATCATTAAGTTATTACTAATAAATTTTGGCTATCATCCATTTGTTTATTCGATTATATTTAAAAAGATTAGGTCGAAAAAGACCAACAGTAAAAATAGTAAACCAGGTATATCAATTCCACGGAAAATAAATAATATTTCAAAATATATACTCGGGAATCAATATTGCAAAATAATGACAAATTATAATAACCAGTATTTAAAAATTCCATCGCAATTCAGAATGAACATTAATCGCGACGAAATAGAGAGTATGTCTTACTTCCCTTTGTTTTTTGACAATTCTTTGCTTAGAAATAATATCATGGCAAAACTAATACAAATGGGTATTGACTGCTTTGTTTTATGGGAAAATGCAATTCACAGATCTATATCCTATGGAAATAATAAATCTGGCAGATTCAGAGAAACAGAGAACATTTTAAACACAATTTTATTTTTACCTGAATCTGTATTATGTGATCTTTCTCCTGTAATTGAGATCCTAGAAAATATTAATGTGTCAGATATGTCGAAGCAAAATTAATGAATATCCTCCTCATTAATCATTACGCTGGCTCACCCAAGTATGGAATGGAGTATCGGGCCTATTATCTAGCTCGGGAATGGGTACGATTGGGGCATTCTGTTCAGGTTATGGCTTCTGCTGAGTCCCATTGCAGGGCAAAAAAGCCGGAACTAATGGGGCTTGATAGATTGAATGAAATTATTGATGGGATTCACTACACTTGGCTTGCAACCCCTGTTTATCACGGTAACGGTGTCGGGCGGGCGATAAATATCGCTGTCTTCGTTGGCCGTTTGTACAGAGAAGGCAAACAAATCGCCAAATTATTCAAACCTGACGTGGTCATTGCATCGAGTACTTACCCCATGGATATTTGGCCGGCTCACAGGATAGCGAGAATGGTTGGGGCCAAACTAGTCTTTGAGGTGCACGATTTATGGCCTCTTTCTCCCATGGAATTAGGTGGTATGTCTAAGTGGCATCCATTCATCGTTATAGTTCAAATTGCGGAAGATTTTGCGTACCGCCACTCGGACATAATTGTGTCAATGTTACCGAAGGCGCGGGAATATATGGAATCACGAGGGATGGCCCCCGCCAAACTACATGTAATCCAAAATGGTATAGATAATGCCGAGTGGCAAGGCGACATTCCAGATCTGCACGACATGACAAAAAAAGCGCTCTCGACTTTTAAAGCACAGGGACTGTCCATCCTTGGCTATGCGGGTACGCACGGTTTGGCCAATTCGCTGGATACCTTGATAGATGCCGCCAAGTTGATGAAGGATGAAGAAGTCGTATTTGTTCTGGTTGGCGGAGGACCGGAGAAGATAGCTTTGCAGCAGCGGGTGCAGGCAGACAAGTTGCACAACGTTTGTTTTATTGATCCGATCAAGAAAGAGCAAATCCCGTCTCTATTAGAGTGGTTTGACATAGCGTACATCGGTTTGCAGCGCCAGCATCTGTTTCGTTTTGGAATTGCCCCGAATAAACTGATGGATTACATGATGGCTGGCAGACCAGTTTTAATGGCGATTGATGCAGGCAATGATTTAGTGACTGAGGCATGTTGCGGCTTGTCCGTCACGCCTGAAGATCCGCAAGCGGTGGCGCAGGGCATACGTAGCTTACTGAAGTTGAGCGAAGACGAGCGCAAGGCGATGGGGCAACGGGGGAAGGACTATGTCATGCAGCATCATGATTATCGTGTTTTGGCTGAGCGGTTTCTTGATGTTTTCAATTACAAATAGAAGGCAATGAAGTTCGGCAGCGATATGACAGGCGGGCCATGAATTGTGCTGAGATTTACTTGCCGTTTCTGTCCCACTGTTACCTTTTCATACAGGAAAAAGAGCGGGCCATTATCCGATGGATCAATTCCTGTGGGATATCAGCTGTCGAAAATAAGAGGGCCTTGGAAATCGGCGGTGGATTGGGCGGAAACCTGTTGGATTTGTTAAAGCTGCGTTTCCAGCCGAAAGGCTGATCGGTAACGAGTTGCTGGGGGCAACTCCAAGAACGCGCTATAGCTTCCAGAAAACGTGTTCCCGATGCGGTTCATATCATTGGGTGATGCCTCTCAAGTCAATTTTTCTGAAGGCCCCTTCGATAGCGTTCTTCAATCCACGGTCTTTTCTTTCATCCTCGATGATATTTTCCAGCAGAAACTTGCCGACCGGATGTGCAGGACGTACCGGTGAAGCAGGCTAGAACCTGTTCCGGATGGAGAGATGCTTGTCCGGCGCGGGACACTGGCGCCAACCACTTGTCAAGCGTAGCTGGCGACAAGAAACTCAAGGAAATGATAATGAAGGAGAAAGAGCATAACAGTATGTGGAAAGTACCCCTTTTTGAACTGAATTATGACGAGCGGGAAAGGGAGGCTGTTACGGATGTCCTCGCAAGCGGTTGGATCACGATGGGGGAATGCACCCAGGCCTTCGAACGTGGGTTTATGGAGTTCCTTGGTGAGGGGGCGTTAGCCACGGCCGTATCCAGCGGAACGGCGGCCCTGCACATGGCAATGTTGGCCCTGGGGATCGGCCCGGGTGACGAGGTCATTGTTCCGGCGCTGACGTTCATTGCCGATGTGAACGTGGTCAACATGGCGGGAGCCGTGCCGGTGACAGCGGATTGCGCATCCTTCAATGATTGGAACATCGATCCGACAGATGTAGAAAGAAAGATCACCCCGCGAACGAAGGCGGTCTTGATTGTGCATTACGCCGGTTATCCGTGTGACATGGGGGCTCTGGGTGCGATGTGCCGGGAACGAGGACTTTATCTGATCGAGGATTGTGCTCATTCTCCGGGAGCAACATATCGGGGTCAGTCCTGTGGGACTTTCGGGGATGTGGCCTGCTTCAGTTTTTTCACAAATAAGAATCTTTCCGTAGGAGAAGGAGGCATGTTTGTGACGCGGGACGAGGGTCTGCACCAGAAAGGCAGGTACCTGAGATCCCACGGGATGAGCACGCTAACGCTCGACCGCCACCGGGGTAGCGCTGTGAGCTATGATGTACTCCGGCCCGGCCTGAACTACCGTATCGATGAGATGCGGGCGGCCCTGGGAACCGTCCAGCTTGGGAAGTTGGAGGCAGCCAATAAGGAACGCCGGAGGATGACGGAGCGGTATCACGGGGCTTTATCTTCTATTAGGGGGATATCCATCCCTTTCCTTGATCATGATGATTCTTTACCGTCCTATCACATCTATCCAGTATTGCTGAATGAAGGGATTGACCGGCTAGCGGTAATTGAATCCTTAAAACAAAGACACATCCAGTCGAGCATCCATTATCCCTCCTTCAAAGAATTCACTGCCTATCGGGAGGATTTGAGCCGATATGCTACACCGATTGCCGATGAAATTTCGCGGCGAGAACTGACTCTTCCCTTATATCCGACAATGGGATTTGACGCTGTTGATCTTGTGGCGAATGCCCTGGAGGATGCACTATGAGTCCAGCCAAGAGCCGAAAGGAGCAACGAAAGCAATGAAAAGCATAAAAGCGATCATGATGGCGGGTGGTAAAGGGACTCGTCTTCGACCTTACACGCTGGTTCTGCCGAAACCGTTGGTGCCGGTGGGGGATGTCCCGGTCATCGAGTCTCTTCTGAAATGGTTGCGGAGAAACGGAGTGCGGGACGTTTTCATTAACATCGGCTACCTAGGGCATCTGATCAAGGCGCTTTGCGGCAACGGCCGCCAGTGGGACATGAACATCGCCTTTAGCGAGGAGTCGGAGCCGATGGGCACGATAGGGCCGTTGCGCGTCCTGGCAGATAAGCTAAAGTCAACCTTTCTGGTACTGAATGGCGATTTAGTCACTGATCTTGATTTGAGAGAGTTTGTAAAATTTCATAAACGGCATGGTGGAATGTTGACTGTTGCCGTAAAGAAGAAATCCGTAAAGGTAGACCTCGGAGTTCTGGATTCCAAAGCGGGAGTCGTGACAGGATTTCGGGAGAAACCCCTCATCCTGTTCAATGCCAGTATGGGTATCTACTGCATGGAGCCGAATATTTTGGATCACATACCTGAAGGCGTTCATTTTGGTTTTGATGACCTCATGCACACGCTTCTGGCAGCCGGGGAGCCGGTTCAGGTTTTTGAGCATGATGGTTTGTGGATGGATATTGGGCGGGAGGAAGATTTTTTCGAGGCCCAAAAGATGCTGAGAGTGATGGAGGACCGATGAATGAGTGACTTGTTGGGTATACTTCGTTCAGCGGTAGGTTCAACGAAACCCCATGCGGAAGAGGGGGTGCGGAGTTTGGATAAATTCTCTTCGCCGATGGTTGTGAAGGGAATATCGGAGGATATAATGGGGGCAGCCCGCCGCTTCTTCGATATTGTGATTTCGCTGATCGGCCTCCTCGTGACGCTGCCCGTGACCGTGTTTGTCATGTTGCTTCTTTCCATCGAATCGCCCCGACACATTTTTTTCTCGCAGACCAGACTAGGACTCAAGGGGTGTCCATTCAACATGCATAAGTTTCGAAAATTCCCGGTGACCTGGCACGACGACGGTCCGGGTGTGACAGTGGCTTTCGATTCGCGAATGACGAAGCTTGGGGTATTCCTGGAACGAACCAAGATCGACGAACTGCCGCAGTTGTGGAACATACTGAAGGGGGACATGTCCATTGTTGGCCCTCGGCCCGAGAGTATGAAGTTTAAAGACCTGTTTGTCGGGGAATATGCCGAAGTCCTTCGATTCAAGCCGGGCATTTTCGGACCCAATCAGATCAAATTTCGCAACGAGGCAGAGCTTTATCCGCCTGATGTACCTCCTGAGAAGTTTTATCGGGAGACCCTTTTCGCGCTAAAAGCGCAGAGCGATCTGGCCTATTTCCGGGAGACGAATCCATTCAAAGATCTTCTCTTCATTGCCCGGGGCGTTTTGGCTACCCTTTCGGGCATCATCAACTGGCGGCGCACCGTCAACCTGCATGCGAAGATTGTCATAGCTGACGTTCTGATGATAGAGGCAGCCTATTCCCTGGCACACCTTACCCGTTATTCGGGATTACCCCCCGAAAGTGAATGGGGGGTTTTTCTTCACGGTTTTTGGTTCCTCCCACCCTTTCTGATTGCCGGCATGGCCGTGTTTGGCTGCTACCGGAACCCCGCTCGTTTCTTCTACGTTCCTGATGCCTTGAGGCTCATTGTTGTCGGTTCCTTTCTCTGGCTGATTTTCTTCATTGCCCTGTTCAGTGTTCATAGAGCGTTGTCGCTCTATTTGATCCCCCTGGTATGGGCGTTCCTGATTATCTTCCTCATGTTCCCACGTGTTGCATTAAAATTTCTTTGGGAAATTAAACCGCTCGATTCCCAGACGCAGGCTGCATCCAATATTCTGATTTATGGTGCAGGTCGGGTCGGAATGTCCATGTCGAGGCTGATTAACGGCAAATCGTCATCAGTAAAACTGGTTGGTTTCATTGATGACGATCCGGATCTAAGGGGTCGCCGGGTTCAGGGCTTTCAAGTGCTCGGGCGGGAAAGTGACATTCCAACGATCCATGCCGTACACAAGTTCGACGAGATCTGGCTGACCTTTAGCCCTGACAAGATTAAGCGATCGCGGGTGCATGTGTTTTGCCAAAAGCAGCAAGTCAAGATGGCCATCCTGGCTGAGATGGAGCCATTTTCAAGAATATTCGATTCAGACAGGCAAGAGGGGCTACTGTGAAAAAAGCGGTTGTGACCGGTTCGGATGGATTTATAGGCAGCCACCTCGTCGAGGCCTTGTTGGCGGCTGGGTATCAGGTTCGAGCGTTTGTCCTATATAATTCCTTCAATTCCTGGGGCTGGCTGGAAAGACTTCCGAAAGAGAGACTGAAAGAGATTGAGATTTATCCGGGGGATGTCCGGGATCCAAACGGGGTGAAGAGGGCCGTGGCGGGAATGGATGTTGTGTTTCACCTTGCCGCATTGATCGGAATCCCTTTTTCGTATCATTCACCCGATCTATACATCGATACGAACGTCAAGGGTACGCTGAATATCCTGCAGGCATCTCGGGATCATGACGTGGAGCGGGTACTGGTGACATCCACATCCGAGGTCTACGGGACTGCCCGGTATGTGCCCATCGATGAAGGGCATCCGCTTCAGGGACAGTCTCCTTATTCTGCATCGAAGATCGGTGCTGACAAAATTGCCGAATCATTCCACCTCTCGTTCAGTCTCCCGGTGATCACTGTGCGGCCCTTCAACACCTATGGGCCGCGGCAGTCCGCCCGGGCCGTCATCCCGACCATCATCTCCCAAATCCTGGCCGGGAACAGGCGGATCACGCTTGGCTCCCTCGACCCGACACGAGATCTGAATTACGTGGAAGACACATGCCGGGGTTTCCTGGCGTTGGCAAACTGCGACGAGGCCGTCGGTAGGACGGTCAATATCGGTTCCGCCCGGGAAATATCCGTCGGGGATCTGGCGGGGATGATTATCAGGCTCATTGGTGCCGACATTGAGATTGAGACCGCTGACGAAAGGACAAGGCCGAAGGAGAGCGAAGTCGAGCGACTGCTCTGCGACAACCGTTTGATAAGAGAGTTGACGGGTTGGGAACCGACAGTCTCTTTGGAGGAAGGATTGCGTAAAACCATCGAGTGGATGGGTCACAAGGCCAATCTGGGAATGTACAAGCATGACATCTACAATGTATGAAATTCACAACATGCAACGTGTTGCCCGAAAGCCCAGGAAAGTCAAGCAAGTAAATTAAATGAACGAGACAAACCGAGGTTTGTTCATGGAAGAAATGAAACAGGAGCGTTATGAAGACGAGATCAATTTGCTCGATCTTGTGAAGGTATTGCTTAAACACAAGGGGTTTATAGTGCTGATTGTTTTCATAGTTGTCATTACCACCACCGTTATCTCTCTGGTCATGACAAAGGTGTACGAATCGAAGGCGGTGATTGTACCGGTGATGGTGACAGAGGAACAGGGCGGTATGATGGCCATGGCGGCTCAGTTCGGGATAGCAACGCCCCAATCGTCGAATGTTTCTGAGATCGTGAATCTCCTTAAGAGTGACATCCTGATGCAGAAGGTGATGCGGAGAGGGAAGTTGTACGGCGTGTTGTTTGATGAGGATGAGCTCAAGGAGAAAACGGAAAACGAGAAGACGTGGATGGGGATCCGAGTATTGAAACAAAGGATCCTCAAGGTGTCGGAAAACAAAAAGGACAATACAATCACCGTGTCCGCGCAGTACAAAGACCCGGTAATAGCGCATAAAATCGCCAGTACCACCCTGACGGAACTCACGGAACACATGACCGCCGAGGCAAAGAGGGTGGCCGAGGCGAACAGGACTTACCTTGAATCACAGATCAATACCGCGGGAGACCCTTTCATCAGGACGAATGTATACGGGCTCATCGCCCGACAGATACAGACTGCCATGCTGGCAGAGGCAAAGGAGAACTATGCCTTCAAAGTCATCGACCCACCAAGGGTTCCGGACCGGAAGATAAAGCCAAAGCGTGCGCAAATGGTGGTGATAGCATTCGTGGTGGCGCTTTTTCTTGGAATTTTTCTTGCGCTTGCACGGGAACATTTCCAGAAAAACCGGGAGGAGTGGAGGGAGATTGCCGGGATGAGCGGATTGAAAAGGTTTCGCTGGAAGAGATCGGGTAACTAAGGAGAATGAATTTATGATGAGAGGTTTTACCGTCATCTGTATTTTATCGGTTTCCCTTCTGCTGGTGTGGTCGGGTGTCGCCGGGGCACAGCAATCGCTTGGCGCGCCGGTGGGGCCAGTCGATGCGGGAGGCGCGTCGTCCCCGGCGGTGCAGGGGACAACGCAGGCCCAGCCTGCGGGGATGGACCAGTTAAAGAACCTCTCTCCGGAGCAGCAAGGCATAGTACGGCAGGAGATCAATAAGCGTGGTGGCACGCTGACACCTGATGCGCTTAAGGCCCTCAAGAACCGGCCGGAGTTCCAGGGATTGACCCCCGAGGACGTTAACAAGGGCTTGGTCAAAAAGAAGGAAGAAGAGGACAAGAAGGGAAGGAAGCCCGACACCATATACAAGCAGGTACCGGCTGAATCCGCCGGGAAGCAGGGAACACTGTTCTACCGGATGAAGAATCTCCGTGGCTACCAGGAGATCTCAACCGACCTCAAGCCTTTCGGGTACGATTTTTTCCAGGATGCTGCGATGAAGGTGGTCACCGAGAGACAGGATATTCCCGTACCTACCAATTATGTTGTCGGCCCCGGTGACGAGGTGAAGGTACTCCTCTGGGGAAGGGTGAACGCCCAGTACAACCTTGTAGTGGACAAGGACGGGAATGTTACAATACCACAGATAGGGCCCATCCCTGTTGCGGGTCTGACCTTCGAGCAGATGTCGGTGAACGTCATCCAGCAGGCGGAGAAGATCATAGGTGCCAGCGTGAATATCACCATGGGCAGGCTGAAAAGCATCCCTGTTTTCATTCTGGGCGATGTCGCACGGCCAGGGGCCTACACGATCGGTTCCTTCTCCACCATCACCGACGCGCTCCTCATCGCGGGCGGGCCGTCGGCGATCGGGTCACTCAGGGGCGTTCAACTCAAGAGAAAAGGAAAGATCGTCACCACATTCGACCTCTACGACCTGCTCCTCAGGGGCGACAAATCGAAAGATGCCATGCTGCAGGCAGGCGACGTGGTATTCGTGCCGGTTACGGGCCCCCTGGTGGGTATAGCGGGGAACGTGAAAAGGCCTGCAATTTACGAGTTGAAGGGCAGGCAGGATCTCCACACGGTCATCGAACTTGCCGGGGGTATCCTTCCCACGGCATACACCCAGCAGATACAGGTGGAAAGGGTTGTCAAAAATGAACGGCAGGTGGTCATAGACCTCGATGATAAGCGCCTGAGTGCGGCAAAGGACTTCATACTCAGCGAGGCGGACCTGGTGAAGGTTTTCAACATAGCGGATAGGGAAGAAAACATTGTCTTCCTTAACGGCAACGTGAAGCGTCCCGGCAAGTATGAGTACAGGACAGGGATGCGGGTGAGAGAGCTTATCCGGGATGTCAACGATCTCCAGCAGGAGACGCACCTCGAATACGCCCTCATCAAGAGATTTGCGCGCACAGGTTCGAAGTTCGAGAGCGAAGTGATACCCTTCAACCTGGGCCGGCTGCTTCTTGACAAGGATGCTTCCCAGAACATCGAGTTGAAACCGCAAGACAGCCTTTACGTCTTCTCGAAGTGGTTCTTCACCGATAAACCGAGCATTACCGTGGAAGGAGGGGTGAGGGATGGCGGGACGTTTGACCTCATCGAGAACCTGACCGTGAGAGACGCCGTCCTCCTTGCCGGCGGTATTACCCGCGATGCCTCTCTGGAGGACGTGGAACTCTATCGGATGGATCCCGCAACGAACAAAAGGATCATTGAGCGCGTCAACCTGAAAAAGGCTCTCGCGGGCGACCCGCAGCATAACGTGTTACTCAGGGACCTCGATAGGGTCACCGTGAAGAAGATCCATGGTGTGAAAGAGGAAAGGATGATCACCATCAGCGGCGAGGTGGCCCATCCCGGCAGGTACGCGGCCCAGAGAGGGGAAAAATTGTCTTCCGTCCTTGAGCGCGCGGGGGGATATTCGGAGAATGCCTACCTGAAGGGCGCGGTCTTCACAAGGGTGAGGGTAAAGCAGATGCAGCAGCAGGCCATGGAGGAGATGGTCAGAAGGCTGGAGCGGGAACTGTACGCCGAGACCTCGGTGATCGAATCCTCGGGGCCGACGGAGGCAAAAAAGCTGGAGCTTCAGCAGAGGAAACAGTTCGTCGAATCGATGAAGAAGATAGAGCCCACGGGCAGGATGTCGGTAAAGCTAGTCCACCTGAGGCTTCTTAAGGGGAGCGCCTTCGACATCGAGGTGGAGAACGGCGACGAACTGACCATACCCACGAAGAACAGTGTTGTCAGTGTCACGGGCGCCGTCATGTCCCAGGGGAGTTTCGTTTATCTCGATGAAATGGACTACAAGGACTATGTCGACATTGCCGGCGGCTATACCCGGTACGCCGACAAGGGCAACACATTTGTCCTGAAGGTTGACGGGACGGCGCGGAGGGTCAACGGCGGTTTTATGAACTGGAGCCAGTCAAATTCCCGGTGGGAGCTGGCGGCATTCAGCGAAGATCAGGGGAAACTGGATCCGGGCGATACGATCATCGTCCCCGAAAAGCTTGAACGCTTCGCCTGGCTCAGGGAGTTCAAGGACTGGACACAGATCCTGATGCAGATGTCCGTGATCGGGGCGACCGTCAATTACATGTTCAAATAACCAGTGAAACCGGGGAATGTCAAAATCTTTCTGTGGAAGGCTATGTATCATAGCGTTGATCTCGCTTGTGAACCTCACCATCTGTTTCTCGATCCTGGGTCGGGCACAGATATGCCGCGCCGCTGACGAACCCTTCACGGGACCCTCTAATTCGGGCGGCACAGGCCTCATGGAGACACCGACAGCACGGATATTGAAGGAAAACAGGTACCGTTTCGGGGCAAGCCAGGTCCATCCCTACAGGGTCTACTATATTGGTATGGGGGTCCTTGACAGGTTGGAGGTGAACGGCAGGGTGACGGAGATCTTGGGAGTGAAGGCCTCAGGCGCGGCAAACTGGAGCGGATACGGAAATTTCAAGGACAAGGCTATAGATCTCAAGCTGCAAATGGCCCGCGAGCAGAAGTATGCCCCGGCCATAGCGCTGGGCGTAATGGACCCCCACGGTACACGTATATTTGCCTCCCAGTACATAGTCGCAAGCAAACAGATATACCCCTTTGACTTTAGCCTGGGGTTCGGTAACGGGCGCTTCGGGAAAAGACCGCTCCCCGCCGAAGGGGAGGGGTTCAAGACGGAACTGTTTTCTGATCCCACTCAGTGGTGGAAAGATTCCCAGCTCTTCGGCGGTATCCAGTTTGCCCCGTCAGAAAAGTTTGCCCTCATGATGGAATACAGCCCCATCAAGTATGAAAAACAGACAAGCGATCCTGCTCAAAGGGAATATTTTACGAAACCCGTACCGTCACCGTTCAATTTCGGTTTCAGGTGGAGGCCTTTCAAGTGGTCCGAGGTGGGGGTGAGCTACCAGAGGGGCGATCAGATCGGCGTCAATTTCTCGATGACATTCGATATCGGCAACCCCATCATTCCCATATACGACAAACCGTACAGAGAAGGCCAGCGGGACAGAAACGCACCGGTTTGCGAGAGGGTTACGCGGGCGCTCGCCATGTCGGGTTTCAGTGACATCGTGGTGTATGTGGGAAACGGCAACACCCTGACGATAGAGGCACAAAATAACAAGTATTTCTACAGCACGCGGGCAATAGGGGTGGTCCTCAAATTACTTGCCGACATCCTTCCCCGTGATGTTGAAGGGATCGATATCATACTCCACAGGAACGGCATCCCCCTTTTAAAGTTTGCAACGACCCTTCCGGACATCATCGACCTTGAGCGGGGGAAGATGGAGCTCTGGGAATTTTACCTGGTGTCCCGGATGGATACGACTGTTTCCAGGTTGTCGGGAAAGACGGGCAAATATAAAAAGTTCTTCGATTATGGGATAAAACCTGATTTCAAGGGTTTTCTGAACGATCCGTCGGGTTTTTTCAAGTACCGGGCAGGTGTGGCAGGATGGCTGAGCTACACCCCCTGGAAAGGCGCGACGGTGCTTTCGGAGCTTTTGGCCTATCCCCTCAACACGGTATCCACGACAAACGAGCCCCTTTCACGGCCGGTGAGGAGCGACATCGTCCCGTACCTTGAAGAGAATCTGATACTCTCAAGACTGATGTTCAACCAGATATACAAGACAGGTAAAGAGGTTTATGCGAAGTTTGCCGCGGGGATACTGGAAGTTGAATATGCCGGGTTTGACGGCGAGATAGCGAAGCCGTTGAAGAACGGACGATTCATAGTGGGCCTAAGCGGGAGCGTCACGAAGAAAAGGGCGGTTGGCAAGGCATTCGAGCTGAAAACGAATGATGTAAGAGACTATTACAGCACCGCATTTTTGAACGGGCGGATCAATATTCCGGAGAAAGAACTGTACATAGATGTCATGGCGGGGCAGTTCCTGGCCGGCGACAAAGGCATGCACGTAACAGTCTCCAAATTCATCAAGGGTGTCACGATATTCGCGTGGTACAGCATTACCGACACATCCATATTCAAAGACAGCTACAACCGGGGCTATCATGACAAAGGAGTCGGGATATCGATACCGATGAACCTGTTCACTGGAACAGATTCGCGGAGCACATACAGCTACGCAATTTCACCCTGGACGAGAGATGTCGCCCAGGACATCGACCACGCTTACAACCTCTTCGACTACATCGGCAGGGACACCAGGATATACCTGGACAAGGACAAAAAGTGGATGCAATGATTCAAAATAATTCAGGAGGTGAGGTATGAAGGATCTTCTAAGACCGCTGGCGGTTTTTATGGCCGGTGTTTTTCTCTTTGCCGGCTTTGTGATGCCTACCAGGGCCGCGGCCCAGGCGGAATCATTTGCCGTCATGACCCTGGCTGATGGAACGACAATAAGTATGACACAGGCGCAAGTCGCAGCCCTTGTCTCTCAACAGGGTGTAACTCTTTCGACGACATCGTTGGTAACTGCGACCCAGATGTCCATTCCCTTGCCCGCCGGGTTGGGCGGCGGTTTTATAGTCGCGGAACCTGCGGCACTTGCCGCAGCGATGAACACGGTCGGTCTTAGTTCGGGGCTTGTGGCGACATCGTTCGCCGGGGCAACCGCAGGGGCGGGTGCGATCAGTGTAGGCACAGTCGCAGGCGCGGCTATGACGGCAGGTGTGTCAGCAGGCACAATTGCCGTGGGAGCTGCCGCAGCAGCAGCAGCCATCGGCGGCGGAGCCGCAGCGATGGGCAGTGGTAGTGGCGGCGGCGGTGGCGGCGGCGGTGGCACAACTCCCACTCACACCACGACTTCACACCACTGAGTCTTCATCCTGACGCAATGGCAGACCACTTCATGGTGAGACACAAACACACATACGGTTTTCTATTCGGCATCTCTGCGTTGCTCTGGCTTATGCCTGTGGTGGGTCACGGACGCGACAAACAAGACGACCTTGATAGGGTCCTTGCATCGGCTGAAGGTTTTTTTCAGTCCCTGACGACAAAAAATTACAGTCAGGCGTGGTCATTTTTGAGCCAGCGATCCAAGGAAGTCATAAGTAACGATATTTACAAGGGATCAGTGGATCCAGGCGCAGGGTATACGAAGGAACAGATAAGGAGCGACCTCCAGGCGGGCGGCATGATCGCAGGTTCCTACTGGAAAGGGGTGCTTCAGTCGTTTGACCCGAACTCGGTACTGGAAGAGAGCAAGTGGGAAATGGGTTTCGTCCGCTCAGACGAAGCGCAACTGTTCATAACCCACAGAAAGTCAAGTAGACCCGCACAGTTGAAGTTGTTCAACGAAACCGGCGTCTGGAGGGTGGGCCTTGTGGAGTCGTTCTGGACAAGAAGATGATCCTGCCGGAGTGCCATGAGCCTGTCGGGAGTCTTACAGGCCACAGTGTTATTCATCCGGGCTTTCAAATTACCCTTCGGCGGCTCTTTTCTATGAACTCGTCGAGCGTGACGTCGCCTAAGCAACTGTGACGGGGTGGAGTATGGGAAAAAAAGGAAACAATCATATGCATGAGGCGGCAGGTTTCGTTGGTGGGCAGACAAGAATGAATTTTGTTTGTTCCATTCGCGATGACATCTTGGTAGTCGAACTGGATGGGGAACTGATCGAGAACGAGTCTTGCGACGCTGCTACAGAGGCTGGCAGGATCGTGGACTGTTGGTTTGATGCGCTCCGTGATTCAGGCAAGACAAAGATGCTCGTGGACGCCAGGGAATTAGACGGACATTTATTGATCACAAAAGACTATCTTCTTGCCCGCAAACTGCCGCCTCTCGACCCAAACGTGTCAGTCGCAGTTATCGAACAGAGAAAATATAATGATCATCCGTACTTCTTTGAGCATACGGTCAGAAATTCAGGCTGCGTCTATCTGCGCTGCTTCATTGACCGCGATAAGGCCATGATTTGGTTGAATGAACAGAGCTGACATGTCCGAAGAAACCGGGTATTCATTTTGAGTTCTGCTTGTGGTGATTAATTACAGGGTATTGAAGATTCATCGGTACGGAGTTGAACGGGGAGGTCAGGTAGGTCCATGGTCAAGGAAGCGGAGTTAGAAGTCTGGGGGCGTGCTGTCCCAAAAAGGAAGAAAGCGGATATTCTTGTTATAGATGATGAAAGAGATATCAGCGATCTTCTATCAGAGTATCTCAATAATCTGGGCTACAATGCAGTACCCGTCTATAGCGGCACTGATGGGCTCGCAAGGCTTGAAGAGGGTCGGTATGACCTGATCATCACCGATCTTATGATGCCGGAGATAACTGGCATGGAGTTAATAAAGATCGTTGGGGAAAAGAATATAAACATCAAGATTATAGTGATGACGGGATATGAAATCATGAAGTCGGGGGCAGAATCCATCGCAAAAAATGTTCATGGTTACATTGAGAAACCGTTTCGTTTAAATGAGATTCAGGCGATTGTCGATGGAGCCCTGGAAAAAAAGTAAACCAATGATTATCAATGATAACCAGACTACCCGAAATTAAACGAATCCCTATAACAATGTCGTGAAATAAGAAACGTTCTTCGCTTCAGGAGATATGAGAACTTTTTAGTTATATCGATTGTTCTTCTTCAGAAAACTGGCGTAATCTGTGGGCCTCCAATAATATATTTCATTGTCCACAATCGAAAAGGTGGGCGAGTCTGACAACCCTAATGCTTCTACCCATTTCCATTCGTTGTCGATATATACCTGGGCTTGAGCGTGGTGTGTCCACAGAAACGCTCCCCAGAGCAACCCGTCCAACCCGGTTTTATATACTGCGATCCGGGTTTCATACCCGCTCCTGGCATATTTGTTGGCGTCCTCCACGGAGGTAACCCTGCACGTTGTGCAACCGCAGAAGGGTATAAATGCGATGATAGCTATAATCACCGCAGTTTTGACTCGACATGCCTCATTTCTTGATTGTCCGGTGGACTGATATGTTAGCGGGGATTCCATAGTAAACCTTTTATCGGGCTTTTCGCCTGATCATTAAGGATGTCGGTATGATGGCAGAAGATGAGACTCTAAACGTTTTGCCATCAGCACCACCTTTTTTCCTGTCGTCCGCTCCTTCAGGCGACAACAGCATGAGGGCTGATGTCGATTCAGTTCCGGTCCTGTCAGAGCGGTGCGACTATGAAGATCTGTTGGAGAGGATTCTATAGGATGAATGTGGACAAGGCGGGTATCACTGGACCAACATGCCCGCCAGAGTGCTCAAGCAGGCAGAGATTTTTTTCGTAGCTCTCGGAATTCTTTGAAAAGTCATAATTTCTAGTTGATACCGAAGACCAACTGAACTGCCTGCTCAACATGAGCAGTTTGACAGCGGAATGGGCGGCCTGATCCTTCAAGAAAAGGAGGATCAGGCCGCAATAGTATCGCCCTGACGGGCGAGGGAAGACTCTTTTATTAGACTGCCTTGTCCCGCGCCTGCTAATTATATCGCTTGTTCTTCTTCAGAAAACTGGCGTAATCTGCGGCCCGCCAGTAATATATCTCATTGTCTGCTATCGAAAAGGTAGGGGAATCCGACAATCCGAACTTCCCCACCCATTTCCATTCATTATCGACATAAACCTGGGCTTGTGCATGGTGTGTCCACAGAAAGCCTCCCCAAAGCACTCCGTCCAGTCCGGTTTTATATACTGCAATGCGTGTATCGTAGCCTTTGCTAATGTAGACATTGGCATCTTCAACAGATGTGACCCTGCACGTTGTGCATCCATAAAAGGAGATCATGAGAACAACCATTATGATCGGAATTGCCTTCACCAGGCACCCCTTTTTCCTGCTATCCCTTCCCTTTGGTGACAGGAACACGAAGGGATTTCTAACATGCTACGAAATGCAACCACCCCAGTCTGTCGCCAAAACCATAATTATTTCGTAGCGATTCCGCATAGCCGGCGTGTCATCGATTTGAATACGAAGGTCAGGTCCCGACCTGTCTCACGCTTATCGCTACCGGACCTTTCCGGAGCACACGGAGGAAGCAAAAAAGCCTTCCCAAGAATCTTCTTTACTGCCTAAAGGCCTTGTCTCACGCCCGTTCGTCGCTTTGAGGCTCCTCTCTGGAGGCATTAAGGAGAGCATGGGGAGAAGGCCAAAAGACTTTCCCGGGAATCCATGAGACTTCAAGAATTCCCGGGAACTTCCGATCCCGCTTTTGCAAGCGGGATAATAAAGACCCTGATATTTCGCTCAAACCTGTCCCACAACGATGCCCACCCCTCGCAATCATCAATAGTGAATTCCCGCCGAAGGCGTGCAAAGTGCGGCCTGATCCCTGCTGTCTGGGATCTGGACGCAATTCTTTTAAGGTTTCCTCCACATCTCTCTTCACTGCCTCCAGCGAACCCCCCCCAGGGGGGGGGTGAAGCGGGCGTGAGACAAGTCTTTCGGCTTTTGTTTGCGGAAAGGAGGGCTGGCGGAAGGGAGAGATGGAGGGCTGTCGGGCAGTCAAGGAGGGCTTGGAGGCGTCTTTTCTGTGGTAATTATGGAGAATTTGGTTTATCTTACCTGTAACAATTTACGAACAAAGTCGTCCATCCGCAGGTGAAATTCGTTCTATGAAGATACGTTACTGGCCGGTTGTGCTCGCCGATGTTTTTTTGACATTTATCTCCGTGATCTTTGCCGGCGTACTGCGCTTCGGGCCTCCCCATCTTGGCGAGCCCTATCTGTCGCTTGTGCTGCCCTTCATGGTGGCCGCGATGGTCCTGAGACCTGCCAGCCTTGCGGTTGCCGGGGTCTACAGGAAGCTGTGGCGGTATTCCACGACGCGGGATTTTGTCTGGCTTATAGCGGGTGTTGTCGGCGGGACTGTCGTTTTGTTCCTGTTGGCGAGATTTGTCTTTATCCCTGTATGGGAGCAATCCTTCACCCCACCCGCAATTCTTATCGAAGGGTTCATAAACCTCTCGCTCGTGGTCATATTCCGCTTCCTTTTGAAGGAAACCGAGCATTACCAGGAAGATATCGACTGGAAAAAGACGGGTCTGACGCCCACCAGGAACGTGCTCATCGTTGGGGCCGGCAGTGCCGGTGTCCATGCCTTCATGGAGATCGTGGACAACCCTCAACTGGGGTTGCGGGCTACGGCCTTTCTCGATGACGAAGCGTCAAAAATAGGCAGGCAAATTCAGGGGTTGCCTGTTTTCGGGCCCACGATACGTATTGCGGAAGTCGTGAAAGAATTGAGGGTCGACGAGGTGATCATCGCCATGCCCGGCGCCCCCCAGCAGACGATCATGAATATTCAGGCCAGGTGTCAGGAGATACCTGTGCCGTGCAGGACCATACCACATTTCCTGGAGGGAGGCGAGGAATCGGCTGACGTCCCCACGTCCGCTTTGAAGCTTCCCATGTCCCTGCCTGACATTACCGCCGAAGAGATACAGGCGGTCGTGAAGGTTATGCAATCGAGGAACCTGAGCATAGGTTCGAGGACCGTTGAATTCGAGAGGCTCATCGCCGATGTGGCCCAGGCGAAGCACGCTGTTGCGGTCACAAACGGAACAAGCGCCCTCCACCTGTGCATGATCGCCTCCAATGTCGGAGCCGGCGACGAGGTTATCACGACGCCTTTCAGCTTTATAGCCTCGGCGAACTGCATCCTTTTCGAGAAGGCAACGCCCGTTTTTGTCGATATCGACCCCGGGACGCTCAATATGGACCCGGCAAAGCTGGAGAGTGCCATTACCGAAAAGACAAAGGCTATCGTGGCTGTTCATGTTTTCGGTCAGCCGTCCGACATGGATCCCATTATGGCCATCGCCGGCAAGCACAACCTCATCGTTATCGAGGACGCCTGCGAGGCGATCGGGGCCGACTACAAGGGCCGCCGCGTGGGTGCCATCGGGAGGGCGGGAACGTTCGCCTTTTACCCCAACAAGCAGATGACGACGGGGGAGGGTGCCGCACTCGTCACCAATGACGAGGAGTGGGCGAATCTGTTCCGGAGCCTGCGCAACCAGGGGCGAGACAAGTTCGACGGATGGCTCAACCACTCAAGGCTTGGTTACAATTATCGCATGTCGGAGTTGAATGCCGCCGTCGGCGTCGTCCAGTTAAGAAGACTTGAAGAGATGCTGAAAAAGAGAAACGACGTCGCTAATGCATATACGAAGGTTCTGGCGAGCGTGGAAGAGGCCCAACCTCTTCGGCTGGCGCCCACAACGACGAATATGAGCTGGTTTGTATATGTTGTGCGTCTCAGGGAAGGAATTCCGCGCGACAGCGTCATCACTCTTATGGAAAAGAGAGGGATTCCGACACGACCCTATTTTTCTCCCATCCACCTTCAGCCGTTCTACCGGAGGCAATTCGGCTTCGAACCGGGGGCGTTCCCCCAGTCCGAAGCAGCGGGGGAGTCAATTGTCGCCCTGCCTTTTCATACCAACATGAAAGTTGAAGAAATCGAGGTTGTTTGCCGTGCCCTGAAGGATGTCATTAGAGAGATAACGACAGGGACCTGAAACTGCCCCTGTGGGGAGACAAATCCATGATGTTTGCCGTAAATGCACCGTACCGCCTGGTGCGGGAAAGGATTCGACGGCTCAAGGAGCTCGATGTGGGGGTGGAGGTCTATTTCGACAACCACACGATCGAGGAAACCGACGAGCGGCATGGGGAAGAGACGGGAAAGATTCTCCGCGAGGAAGGGATTCGCTGCAGCGTGCATGCCCCCTTCATGGACCTGAGCCCCGGAGGTGTGGACCGGGATGTCAGGAGCATCACCAAAGAGAAACTGAAGAAGACGATGACGTTGGCCAATCGCCTGGGAGCGGTGGGGGTCGTTTGTCATCCAGGTTACGACAAATGGCGTTTTGGTGAAAACATCGATCTCTGGATGGAGGGAAGCACGGATACGTGGAGTGAGGTTCTGGCAGTGGCGGGGGAGGCCTTCCCGGTCATGCTGGAAAACATCTTCGAAGAGGAACCCTCCAATTTGGCAGAACTGTTCAAGTATTTCAGGACTAAAAATCTGTATTGTTGTTTTGATTCCGGGCACTTCAACCTATTTTCTAATATATCACTTGATAAATGGTTGTCAATTATTGGAAATCGTGTGAAAGAAATGCATCTTCACGACAACCATGGTGCAAAAGACGACCATCTTCCCATTGGAGAGGGTACCTTTCCTTTCCGGGAACTCAAGAGCTTTCTCAAGGCACGCGGTGATGATATTATACTGACAGCCGAGATACACAATGAATCACGTGCGGCAGAGGCAATAAAAAATCTAAAGGAGTACGTGGTGTAGCATGGCCCATAGAATAGAGATTTCATGCAAGGAAGGACTTCGGGACGTTCCGGGAGAAAAGCTTAAACGACGGATCAAATCGGACCTTGGCATTCATGTTGACGATGCCCGCGTTGTCGACGTCTATACCATCGACGCCGCCGTGGACCCTCATATTCTGACTATCCTCACGGACGACGCATTTGTCGACCCCGTCATTCACATGGGGCTCCTTGACGAGGCAACCCCCATTATCGATGCAAAATGGATCGTCGAGGTAGGCTATAAGCCGGGTGTCACCGATAATGTCGGAAGGACGGCCGGAGAGGTTGTCCAGGCCATGGCAGGCAGGCCTTTTGAGAACGGCGAGGCCGTCTACAATTCGAAAATGTACTTTCTGACGGGCAGCCTGACAGAGGACGATGTGCACAAGATCGCCGTGGACATACTTGCCAATGTTCTCATCAACCGCTACACCCTCAAGGACGCCGCCAGCTACAGGGCGGAAGGCGGGATGGGAATCTACGTGCCGAAGGTGACCATAACGAAGGAACCCGTGGTGGAATATATCGACGTGGTATCCATGCCGATTGAGGAGTTGATGCTGGTAAACAGGGAACGGACCTGGGCACTTTCACGGGATGAACTTCTGGCCGTCAAGGCCCATTTTGCGGACCCATCCGTCGTTTCCGCCCGGCAGGCTGCAGGTCTCGACCACAGGCCGACGGACGTGGAGATCGAGGCTATCGCACAGACCTGGTCCGAGCACTGCAAGCACAAGATATTCAATGCCCGGATCGATTACGAGGAGGACGGCAGGGTAGAGACCATCGACAGTATCTTCAAGACCTATGTCGTGGGATCCACGGAGGAGATCCGAAAAAGGAAGGGCAGGAACGACTTTTGCCTCTCCGTTTTCAAGGACAATGCCGGTGTCATCAAATTCAATCGCAGGCATAACCTTGCCTTTAAGGTTGAGACACACAACACGCCATCGGCCCTCGACCCGTACGGCGGTGCCCTGACGGGTATAGTCGGGGTCAACCGTGACCCCTTCGGAACCGGAATGGGTGCAAAACTTGCTTTCAATACCGATGTTTTCTGCTTTGCCAGCCCCGATTACCATGGCGAGATACCGCCCCGGCTCCTTCATCCCAAGCGGGTCCTTGAAGGCGTCCGTGAAGGTGTCGAGCACGGGGGCAACAAGAGCGGTATCCCTACAGTCAACGGTTCCCTGGTCTTTGATGAGAACTATCTCGGCAAGCCCCTCGTTTTCTGCGGCACCTGCGGGATCATGCCCGTCACGATACGGGGCAAGGCATCGTACCTGAAACAAGCCAATGTCGGAGACCATATCGTCATGGTCGGCGGCAGGATAGGCAAGGACGGCATACACGGCGCCACCTTTTCATCGGAGGAGCTCTCCGAGGTTTCCCCCACCAGTGCCGTACAGATAGGAGATCCGATCACCCAGAAACGAATGACCGACTTCCTGCTGATAGCCAGGGACAGGGGCCTATACAGTTCCATCACGGACAATGGTGCGGGCGGCCTGTCATCTTCCGTGGGTGAGATGGCCACAGATACCAACGGGTGCATCATGGACCTGGAGCGGGCCCCCTTGAAATATCACGGGCTTTCCCCCTGGGAGATACTCCTTTCCGAGGCACAGGAGAGGATGACCGTTGCCGTGCCGCCGGGCAAGCTTGGGGAGTTCTTTGAACTTTCCCGCAAGATGAGCGTAATCTCCACGGATCTGGGCATATTTACCGATACCGGGCGTTTCCACGTGCTCTATGGCGGCAAGACAGTAGGTTTTCTCGAGATGGAGTTCCTTCACGGCGGCATCCCCAAAATGAACCTCAAGGCGAAATGGGAGCGCAGGATCGTCGACGAAGAGCCCCTGGCGGAACCAGAGGACTATGCGGCCGCGCTGGCATCGGTCCTTCGCCGCTGGAACGTCTGCAGCAAGGAATACGTCGTGCGCCAGTACGATCATGAGGTGCAGGGTTCAAGCGTCGTAAAACCCCTGACGGGCAGGTACAATGATGGCCCCGCCAACGCGGGGGTGGTTTGCCCCGACCTTACGAGCAATAACGGCGTTGTCATCAGCCACGGTATCTGTCCCAAGTACAGCCGGTTCGATACGTACAACATGGTGGCATGTGCCATCGACGAGGCGATCAGGAACAATATCGCCACCGGTGGTTCCTTAAAAAGGATGGCGCTTCTCGACAATTTCTGCTGGTCCGACCCCGTGCTGTCGGAAAAAAACCCCGAGGGGCCCTACAAACTTGCTCAGCTCGTCCGTGCCAACAGGGCACTCTACGATTATACGACGCTCTTCGGCACCCCCTGCATTTCGGGAAAAGACAGCATGAAGAACGATTACATGCATAACGATATCAAGATCTCCGTTCCCCAGACAGTTCTCGTTTCCTGCATTTCCGTTATCGATGATGTGGAAAAAGTTGTTACAATGGACATGAAGAATGAAGGTGATCTTATTATAATCATTGGTAAAACATACGCAGAGCTGGGGGGCAGCGAGTATTTCGCCCAGTTTGGCCGGATAGGGAACATAGCTCCCCGGGTTCGCGGAAAACAGGCAAAAAAGACCTTCCAAAGTCTTGAAAAGGCCATCAAGACGGGACTCATCCGGTCATGCCACGACATATCCGACGGTGGTCTGGCCTGCTGTCTCGCCGAGAGCGCCTTCGCCGGCGACAGAGGTGTTGAGGTAGACCTCGGTGCCGTTCCCTCATCGGGTGTTTTCAGAGACGACATGCTCCTCTTTTCCGAGTCGGCGAGCCGCTTCGTGGTGACCATACGAGAGAAGGACGTAGAGGCCTTCAAACAGGCGTTCTCGACCGTGCCGTACGGTGTAATAGGAAAGGTGCAGGCCACGGACGCATTCCGGGTCAGGGGCCTGGGCGGCACCACCATCATCGACACGACCATCGGCTACCTGAAGAAGGCCTGGCAGGCACCTTTTAAGGAAGAGTTCGAATAGGGGAAGCAAAAGGTTCAAAAAGCTTCAGGTATAGCGTTAAAGTACAGCTAGAAGTTATTGGAATAATTAATAAAAACAAACAGCCGAATCCCGCGTGGAGATTCGGCTGTTATTCATTTTAACGCTCAAACACTTGAAGTATCCGAGCGATGTAAACCGTTCCTAGTTTACCGCCTGCAGCAATTGCGTTTTTATCTTGTTGGCTGTGTCGACATAGACCTTTTTAGGTTTGAATGACTCCAGTTCCTGTTCCTCAAAGCTGGCATAGGTGGCGATTATGACGATGTCACCCTTTCTGGCCTTATGGGCCGCCGCGCCGTTGATGCATATCACGCCCGAATCTTTGTCGCCCCGTATAGCGTACGTGGTGAAGCGCTCACCCGATGTTACATTGTAGATGTCGACCTGTTCGTAAGGGATGATGTTCGCTTTATCCATAAGCTGGGAGTCGATAGTGATGCTACCTTCGTAATCCAGGTTGCTGTCCGTCACTGTCGCCCTGTGGATTTTTGATTTCATCATGGTCCTTCTCATTTGTCATGCCTCCGTTAATATGGTGTTGTCTATCAGCCTCGTCTTGCCTATGCGGCATGCAATGGCGAGGACCGCCCTGCCTGCGACCACAGGAACGTCTTCCAGCGTCCCGGTATCGCATATGTCTATATATTCTACTTCAATGCCCTCTTCCTGATGTAGGATATCATCAACGGCTTTTCTGATCGTTTCTGTCTTGCGTTCGCCCTCCTTTATCAGCTCCTGGGCCCTCCGGAGTGAAGCGCTGATGAGGCGGGCCTTTTTCCTTTCGGTCTCGCTGAGGTAGCTGTTCCTCGAGCTCATGGCCATGCCGTCCGCTTCGCGTACCGTGGGGTGGGGAACTATTTCCACGTCCATATTGAGGTCTTTTACCATTCTTTCGATTACCATCAACTGCTGATAGTCTTTCTGTCCGAAGACGGCATAGTGGGGTTTGACTATATTGAAGAGCTTTGCCACCACTGTGGCGACTCCGGTAAAATGACCGATCCTGGATTTGCCGCAGAGATGGTCTTCAAGCTTGCGGACCTCGACGTAGGTAGTGAAACCTTCCGTATACATCTCGCCGTCATCGGGGTAAAAGATAATGTCGGTCTTTTCCTTCCCGAGCAGGTCCGCATCGCGGTCGAAGTCGCGGGGGTACCGGGAAAGGTCTTCTTTGGGGCCGAATTGTATGGGATTTACGAAAATACTGACAATGACGACGTCAGCGAGTTCGCGGGCCTTCCGTACAAGGGCCAGGTGGCCCTCATGGAGGTAACCCATGGTCGGTACGAAGGCAATGCGTTTGTCCTTTCTGAGCTCATCGGAGGTGCGCTGCATTTCGGGGACGGTACGTATTATTTTCATGTCAATGGAAGGATTGGCTGTCGTCGGGAAAATTCCCCGCCGTGACTTCGTTGATGTATTCCTTGACAGCCTTGTCTATCTCCTCGGAAAGATTTAAATATTGTTTCACGAATTTGGGCCGGAAATCTCCCAGCATGCCGAGCAGGTCGTGTATGACCAGGACCTGTCCGTCGCAATCGGGCCCGGCTCCGATTCCAATGGTCGGAATCGACAGCATTTCGGTGATCTCTTTGGCAAGCTGTCGTGGAACGCATTCGACAACGACCATGAAGGCGCCGGCCGCCTCGACAGCTTTTGCGTCGGCTATGATCTTGTCCATGTCTTTACCCTTGCCCTGGACCCTGTGGCCGCCCATTCGGTGGATTGACTGGGGGGTAAGGCCGATGTGGGCCACAACAGGGATATCTATGTCGACAATGGCCTTGATCGTATCGTGCATGTTGACGCCGCCCTCGAGCTTTACCGCCTCGGCACCGCTTTCCTTGAACATCCTGCCGGCATTGCGTTTCGCCTGCTCGATGCTTTCCTGGTAGGACATAAATGGCATATCTATTATGAGGAGAGCCCTTTTGGTGCCTCTGGCAACAGCGCGGGTGTGATGGATCATTTCATCGACAGTGACAGGAATGGTGTTGGGATAGCCCAGAACGGCGGAGCCCACGGAATCACCCACGAGGAGGGTGTCTACTCCGGCGTTGTCGAGGATCTTCGCCGTGGGATGATCGTAGGCGGTAAGCATGGTGATCTTTTGCTTACCTTTCATTCCTTTGAGTACCGGTACGGTTATCTTGTCCATGGTAGCCTCTAAACAAAAAAACCTTCTGAACTCGTATCAGAAGGTTATCATTGCTTCGTGCCTTCCGTCTCGGTCCAGTTGTTAAGGATCCAAGCGGTATCCGGTAATATGAAACACCCAATCCCGGAAAATGTCAATATCTATTTCTACCGGAGGCGGATAGTGTCTTCCCGCCCCCGGAAAGGATGCCTAAGCCCCCTTGTTCTTAAACTCGTCATACCGCATCATTGCGACAAAAGCCTCTTCATCGTCAAGGAACTCATCATAGCTGAGCTCCTTCGCAACCTGGCTGCTGCCGCAATTGGGGCAGAATAATTCGGGCACTTCACCATCGAGAAAAGAGTATCCGCACAGTTTGCAGACATATTCGTCGGGTATTCTCACTGTTCCTCCTATGAAACTGACACTTCAAATATATACCTACGGGGGGAATTGTCAATGACAATCGTAGCCCCGGTTTAAAAGAACTCACTCATGATCATCGTAAAGTTCTTTTGTATCGTATCCTTTCCTCTTACCGCCTCTCCGTGACCGGGGATAAGGTATTCGATATCCAGCGAAGAGAGTCTTGCAATGCTGTGCGCCAGGGACTCCATATTCCCGCCGGGAAGATCGGTTCTCCCCACACCCATGTAGAAGACGGTGTCACCCGATATGAGGAGCTTCTTTTCCTCACAGTAGAGACACAGGGAACCCGGTGAGTGACCGGGGGTAAGAAGTACCTGGAAGCGCGTGTCACCGATGTCGAGAATCCCTTCGTTGAGGTAGAAGGAATAGGGCTTCTTCGGCATTTCGCAACCCGTCATCAGGTAGAGTTCCTTCCCGCCCTTATTGAGGTAGTCGAACTCGGCCTTGCCTATCGCCCTCATCGTTTCCTTGTCGAAGGCATCCGCAGCTTCGATATGGTCGGGATGGCTGTGAGTACCGATGACAAGTTTTACGGACTCTATCCTCTTACCGTCTTTAGCCATGCCGTTGGCCACGTTTCCCAGAAAGTTTTTGTGTCCCGGGTCGATGAGAGTCGGAACGGGCCCATCGATAAACACCGTGTTGCAGTTGTTTGCCTCGTACGAGACCCAGGGAATAACGTAAATATTGTCGATGAAATTCATGGCGTCTCCTGCTGCACAAGTAAGGCGTCGCTGTCGATTTCTTCCGCCTGAAAGCAAAAAGTCCTCTGTGTACCGTCGTTTATCTTCACGCTTGCGGTCTGTGGTACATCCCTGCCATACCGGGCGAGGATGCGGGCCGACAGGAGAAACATATCTTCGTCGGGTGCCTCGGCTTTCAGGATACCCCGGGGGCCCCTGAAGTCGATGGGGTCCAGGGTGATGTACGGGCCTTCCTTAACCATACCCAGTTGTTCGTTTTCTCTCTCGTTCCTGGCTACGACAAGTTTGGCGGAGTCGCAGAGTCTGAAATGCCGTCCTATGGTCAGAAGTTCTATGTCCTGTGTCGTATAGGCCTTGTCCGTGGCCATGAGGTCTTTGAGTTTCATTGAGAAGATGGGGTCCGTGAGCAGACATCCTCCGCCGGGAAGGTCAAACTCGGTGAGCTTGTAAGCCTCGACGAGTTTATATTGCTCCAGGCGGGACCTGCCAGCGATATCAAGAAGCTTTTCGCGGTCGATGATGCCTTCCTGTTCGGGGATGCTTGGGGGAAAAAGTTTGGCGGACAGAGGTCTCACGATGAGACCCTGAAGTTCGCTGCGCTTCTCGATGAGCTCTATGGTATTTCGACGCTGAGACATCGGCCTCTGCCCGAGGACCTCCCCGGTTACGACGAAGGATGCATCGAGTTCGGTAAGAAGCTCTTTCGTGAGCCGGAGCATGTAGATCCTGCAATCGATACAGGGGTTCATGTTCTTTCCGTATCCATAGCGCGGGTTCTTTATGATCTCTATGTAGTCGTCGCCCTTGTTCTTTGTGATGATCTCTATGCCAAGTTCTTCGGCAGTGCGCAATGCCTTGTGGCCGCGCTGCTTGTCCCGTTTGCTGGCGAAAATGGAGCTGAAATGGAGTCCGATCACTTCGACGCCCTGGTCGATGATAAGCTTCGTTGCGACGGCACTGTCAAGGCCGCCGGATATGAGTGATATGGCGCGTTTCTTCATCTGCCTTGTCTGCTGGAGCTCCCCGAGGGGGTCTATTGCATTTCCTCCGGTGTCCGTTCGTCAAGCGTGACAAGACTGATCCCCGAGTCCACCCCCGGCAGCGGCTCTACGGGATTGGTGAGCAGGAAACTGCCCGTTTCCACCCATGTCTTCAACATGGAGGCTATCTCTCGGGCTTTCGAATAGCTTGAGATAGGAAAGGTGGGAACATCCTTTCCCTTGACGGTTATCTTTCCCGACTTCAACTGGGCGTACGTGACCTCGCAGAGGCTTGCCGGTATCCGCTGGGGATAATCGGAGGAGTAGTCCACCACCTGCGCGTAGAAATCCTCGTCGCTCCGGGAGGTGAAGAACGCCATCTCTTCGTCGAGAACAGGTATGGGGATGCCGAGGCCCACGAACATCGTCGGGCCGTAGCCGAGGAAGCTTGCACCCTTGAGATAGTTGCCGGACATCTGCTTGGCATCGCCGATGACGGCAAGAGTGCCTGCGCCGCCTTTGGGCAGTCCCTCGGGTGTGCGGGCCGCACAGGGGTTGTGCTGTGTCCCCTGCCATGCCACGTAGCCGACACCGCCTCCGAGAAAGATCCGGGTACCTATCCCGATGGTCCTGTACTTGGGGTCCTTCAGAAGAGGTGATAATTGCCCCGCACTGGAATAATTGGCGCTTCCGAGATTGGGCTTGATGACCCCCATGTAAGTGTGGATGACCCTCTGGGAGACATTGACGCCTACGTTGTAGTTCTGATAGCCGTTTCTGGGGCTGTATATGTAAGCCTCGTTGACGGTTTCCTTGTTGATAAAGGTTGAGATCTTCTTCCTTGGATAGCAATCCGTACCGTATGCGGTAGCATCGAGCCTGATGGGCTTGCCGCTCACGAATTCCTCTATGACGTGCCCACCGCCGTATTTGAAAGCACCTGGATAGACGGTATTGCGGGGGTCGTCGTCGGGCATGGAGGTTGCGCCCAGGTAGATGTCGACGGCGGCTATTCCGCAATATGCCGGGACATCGTTGAGATAGCACTTTCCTCCACCGACCTTTATTCGCGGCTTGGAGTGGCCAAGGTTCATGAACATACCGCTCGAGCACATGGGGCCGAAGGTTCCCGTTGTGACGACGTCGACCTGCTGCGCGGCCTTTTTCGTCCCGTTCTTCTTCACTATTTCCACCATTTCGTCGGCAGTTACCACGACGACTTTGCCCTTTTTTATTTTTTCATTTATCTCGGCGATACTCTTCAATCTGTCCTCCCTCGAACATCACGCGGATCCAGCTTCTGGGGCTGAAAGAATCCGGCCAACCGTAGAAATGCCGGATGAACCGTACATATTATACACTAATTCGGGGCCTTTTTTTACTCTTTTAATCGATGGTTACGTTGAACTTGATCTCCGCCTCGGAACGTCTTCCGTAGATGGGTTTGAAGGTGCGGGCGCTGCCCGTGTCAGTGGCTGTGAGCCTCTCGTCAACGAGGATGCGGCCCCGGACATGGTCGAACTCGTCGTGAACAATAGATACGCCCTCAAGCCCCGAGAGGTGTTTCTCGCAGAGCCTCGAACCTGTTCCGAAACAGATGCAGGGAGTCCTGACCATCCCGGCTACCTCAACGGGTTTCATGGCCCCGTAACCGGTGAGCCTCGAGATTGTCCCTTTTTCGACATGGTACAGGGACAGAAAGACCTCTGATTTTTTCGCGTCCACGAGAGGGCACAGGTAAAAACCGTCGCGGTCCGCAAGGGCGAAGGCAAGGGCGTCCAGGGTGGGAATACCCTTAATAGGTATCCCGGTGGCCGCATGTATGCCTTTGCAAAAGGCCAGAGCGACCCGTATCCCGGTAAATGAACCCGGTCCCAGGGTGACGATGAGATCCGTCACGCCTTCAATGGAGTGACCGTTGGCCGCGAGGATCGCTGTAACCTTCTCGGGCAGTATCTGCGACGGGGACCGCGCTTCCTTGATCCTGAGTTCGTCTATGAACCCGTCCGGCCCCGCCAGCGCAAGCGTAAGGTGATCGATGGAATTATCGATGGCAAGGGAGAGTCTATTTGCCATGAAAATACTTGCCGAAATCGAAGATCCTGTCGAAATCGTTATAGAAGGCAAAGACCATTATGAGAAGGAGTATGACCAATCCCACGGTCTGGGCAACCTCCTGCACCTTTTGTGAAATCTTCCTGCGCGTGACGATTTCGATGGCGTTGAAAAGGATATGCCCACCGTCGAGCACGGGGATGGGCAACAGGTTGATGATTCCCAGATTGATGCTGATCAGGGCAAAGAAGAAAACGAAATCACCGATTCCTTTTTTTGCTCTCTTGCTTGCTTCCTGGAAAATAAGGACAGGTCCGCCTATGTTCTTGGGTGAAATGCTCCCCTGGATTATCTTTACGATCCCCACAACCGTTATGCGGGAGTACTCCCAGGTCATATAGAACGACAGTCCGACAGCTTTGCCGGGGGATTGCTTTCTCTTTATGACCTCGTCGGACCTTTCTATACCCAGTATCTTGCGTTTGTACGGCTCGCCGAAAATATCCTTTTCCTCGATGCTCATGGGTTTGACGGTAAGATTGACCTGGGTGCCCGCGCGGTCGATGGTAACCTCAACGGTGTCCCCCCGTGCCTGATCGATACTCGAGGCGATGTCAAGGAATTCCTTTATTTCCTTACCGTCGATCTTTGCGATGATATCGCCTGCCTTGATGCCGGCCGCCTGTGCAGGCGTGTTATCGGCAACCTTCCCGACTCTGGCGGACGGGACGTTATAACCGATGATGGAGACGAAATAGAAGACGAAAAGGGCAAGAAGGATGTTGAAAAGAGGACCGGCAACGGCGATGAGTATCCTGACGTAGGGTGGTTGATGAGAAAAAGACCGCGGTTTGTCTTCTTCGGCAATTTCCTCATCCGGCGATTCGCCGAGGAGCTTTACGTAGCCGCCCATCGGAACGGCCGAGATTGCGTATTCTGTCTCCCCCCTGGTGAAACGGAAAAGTTTCTTTCCGAAACCGATGGAGAAGGTGAGGATCTTGATATTGAAGAGCCTCGCAACAAGAAAATGCCCGAACTCATGCACCAGAATGAGCAATGCAAGGGCAATAAGAAAGTACAAAAAGGAAATCATAGTTTTTTTCGTCCTGTATCAGTTATTTTAGTCATTGCGATCTCTCTTGTCCACGAAGCGACTCGGTGGACCTGATCGACGCTGTCTATGACGGGTTCGCCGGGATCTTCCGCCAGCGTTTCAGCTACCACCCGGGGTATATCGGTGAATCCGATCCTGCCTTCGATGAAGGCCTGTGCGGCCACCTCGTTTGACACATTGAAAGCGATCAAGGCACTGTCGCCTGCCGCGAGGGCCTCATATGCCAGTCGGATGGAAGGAAAGCGCTTCACGTCCGGAGGATGGAAGGTGAGTTTTGTGAGCTCATCGAGACGGAGAGGGGAAAAGGGCAGGGCGATGCGTTGCTTGCCGTTTAACGCATAGGCTATGGGGATCTTCATATCCGGGCAGGCCATGTACGCAAGAAACGAATTATCCGCAAGCTCGACGATGCCGTGGACGATGCTTTCCGGGTGGACAAGGGTCTTTATCCTTTCAGGCTCAAGGTCGAAGAGCCATCGCGCCTCTATTATCTCGAGCCCCTTGTTCATGAGGGTAGCGGAATCAAGCGTGATCTTCTGCCCCATTTTCCAGGTGGGATGGTTCATGGCCTCGGAGAGCCCGACCTTTTCCAGGGCGCGCCTGCTGTGCTTTCTGAAAGGGCCGCCCGATGCGGTAATGACGACAGCCTTGATCTCCTCGCGGTCTATCCCTCTGAGGAGCTGATATAGCGCCGAATGTTCGCTGTCGACAGGGATCAACTCGGCCGATCCTTCGGCAAGGAGCCTTCTGATGATCCTTCCTGCCATGACAAGGCTTTCCTTGTTGGCCAGCGCAAGTGTCTTCCCGCACTTCAACGTTTCGATGGTGGGTTCGAGACCTATGCTGCCCGGAAGGGCGTTGACCACGACGGCGGCATCGGAGCGAACCATCTCTTTCATGCCTTCAATGCCGCTGTAAAGGCGCGCTCCCGACGCAATTACAGCGTCTTTTCTATGTTTGTCGAAAACGCAGACTTCCCGGGGCCTGAATCGGGCTATCTGTTCGTTGAGGAGAGCAACATTGTTTCCGCAGGCAAGGCCCTGAACCTCGAAAGATTCGGGATCGTTGGCGATGACTTCAAGTGTCGCTGTGCCGATAGAGCCTGTCGAGCCCAATATGAGGATCTTTTTCTTCATAATGTTATCGTGTCCACACCAGGCAGGTATAAAGAAAGGGGGCCGTAAAGATGAAGCTGTCGATACGGTCCAGCAACCCGCCGTGTCCGGGTATGAGCTGCGAGGAATCCTTCGTGTTGAAGACCCTCTTGCATGCCGACTCGAGAAGGTCCCCCGCCTGCCCGAGTATTCCCGTCGCCGCTCCCACGACGAGGGCACCGGGGATGGAAAAGCCGAGAAGTTGATAGGCCGCCGTGGTGACAGCCAGGGATCCGAAGGCGGCGCCAAGAAGCCCCTCAACGGTTTTTTTCGGACTGATCTGCGGTGCGAGGGGGTGCTTTCCCAGATTTTTGCCGATGATAAAGGCGAAGGTGTCGCTTGCCCATATCGAGACCAGAAGTATAAGCGGGAAAAGCGGGTCCAGTTCCTTGAGAAGATAGAGATAGAAAAAGGGCACGAGGATGAAGAAATTCCCGAAGAAGATAAATGCCGACTGGCCCGTCAGGTCACGGTTGGTTTTCTCGACGGTGCCGCTTTTGTCAAAGACCTTGATGACGATAACGATCAGCGTCGACGTCATGACCCAGAGAATGTAGATCTGGAAGAAGCGGAAGAAGAGCGGGATTGTCCCGGCAACGACGAGAAAGGGGATGACGTATCTCATGGGAAGCCCTGTCATGGAACCGGCCTCCAGGGTGGCAACGAGGCATATGGCCATTAAAAGTGCGAGTAACCACAGGGGGGGTAGAATATAGAAAAGAAAGGCGATGACCGGGGCAACGCACACACCCGTAATAACCCGTTTCTTCAGTTCTCCCAATCAGTATTCCTTTATGTTTCCAAACCTTCTTTCACGCTTTGCGAACTCGCCCAGCGCTTCCAGAAAGGCCTGTTCCCGGAAATCCGGCCAGAGGATATCTGTGACGTAAATCTCGGTGTAGGCTACCTGCCAGAGCAGAAAGTTGGATAGCCGCATCTCACCGCTCGTGCGGATCAGGAAGTCGGGATCCGGTAAATCCGGGCCGTAGAGATATCGTTTGAATGCCCTTTCATCGATCCTTTTGACGAGACCGTTTTTGACGTCCTCGCACATGAGGCGCACGGCTCGAATGATCTCTTTACGTCCGCTGTAGCTCAAGGCTATCGTCAGGACGAGGTTTCTGTTACCCGCGGTTTGTTTCATAACGTTGTCGAACTGTGACTGCAGCGACCTCGAAAAATCGCTTCTTTCCCCGATGATGTTGAAGCGGATGCCCTTTTCCATCATCATGGGAACTTCCAGTTCGAGGTACAGGCCGAGAAGTGACATCAGCGTCTTGACCTCCTCTTTCGGCCGGGACCAGTTCTCCTTGGAAAAGGCGTAGAGTGTAAGATAGGGTATACCGAGATCACAGGCGGTTTCGGTTATCTCGCGAACGGAATCGATGCCGACCTTATGACCTTCGACTCTCCTGAGTTTCTTCTGCTTCGCCCACCTGCCGTTCCCGTCCATAATGATTGCGACATGAGTGGGCAGTCTGTCAGGAACTGTTTTTCTCATCGCTATCAGATAGAAAGGATCTCTTTTTCTTTCTCGGAAAAGAGCTTCTCGGCCATTTCGATATGCTTGTCGGTAACCTTCTGGACGTCCTCCTGCTTCTTTTTCAGGTCGTCCTGGGAAATGGCCTTGTCTTTTTCCAGTTTCTTCAGTTTTTCGTTTATTTCCCTTCGGACATTCCTCATGGCAACGCGGGTGCCCTCAAGCATTTTGCTTCCCAGTTTGGTGAGTTCCTTGCGGCGTTCTTCGGTAAGCTTGGGAAAGGAAAGCCTGATCGACTTGCCGTCGGACATGGGGTTGACGCCGAGATCGGATTTCTGGATCGCCTTCTCTATCTCCCCGATGACGGCGTTGTCCCACGGCTGGATCGTGATGGTCCTCGAGTCCTGAACGCCGATCGTCGCCACCTGATTAAGAGGGGTTGGCTGTTTGTAATAATCTATCTTGATATCTTCCAGGAGGGACACCGAGGCAACACCGGTGCGGAGTTTGGAGAAGTCTTTTTTCAGTGCCGCGAGAGATTTTTTTAGTTTATCTTCAAGTTCCGTCATAACTTCATTGCTCATTAAGGTTACCTCCTCACGATTGTCCCTACGTTTTCACCGAGAACCGCTTTCTTCAGGTTGTCCCTGACCCGTATGCTGAATACGGCGATGGGGATGTCGTTTTCCTTGCAAAGCGTGATAGCGGTGAGGTCCATGACCTGAAGATCTTTGCTGAGGACCTCACTGTAGGATATCTCAGGGTAAAAGACCGCGTCTTTATGGACCTCGGGGTCCTTGTCGTAAACGCCGTCCACCTTTGTGGCCTTCATGACGATGTCGGCCTTTGTTTCGACTGCGCGAAGCGCAGCGGCCGTATCGGTGGTAAAATAGGGATTGCCGGTGCCGCAGGCGAAGATGACGACCTTGCCCTCGTCGAGATAGGTCATGGCCCGGGCATAGTGATAAGGCTCGGCAATCTTTTCGAGAGCGAGGGCGGTCTGAACCACCGCCGGTGTACCGGCCCTGTTAAGGGTGTCCTGAAGGACGAGGGCGTTGATGACTGTTGCCACCATACCGACGTAGTCCCCGGTGACCCTGTCCATGCCTTCCTTCTCCCCCTTTTTCCCCCGGTATATGTTTCCGCCCCCGAGTACGATGGCGACTTCGACGCCGAGTCTGCGAATCTCTCCTATCTGACCGGCGATATCGCTGACGGTGGCATGGTCTATGCCGTGCCCGGAGTTTCCCATGAGGACTTCGCCGCTCAGTTTAAGGAGAATCCTCTTATATTTCATGTCAGTCCTGGAGTGTCTCGCCCAACTGGAATCTCACAAAGCGGCTGATGACAATTTTTTCTCCGGTCTTCACCAGCAGTTCCTCAAGAAGGTCCTTTATGGTCATGTCGGGATTCTTGATGAACGTCTGTTCAACCAGGCATACCTCCTGATAGAACTTTTCCAGTTTGCCCTCAGCTATCTTGTCGATGATTTTCTCCGGCTTGCCAGATTCGAGCGCCTGGTTCCGGTAGATGGTCTTTTCCCTGTCCAGATGTTCCTGGGGGATGTCCTCGCGTTTCACATACAGGGGGTTGGCCGCCGTTATCTGCATTGCGACGTCCTTGACAAAATTCTGGAACTGGTCGGTCTTGGCCACGAAGTCGGTCTCACAATTGATCTCGACCATGGCGCCCACTTTACCGCCGGTATGAATGTAAGCGGCGACGGAACCTTCCGATGCGACCCGGCCCATCCTCTTCTGGAGTTTGGCGAGACCTTTTTCGCGAAGGAAATCGACTGCCTTTTCCATATCCCCATCGGAATGTTTCAAGGCCTCTTTACAGTCCATGAGGCCAACACCTGTTTTTTCACGTAGTTTTTTTACTGCATCAGCAGAGATATCCATGGAAAATCCTCCTCAACTAATTAAACTTCGAGCTCGTCGTATTTTTCCTCTTCCAACACGCTTTCGTCGACAAAGGGTTTGAGATCTTCGGCGGGTCCTTCATCCTTGCTCTGGAACTCTTCGACGTACAGGGCTTTTCCTTCCATGACCGCGTCGGCGATGCGGGATGTGATGAGCTTGATGGCACGGATGGCGTCATCGTTGCCGGGAATGATGAAGTCGATGTCGTCGGGATCACAGTTTGTGTCGACGATTCCGACGGTAGGGATACCCAGTTTCTTCGCTTCGTTCACGGCGATATATTCCTTTTTCGGGTCGACGACATATATGGCGCCCGGGAGCCTGTCTATTCCCTTGATCCCGCCGATGTTCTTTTCAAGCTTTTCGATCTCTTTTTCAATGCCGATGGCCTCTTTTTTCGGAAGAACCTTGTAGATATCGCTTTGTTTCAGTTCTTCGTATTTCCTGAGACGGTCGATGCTTTTCTCTATCGTCTGGAAGTTTGTCATCGTGCCGCCCAGCCACCGGTTGTTGACGTAGAAGGCACCGCACCGTTTTGCCTCGTCAGAGATGGATTCCTGGGCCTGTTTCTTGGTGCCGACGAAGAGGATATATTCGTTGCGGGAGGCCACTTCCTTGACGAAGTTATAAGCCTCTTTGAACATCTTCAACGTTTTCTGCAGGTCGATGATGTAAATGCCGTTGCGGGCCCCGAAAATGTAAGGCTTCATCTTGGGGTTCCAGCGTTTTGTCTGGTGCCCGAAATGAACACCAGCTTCCAGCAACTGTTTGATGGTAAGGTTTGACATTTGTCCTCCTGGTTTTTTGTCCTCCGCCTTTCGCACCTTAACGGCAGACAGTCACCTGCACCCTGACGTTAATTGAAAGACGTGCGAATTTAATCGAGATGTTAAAATACCATATGATTACGTATATTTCAAGAAAAAATACCCTTCACAGGGTGAAGACAGGAATGAAAAGAAGAAAAGCCAAAATAGGTCCTATCGGACTTATACGACATATAGGACCTATAAAAATGAAGGTTATGCCGAGGGTCGCCCGTCGCTTATCCCCGATCTACTGGCAATATTCGGATATGTCCCTCACGATTGCCTGCAGATATGTTTTCCCGCCAAGGTCAAGGGTGTTAAGGCTGATCTGTGCATCAAAATCAGTTCCGTCCAACCTCCTGTGCCGCCAGCTGAAGAACTGAGGCGTGCCCCCATAGGCGGTTTTAATTGTTTCAAGCGCCTTCTCCCGTGAGTCCCGGCCGTCAGGCTGGACGGGCGGAGAAAACCGGTACGGTGGTTGCCCGACAATGTCCTCTTTGTTGCAGCCGAACATGGCCAGGGTCTTCCGGTTACATTCAATAAAATGATTGCCGTCAACGAGAAGAATGGCATCGTTGGCATTGTCGAAGATGGCGTGAAACCACCTTTCGCTGTCTTTGAGTGCGTCCGATGCCAGCTTGCGCTCGGTGACGTCTCTCAGATATGCCAGTGTCACCCGTTCGTTGCGGAATGTCGTGCCCGTCGCCGACACCTCAACATAGATGACGGAGCCGTCCTTCCTTCTGCCCTTGAACTCATACTTGTCGGGTACGTCTTCTCCCCGCTGTCTCCTTTCGTTCAGATCCCGAACTCTGTCAAGGTCATCGGGATGGATGGTCTTCTCATGTGTCTGGCCGATTACCTCATCGGGTGAATCGAATCCGAATATCTCGCAGAATCGCCGATTCACGAAGAGATGGACGTCGCCTTTTACGATGGCAACGCCATCGCTGGAATATTCGATCGCCGTCCGGTACCGTTCCTCTGATTCCTTCAGTCTTTCCTCGGCTTCTCTTTGTGCGGTGATGTCTCTGACCGACTGAATGACTCCTGTGATATTCCCGTCGAGATCGTATATGGGGCTTGCCTTCGCCCAGATGAAGACGGGTTTGCCGCGCATTATGAGGGGTTCGAGCGGTTCGGCGACGAGGCGGTCCATTTCCTTGGTGATGAAGGAATATCTCTTTTCCGCGTCCCTGTCGGGTTTCAGGACAAAATCAGCGAGAAGAGGTTGGCGCTTTCCGTAGAAGGGAATCGAATACTCGTGGTCCCCCTTACCCAGAATATCGATGGACTTGACACCCGAGAGGTCTTCCATGGCCCTGTTCCAGGCAATCACCCTGCCTTCCCTGTCAATGGCGAAGGTGGCGTCAGGAAGGAAATTTATGATATCGCTGAGACGGCGCTCGGTTTCAACGAGGGCGTCCTCTACCTTCTTGTATTCGGTGATGTCCTGCACCACGGTCAGGATGGTGTTTTCACCGCCGGAGGAGTGGGGCACGATATTGACGAGGGCATTAAAGATCTTGCCGTTCTTGCGCTTCAGGTCGACGAGGTAATTGCGCAGGGAACCTTTATTTTTGAGGTGTTGCAGGAGAAGATGTCTTTCCTGGACGCTCGCATAAAAATCCCTGGTGCGCATGTTGGAGATCTCCGCCTTTGTGTACCCCGTCATTCTCTGAAGTATGGAATTATAGGATATTATCCTGCCGTCGGGGGTATTGATGCATATCCCGACGGGGATATTTTCAAAGAGCGTACGGTAGCGGTCATCGCTCCTGCTCAGGGCCTCCTGAATCTGTTTTTCCTCGGTGGTATCGAAAATCAGCGCATAGACCCCCTCTATCTGAAAACCCGGTCCGGGGCAGGGCAGTATCCTGATTGTGAGGTGACGGGCAATACCTGTCCTATCAGTGACTTCCCGGTCGAAGACCACCGTCTCGCCCTTCAAGGATCGCTGGATATATCCCTGGATGATGGACCATTCCGCCGGACCGACAATCTCTTTGACCTCTTTCCCGTAAATATCTTCCCGCGACCTTCCATACCACGATTCGTAGGTCTTGTTTACGAACCTGTAGCGAAAGCCGCTGTCTATATATACGATCGATATCGGAAGAGAGTCGGCGATGAGGCGGAGCTTTTCGTCATCCGTTCCTGCGTCCCTGTGTTCCTTGTCAGTTGCGGCTGAACGTGAATTTCCTGCCGGATTAGCCAGGAGATTGTTGCGGGGAAGATCTCTCATGCTCGATGCACCTCTATAACAGGCCGTATCACCGGATTGCCATTCTCGGTGGACATGCAATAAAGCCCGACCGGGTAGCAGCAGAGAGCATCATAGAGCAAGCACAGTACGAAGACGATGACAATATATTGTGGTATCGGGCTTACAGTCCTGATCCTGTACTATGCCTATTATAATAGCATGATTTTCCCATATTGGGAATTAATTAAAGAGTGGTGATGGGTAATGGGTGATGGGTAACGGGTGATGGGGGTGATGGGGGGGCAGGGCCGGTTATGGGCGATTGCTTTTGGGATTTGCTCATGACCTGCGGTCCCGAACCGGCCCTGCCCGCATGACGTGCACACATTGCCTTGAAATACCGGGGGTTGTGTGGTATGTTGACGAAAACCTAAGGAGGATCACATGCCATCCCTTTCCAAAAAGACGGAATTAAAAAGAAAAAGAAAAAAAGCCGCACAGAACCCGAAGAGAAAGAAAGCCATGTCCAAAGCGTCTACCCCGGCGTTCGCCGTCCACGTAGACAAGGAATGAGTGAAAGACCTCTGAGATATGAAATAGGGCCGATACGCCCGCCCAATGAAGCTTACAGCCTTCTTGTTCGCTTCACGAGAAACTGCCCCTGGAACAAGTGCCTCTTTTGTCAGGTGTACAAGGGAAAGCGTTTTGAAAAACGCTCCCTGGATGAAATCAAGTCGGATATCGATACCGTGAAGGCCATCCACGACGACATCAGGGAGTTGTCGAGGGAAAAAGGTTTTTCAGGCAAGATAACGGATTCGCTGGTCGAAGGGGTATTTGACAGTCACATCATAAATGAAGGCTATAAGTCCGTGGCTGTATGGATGTATTTCGGCTGCAAGAACGTCTTTATACAGGATGCGAATTCCCTTGCGCTGAAGGCCGACGTTTTCATAGATGCCTTGAAGTATTTGAAGGAGACTTTCCCGACTATCGATCGGGTGACGTCCTATGCGCGCTCCCGCACGATTGCAAAAAGCGTGTCGGCGGAAAACCTGAAAAGGATGAAAAACGCCGGCCTGACAAGACTTCACGTCGGTCTGGAATCCGGCCACGATCCACTCTTGCAGTATATGAACAAGGGTGTAACGAGAGACGACCATATCCTCTGCGGTAAGAAGGTCAAGGACGCCGGCATCGAGCTTTCCGAATACGTGGTCCTCGGCATGGGTGGCAAGCAATGGTGGAGAGAACACGCTCTCGATACCGCCGATGTCCTGAATCATATCGACCCGGATTTTATCAGGTTCCGTACCTTAAAAGTACTGAGGACGATGCCGTTGTATGAAAAACTTGAAGCGGGTGACTTCCTGCTTCCTGACGAAGAGGACATTCTTAGAGAGGAGAGACTTCTTATCTCCAGGCTGGAGGGGATCACGAGCCACGTCAAAAGCGATCACATCCTTAACCTCCTCGAGGAGATTGACGGCAGACTGCCTTCCGACAAGAAGAAATTCCTCGAGACCATTGACCGCTACTTCAATCTGTCACAGGAACAGAGGCTCGTGTACCGCTTCGGAAGACGTTCCGGTGTTTACAGGTGTCTCGATGACCTGGGCGACGAACTTACAGGCTTTCGTATAAAGAAATCCATCCGGGAAATGGAAGAAAAAGAACCTGGCAGCGTCGAAAGGGCCATTTCCCTGTTTCTCGAAAACTACATCTAGATACCCCTGCTGTTTCTGTTTTCTTGACAATTTATCATGTAAATGAGAGTATTTTCTGCATTGACGGGGTAGGGGCGTCATAAGAAATCACTCGGGCATGTCAGCCCATAGTGCTGCGGAATCACCTGCGTCATACATCAATTATGACTTTTCGGGGAAAACTTCTTCTTGTATTTTCACTAATCGGTTCATCGGGTGTCTTCCTGTCCTCTTTGCTGACGTACAGATCGGCAAGCAGGCGGCTCCAGTCGGTGACACGGAACGAGATAGAGCGGACTGCGGCGCTTATTGCCAGGCAGAGCGAGACCGCTCTTGACATCTTCAGGTCTGATATCCGGTTGCTGGCGAGGAGGACGGAAATCCGGCAGGCCGCACTCTTTCCCGATGATCCTTCAATCAGACACAGGGTATGCAGGCATTTTCAGGACATCGTAAAAGAAGTGAAGGTATACCAATCGATAAACCTTCACGACCATGATGCCCGGTGCATTGCTTCGTCCTTCCCGGACCGTGTCGGACTTGAGAGCATGCAGCGTGAGGTTGCGGGCCGGCCTGACTTTCATGATGCCATGAGGGGGCAGACTGTTGTGTCGCAGATATTTCTCAGCCGTGGAACCGGTCGGCCGGTTATTGTGATTTGCGCGCCCGTCAGGGACAGGGGCACCGTCATCGCCGTTGTCCGGGCGGTTGTAGATCTCGACTATTTCAACGATTATGTCCTGAGTCCCCAGCAATACATTCACGGCGGCAAGGCGTACCTCTTTGACCCCAAGCTGGACAGGAAGGTCCCTGAAGGGTGGGAGGCCCACAATGTTATTGAGGCCGAGTCTTACAGACAGCCGGATATACCCATCCCGCCGGGTCTATTGTCGCAGCCCCGGGGTTTTGTCCGGTACGAGGCGTCGGCGGGTGCTCAACTGGCGGCTTTCCGGAAGACGACTCAGCCCGAATGGTTTTTTGTCGTTGAGAAATCACAGAAGGAAGCCCTTAAGCCGATCCGTGCCATGGGACGGGTGACGGCAGCCACTCTGATCACCATGCTTGCTGCCGTATCGGCGGGCGTTCTTGCCGTAGCACATCCTCTTTTGAAAAGGCTCGGTCAATGCATGGACCTTGCAGGCGAGCTCGAAGCAGGCCGGCTTGATCACCGCATGGAGATCAGGGGCACCGATGAGGTCGCCCACCTGGGCAGAGGGCTCAACACTATGGCACAGAGTCTCGAAGAGAGCCACGCGGCGCTCGAAGAGGCGGAGCGGATGTATCGGGGGATCTTTGAGAACGCCGTGGAAGGTATATTCGTCGCCAGTCCCGACGGACGTCTGTCAAATGTCAACCCGGCTTTCACACGCCTTCTCGGTTACGATCTGCCCGCACAGATCCTGGGGACGAACATTACAGATCATTATCCTGAAAACACGGGCGTCCTTCTTCTCGAAGAACTGCATGCAAAGGGCATCGCCAGGGATTTTGAGATTGTCTTTACGAGGCGCGACGGAACCCGGAGGATAGGTACCACTTACGCGCGGGCAGATCGCGACGAGAACGGGAAATTTGTCAGGATCCAGGGTTTGCTGAATGATATTACCGAACAGAGAGAGATCGAAAAGGAGCGCCGGCGGGCGGAGGAGGCGCAGAGGAGGTTTGTCGAAGCCCAGCTGGAAACCCTGAGATACCAGATCAATCCCCATTTTCTTTTCAATGTGCTCAATTCACTCGATGCCCTTTCGAAAACCGATCCCGGTCGGATCGCGGAGCTTATCCGGCAGCTTTCCCGTTACCTTCGTTCCACCCTTTCCTCCAGGGAATCCGGGATGGTTTCCCTTGCCCGGGAGATGAGCGTTATTGAAAGCTATCTCAAACTCGAAAAGGTACGTTTTGAAGATGATCTTGCCATCTCCATCAATGTGTCCCAGGAAATCGGCGATACGATGATACCGGAGCTTTTGATTCAGCCCATCGTTGAAAATGCCGTCAAGCACGGGATGAAGACCTCTTCTGTCCCGCTCGAGGTCGACGTGGCGTGCATGGCGGCGGGAGACTTTGCCCGAATAGAAGTTTCCAATACAGGACAATGGGTTTTCGGGGAAGGGGGGTCCCGGGGCGCGGGCGGCCTCGGGCTCGAAAACATACGCAAGAGACTGGATCTTACATATGGCGACCGCTATCGTCTGAACATCGGCGAGAGCGAAGGCAGGGTGATTGTTGCCGTAGAAATCCCGCGGGAAGGAGAAAAGAATGAAGAAAGATTCTGATCAGGAAATCCGGGCCCTCATAGTGGATGATGAAAGGCTGGCACGTGAGAATCTGAAGGGTCTTCTGAAAGACCAGTGGGACATCAGGATCGCCGGAGAGGCGAGAAACGCTGCCGAGGCGGAAAGGATGATCGCCGAACTGCATCCGAACCTCATATTTCTCGACATCCAGATGCCGGGAGGCTCCGGCTTTGATCTGCTGGACCGCCTGGAAGACCCTCCTTCAATTATCTTTATAACTGCCTATGACCAGTATGCCATACGGGCATTCGAAGTCAATGCCATCGATTACCTCCTGAAGCCCATCGACCCCGAACGTCTCCGGGCCGCGCTCAGGAGGGCCGTATTCCGTCTGCCGTCCTTCGACCCCTCCGGAGAGGTGTTTTCCGGCGCCGACCAGGTCTTCCTGAACACCGGGAAAAAGGCCACCTTTGTATCGGTCGGCAATATCGTTGCCGTCTTTGCAGAAAGAAACTACACCAATGTTTTTAATATACAGGGCGAACGTTTCATGGTGCGCTCTTCACTCAGGGACTGGGAAAGAAGGCTTCCCGAAGACGTGTTTGTGGCCCTCGATCGCTCGACGATCATCAACACGAATCATATTGAGCTCTGGACGCTCCATAGCAGAAAGGCAGTACTTCGCATGACCGGTCTTCCGGAACCAATTGAGCTGGGGAGAGCGGCATACACCCGGTTTAAGGAACGGGTCATTGCCCCACGGGCCAGAATCAGAACCCGGAAAACAAAAACAGACCAGGGAGAAGACCAGGAATAGGTTTTCATCATTCAAGCGATTCACACTCCTTGATATGGTCGGTTGAGCACTATGGTTGGCAGGATGGTCCACTGATGTCACCTTCATTGGAACTCATCTTGTAGAATCATCTCTAACAAACCCCTGTAGTCGCATCATTCCACCAAGGCCGGGACGTTTAAGACATCATGCGTTTACAAAAGTCCCGGCCTTTCAATTTCAACAGGTGCGTTCCCGGACAAGAAGCTGATCCTGTACGTTGCGAATTAGAGTTTCTCCGGGAACCTGCGCTTGGTCACAGATTGGGACAGCTTTGTCCCTCTTCTCTCCATCCTTTCAGATAATTGGATAGAATTGAACACGCAAACCCCAAGCTTCATCATCCCATCAAAGCCGGGGCATCGTTACCGGGGGGGAAAATAGATGCCCCGGCTCCCTCTGAACCAATAGGGCCTGTCCGAAACATCTTGATAGAGGTGCGCATCGGATATTCTTTTGGCATGATTGCCCCAACGAGCGGCCGGTTCAGCACATAGCCATCCCCGGGGATAGGGCTATTCCGTAGAATTACACCAATACAACTCATCTCTATCCGGGAGGCAAAAAAATGTTGAACCTGTATTTAAAGAACGGCAAAACGAAATGGGTCAACAGGCAGGAAGCGAGGCTGCTTCAGAGGCAGGGGCAGATCGTCTGCGTCCTTGATATGGAAGACGACGACCCCGAGAATCCCTATTACTGCAGTATAAGAAATGGTTTTTGTATCGCAGAGACATCATTCATAAGTTAAGCCGCGAGGTGGGCCTTACAGGAGTTCGGATGGAAGTAAGAGGAAAAGAAAACGTGGTATTTCTCGGACTTCAAAAAATCCCGCGGGGAGGGGCGCTGGTACTGGTAAATGACCGGAGCGGCAGCACTGTCACGTACGATCCCGGCAGACACAACATTATCAACATGGACGGGTATGTTCGTTCTGTGCTGGGCATCCTTGCCGGCAACAAATCTTAAAACCGATCAGCCTCTTTTTCCGGTTGAAAGTGGCTCTCAACGGCGCTCACAAGTCCCGGAATATCTGAACGGCTGGCTTCAATGTCAACCTTAATGCCTGACTTTATCAGCGTTGCAGTGGTGATGGGGCCTATGGATGCGATTACCCTGTCCTTCAATATTTCCTTGCCATAAAGCAGAACAAAATTATTCACCGTCGATGAACTTGTAAAGGTAAAGATATCGAGATCCTCGGGAAGCGATGCCGCAGGGGACGGAACGGTTGCCCTGTAGATGGGAACGACACTGCAGCTGCCGCCGTTTTGCCTGATATACCGGATGATGATATCACGGGCCTGTTCGGCACGGGGGATGAGGAAGTTTTTCCCTGCGACACCAAAGGTGTCAAGGACGGAGATGACTCCTTCCGATGTGAATTCTTCAGGAACAAGATCGGCCTTTATACCGTATACCGCAAGGTGCGCGGCGGTTGCCCCGCCTATCGCGATGACGGTGATGCCGCTCAAGGCACGGGCGTCCTTGCCCGATCCCCGCATGTGTGCAAAAAAGATGGAGGCCCCGTTGACGCTCGTGAAAATGATGGCGTCATATGTGGAGATTCTGTCGATGGCTGTGCGGAGCCGCGTATTGGGAACGATAGGTTCGATATCAATCGTGGGAAGGTAAACAGGTTCGGCACCCCTTTCCAGGAGAAGTTCGCCGAATCTTCGGGACTGGTGTTCCGAACGCGTCACAGCAATTTTCTTGCCGAAGAGAGGTTTTTGTTCGAACCAGTTGAGCGTTTCCCTGAGCTGAATGACATCGCCGACAACTATTATGCCCGGCGGTTTAAGCCCCATCCTTCGAACCTCGCCGGCGATAGTTGTCAGTGTGCCCGTTGCGACCTTTTGTGCGGGAAGGGTGCCCGAACGGATGACGCAGGCAGGCGTATCGGGATGCTTACCTTCATCGATAAGCCTTTTCATAATGTCACGAAGGTTCTTCATACCCATGAGGAACACGAGCGTATCGGGCCCCGACGCCAGTTCGTGCCAGTTGATGGATGATGCAGTCTTCTTTTCATCCTCATGACCCGTTATGAAAGCCACGGTGGAGGCGTGATCCCGATGGGTCAGGGGTATGCCCGCGTAAGCCGGAACGGATATCGCCGAGGTCACACCCGGGACTATCTCGAAGGATATCCCGTTCATGGCAAGGTGCTGAGCCTCTTCGCCGCCGCGGCCGAAGATGAAGGGGTCACCGCCTTTGAGGCGCACGACGATGTTATTGTTCCTGGCTTTTTCTGAAAGGAGGGAGTTGATCCGTGTTTGCGGAAGTTCATGGCAGGAGGCCTTTTTCCCCGCATAGACAATCTCGGCCCCTGCCCGTGCAAACTCAAGAAATCCCTTGTTTACAAGATTATCATAGATGATCACATCGGCGCGCCGGATAAGCTCGATGCCCCTCATGGTAATGAGCTTGATGTCCCCCGGACCTGCGCCTACGAGATAAACTTTACCCATGGGAACATTATACGAATTGTAGCCGGGTTTGTTCAAGAGAAAGGATAAGGGCTTATATGCCCTTACCTGTGCTGGACATGCTGAGCGTGCAGTGCTTTATGCCCTTGATCGATCTGAGCATTTCAGCCAATCTTTTGACGTCCTCCGGCCTGCCCCTTACCGCAACAATCTCGAGGCAATTATTGTGATCCAGGTGGACGTGCTGCGTGGACAGTATGACGTGCTGTGAATCATGCTGGAGATCTGTTATCTTGTTAAGCAGTTCCCGGTGATGATGATCATAGATGAGGGTTATCGCGCCGGCAACTTCGCCCCCGGCTTCCCACTCTTTCGCGACAAGCTCCTGACGTATAAGATCGCGAAACGCCTCCGAACGATTGGAGTAGTTCTTTTCCCGGATCAGTTCGTCGAACTTCCTGAGCAGTTCGCTGTCGAGTGAAACGCCGAATCGTACCAAACCGGACATAATCCCTCCACCGTATCACGTTGTTTCCCCATGGTAGCACAGGTGGATGGGAGAGTCAATGAGGCGGGGTGACAGGTGATAGGTGATAGGTAATGGGGGATGGGTGCGTAGCGACGGACGGGAGAAATCGTGGAGCGGGGAGAGGGGCCGTTTCTTTCTTGAAAAGGGGTCTTCTTTCTTATAGTATTGATAAAATATGGCGGGGAAGGGAAGCGACAGCCGGAACACAGGGGCTTGCCGATAGGCCCGCCGTCATCGCCGTTGATCTTTATCTCATTATTCAGTTTCGACCGAGGAGGAAGGGGTATGCTGAGAAAGGTTGTTCCTGTTCTATTCGTGATGGCCATGCTGGCTGGCTTCACGGGTAATGCGAGAGGCGCTTCCGTCGAATTGTTCTCACCGGAGGGAACGGTAAAGGATATCCGCCAGGTTACAGCCCGCTTTACGGATCAGATGGTGGCATTCGGCGATCCCCGCACCGCCGACCCCTTCACAGTCCACTGTTCTGAAAAGGGGAAAGGCCGCTGGATAGACGGTAAGAACTGGTCCTTCGATTTTGACAGGGCCCTGCCGGCGGGAGTCGGCTGTACTTTCACTCTCAAGCAGAATGTGAAGAGCCTGTCCGGTGCCGCGGTCACAGGAAGGAAGACCTTTTCATTCAATACCGGCGGTCCTTCGGTCCTTGAGACGGAGCCGTGGGAAGACGGCACCGAGATAGAAGAAAGGCAGACGTTTCTCTTCCGCCTCGATGCACCTGCCACGGATGCCTCGGTGATGAAGAATGTGTCCTGTTCCATCGAGGGCATCCGTGAGCGTGTGGGCATACGGCTCGTGACGGGAGAAGAACGCAGGCAGATTCTATCGGCCCTGCATGTTTCGAAGAAGGAGGTGGAGAACACCGTCCTGTTCCAGTGCAGGCAGGCTTTTCCTCCGAAAGCCAAAGTGAAGATCATATGGGGAAGAGGGGTCATGTCAAAGAGCGGCATGGCAACGAACAAGGACCAGGTGCTCTCATACCAGGCCCGCGGTCCCTTCACCGCCAGGCTTCGGTGTATGAAAGAGAGGCCTCAGGGCGGATGCATACCTTTGTCTCCGATGCGCCTTTTCTTCTCGGCCCCCATCCAGGAAAAGGATGCGCAAAAGATCACAATCGGAACTGAAAAGAAGACGGGAAAAGAGACGACCTGGAAGGCAAAGACGGATCGCGTCGGAGACAGCGATGTTACGTACGTCGTCTTTGAAGGGCCTTTTCCGGAGAAAAGCCTCCTCAAGATCCACATACCGGAAAACCTGAAAGACATTTCAGGACGTTCCCTTTCAAATGCAAACAAGTTCCCTCTTTCCGTTAACACCGATACCTATCCCGCGCTTGCCAAGTTCTCCGACAAGTTTGGCGTCATCGAATCGAAGGAAGGCGCCCTCCTGCCGGTCACAGTCAGGAATATAGAAGAAGAGATAAAGACCTGGCTCTCCCGCGAAGATAGCGATGCGGCTCCGGGAAGATCTCCCATCGCACCTGGGCCGGTCGGGAAGACGACTGCCGGGGATCCGGCGGGTAAAGGCGGCACTGATGGAAAACCAGCGGCAACCGGGGGGGTAAAGGGTAGCGTCTACCAGGCAGGGAAAGATGGCGACCAGTCTATAATAGAGTGGCTCTACAGGCTCGATAATTCACCACGCGAAAGATCACTTCTTAAGGGGACGAAGAAGGGCGAGGCGTTTTCACTGCCCAAACCTGGGGGAACAAAAGAATTCGAGGTGATCGGTATTCCTCTTCGCGAGCCCGGTTTCTATCTGGTTGAGATCGAAAGCCTCATGTTGGGGAAGAGGCTCCTCGAGAAGCCCGGACCGGTTTACGTGCCGACCGCCGCGCTTGTGACCAACATGACGGCCCATTTTAAGTGGGGCAGGGAATCATCCCTTGTTTTCGTCACGGCCCTTGACAGCGGTGAACCCGTTCCCAACGCCTCCGTTACCGTCAGGGACTGCAAAGGTGGTCTTATCTGGCAGGGCGCGGCCGATGCCAACGGCATAGCCAGGATCGCCAGGAGCCTGCCCGATGCCGGGAGCCTGCCTCAATGCCGTCGCGGCAAACAGGAAAAGGACCTCTATTACGAGTACTCGCGGGTATTGTCGGGTATCACGGGCGGACTCTTCGTTTTTGCCCGGAGCGGTAAGGATATGACCTTTACCCATTCGAGCTGGGATGACGGGATCGAGTCGTGGCGCTTTAACCTCCCCGAAAACTACGGCGACCGCAAAGAGGCCCTCATCGCCCATACGGTCTTTGACAGGACGCTGCTCAGAGCCGGCGAAACGGTCCATATGAAGCATTTTGTGAGGCATCGCACCATGGACGGACTGTCTGTGCCGGCGAACCTGAAAGAAATCAAGGAAGCTGTCGTAGTCCATGTGGGCAGCGACGAGAAGTATCCGATGGGGCTGACATGGAAAAGCAACGGGACCGCCGACACCATATGGAAGATTCCCCCGGCGGCGAAGCTCGGAACATATAATGTCTACCTGAGAGAGGCGCCTGCCTCGGGGAAGCGGGCAGAAATACTGGACCTCTCGGGTTCCTTCAGGGTCGAGGAGTTCCGCGTACCCCTCATGCGCGGTCTTATCCGGGGCCCGAAAGAACCGGCTGTGAATGCCGGTTCCATCGATCTCGACGTTGACCTCAGGTACCTTTCGGGCGGGGGAGCGTCCGATCATCCTGTCAAGATCCGGGCCGAACTCCAGCAAAGGGCGGTCTCCATACCCGACTATGACGATTTTGTCTTCTCCGCCGGGTCTGTCAGGACAGGGGTGGAAAGATTCGACGAGGGCGCCGATCGTTTCCGGGATGATGAAGATGTCGACAGGGAAGAAGACGCAGAGGGGCCGCGGCAAGAAACCACGGACAGGTTCGGACGGCGCACGATAAGGCTCAAGACGATCGAACTCAATCTTGACAAAAACGGCACGGCACGGACAACCCTCAAGGACCTGCCGAAAGCCGATGTCCCGAGGGACATAGTGAGCGAACTTGAATTCAGGGACCCCAATGGTGAAGTGCAGACAGCGTCCGCCAGGGTACCCCTGTATCCGTCCCTGTTCCAGACAGGGCTTTACTCCAGCGGAGATTATCTTGGTGACACTCTGAAGTACCAGGTGGCGGTTCTCGATCTCAAGGGCAAACCGGTGCCGGGGGCCGAGGTAAAGGTAAAACTTTACAAGCGGTCCACATACTCCCACAGGCGAAGGATCACAGGGGGCTTCTATGCCTTCGAACACGCTACAGAGACGAAAGAGATAGGAGAGCACTGCACGGGGAAGACAGCCGAAAACGGTATCCTTTACTGTGAGGGGAAGGCCCCTGCCGCGGGAAGGATCGTCATAGAGGCACAGGTGAAGGACAGGCTGGGAAACATTTCGGTGACGAACCGGGAAGCGACCGTCTACGGCAGGGAGGACACATGGTACGAGGCGCGCAATGACGACCGCATCGACCTTATCCCTCTGCGTCGCTTCGTTGAACCGGGCGAGTCGATGAGTTTTCAGGTGCGGATGCCCTTTCGGGAGGCTACCGCCCTTGTTACGGTTGAACGCGAGGGCGTGATGGACGCCTATATCAAAAAGGTGACGCGTGAAAATCCCGTTATAGAGATCCCTGTTAAAGCCACCTATGTGCCCAACGTTTTTGTCTCGGCGCTGCTGGTTAGAGGAAGGGTCTCGGCATCGCCGCCGACTGCCACCTTTGACCCCGGAAAACCGGCGTACAAGCTCGGCATAGCGGAGGTCAGGGTTGGCTGGAAGCCCCACGCTCTGAAGGTCAAGGTCGATACGGACAAGAAGGCCTATACCGTGCGGGAGGCCGTCAAGGCCCGCATCGAGGTGAGAACGCCCACAGGCGGCGTGCCGCCGAAAGGTTCCGAAGCGGCAATAGCGGTTGTCGATGAAGGACTTCTCGAACTCAAGCCCAATGTAAGCTGGGGGCTCCTCGAGTCGATGATGCGCAGGAAGTCCTATGAGATGTCGACGGCGACATCGCAGATGATGGTCGTGGGAAAACGCCATTTCGGCCGCAAGGCCCTTCCCCATGGAGGCGGTGGAGGAAAGCAGCTGACGCGGGAGCTCTTCGATACGTTGATCTTCTGGAAGGGTACAGTGGCGCTCGACGGCAACGGCGAAGCGGATATTACTTTCAACCTCAACGATTCACTTACGTCATTCCGCGTTGTCGCCATAGCAAGTTCGGGGGCGGACCTTTTCGGCACCGGTGAGACAACGATCCGGACCACGCAGGACTTGATGCTCCTTGCGGGTCTCCCGGCCATGGTCCGCGAAGGCGACCGCTTCACGGCAGGGTTTACGGTCCGCAACACCTCTGAGCGCGAGATGGATGTGGATGTGACTCTGAAAATTGCCGACGGTACCGGCGTGCGCTCTGTCGAACCTGCGAAGGCTACGGTCCCTGCCGGTCAGTCCCGCGAGGTAAACTGGCAGGTTGCGGTGCCCCGTGGCTCGTCGAAGATCGATTACGAGGTATCGGCGGGCGAAAAGTCGGGCCGGGCCCGGGACACACTGAAGATAAGCCAGAAAGTGGTGCCTGCGGTGAGCCTCACGGTTTACCAGGCCACCCTGGCACAGGTGAAAGACACCATGAAAATGGACGTGGAACGCCCCCATGACGCCCTGACGGGCCGCGGAGGTGTCGCGGTCGCGATGCGGGCCAGGCTGGCCGAAGGGCTGCCGGGCGTTGTCGATTATATGCGCCGGTATCCCTATATCTGTCTTGAACAAAAGACATCGAAGGCCGTTGCATTGCGTGACCGCGAAATGTGGAAGGACCTTATGGGACAGCTGCCTGCCTATCTCGATTCCGACGGGCTGGCGAAGTACTTTCCCGGCATGATGCGCGGGAGCGACGCGCTGACGTCCTACCTTCTTTCCATAAGCAGCGAGGCGGGGTACGAGATACCGCAGAACATAAGGGTCAAGATGCTTGCGGGCCTCAAAGCATTCGTGGAGGGAAAGATAGCGCGATACACGGCGCTGCAGACCGCCGACCTTTCCATCAGGAAGATGGCCGCCGTTGCCGCCCTTGCAAGGTATAACCAGGCCAATCCTCAGCTTCTTACAACGATAGACATCGAGCCCAATCTGTGGCCGACGTCGGCGGTACTTGACTGGATAGACGTCCTGCGCCGTGTGGCGGGCATCTCCGACAGGGACAGGAAACTCCAGGCAGCGGGGCATGTCTTGAGAAGCCGGCTTAATCTTCAGGGCACGACGATGGGTATTTCGACGGAGAAATCGGACCAGCTCTGGTGGCTCATGGTGTCGACGGACCTCAACTCGGCACGGACGCTGATGGCATCCATGGAATTCGAGACATGGCGGGAGGACGTTCCCCGCATTGCCCGCGGTTTTGCGGGAAGAATGAAGAGGGGCCGGTGGGACACGACAACGGCAAATGCCTGGGGAGTTCTCGCCATGGAAAAGTTCTCCGGCAAATACGAGGCAACGCCGGTCACAGGGGTTTCCTCGGTGTCGCTGGGCCAGAAACAGGAGGCCGTTAAATGGGCGGACAACTCAAAAGGCGGCAGCCTTATGTTGCCCTGGCCAGCAAAGAAGAGCACCCTCAGCATCGATCACCAGGGGAAAGGCAGGCCCTGGGTCACGGTACAGAGCATTGCGGCCGTACCGCTGAAAGCGCCCCTGTCGTCGGGTTATACCATAAGGAAGACGATCGCTCCCGTGGAGCGCAAGAACCCCGACACATGGACGCGGGGCGATGTCATGCGCGTCAAACTCGAGATAGATGCCCGTTCAGACATGACCTGGGTGGTTGTAAACGATCCCATACCGTCCGGTGCCGTTATACTGGGAAGCGGTCTGGGACAGGACTCAGCTCTGCTTTCAAAGCAGGGACGCCAGAGAGGGTGGGCCTGGGAGGCATATCGGGAAAGGGGCTTTGAGGCACTGAGGGTATATTACGAATTCGTGCCGCAAGGAACGTGGACCGTGGAATACAGCGTCAGGCTCAACAACGACGGTCTCTTTCAGATGCCCGGGACCCGCGTTGAAGCGCTTTATGCACCGGAGATGTTCGGCGAAAGCCCGAACAGGCCGGTGGAGATCAGGAAATAGAAAATGTCTTTGAAGTACCTGAAAGGTGTTCCCGGTATATGCGTGGCCGCCGTGCTGGTCCTGGCGTGTCTTGCCGGGGTGGGCACCCTCTTCGTGGCGCGATCGGCGAGGGATACGAAGATCCCCTCCTTTCAGAATGTCAGGGCTTCCTACCCCGTCTCCGACGCGGTCCTTCTGGATCGTCACCGGGAAGTCATCCACACTCTGCGTACCGATGACAGGGCCAGAAGACTTGAATGGACGCGTCTCGCCGATGTGTCGCCGTCGTTTCTGCAAACGGTGGTTCTGGTTGAGGACCGCCGTTTTTTCAGCCACAGAGGGGTCGACCCCCGCGCTTTTGTATCCGCATTCGCAAGGAACGTCACGTCCGGGAGGCTAAGCGGCGCCAGCACCATCTCGATGCAGGTGGCCTCCATCATTGACAAGACCTTGAAACCGAAAAGGGCGAGGAGAGACCTCGGCCAGAAGTGGCGCCAGGTGCTCGCGGCAATTGCCCTGGAGAAGAACTGGAGCAAAGAAGAGATACTTGAGGCCTATATCAACCTCATATACTACCGCGGCGAGCTTCAGGGCGTCAGGGCTGCATCGAAGGGACTGTTCGGAAAGGAACCCTCCGGCCTTACCCAGCTGGAGTCCTTTATCCTGGCATCACTCATCACATCGCCCAACGCAACGCGGGAAAGGGTAGCACTGAGGTCGTGGCGCCTGGCACAGAAGACCGGCGTGCAGATAACCCGTGAGGATGTCGACCGGAAGACGGGTGAGGCGCTCTCTTCGGCATACAACATTGTCTCCGAAACATCGGTGGCGCCTCATGTGGCGCGTATCGTCCTTGCGCCGGGGTGCGCCAGGCAGGTCACAACCCTTGACGGGCGGCTGCAGAAGTTTGCTCTCCAAAGCCTCAGAGATAATCTTGCCTCACTGCGCAGCCGAAATGTTTCCGACGGGGCCGTCATGGTCGTTGATAACGGTACGGGTGATATCCTGGCGTACGTCGGCAACAGCGGGCGTACGTCGAGCGCGGTCTGGATGGACGGCGTGCGGGCAAGGCGGCAGGCAGGTTCGACGCTCAAGCCTTTCCTCTACGGGCTCGCCATCGAAAAGGGATATCTCACCGCCTCATCCATACTCGAAGATACTCCCCTTTCCATAATGACGCCGACAGGGCTCTATGTGCCGCAAAATTATGACAATCAATTCCGGGGCAATGTCAGCGTAAGGACGGCCCTGGCATCGTCTCTCAATGTCCCCGCTGTCAAGACGCTGCTGGTGGCGGGCCTGGTGCCCTTCGTGGAGAGGCTTAAAGAACTGGGTTTCAGAAGCATCACCGAGGAGCCTGAATTCTATGGGTTCTCCATCGCCCTGGGGTCGGCTGACATAGAGCTCTATGAACTTGTCGGCGCCTATCGCACTTTGGCGCTGGGCGGGCGGCGCGGTGATATGAGGCTGGTCACGGGGGCGGTACCGTCGGCCCGGGTTCGTGTCATGGACGAAAAGGCCGCTTTTATCATTTCGCAGATACTCTCCGACAGGGAGTCCCGGGCGGTTACCTTCGGCCTTGAGAATCCCCTTTCGACTCGTTTCTGGACCGCGGTAAAGACAGGGACGAGCAAAGACATGCGCGACAACTGGTGTATCGGTTTTTCCGGGCGTTATACCGTCGGGGTCTGGGTGGGAAACTTTTCGGGAGAACCCATGCATGATGTGAGCGGTATAAGCGGCGCGGCGCCGATATGGCTGGAGGTGATGAACTTCCTTCACGCAGGCGTTCCCTCAAAGGCTCCGAAACGGCCCTCGGGAGTCACCGTGGCGAAGGTGCGTTTTGAAAAGGATATGGAGCCTCCGCGCGAGGAGTTCTTTCTCGAGGGCACACAGCCCCTGTCAACGGTGAGGGCGCAGCAAACCCATCAAAACGCCCGGATTGTCTATCCGCGGGAGGGGACGCTCATCACCATCGATCCTGATATTCCCGACGCTCTGCAGCGCGTCGCGCTTCGCTTTGAACCACGGGCGGGACGGTTCAGATGGGTCCTCAATGATACTGATGCGGGTTCCGACCTGCCGCTCTTTCTCTGGGAACCGCGGCGGGGCAATTACACCCTTTCCATCGTCGATCACAGCGGAAGCGTGGTCGATTCGGTCAGTTTCGTCGTGCGGTAAAGAATGGCCTCGATCCGATTTCCCGTATAATATCAAGGTATAATTTCGCTTGACAGGTTTTTTTAATAGGAATACTATTGCTTAAAAGCACAACTGCTTAATATTATCACAGAAAGGAGTTGCGTGGCATGCCATCAGGTAAGGTAAAGTGGTTCAACGATTCCAAGGGTTACGGTTTCATCGAACAGGATGGCGGCGAAGATGTTTTCGTGCACTTCTCTGCAATTCAGGCGGATGGATTCAAATCGCTCAAGGCCGGCGAGAAGGTGGAATTTGAGATCGTAACGGGGCCGAAGGGTCCGCAGGCGGCAAATGTAATGAAGACCGAATAAAGACAGGGGTCACTCCCCTTTATCCTCCATAGACTTACTGTCATTCCAGAGCCGGTCCATCGTTTCGGCATCAGCGTCCCGAATATCGGTATTGTTCTCGATATACCCGAACCTCCTTATGAACTTGTCCGAAGTGGATCTCAGCGCGTCCTCGGGATCGATGGACAGAAAACGCGCAACGTTGACGATCGTGAAAAGGAGATCACCCACCTCATCTCTGATGCGGTCGGTCCTGCCCGTCTTTTCCGCCTCTTTCAGTTCGGCTATCTCCTCGTACATCTTATCGTAGACTTCGTCTATCGTTTTCCAATCAAAGCCGACCTTTGCGGCCCGCCTTGTTATCACGTATGCCCGAAGCAGGGCGGGCATCGACGAGGGGATGTGTGCGAGGAGGGAATAGTCTGCTCTCTCCGCTCTCTTGAGTTCCTCCCATTTTATCTCGATGGGGGCGTCGAGAACCTGCTGTTTAAATACATGCGGATGGCGATGATACATCTTCCGGTAGACGTTGTCAATGACGTCTTCTATGGTGAAAGCGCCGCGTTCCCTGCATATCTGGGCAATGAAGACGATATGAAAGAGAAGATCGCCGAGCTCTTCCTTCAGTTCGTTCATGTCCTCATTTTCGATGGCCTCTATTATCTCGTAGACCTCTTCCAGCATGAAGGTCTTGAAGGCCGAGACCTTCTGCTTGCGGTCCCAGGGGCATCCTTCATCGCTGCGGAGCTTCTCCATAAGCGCGACCAGTTTATCGAATGCTTCCACTTGAGTCTCCTGTCCATGTCCTTTTTCTTTCGAGCACATCCATGATGATCCCTGCCGTCTCCTCCATAACGTGACGCTGATCGGCGACGATGTCAAAACCGGCCGCCCGTGTGGAGCTGTACAGGGTGTCGTCGCCGATGAGATTTGTGATGGCGAGGTGTATGTCGGTTCCATTCCGGACAAGAATTCCAGCCTTCCTGTCGAGAATGGCGCGTGCGATGTCCCTGAAGTTTTCAGTAAAGGGGCCGAACAATACGGGCGTGCCGACGAAGAGGGGTTCAAGCATATTCTGACCGCCGTAGGGAGCAAGGGAGCCCCCCACGAAGGCCGCACGGCTTCTTGCATATATCCCCGTGAGATCGCCGACAGTGTCCACGACAACCAGTTCGGCGGTGTCATCCGCCCCTTCTTTTATCTTTGAATAGCGGGCGATCCGAAGTGTATTCGAAAGATCTTTTTCGATGGAAGCGGCAAGGTGCAGTTCTCTTGGCGCAATGAAATACCGGTAGCCGGGAAGGTCTTTTTTCAGGAGGGCTATCGCCGCGTAGATCTCTTCAAGCTCCTTTTCCTTAACGCTTCCGAAGGTGATGATCTTTTCACGGGTTGATGTGTCCCGATGGCCTTCAGCTGCGGGTCGGTAGTATTTGATGTTGCCGGTGACAAAGACACGTTCGGGGTCCATGCCGATCGAGACAAAGCGGTGCCCGTGTTCTTCGGATTGCGCTATGACGGCGTCGATCCCGTCAAGCGCCGACCTCATGAAAGGTGATAACCTCCGGTATGTCGCAAGGGTCCTGTCGGAGATCCGCCCGTTCAGGATGATAATGGGAACACTGCGTTTCCCGGCTTCCCATATGAGGTTGGGCCAGATCTCGGTCTCTACGATAAGGATCACCGAGGGTCTGTGATAATCGAGAAATCTTGCGACGGAGAATCGAAGATCGAAGGGCATGGAGGCGACGGTCCTTCCCTTCCGACCGCCCTGCCTGGTGTCCAGCATCTCCCTGGCGTAGGATGTGTTCGTTGTAAAAAGAAAATGATCGGGCCCTCCGTTTGCCGCCAGATAGTCGGCGACACTCTGGGCGATAATCGCCTCACCGATAGACGCCCCGTGTATCATACAGGCACCGGCCGATTGTACGCCTTCTGTCGAAGGGAAGAGACGTCCGCGGAAGTTCTTCTTCATCTTTGTGTTGGTGAGACCTATCACCACAAAGACGGGAAGGGCGCAAAAGGTAAGGAGGTTGTAGATTATCTTCCACATGCCATTTCTTCGGCCTGGTCCGTCAATCGGATGAGCGTTGTTTCGAGTTCGACCCGCTTTTTCTCGATATCATCGGCGCTGAGATCAGACCCTACAGAGATAGGGTCGCCCCAGAGAAAGACAACCTTCGTAAAAGGGTAGGGGAGTATAAAACGGTCCCAGGAATGAAAGGTTTTTTTTTACGCGCACCGTAGCTTACGGGTAGGAGTTGCTTGCCTGAGAGCCGTGCGAGCTCCACGATGCCCTTCTTAACGGCGAAGCGCGGTCCCTTGGGGCCGTCGGGGGTAATGGCGATATCTATGGTATCTCTGAGATCATGGAGAATCTCTCTCAAGGATGAAACACTACCCTTTCTGTAAGATCCCCTGACGGTGCCGATCCCGAAAAAGCTCACGATTCTGGCTATAAACTCGCCGTCGCGGTGGCGGCTGATCAGCACCTTTCCGCCGCCGCCCTTTTTCGCGAAGGGCATCATGAGAAGCCTGCCGTGCCAGAAACAGACGATATAATTGAAGCGGCTGCCCCATCTTTCCTCCGGCGGGCGATTGACGTGCCGGACGCGCAGGGTCAGCCTCAAAAGCGAGAGAAAGCCGAAGAGTACGGGAGGCATGATGTAGATCATCAAAAAAGATTTGATTTTCTTTTTCATCAGCGTTTCTTTCCTATGGGAATGACCTTTTTACGGGCCCCTTCCCTGAACTGTAACTCGTAAAGTTTTCTGTAGGGCCCTTCCTGCTCGATAAGAGACCCGTGGGTGCCTTCCTGGACGATCATGCCTTTATCGATGACAATGATACGATGTGCATTGATGATTGTAGAGAGCCTGTGGGCTATGATGATCGTTGTTCTCCCTTTCATTAGGTTTTCAAGGGCTTTCTGGACCTCAATCTCCGATTGGGCGTCGAGGGAGCTTGTCGCCTCGTCGAGAATGAGGATAGGAGCATTCTTGTAGAGGGCACGGGCTATGGCGATGCGTTGTTTCTGGCCCCCTGAAAGCCTGATTCCCTTCTCGCCGGCGATCGTATCATAGCCCTTGGGAAGCTTCAGTATGAAATCGTGGGCGAAGGCCATCTTTGATGCATGGAAGAGTTGTTCTTCATCGGGTTCGACGCCGTAGGCGATGTTGCTCCGTATTGTATCGTTGAAGAGAATGACATCCTGCGTTACCAGGGCGATGTTCGTTCTTAAGGAATTGAGAGTAACGTCGCGTACATCGACGCCGTCGACCCTGATGAGGCCCTGACTTATGTCATAGAACCTGGGGATAAGGTTCACGAGTGTCGTTTTTCCCACGCCGCTTTTTCCGACAACGGCGATAACTTCATTCTTTGCGATCGTAAGGTTTATGTTGTTGAGGACCATCTTTTCGTCATAACGGAAAGAGACGTTGTCGAACTCTATGACCCCTTCCACTTTGCCAAGCTCCGTGGCATCCGGTTTTTCGAGAACCTCGGGCTGCCTGTCTATAATTTCGAAGACCCGCTGGCTCGCCGCCAGGCCCTGCTGGACATTGTGGTTTTCCTTGTTGAGTTTCTTGATCGGTTCATAGAGCATGATGAGCGAGGCCATGAAGGCGAAGAAGGTACCCGGTGTTGAGTTCCCCAGTATGACCTCCCTGCCTCCGTACCAGATCACGACGCCAACGGCGATCCCGCCTATGACCTCCATCACGGGATGGGACAGTGCACGAATTTTCGTCCGTTTCATAACGATGCGAAAGAGCGTCTCGTTCTCCTGAGTGAACCTTTTGTTCTCGTACTCCTCCATGGAGAACGCCTTGACGATTCTCTGGCCCGTTATTGTTTCATGGAGAAAGCTGGTAAGGCGTGCCAGATATTGCTGGATATTGAGCCCGATCTTTCTGAGTTTCTTGCCGAAAGCCACGATGGGATAGATGGAAAACGGCAGGATAAGGAAGGCTATCAGCGTCAGTTTCCATTCCATCCGAAAGGCGACGATGACGAGTCCGATGATGGTGAAGGCGTCCTTCAGAACGGCGGCGACAGAGTCGGAGACGGTGTTCTGGACAAGAGAGACATCGTTCACGATCCGGGAGATATTCGAGCCTGTCGGCGTCTTGTCGAAGAAGGAAAGGGGTTGCTTCTGCATGTTATAAAAGACGAGGTTCCTGATATCTGTAACGACCCTTTGGCCGACATAGCCCATGTAATAGCCCTGGAGATACTCGAAGCTGCCCTTAATCAGGAAAAGAACGATGACGGCCGCGGGCATGATGTAGAGCTTGGTCATGTCTTTCTGGAAAAAAATGGAGTCGAGAACGGGCTTGACAAGGTACGCGCTCAGGCTCTGGGCACCGGAACACAGCGCCATGAAGATCATCGCGAGAATCAGCTTTGTCTTGTAAGGATATGCGAATCTAAGAAGTCTCAGGTAGAGGTTCATATTATTTCTCGAGGAAGTTAATTATCGTGTCAGCGGCCAACCGGTAGGAATCCTGTTTCTTCAACTTGTCAACGATCGACCCCAATTCGCCTGCAACATCCCACCTTCCTTTATCTATCATAGAAAGCGCTTTGCTTGCAATGGTTTCGGTGTCAAGACTCTGTATAAACTCCGGGAATATCTCTTTTCCGGCAATGATATTGGGAAGCCCTATGAAATCGACATGGACGATAAGACGCGCAATGGCATAAGAGAACCACGATATCCGATAGATGATCGCTGTGGGAGCCTTGAGGAGGGCCGCTTCGAGAGTTGCGCTACCTGAGGCCACTATTGCGGCGTCGCAATATGCAAGGGCATTGTGGGAACTTTTTTTCACCGGGATAACGCCGGGAATCCCCTGAAGATAAGGCCTGACGACCCTGTCGTCCATACTTTCGGCAAGGGGCAGAATGACGGTGAGATCGGGCAGGCTTCTGCGCATTATGGCGACAATCTTTGCCAGAGGAGGCATATGCCGTGCGATCTCGTTTTTCCTGCTCCCCGGCATGATTGTCAGGATAGGTTTGTCCGGCGGCGCCCCGATATGTGAAAGAAATACGGCGCGGTCGAGGGTAGGCCCGACTGTCGCGGCAAAAGGATGACCGACGTACGTTGCCGGAACCCCCGCTTTTGCATAAAGGTCTTCCTCGAAGGGAAGGATGCAGATGATCCTGTTCACGTACTTCCTGATCTTCTCCATGCGGCCCCGTTTCCACGCCCAGACCTGGGGAGGAATGAAATAAATGACGGGTATGTCAAGGGACCTGGCGAAGCGGGCGATCCTCATGTTGAACCCGGGAAAATCGACGAGGACCACAAGGTCGGGACGTTCCGCGCGGATATGGGCCTTGACCGCATCGAAGGCCCTTTTTATGTGGCCGGCATGGGATATGACCTCGGTGAGGCCCGTAACGGAAATGTTCCGATAGTCCCGGGCCAGTCTTACACCCAGGGCCGCCAGTTTTTCCGAACCCATCGCGGATATCTGAAAACTTCCGGACTTTTGAAGCGATTCTACGAGATGGCAGGCATGCGTTTCCCCGGAGAGTTCCCCCGTGGATATGAAGACCTTTTTATCGATGTTATGCACCCTGTTTATCGGCGATACAGCTTCGGATCCTGTTGGCGAGATCAAGCGCCTTCAGACCGTCGATGCCGCTCACGCCGGGCGTGCCCCGGCCGCCTGCGGCCCTCACAAACTGGAGGAGCTCGTCTCTGACGGGATCCATGCCGGGCGACGTGTATTCGGTGATATCCGGCTGGGTCCCTTCGTTCCTGACGATGCTTACCAGTTTTCCCTGCATCAGATCGAGCGAGAAATACCTGTCCCGTTCATAGACGGTGAGCGACCGTTCTCTGTATGTCGAGACCCGGCTTGCTGTAACGTTCGCCACGCACCCGCCCGCGAATTCGATCCTGGCGCTGGCAACATCGGTCTGCTCGGTCATGAATGGGATGCCTTCCGCCGAAAGATCCTTCACATCTTCGCCGACAAGAGAAAGAACGAGATCGAGATCGTGGATCATGACATCGAGGACGACATCGACATCGGTGGATCTGCCCGTAAAAGGACTGACCCTGCGGGCCTCTATCAACAGAGGTTTTTTAATGAGCGGAAGCGCCCGGATAAGGGCCGGATTGAGTCTTTCGAGGTGGCCCACCTGGAGGATGAGTCCCTTCGCGGCGGCGATGGCGACAAGTTCAGCCGCCTCTTCGGGCAGGACCGTGATGGGCTTCTCGAGAAAAACATGAATTCCCCGTTCCAGGCAGTCCTTTGCGATGGAGTAATGGGACTCGGTGGGGGTCGCAATGACGGCGCACGTTGCCTCGCTGATAGCATCGGAATAGCTCGAAAATGAGGGCACGGTGTACTTTGCCGCATATTCCCCGGTCAGGGCAGGGTCGATATCCGCTATGCCGCTGACGGTGACGTCCTCGAAGGAACAAAGCTTTCCGAGGTGGATGCGTCCCATGTGACCGAGACCGATAAGGGCAATATTTACCGGCATATTCCCCTCGTGGACGATTCGATGAACTCCATAAGATAGGCGATGTTGTCGCCGTCGAGCTCTTCCCGTATGATCTTCAGGGACGTCTTGAGGGGGAGGGCGGACCTGAAAAGGATCCGGTACGCCTTTTTCAGCTTTGTTATCTCTTCCTTGGAAAAATTGCGTCTCTCAAGGCCGACAAGATTGAGACCATAGAGCTTTGCCCTGTCGCCCGCAGCGATGACAAAAGGCGGCACGTCCTTGGGGATACCGGTGAGCCCGCTGATGAAGGCGTATTTGCCGACCCTGCAGAATTGGTGGACGGCGCAAAGGCCGCTGAAGATGACGAAATCGGAGACTTCGACGTGACCCGCGAGGGTTGCCCCGTTGGCCATGATAATATTGCTTCCCACTTTGCAGTCGTGGGCGATGTGGGCGTATGCCATGATAAAATTGTTGTCCCCGACCTCGGTGATGCCGCCTCCCTTTGTGGTTCCCCTGTTTATCGTCACATATTCCTTGATGGTGTTATTATTGCCTATGACGACCCGGGTAGGCTCATACTTGTAGCCGATATCCTGGGGAGGCCCCCCAAGGGATGCGAAGGGACTCACCGTGCAGCCGGTGCCCAGCGCGGTATTCCCCTGTACGACCACATGGCTCTCGAGGCGGCTTCCTGCCCCGATTTGTACGCCTCCTTCTATAATACAGTAGGGCCCGATTTCTACATCACCCGCAATCTGTGCGTTCTTGTCAACAATGGCAGTTGGATGTATCACTTTTTGCTCCTCACTCCTGTTTAAGCATGGCCATTATGCGCGCTTCGGCTACAACATCGTCCTCCACGTAAGCCTTTGCCTCAAAGACCCATATCTCTCTTCTGTGCTTCACGACCTCCACATCGAATCTGAGCTGGTCGCCGGGGGTAACGGGTTTACGGAACCGTGCCCCGTCGATGCCGGTAAAAAAAACGGAGCCCTTCATTCCCGGAAAGGATTTGAAGGCGAGAACGCCGCCAGCCTGTGCCATCGCCTCGAGGATGAGGACGCCCGGCATGATGGGTCTGCCCGGGAAATGGCCCTGAAAAAATGGTTCATTTACAGTCACGTTCTTTATGGCGATGATCCGTTTTGCAGGTTCGAGTTCAAGAACCCTGTCAACCAGGAGAAAGGGGTACTTATGTGGCAGAAGCGTGAGTATCTCGTTGATGTCAATCATCCTTGTCCTCCGACAGCAGTTTCTTCTCCATCTCCTTGATTTTCTCGAAAAGGGCAGGGAGTTTTCGTATGTAAAGCTGGAGTTTCATCCATTCCTTGTGGGGCATGTGCGGTGTGCCCCAGATGAGTGAGCCCGGGGGCACGTCCCTGGTTATGCCTGTCTGTCCTCCTGCCATGACCTGGTCGCCCACGGTGACGTGGTCTCTGACCCCTGCCTGACCCGCGAGGACGACGTTGTTTCCTATATGTGCGCTGCCGGCAATGCCGACCTGGGAGACGATGATGGAGTTCTGTCCTATCGTGACGTTATGTGCCACCTGAACAAGGTTGTCTATCTTTGTCCCTTTGCCGATCAGCGTCTTTTCAAGCGAGGCCCGGTCGATTGCCGTATTCGCCCCGATCTCGACATCGTCCTCTATAATGACGGAGCCGAGCTGAGGTATCTTGGCATGTTTGCTCCCGTCCCATGTATACCCGAAGCCGTCCCCGGCGATCACCGTGTTCGCATGGATGATGACATTCTTCCCGATTGTTGTGTCCCGGTAGATCGTGACGTGGGGATAGATGACACTGCCTTCCCCTATGGTAACGTTGGGACCGATATAGGAGAACGGGTAGATCGTCACATTCGCGCCTATACGGGAATGTCGTTCTATACAGGCGAAAGGCCCGACAGAGGCGCTCCTGTCCACAGTCGCCTCAGGGCTGACGAAGGCCAGGGGGTCGATGCCGGCAGGCATCGATACCTCCTCGAGAAACATTCCGGCTACCGTGATATAGGCAAGTTCCGGATTGTCAACGACAATGACATTCTTTCCCTTGACCTCGTCAAGGGATGTCTTTTTGCCAATGATGAGGGCGGAAGCCCTGCAATGGGGGACGTGCTTGAGGTAGCTTCTATGGGTAACGAAGCTGACCTGTCCCTCCGCGGCGGTTTGAATCCCTGCGATGCCAAGAATCGGGATATCCCCGTCACCAATCAGATTTCCCTGGATCGCGGCAGCGATATCCCTCAGCGTGGTCATTTACTTAATAGGTTTTTTCTTCGCCATTTCGTTGAAGAGAGTAATCACCTTGCCGGTGATGTCTATCGCCGGGGTGGCATAAAGGATTCCGGCCTGGCTCTTTTCAAGTATCAGGGCGTATTTTTCCTTTTCACCGAGGCTGCGTACGACATCCTCCACTTCCTTGAGGACCTTCTGGGTGTATTCCATATCCTTTTGCTGGAGTTCGGTCTGGTAGTCGTTATAGAGTCTCTGGTAATCCTTCAGCTTTGCCTGGTACTGTTTTTCCTTCTCAGCCCTGGCCTCAGGGGTTATGGTGGCTCCCTGTTTCTCAACGGCATCTTTCAGCCTCTGGAGCTCCGCCTGTTTCCCGTCAAGGTTTTTCTTCAGCCTTTCCGCATCCTGGGTCAGGATCCCGCGTATCTGCTTGCCCTGATCGGATTCAAGCATGACTTTCTGCAGGTCTATGTATGCGACGTTCAGTGTCTGGCTCATCGCCGCAAGTGGTGTCAGAAGAATGGTTACGACAAAAAGGACCGTAATAAAGCGTTTCATAAAGCCTCCTTACTAATATTGGGTGCCGATGGCAAAATCGAAAAGACTCTTCCGCTCCCCTTCTTTCGGGTTGAGGTTGAATCCAAGTTCCAGACGGATGGGACCAAGTGGTGAGAACCAGCGTATTCCGACACCTGCGGCCGTTCGCATTCTCAGGCTGCTGAAATCGTCAAAACCGGCACCGGTATCGGTAAAGATGACGCCTTTGACGCCTGCTGGTTTGTAGATGGGGAAAATCCATTCAAAATTGAAATACATCTCGTTCTTCGCGCCGATAGGTTCATCGTTCTCGTCCATCGGCCCGGCTTCGCCGTAGCGGAAACCACGGATCGAATTGAGACCGCCGACGTAGTATTTTTCAGTGATGGGCACGTCTCTGCCGCTGTAACCGCGGATCATTCCGGCTGTACCTTTCAGGAAGAAGGAGCTGTCCATGAACTTGATGGGGATGTATCTGCCGTAAAATGCGGACAGGGACACGAAATAGTTGTCGCCGCCAAAAGGACCGCCCGCCGTTTCCAGGGAAATTGCGCTGTTGATTCCCTTGGTGGGATTCAATACGTCATCGATGGTGTTTTTGGCGATGGAGTAGATCATACTACTTGTCAGGCTCGTTCCCTCCTGCTCTTTTATGTAAGTGCTGGCGGAGGCGTCTATGTCGGTCACCTCGACGTTCTCGATCCTGTATTTCACCGTCGCTTTGATGTCATCTGTCAGAGGTTTGATGAGCGAGACGTTGCCGCCCGTCCTCTTGTAGTCGTATGTGTCCATATACCGTTTGAAATTAAAGACGCTGAACCCCGCGGAAAGGTTCTTGTCGAAAATGTAGGGCTCAAGGTATGAGAATCTAAATTCCGTGGTGTAGCCGCTCAGTGCCGCCTCAAGGGTGAGCCTTCTGCCCGTTCCGAGGAAGTTTTCTTCCGACACGGACCCGGAGACGATCACGTTCTCGGAGGTGCTGTAGCCGGCGCCTACACTGAAGGTTCCCGTCGGTTTTTCCTCTATGTTGAGGTCGATATTGACCTTCTTGGGGTCGTCGGTCTTGACGATCTTGAAATCCGTGTCCTTAAAGAATGTTGTATTCTTTAGTTTCTTCTTGCTTTCCTTGATGTTGGTTATCGAAAAACGGTCGCCCTCGGCGAATTTGAGTTCACGCCGTACTACCTTGTCCCGGGTTCTGGTGTTTCCGATTATGTTGATCCTGTTGAAGTAAACTTCCTGGTTCTTGGTGATATTAAATGTGACATTGACGATGTGGGTGGTGTCATCGATAGTGGTCAGCGGTGAAACCTCGGCGAAGGCGTAACCCTTGTCCTGGTAAACGTCGGTAATGGCGAGCACATCTTCATAGAAGAGAGTGGTTCTGAAGAGCTTGCCCGATTGCGTCTTTATCTTATGGAGGAGCTCTTCCCTGGGAACTATGATATCTCCTGCGAATTCGATGGTACCGACCTGATGGGTGGCGCCTTCCTCTATTGCGATGGCAATGGAAATGCTTTTGCCGTCCTTGGAAAGTGTAACATCGGGCGCCCCGACCTGAACTTTAATGTAGCCGTTGTCGTGATAAAAGGCCTCAAGATTCTTGCGGTCTTCTATAAGGGCATCCTCATCGAGTATACCCGAACCGGTAAACCACGAGAACCAGCCCTTTTCCTTTGTCCGCATGTACCCCCGCAATACGCTGTCTTTAAAGTGTTTATTGCCCGTAAAACTCACTTTCCTTACGTAGGACTGCTGGGGTTCGTCTATCACGATGTTTACTGTTGCGTCGTATGCCTCTCCGTAGGCGATTTCGTATGTTATTTTAGCGGCGTAATAACCTTTACTCGCATAGAGCTTCCTGATCTCGTCCATGCTTTCTTTGATTTTTTCGATATTGAGAACAGTACCGGTCTTGATTTTGAGTTTGTCGGTGAGATCATCGGTTTTTATCTTTTTGTTCCCCGTTACGAGGATGGACTTGACGGGGGGTCTTTCAATAACGACAAAGGTGACGATCTTTCCCTTATCCGTATCCTTCACATCTATCTGGACGTCGCTGAAGAAGCCCGTTTTGTAAATGCTCTTCATGTCCTCGCGTATCTTGTCGAGATTATACGTGTCACCTTCCCTGCTCTTGATGTTGTTGGATATGAAAGCAGTGTCGATACGTTCATTTCCCGTGATTTCAATCTTGGCGACCCGTTCGTCCTGGGCCATCGTCATGACAGGGAGGCACAGAATTAGAGAGAGAAGGATAACGTACTTCAATTTTTTCATATGTTTTGGAAAATTACCAAAAAAACATCCTCTTTGTAAAGGTAAAAAAAGTATTTCATTTCGATAAGCTGGAATTGAGGTTGCGAGATATGTTAATTTCACGAGAAATTATGTTCCTCTACCCGATTTGGATTCTTTTCGCCGGGGCTCCGGTGGTACTTCTTGCGGGCTTATTGGGCAAAAATCGCCTTATCCCGCCGGTCATGTCTTTTTTCATCACGGCAAGCGGTGTTTCGATCCTCATCCCTTATCTATTTTTCCGGCATCCTCGCGTGATCGCCTCCCCGGGAGGGTTTTTCAATTTTACCCTGGATGCTTTCACCGTAGCAGGTGCCCTGTGTGTCTGTGCTCTTTGCGCGGGATGTATTCCCTGGCTTTCACGGGACAATGAACGTCCCGGCAGACGGGTGGGAGAGGGTTTCGTGCTGGTGAACCTCGGTCTCGCCGTCGGTACCATGCTTGCATCGGATCTGATGACACTCCTTCTCTTCGCCGAGGCCTCATACGTCCTGTTTTTTGGAGCGGTGCGGAAGAAAGGAAGCGGTGTTCGCGACGCGCTGTTTCTCGCGCCCGCCGCGGCAGTGGTCATCGGTCTCTTCTTCCGGAGCGTGATAGGCACGAGAGGTTACGGATTCCTGGCGGGACTGTGGGGATGGCTCCCTTTTATCCTGGCCGGATACATTCTCTACAGGCTATTTTTTATCCCCCTTTCCTTTTCATCGGATTGGAGGGCGAGAGTTGCCCGCGAGCCGCTTTTGGCCCTTCTCGCCATCATTTCCCTCTATGCGGAAGTCTTCCTCGTGATGAGGGTTTTGCTTATGAGCCCCGGTGCCCTGCGTGTCCTGCTTCCCGGTTCATTGACGGCAGCGGGGATATATCTGGTAATCGGCTCCCGCCAGAAGGACCCCGGCAAGATGGCGGTGTGTATTCTTTTTATTGTTACCGCGTGCATCACAGGGACTGCCTGCATAAGGGCCCTCGTCCCCGCCGGCGGCAATGCGGTGGCTGTAATGGCATGCAGCAGTCTGGCGGCCGCCGCCGGCCTGATCTTCGTCACGGGCGTATTCGAGATGAGAGGGGGCAGGGTGATATCGGTCCTTTTTGTCGTTTTCGCCGCGGCACTTGCCGGGCTTCTCCCGATTTCAGGTCTCGTCGGGAGAATAGCCCTTTACCGGAGCATCGCGGGGGAGGGTGGATATGTATCGATCGCTGCCTTCGTGCTTCTCGGCGTGAGTCTTCTGCCGGCCCTTCTCCTCGCCCGCTTCGGCCCTTTCGTCACAAACCGTTTCGCCGGGGCCGTACAGGGAATGAGTGCGGGAGAGGCCCTTTCTCTGGGTATTATCCTTTTCAGTCTTTACCTGCCTTTGCTGTGCTATGCGAGATAGCGCATGTGTTACCGTGATTTCGTTACGTTCTTTTTCGGGCAGATGTTATTGAGGGGGCACTGGCTGCACCTGGGAGACAGGGGGGCGCAGATCCGTTTGCCGAAGGTGACAAGGAGGGAATTGTAGACGATCCAATATTTCTGGGGCAATACCTGCCGCAGCATTTCTTCGGTTTGGTGGGGATTTTTTGTCGAGACTATCCCCAGCCTGTTTGATATCCTGTGGACGTGCGTGTCCACGCATATCCCCGGTTTTCCGTATCCTTCGGTAACAACGAGATTCGCTGTTTTTCGACCTATTCCTCTTATGGACAGAAGCTCTTCGATGGTTTCGGGGACCTTTCCGCCAAAAGATGCGATGATGGTGCCGGCCACTTCCTTGAGTATCTTCGCCTTGTTTCGATAGAATCCCACGGGGTAGATCATTCTCTCCAGGTCCGCCGTCGGGATGCGCAGGAGGTCCCGCGGTGTGCCCACATGGGGCATCAGCACCTCCATCACCTTCTCCGTTGTCTCATCCTTTGTTCGAAGACTCAGGAGCGTTCCGACGAGTACTATAAAAGGATCGCTTTTCTCGCCCCGCGATATGCGTGTGATGATCGGTGCTGCCTCTTCGGGGAAAAAGTCCGTGAGGGCTTTCATCATTTCGTCAAAAGGGAACTCCGCCATGTTCCTCACTCTTTACTCCTCACTCTCTGCATCCACGCATGCATTTCATGGGCGTGGGAACCCTCCCAGTATACCTTTTTACAGGACGGGCAGGTTGTGAACCTGTCGTGGTGGTGGTAGACGTACTCAGGGACGAAGGGTTCGATCTCGTCTTTGGGGACATCTATGAGAAGTGTGTTGCAGTCAAGACATCGTGTCATGAAAGCGGCGGAATCGATGTAGGGCTCGATAGAGTCACTTATCTCCAGGAGCTGCTCTTCCGGGTCGTTCCCACGGACGATACGTGTATGGGAACGAAGGGTCCCGGTCCTTTTTCTCGTCAGGAAAAGTGTTTCCGGCGATGGTGCGGGGAAGGACGCACGATCATCCCCCTGGCGGATGTAGCGGGTATCGAAACCGAGCATCCTCAGGTAACGTGCCAGTCTTCCCAGCATGACATCGCAGACGAAAATCATCGCTTGACGAGGGCGTGTGCTGCTTCGGCGGCCCTCATCATAATCTCCTCTTCTCCTGGGACGACGCGGTTTTCCATGAGAACCTCCCCCATGCATATGACCGTGTCGACGGCGGAGCCGTTTGCGGCATAGACCATATCGGAGTAAATGTCGAAATTGGGAACGAACTCAGGTCGATTGAGGTCGATAAGGATGATGTCGGGGCTCAGTCCTTCCGCTATCACCCACGTGCCCAGCCTGAAAATGTCGGCGGCGGTTTGCGTGGCCCGCTTGAAGGTCTGCCGTGCCGGCAGCATGGTGGGGTCTCCGGTGTGGAACTTGGCAAGGAGGGATGCGAATTTCATTGTTTCCAGTACGTCGAGGTGGTTGTTGGAGGCACAGCCGTCCGTTCCGAAGCAGTAGGGTATCCCGGCCCTCTCGACGAGGAGGTGGGGAAAGACCCTCCCCACGGCGAGCTTCAGGTTGGAGACGGGTACATGGACCAGCCTTGCGCCCCGTTCTTTCAGGATATCGGTATCGGCCTCACGAAGCTGGCAGCCGTGGCAGCCGATGTACCTCTCAGAGAGGAGCCCGATGGAATCAAGGAACCCTACAGGGGACATGCCGTATTTTTCCTGGGAGAAGCCGTCTTCATCGGCGGTTTCAGCGAGGTGCATGTGAATGAGGATGTCCTTTTCGGCGGCAAAATCGCGCATCCATTCCAGGCTTGCCTTCGAGACGGTATAGAGCGCGTGAGGACCAAAGGTGAAGGTGGCATATGGTTCGTAATTTTTCGACAGGGCGTAAAGGTCGCGGTTGACGTCTATCTGTTCCCGTGCCTTGTTATCATCGAACATGTCGATAAAGACGGCGCTGATGAAACCGCGTATCCCCATGTCCTTAACGGCCCGGGCGGTTGCTTCCCAGTGCCAGTACATATCATTGAAGACGGTGACGCCGTTCTTGATCATCTCCAGGCAGGCGAGGCGTGCACCCCGATAGACATCCTCCTCGGTGAGCTTCGATTCAAGGACCCAGATCTTCTCCTCGAGCCAGGTTTTGAGGGGCATGTCGTCGGCAAATCCCCGAAAGAGGGTCATTGCGGCGTGGGTGTGACCGTTTATCAGGGAGGGCAGGGCGGCCTTGCCGCGGCCGTCTATCACTTTATCGGCAGTACGGGTGCATGAGGGGGAAATCTGGAGAATAACGCCGTTATCCATGAAGATATCCGTGACCGCGCCGTCAAGCAGAACGTCCCTGATGAGGATCTTCATCAGGCTCCCCTGCCCCGTGAGATAAAGGCGTTGAGGATATCTTCGATAGTCTTCAGATTCCGTGCGACGTTTTCATAGATCTCATCCATGGTCAAAGGAACCTTCATTATCCCGTGACAGTAGTTGTCGATGGAGCATATGCTCGCATAGGGCAGGCAGGATTCGATGGCCAGCGTCGCCTCCGAGGCAAGGGTCATGCCGACGATGTCTCCGAAGCGCTTGAGCATGTTTATCTCGGCCCGCGTTTCCAATCTCGGCCCGATGGTCTGGATATAGGTGCCTCCCATCCGGACTGTCTTCGTATGCTTGCGGCAAATCCCGTATACCTCACGGGCGAATTCCTCGTCCATCACGGGCACCATGAAACGCATCTCGTCGTCGAAAAATGTTTCCGTGCGCCAGGGCGACGCGAAATCGTCGGGGATAACGAGCGTGCCCGGTTTTATGGAAGGCTTGAGGCTCCCCACGGAATTGACGGCAAGTATCTTCGTGGCGCCCAGCTCCTTGAGGGCCCAAATGTTGGCCCGGTGAGGAATCCTGTGGGGAGGCAGGCAGGGGTTGCCGTGTCTCTGGAGAAAGACGGTCCCTTCGGCTGACTTTACCGTTACAATGCCGAAGGGGGTTGTGATCGTTTTGTCGGGCCACCGGGAAAAAACCGGCGACCCGAGCAGTGATGTTCCGCCAAGTAGTGCAAGCATGATTTTCAGATACTTTTGTACAGGGAATGGTGCGCCGAGTCAATAGAATTGTTCGAAAAAGCCTCCTGTTACCATAGAATAGTGACGGCGGGAGAGTCACGAAAGATCTGCGGCGCGTAAACATCCTGTTTCGGAGGTATACTTCCATAAACGAGGAATATCTGCAAACCTCCTCCTTCCCCGAAAGTAAAACTCCCGGTGACTGTGCCGGGCTCACCATTACCCCATACCGTTGCGTGGAGATTGTCTGCATAAAGGTTGTATTCTATCCTTTCCCGATCGCCCGTCATCGTTCTCGTGCGAAAGCTTTGGGACCCGCCCGTGTTCACCGTGACTTTTCCCCTTGCGGGACCCGAGCACGTTACGGTGATGGATCCCTGCGCTTCGGTGGGAGTGCGGCCCAGCGGATTGTATGTGTCGAAATTGATGCCCGCGATCGTTACGCCGCATTCACCGCCTTCGGCACCGGCCGCACAGGGAATGAGCATGGCGGCAAGGAAAAATGTGCGGCAGACAGACTTCATGGATAATGTCCGTATTCGGCTAATGGCGTTCTTCAGCAAGAACCCCTCCCAGGTTTACGATTATGTCGTCGGAGCGCGGTATTGCCAGGGTGAAAATATACGTCCCGCTGTCGCTCCGCACTGTTCCGGTATAGCGGCCGGGCTTAATGTTCTCGAGATAGAATTCACCCTTCCCGTTGGTGACGAAGGGGACCTCCCTTCCATTCACGGTGAGCGTTGCCTCCAGGAGGCACAGAGGAATGGTTTTCCCTCCCGACTTCCTTTCCAGACGCCCCGTGAAGGCGTGGATCTTTACAGCATCAAAGGACAGAAAGGTGCCGCTTCTGAAAGGCGGTGAAACATATCTGCCTACCTTTTCAAGGGAATATTCCATCGGGATGTTCTTGTCGTCGATGGAGACGTAGTTGTCCGTATAGGAGTACATGGTGGGAATGAAGAGTTTTCCCGAACTGTCGGTATGTCCTATGAGGTGATTGTTGTGATATACTCCCACGCCTTTGATATCTCCTACCTTTACGAGGCCGCAGCTGTCGCTGACGGGGCGCCCGAATGATATCGTCCTGCCGACGTATGCTATCCCTCCCGACGCGTTAAGGCCCATCGATTCCCGGGCATCTTGCGATCCCGTCGGGTAGTTTCCCGTGAACTCCGCGCTGTAGATGCCGTACGGCCCGTTGTACTGGACGAAGGGATTAACGGAACCCGCCTCGCTGCCGGATGAACCGGTCCGTGAAGCGGACACCCTGTACCCGAACCCTTCACCCACGGGAGCATTCTTTTGTATCTGCGCGCCCTGGTAATCGCCGCTGTTGTCTTTCTGGAGATTGACGGAGAGCATCGTCTCTCTCCACAGGTGAACAGTGAGCCCCGCGCTGAATTGAGTGATGGTGTCATCGTCCCGTGTGTGTTTCATTGAGAGGTAGATGCTTGAGTCCCTCGTAATACTGCGCGAATAGTTGAGAGTATAGCTCTCACGGCCCCGGCCGGTGTACCTGTTTATTGAGGCGAAGTCGAAGGAGATGGAGCCGAAGGTCTTCATGCCGAATCCGATCCCTGCGCCCAGTTCGCGTCGTGCCTTTTCGTCTGTTGGCTGCGTTGCGATTGTTGAATATGCCCCTGTGTATCCGTTATAGAGTAGCCTCAGGCTGACATGGGGCCGCTGATAGGTGTAGCCCAGGGAACCCGCATAGCCGGTCGGGCCCCCCTTAATCGCGCTTGCACCCGTGGAGAGGCTCAGGACGCCGTAATTCCCCATAAGCAGCGACATCCGGGGACCCGCGTTGACGCAGTCGCTGGATCCCTCGCCCCGGGTACCGATAGTGAAGGAATCGGTGATGCCGTAGCTGTGAAAGAAGGAGACGATAAACCTGCCGTAATCGTTGCTGGCGCTTCCGTAGTTGTTTCGCAGGAAACCGGCGTTATAGCTGAATTCATGAAGCCCGGCGCGCAGAAGGATATCAGAGCTGTAGAAGGGATACCTCAGTGTTTCTTCCCTGCCGAAGGCATCCTTGACGGTGATCTCCAGATCGTGGACCCCGTTGAAAGCGAGGATGTTCTTCAGGTCGAAAGGTCCCGGGGGTATCCTGTCCGATCTTACCTGGGCGCCGTCTATGGAAACCCTGACCTCCGAGGGCAGTGCGGCAAATCCGGTGTAATCCACTATCGGTTGTTTTATGAAATAGGGATCTATCCTGAAGTTCCTTGAAAAACCGATGCCGCCCATGTTCACGGTGCTGCCGAGATAACCGGAGGAGGCATAGAGGTCGCCGAGCACGCCGCGGTTCAGGTTGAGTCTTGATTCGTATGTCATGTTCGTCGACAGCCTGACGAACCTGTCACCCCTGTCATCCCTGGTGTACGTTGAGTCATTGAGGATCAGGATATCTCCGGTCCTTACACCCAGCTGGGTTGTTCCCCCGAAGGACCTGTCGTCAAACGGCCCGTCGCTCCTGTAACTGAGACCGTAATTGAAGAAGGCGCCGGTGTCCCTCGGGTAATAGACGTCGGTGCGCCTCACCGGTTTGAGATCGACGGACCTTTTCCTGAGAAGGCGGGGCGCCGCCGTGATCTCGAGAGATACAGTCTTCTCGTTGAAAGCGAAGGACACCTCTTCCATCGATCGCAGTGATACGAACGCCTTCCCTTCTTTCTCCGATGTCTCGCCCCCAGGATTCGCAAAACCCATGGCGATGAGATCTTCTTTGCTGAGAAGGAAATCCCGGTCTTCTGTCAGATAGGCGAAGAACTCGCCTTTTTTCTGAGTGTTGAGAATTATCTCCAGAACGAGGTGCTCCTGACCCGGACATTCGCGCGGGGCAATAAGGGCGACGACAATCAGAAGGCACAAAAGCGGTATCGTCGCGGCACAACTGTGGTATACGGTCATTTTGCCTGCGGCGCACACATACTCCCTGTCACGGGCAGCGACTCCTCGATGGAATTCTTCGTTGTCCTGACGACCGCATGGATCTCTGACAGTTTTCTGCACAGTCCCGGGGAGATGTCGGTTCCGTAGGTCCTGGATGCGCCGCCGAGGAGATACCACCCGTTGAGGTCTTTTGAAAAGATCTCTGCCCCCTCGGTGTTCCGGCCCGTTATCGCGATCGACTGGATAATGAGATGGGTGTTGCCGTCGTTGTGCACCCTCACCGCCGCCTTGCCTTTTTCCATGGTCAAAAAGCCGGAGGCCTTTGCGTTCGGGTTGTTGGCGGGGCTGACAAACACGGGGATTCCCACCCTCAGCGTAAGGCGGATCCCTGCCCCTGCACCGCTCTTCTTTTTAGTGCCGATGGGCAGTTCCTCCACGTAGACCCTGTACGTTCCTTCCCGTGACAAAGGGCCGAGGGCTGTGCCCAGACGGATGATCCTCTGTTCGCCCCGGGGTATCCTTAGGATCCTGGGAAAGATCACGATGTCGGAAGTCTCCTCATAGACGTCCTTGCCATCCTTGTTCTGTGACCATGCGAATGCCTGTGCCTGCAGGGAAAGATCGCCGTCACCGACATTCTTGACGACCAGTTTTTCCGCCCTGGTCCGACCGTTGAAAAATACCTTTACGGGCTGTACGTCGAAGCCTTGTGCATGAGAGGCTGTGCCGGTCGAGAAGACGACGGCCGGTAAAAGCAGCACAAAGAGGATAATGAGCCGGCCGGTCTTTTCGACCCGCCGCATCCCATGATATCCGCGCACCGCTGTTTCCTAATATTCCAGGGTTGCCTGCAATGTCGCTGTGAAATTGAGCCCTTTGGTTACATTTTCCCCCGCCTTGATCTTGCCGTATACGGGGTACTCTATATCCGCAGAGGCGCTTTCTGAAGTGCCGGTCAGTGTTGAGGTGTTGTCGACGGGAAAGGATACCGACCGGTTCGAATCTGTATAGAGAGTAAAGGGGAGTTCCTCCACCGTTCCGGAGGGGTTCGTGGCTGTCATGGTTTGTGTTCCGGCGATGTAGAACTTGTAATCCGTACCCTTGGCACAATTGAATATGACCGATCCCTGCCCGTCGATGTCGTCCGAGGCGTCAAGGGGGCTGTATGTGCCGAAATCCACCGGAGCAAGTGTTTTAAACGCACAACTGCCTGCAGAGAAGACCTTCACTTCCAGGTTGCCGGTGACAGAGGCGGCCACGGCGTTGTTAAGAGACGCCGCAGCGATAACCAGAAGCACGGCAAAAAGAATTCCCGACAGATTGATAGAATGTTTCATAGGTTCCTCCTGACTGGTGTTTTTCTGCAATTTAGACGTCGATTTCGTTTAAAAAGGCTGATTTTCGTGACGAAGCTGAGTCAGGATGTGACCAATCGACGGACGGCGATGGTGTATCTGTGCAAGCAGGGAGATGCGGGACGGAGGAAGAGGGGATGGATTCGAGACGGGAAGGGGCTCGTACGGGGCGCCGATGTCGGCCTTAACGAAGGAGTTCCAGGAATTCCTGTTCCGTCAATATCCTGAGACCCAGTTGCCGGGCCTTGTCCAGTTTTGAGCCGGCTTCTTCTCCCGCCACAACGTAGCTGACCTTCTTACCCACTGATGAGGCGGTCTTCGCGCCGAGTTCCTCCACCTTTGCCCGGGCCTCGTCGCGTGACATGCCTGAGAGGGAGCCGGTGAAGACGAAGGTCAGGCCTGTGAGTTTGCCGGCGCCGCCTTGTTTATATTCGAACTCCACCCCGGCGGCGAGGATCCTGCTTATCGTTTCACGGTTCTTCGGATCGCGGAAGAACGTGGTGATGCTGCTGGCCGCCTCGGGCCCGATCTCGGGAATGGCCAGGAGCATTTGCGTATCCGCTGACATGAGTTTTTCCATGGAATCGAATCGCTCAGCCAGGAGGCCTGCCACGTGTTCACCGACCTGACGGATACCCAGGGCATAGATGAATCGGGCAAAGGGGCGCCTTTTCGAGGCGTTGATAGCGTCGATGATATTTCCGGCGGACCTGTCTGCCATTCGTTCCATTCCGGCCAGGGTTTCCTTTCCTATATAGTAAAGGTCGGAGACGTCGCGTATCACCTGCCGGTCGACAAGCTGCTCCACCAGTTTTGTTCCCAGACCGTCGATGTCCATGGCCCGTTTGGAGGCGAAGTGCTCTATACTCCCCTTGATCTGGGCGGGGCAGCTTATATTGACGCACCGCCGTATGGCCTCGCCGGGCGGCCTGACGACCTCCTCACCGCAGACGGGACATTTTTCGGGCATCCGGAAAGGGGCCCCCCGTCCGGGCCGGTCCCCGTCAACGACTCTCACCACCTCGGGGATGACATCGCCCGCCCTGGTAACTATGACGGTATCGCCGGCCCTGACGTCCTTTCGCTCGATCTCGTCCTCGTTGTGCAAGGTGGCGCGTGAGACCTCGACGCCGCCTACCGATACCGGTTTCAAAAGGGCAATGGGGGTAAGTGCTCCCGTCCGCCCCACGCTGACGATGATGTCCTCGATGGTCGTCTGCTCTTCCTTTGCCTCAAACTTGTATGCGATGGCCCAGCGGGGCGAGCGCGACACGGTGCCAAGAACCGATTGGTAGTCAAGCCTGTTCACCTTGATGACGGTACCGTCGATTTCGTAGGGCATCTCCTCCCGTATGGACCTTACGTGCGCGAAATTGGCAACCACGTCCTCGATGGTGCCGCAAACCTTCGTGTAGGGGAAATTGACCCTGAAACCCCACCGGCTGAGATATTCCAGGAATTGCATGTGGGTGGAAAACGTCACCCCCGTTACCCGGCCGGCGGCGTAGCAGAAAATGTTGAGCTTTCTCTCCGCGGTTATCCTGGAGTCAAGCTGGCGGATGGAACCCGCCGCGGCGTTCCTCGGGTTCGCGAACAGGGGTTCTCCCGTCAGCTCCCGGCGTTCGTTGAGGGCAAGGAATTCTTTTCTTCCCATGTACACCTCTCCGCGTACCTCCAGCCGCTCCGGCAGGGGGGTATTTTCATCTGTGCGCAGGCGCATGGGTACGGCCCTGATCGTCCGCAGGTTCTGTGTCACATCCTCGCCGACGTAGCCGTCACCCCTTGTGGAGCCGAGGGTGAAGACACCGTCGATGTAGACGAGTTCCACTGCAAGGCCGTCTATCTTGACCTCCATGACGTATTCGACGTCGCTCGTCGCGAGGAGCTTTGTGACCCGTTTGTTGAAATCCCGGACCTCTTCCTCGGTCATGGCGTTCTGGAGGCTTAACATGGGGATGGTATGGGGTACCGTCCCGAATGCGTCGAGGGGCCTGGCGCCTACCCTTTGCGTCGGCGAATTGGGATCGGCGAATTCCGGGAACTGTTCCTCCAGGCCGGCAAGTTCGCGCATGAGGTTGTCGTATTCCCGGTCGGTGACGGTCGGATCGTCAAGGACGTAGTACCGGTAATTATGATGTTCCAGCTCTTTCCTGAGCTGGTGTATCCTTTTTTCAGTGATGTCCCTGTCCATGGCCGCCTTCCCGCAGAGCACCCGCAGGTGATGTTTGTATCATATCGCAGGTGCTATTTTCGAGTCCATATATTTGGTCTTGCCCCTTCGGGAAATGGTTTCTTTTCTTCAAACACCGTAGATAATTTACACTATTTGCCGATAAACACAGCAAGACTGTTTGCTGTACTATACCGCCTACAGAAGGAACGGGGATGGAGCATAAGAAATTTGGCAAAAAAGTCGTACTATTACGCGGTCTCTTGCTGCAGGCACTCCTGATCGTGCTTTTTTCCGGGGTTTTTCATGTCCTTTACGGGATGGAGCCTGAGCCGCAGACACAGAAAGACCTCATCACAATGCCCATAGAAGAGCTGATGGGGGTTGGGGTGTCGACAGTCCTTGGTGCCTCGAGATATGAACAGCGCATATCCGATGCGCCCGCTTCTATCAGCATTATCACATCGGAAGAGATCAAGCGGTACGGGTACAGGACCATGGCGGATGTCCTTAACAGTGTGCGCGGGTTCTTCGTTACCTACGACAGAAACTATAATTATCTTGGCTCAGGCGGGTTTCTGAGGCAGGGGGATTACAATACCAGGATGCTTCTTCTCCTCGACGGGCACAGAATGAACAACAATATATATGATACCGCCGCGGTTGGTAACGATTTTATCCTCGATCTCGATCTGGTGGACCGCGTAGAGGTGATACGGGGCCCCGGGTCTTCGCTTTACGGAAGCAACGCCTTTTTCGGCGTCATCAATGTGATAACAAAGGGCTCTTCCCACATTAACGGATTGGAAGTATCGGCAGAGGCGGGCAGCTTCGACACGAACAAGCAGAGGGCCTCCTTCGGACGCAAGTTCGGCAACGGCCTGGAGATGGTCCTATCGGCAACCCGGTACAGGAGCAAGGGACAGAATCTCTCCTACAAGGAATACGACAGCCCCGGGACCAATTTCGGATCGTCGGACAACAATGATCTCGAAGACTATTCGTCCTTTTTCACGAATTTCAAGCTGTCGGGATTAAACGTCCAGGCCGCATACGGGTCGCGAAAAAAGGGCATCCCCACGGGTGCCTGGTCGACCGTGTTTGACGATGACCGGACCAGGTCCGTCGATGCGCAGGGCTACATAGACGTCAATTACCACAAGAGATTCGAAAACAGCCAGGATCTCGTCGTGAGGTTATTTTACGATTATTACCGGTATGATGGGAAATACCTCCTGGACTATCCGCCCCTGACGATGAACAGGGACCTGGCTGTGGGCAAATGGTGGGGAACAGAGGCCTTCTACAAGGGCAAGATCGGAGACCGCCACACCGTGATTGCTGGCCTGGAGTACCGGGACAACTTCCTTCAGCAGCAGAAGAACTGGGATGACAGCCCTTATGCGAATTATCTCGATGACAACAGGGCGTCATACAGCATCGGCGCCTATGCACAGGGAGAATTTATCATCACGGACAAGGTGTTGCTCAACGCGGGGGGACGTTACGATCATTACAAGGATTTCTCGGGAAGGTTCAACCCGAGAGTGGCCCTTATCTACACACCTGCGGACAAGACGGCGGTCAAGCTGATTTACGGAGAAGCCTACCGCATACCCAACGCCTACGAGCTTTATTATTCCGACGGGAACGTATTGCAAAAGGCGAATCCAGGCCTCGATCCCGAGACGATCAGGACATACGAACTTGTGCTGGAGCAGTATGTGAAAGGTTTCCGCCTGTCCCTTTCCGGATTCTACTACGATGTGGACAGACTCATCAGCCAGCAAACCGGTGCCGATGGTCTCCTTGTCTTCAATAACACGGGCAGGGCCGATGGCAGAGGTGTTCAATTCGAGATAGAAAGGAAATGGTCAGGCGGCATCTCGGGAAGGTTCTCTTATGCGTTTCAGGAGGTGAAGAGCAGTGCGGATGATGTTGATTTTGGAAATTTCCCGAAGCATCTGGCCAAATTGAATTTTTTCACCCCGATCATCAGCAACAGACTTGCTGCGGGCATCGAAGTACAGTATGCGAGCGCTCAGAAGAATTTGAACTCGACCTATGACGGGGGCTACACGCTGGTAAACGCCACATTTCTCAGTGAAAAGATCCTGAGGAATCTGGACCTTTCTTTCAGTATCTACAACGTTCTTGACAAGAAATACAGCAATCCGGCGTCGCGTGAACATGTCCAGAGCGACATCGAGCAGGATGGCAGGACTTTCAGACTAAAGGCGACATATCGGTTCTGACGAGATGAAGAGATTTATACTGATCACCGTTCTTTGTGGGATTATGCTTTCCCTGCAGATACTGCCTCTTTGCGCTCAGGGGCGGGAATTTGACGAATACGAGGTAAAGGCGGTCTTCCTGGCAAATTTCTTCAAATTCGTCGAGTGGCCCACCGGCAACCGGTCTTACAGGCTCTGCATCTACGGGTCGGACCCGTTCGGGGAGCATGTGAAGATCCTGGACGGCATGAAGATACGGGGAAAGACGCTGGAAATCAGGAGGCCCGTTTCCGCCCGGGCCGTGAATGACTGCAATATACTCTTCATCTCGTCCTCCGAAAGGAGGAGGATACGCGCCCTTCTTGATGCAACACGGGGACTGAACCTGCTTACGGTCGGGGATACGGAAGGCTATGCGCAAGAGGGGGTTATGGTGAATTTCTATATTGAGGCAAGCAAGGTAAAATTCGAGATCAATCTCGATTCGATTAAAAGGTCCAGGATTGGTATAAGTTCCCAACTGCTGAAGCTCGGGAGGATGGTAGACCATGAGTAAGGGCAAGGGTTTCCCGGCAGCGACAATGGACCGGCTCCGCGATCTCTCCCTGGAACGGAAGCTGATCCTCATTTATGTCATTTCAACGGTGGCAATCCTGGGCCTCGTGGGCGCGGTCATCACCGTAAACGAAATATTCTCCGCCAGGAAGGTTTTCATTTCCGACTCGGAGGGAATCATGAGAACGATGGAAAAGAACAGTGCGGCTGCTCTTCTCTTCCGTGACAGGACAGATGCCGAAGAGACCCTCGGGGTCCTCAAGGCGTTTCCCGATGTCAGGTATGCGGCCATCATGGACCCGGGCGGGAGAGTGTACGCCGAGTACCGGCGCGGGGCACAAGCCGGGGTGCCCCCCGAGGATTCCCGGCCCCGAAACGGACACCGGTTCAGCGCCACGGAAGCGGAGTTCTTTCAGGAAATTACCCTGCATAAGGAGCGCGTGGGGTTTGTCTACCTGGTGCGCGATCTGAAGAGGTTCTATGTAAGCCTTTATCGGAACGTCGGTATTTTGCTCCTTGCCGTTTTTGCATCCCTTTTCATCGGATATTTCCTCTCCCTTCACCTCCAGAAAATCATTACGCATCCGATAAACGAGCTTCTTGCCATGATGAAGACCGTCACCGAAAAGAAGCAATACGAGGTGAGGGCAGACGTTTCACGGAAGGACGAAATAGGATATCTCGCGCAGGGTTTCAATGAAATGCTCCTGAAGATCGAAGAGAGAGACGGCGAACTCAACGCCCATCGGCAGCACCTTGAAGAACTGGTGCAAAAACGCACCGAGGAATTGGTCAGGGTAAACAGCGATCTGAAGCATCAGCTGGAGGAGCGTGAAAGATTCGAACAGGCCCTCAGGGAATCAGAAAACCGGTACCGGGTCATTTTCGAGAATACAGGCAACGCCAGTATCATTGTCGACGAAGACTTGACTATTTCCCTGGCGAACACGGAGTTTGCAAAGCTGTCGGGATATGACCTCGATGAGGTTATCGGCAGGATGTCCTGGACGAAGTTCGTTCATCCCGATTTTGTGGAGCAGGTTACGAAATATCATGCCTTAAGGATGATGGGGCGCGCCGACCTTCCCACTGACTACGACCTGAAGGTTATCGACAGGTCCGGCCGGACGAGGGAGGTTCATCTTACGGTGGGACTGCTTCCTGATTCGCAAAAGAGCATTACATCGATTGTCGATATCACCGAATGGAAGGCGCTGGAAGAGCAGCTTCTCCAGGCCCAGAAAATGGAGGCGGTGGGTCAGCTTGCAGCCGGGGTAGCCCATGATTTTAATAACATCCTCACGGGGATCATCGGTTATGGGAGCCTTCTTCAGATGGGTCTAGCCGAGGACAGCGCCGAGAAGACATACGTGGATTCCATACTGCAGGCCGGGCAGCGTGCAGCGGCCCTGACTCAGGGGCTTCTCACATTCGGGAGAAAGCAGGTTATCGCGCCCAGGAGGATCGATCTTAATGATGCCATCAAGAGCACGGAGCGACTTCTGCGCCGGATGATCGGCGAGGACATAGAACTGAGATGTATGTATCAGGCGAAGCAAATAAATGTACTTGCAGATTCCGGGCAGATGGGGCAGGTACTGATGAATCTGGCGACCAATGCGAGAGACGCCATGCCTGGCGGCGGTATTTTGACCATCGAGACGTCCATTACCTCAATCGGCAAGGAGTCAGCGGTGGATACGGGCATGAAGCCCGGGTCGTATGCTCTCTTCAAGGTAACCGATGTGGGGCAGGGAATGACAAAAGAGACCAGTGAACGGATCTTTGAGCCCTTCTTCACCACTAAAGGGGTGGGACAGGGCACGGGGCTTGGCCTGTCGATCGTCTACGGCATCGTCACGCAGCATGCCGGCCATATTCATGTCAAAAGCGAACCGGGAAAGGGGACCGTTTTTTCTGTTTACCTGCCTCTTGTCGAAGGTACAGGACCCGGGGTTATCGAAAGGCAGACCGTCGGTCCGACGGGGGTCACCCTCGGGACGGAAACAATCCTCCTCGCCGAAGACGACGAGACCGTGAGAAGTTTCATGTCCACAGTGCTCAGAGGACACGGTTATACCGTCATCGAGGCCTCGGATGGACAACAGGCGCTCAGGGCTTTTGAAACGCATAAGGACAGGATCGACCTTCTCCTCCTTGACGTCGTTATGCCAAGGATGAATGGCAAAGTCGTTTACGACGGCGCTCAGAAATTGACCCCGGGGGTCAAGGCAATCTTTATGAGCGGCTACACCGCGGACATAATACACAAGAAGGGGCTGCGCGAGGAAGGCGTCCACTTCATCTCGAAACCAATCGCCCAGTATGAACTCATGAAAAAGATACGCCAATTACTGGATACGTGAACCCTGCCGGGGTTATCTTCCCGGTGGATGTCTTTTGCGCGGTTGCATCTGTATATCCCCGCGCCCGCCGTTGACCTGTGACAAAATTGTCTTGACAAACAGGGCGTATGATTATAATTTGGTTGTACTTTTTGAGCAGTAGTTTACCGAATCCACCCGAATGAGGTTAATACGTGATTAAGTCACTGAAATTGAGATTTATTCTCATTCTCGTTTTCCTTGTAGTGTCGATTGTCTATTGCCTGCCCAATGTTGTCGAGCTCGGGGGCGTCTGGAAAAAGTATCTTCCCAGCGACAAGATTCACCTCGGACTTGACCTGAAGGGCGGCATGCACCTTCTCCTGGAATTGGATACATCGAAACTTATGGACAACATCATCGACAGGAGAATGAATTCCCTCAAAGATGCAATGATCTCCGACGGAGTCAGGTTTCTCGGGATCGACAGGAAGGGAAGCACGATCATCGTTTCCATACGGCCCGATCAGAAGGAGAAGCTTTTCAATGTTGTGGGGAACAAGTTTTCCGATCTCAAAGCCGGTGCCTCGAAACCCGAGGGCGATCTGTTGAACATCGAACTTCTCGTGCCGGAAAACCAGCTTGCTTCCATAAAGGACAACGCCGTCAATCAGGCATTGGAGACTATACGTAACAGGATAGACCAATTTGGCGTTTCCGAGCCGGTCATTGTCAAACAGGGTGAAAACCAGATACTTGTTCAGCTGCCCGGAGTAAAGGACCCCCAGAGGGCCCTTGAACTCATCGGCAAAACAGCTCAGCTCGAGTTCAAGCTTGTCGATGAAGAGGCAACGGCCAGGGTTGGATCGGGAGCCATCCCCGCTGACGATGAGGTTCTCAAGATCCGTTCGAAGAACAGGGAGACGGGTGTCGAGACCACGGCCCCTATCGTCCTCAAGAGGCAGGCCCTTCTGACGGGCGAGCTTCTCACCGACGCCAGGATCAGTATGGGCGGCAGGGATATCGGAAGTGAAATATCGGTTGGCCTGGAATTCAATAGTGAGGGAGCCAGGATCTTTGACAAGGTAACCGCGGAGAACGTAGGCAAAAGACTTGCCATCGTTCTCGATAACACGGTCTATTCCGCTCCGCAAATCCGCGAGAGAATTTCCGGGGGCAAGGCATCCATTACGGGTGGTTTTACCGTGGATGAAGCAAAAGACCTTGCCATTGTCCTTCGCGCGGGTGCCCTTCCGGCGCCGGTCAAGGTAGTTCAGAACATTACTATTGGGCCTACACTGGGTCAGGATTCGATCAACAAAGGTGTCCTGGCAACGTTGCTGGCATCTATTTTTGTCATCATATTCATGGTCATCTACTATCGGTACTCGGGTATCATTGCAAATGTGGCCCTTGCCCTGAACCTGATCTATCTCCTCGGTGTTTTCAGCGCCTTCAAGGCAACCATGACCCTGCCCGGCATCGCCGGCATCGCATTGACGATCGGCATGGGCGTCGATTCCAACGTCCTTATTTTCGAAAGGATCCGGGAAGAGCTGCGGTTGGGAAAAACGGTGCGTGCCGCAGTTGAGGGTGGTTATGCCAAGGCGTGGGTGGCGATCTTCGATTCCCACATCACCACGCTTATAACGGCCGCGGTTCTTTTCATATTCGGAACGGGACCGATCAAAGGATTTGCAATCACCTTGATCTTCGGTATGATCATAAACCTCTTTACCGCAGTATTCGGATCGAAGACCATCTTCGACTGGATACTGGCGAAATACAAACCCAGAACTTTGAGCATATGAGGCGGCAGCTATGATGGAGCTCATTAAAGATACGAAAATAGATTTCATCGCACTAAGGAAAAAGGCGTTCGTAGTGTCGGGTATCCTCGTTCTCATCGGGGTTTTTGCCTTTGTCATGATTTCACTGGGCAAAGCCAACCTGAGCATCGACTTCACGGGTGGCACCAATGTGCAGGTGAGATTCGCCCAGAAGGTGAGCATAGGCGATCTCAGACGCGCATTGACGGATGGAGGGATCGAGGACGTTCAGATACAGGAAGTCAGCGGAACAGGTGACTTTTTTATCAAAACAAAGCTTTCCGATACGGAAAAGGAATCACTTACTTCGAAGATAACCACCATCCTCTCGTCACAGCTCAAGGGGGCCAAATTCGAGGTCCTGGGCAGTAATATGGTCGGCCCCGGGGTCGGAAGAGACCTTAAGAAATACGCCATCATCGCAATAGTTCTCGCGCTCCTCGGCATTATCATTTACATTGCCTGGAGATTTACTTTCGTCTCCGGGATAGCTGCAACCATCGCCACCTTCCATGATGTCCTTGCCATCGCCGGCGTCTTCTATTTTTTCAACAAGGAGTTCAATCTCCTCGTCATTACGGCCTTGTTGACGGTAGCAGGATATTCCCTGCAGGATACGGTCGTCGTTTTCGACCGCATTCGGGAGAACTCAGGCAAGATGAAATCCCGCGACGATTTCGGGAACATCATCAACGTCAGCATCAACGAGGTCCTGTCGAGGACGATTGTTACGGGTATCACCACGCTTATTAGCCTTGGCGCCATTATGATATTTGGCGGCGAGGTGCTCTTCGATTTTGCTTTTGCTCTTTTTCTGGGTCTTATCGTGGGGACATACTCCTCCATCTTCGTCGCGAGCCCCATCGTGTACGCGTGGCGCCAAAAATTACGTTAAGGACCAATTGTCTCAGTACCTCGCTACCTCTAAGATCGACATAATGAAGCACACTGGCAGACAGTTCCGGCAAGGAGCGGTTTTGTGAAGGCGAAGCTGGAGGATGTCCTTAAGGAAAAAGAAAGGGAGCTGAAACTCTACCGCAGGTTTCTTGATCTCAGAAGCTACTGCGAGGGGAGCCTTTTCCCTCGTATAGACCCCCCGATCGGGGAACACGCGGCGACCTTGAAGGGGATCATAGAGAAACTTATCCCCGATCCGAAGGACCGCACCGAAGAAATGTTTTCCGGTGAGATCTTCGCCCTGCTCGGCACCATTTACCTCCACGATCTGTCTCTAATGAAAGAGTTCGACTGGCCCCTGAACGGAGACATTCTCAATGCCCGGGATATCGACGTCAAGGGCGTCTTTATGAATTATGAAATCGCCAGACGGCTTGATATACCCAAGGGGGCGATTGAGGCGATCAATGCCTTGAGCTATGCCCACCTCGTAAAAAAGGTTCCCATTGAGACAGAAATAACAGATAACAGCTCGAAGGCGATTATACGCAACATGAAGGTTTTCGAGTACCTTTTCAACTTCGCCCATCTTCTTGTGGATGTTTTCTTTACCGACCTTTCACACAATCGCCTCAAACGGTACAACGATCACGAGCTTGCATTGCGGCCCGGGGAGGCGGTACTGGACGTCGACAGTCGGGAGGGGATTATCTCCATCCAGTATAACAGCAGGCTTCCCTATGAAGCCCATATCCTGGAGAGCGTTAAGCGATACGTGGAGAGTATGTTCGTGAGGTTCAAGAACCATGTCAACGGCAAGCTGGGCTTTCAGTACAGAGAGCTTATCTGGGTGGTGACGAGTAATTTCTACTATGAACGTGATGTCTTCAGAATCCCAAAATTCTCACCCTACCTCGAATTCGAAGGTGTTCCGGTTCAACGCTGGGATGAGGCGTCCGTCGTCCTCGATAAACTTTTTAACGAAGGTTCCGTGGTAGTGGCCGGGGAAACATCAGCGGGCAAGACAACGCTTCTTACATCCTTTGTACTGCCGCAGCTCACGGCTTCGCGCGAGAACGTCTATTATTGTGAACTCTGGTCGCGGCCGACGAAGGAATTGCGCGATGTGATCGGCAAGAGGCATAATATTCCCCGCGTCGACGATCTCGATATCATCTCCCTTTGCAAAACACTCCTTAAACAGGGACCGTGCTTTTTCATCATCGATGGCCTCGAAAAGATCGTCTTTATCGAACAGACCGAGCGGGAAAAACTGGTGCGTTTCGTAGAGTTCATGCTTAGCGAGCCCGGGGCCTATTTTGTGCTCTGCGGAGAAAAGGAGACCTTTTTCGACTGGTACAGAGTATTTCAGGGTATGCAGATATCTTCGCTTTACGAGTTGAAGGCATTCGAAAGAACACATTCCCTGTACGGTCATACTGTCAAGGAACTCCGGCAAATCGAGGCCGACAGGCACGCCCTGATACTGCACGAGGAGTTTCGACGGGGAGCCTCCGAGATGGACGGTGTCTTGCGTGAGGCCCTTCAGGAATTTCAGGATGATGACGAGATGCCCCTCGTCATGTCTGTTTTTGTCGACGTCTCCGGCCCGATCCTGAAGCGCTACAGCATTGACGACATCCATAATGAAACGGCCGTCCCTCACGAACGGATCGTCTTCCTGGTGTCGTCGCTGAGGGACCATGGGATTCTTCGCGAGACCGGGTACCAGGGAACCGCCTATTTTGCCCTCGCCAACAGGGCCCTCAGAGAACCGCTCTGGCGCGTTCTCAACCTCGGTGAATTTGAAGAGAAGAAGATGCTCCGCAACATCCTGGGGAATTTCGTCATAAACGAGACCTTTCTCGATGAGAAGACGCTGGACCTGGCGGAGAAGTGGCAGGAGAGCCTCGTCATGTCCAAGGAGGAGATGGGTATAACCCTGGCAAGCCTTATCCACCACAGGAGGGACTGGAGAACGCTCTTCGAGACTGCCAACAGGTTCGAACGGGGCATCGACATTCAGCCCATCCTGAAACTTCTTTACAGCAAGAGCGAGGAAAAGAGAAAAAGCGCAATCAGCCTTCTTGTTGAGATCCGCGACAAAGACATGATCAACCCGCTTCTTCTTCACCTGAAGGAAGAGAAGGTCCTTGAGATCAAGGACCTGGTCATTCAGGGCATCGGCCTTACCGGCAAGAAGAGGGCCATCTTCGCCATCATGACCACCCTGAAGGAGATAGGCGACACAACCCTGAAGCTCCGCGCCATCGAATTCTTCGACTCCCTCCTGGGAGAAAACGCCCACCGCTTCCTGACAGAAATAAAAGAAATGGAAGAAGACCCCGCCATCATCAAAAAAATAGACCAACTGTTACGAAGCTGAAAAGAAAGAACAGAAGACTGTCTCACGCCCGCTTTGCCCTTCGGGCTCGCTGGAGGCATAGAAGAGAGAGTAGGAGGAAGCCTTAAAAGAATTGCGTCCAGATCCCTAGAAAGACGGGATCTGGACGCACTTTGCACGCCTTCGGCGGGGATTCACTATTGATATATCCGGGTGGTGGTCATCGTTGTGGGACAGGTTTGAGCGAGATATCATGGTTCTTTACTTTCCCGCGCAGCGGGATCGAAGATTCCCGGGAATTTCAGTCTTCTCAAATTCCCGGGAAGGTTTTTGTCTTTCTCCCTTTGCTCTCTTTTATGCCTCCAGAGAGGAGCCTTAAGGCGACGAACGGGCGTGAGACAGGTCTCTTGTCTTTTTTCCGCGGTTTTACTTTATTGTTTCCATTCCATGCATGTAGGGCCTGAGCGCTTCGGGGATGGTTATCGTGCCGTCGGCGTTCTGGTAGTTTTCCATGACGGCCATGACCGTTCTGCCGATGGCGAGGCCGGAGCCGTTCAAGGTGTGGACCAGCTCTGTTTTTCCGCCCTGTCTGCGGAAGCGGATCTTTGCCCTGCGGGCCTGGAAGTCGGTGAAGCAGCTGCATGAGGATATTTCCCGGTAGATGTTCTGGCCGGGAAGCCATACCTCGATATCATACGTTTTGGCGGAAGAGAAACCGAGGTCGCCGGTACAGAGGGCGCTTACCCGGTAATGGATATTGAGTTTCTTGAGGACATCCTCCGCGTCGAGAAGAAGGCCTTCCAGTTCGTCGAAGGAATTGCCGGGGTGGGCGAACTTGACAAGCTCCACCTTGTTGAACTGGTGCTGCCTTGTCAGGCCGCGCGTGTCCTTCCCGTGCGCCCCGGCTTCTTTGCGGAAGCAGGGTGTATAGGCGACATACTTGATCGGCAGTTCCTCTTCCTTCAGGATCTCATCGGCGTGGATATTGGTGACGGGTACCTCCGCCGTAGGGATAAGGAAGTAATCGACGCCTTCAAGGTGAAACAGTTCCTCTTCGAACTTCGGTAACTGGCCGGTTCCGGTCATCGATGTACGGTTGACCATGAAGGGTGGCAGCACCTCGATGTATCCGTGTTCGCGCACGTGCAGATCGAGCATGAAGTTTATCAGGGCCCTTTCAAGGAGCGCTCCCTGTGATTTGTAGAGAGTGAAGCGTGACCCCGTAATCTTGGCGGCACGCTTGAAATCGAGAATGTCGAGGTTCTCCCCGAGGTCCCAGTGGGCCTTTGGTTCAAAATCGAAGGATGGTTTCTCGCCCCAGGTCTTAACGACCTCGTTATTCTCGTCCGAGGTACCCACCGGGACGGAATCGTCAGGCATGTTGGGGATAAGGAGAAGGACCTGTTCCCATTCTTCCTCCGCCGTTTTGAGCTCCTGTCCGGTTTCCTCGATCTTCCTGCCCAACGACCGCTGGTACTCTATTTTTTCCGAGGCGTCCGCGCCGGATTTTCTCAGCTTTGCGATCTCGTTTGAGAGGGTGTTTTTTTCGTTCTTCAGTTTTTCCGTTTCCTGGATAAGCCTGCGGCGTTTTTCGTCCAGGTCCACCAGTTTGCCGGCGTCGAAGGAGGCCTGCCTTTTTGCAAGACCGTCGTTCACGGTTTCGATATTGTCACGGATCATTTTAGGATCGATCATTTAATCCTCCAGAATTTGGGAGTTGAATTCCATCGGTTTATAGGTATAGACGGTGCCGTTTATCGTCGAAAAGGCCTGACCTGCGGCAAGGAGCTGCACGTTTCTTGCCTTTACAAAGTTCGTGAGAAAGGAATTGACGATGGCATAGACCATCTGGATCTCTCTGATGGGATCAAGCTTCATGAGGGCTATGTCGGGTGTGAAATTGAGAATGAGAGTTCCCTCCGTATCGGCGGCAAAGTCAGTGAGCGCCAGCGTTTCGGGTATGGTCTTACTGTCCCTCAGACCCGATATGATGGCGTCAGCCTTTTCCCTGTCCGTCAGGGTGTTCTTGACAGGAACGCCTTTTACGCCGAGCTTGCCCGGAGAAGAGGGATAGTAGATCTTGAGTTCGCTCGTCTCCTCGACGACGACCGTCCGGGGTGGTTTGGCCATCTTCAGGTAGCGGAAGGCAAAGAAACCGCCGGCCGCAAGGGCGATGACCACAAGCACAATGATGTAGGGAGTCCGGATGGGTTTGATATGAGAAGGGGGCTTTCGCCCGATGTAGATATCGTCTTCGTTTCTACTCATGGACTTCTCTTTGGAACTCATCGATGAACCCACCCGACGTCATCACCCGGAAGATGGGATACAGGGCCGAATTGCGGTATGCGTCGAGAAAGCTGTCGTGAATTTCCCGCTTGAAAGCAGCGCTGGCGTCCTCGAGGATAATGGTTTCGAAATCATTGCAGATTGCATCGAAGGCGGTGGCGAGGACGCAAAAATGGGTGTTGATCCCACCGACGGCAACCGTATCCACGCCAAGAGTCCGCAGTGTCTGATCGAGGTCTGTTTTAAAAAAGGCGCTGAACCGCCGCTTGTCGAGTATGATGTCCGAGTTCTCCGGTTCGAGTTCGGAAAGGGGTTTCGTGCCCCTGGTCCCCCGAATGGCGTGGGGTTTCATACGGCCTCCGAATATGAAGTCCTTTTCCAGGAAACTGTCGCAGGCGAAGATCACCGGGATATCCAGCCCCCGGGCCCTCTTGAGCAAGTCCCGCACGACGGGAACGATCTTTTCTTCTTCCTTGATTCCCTGCAGGGGTTTACTGTAATTTCCTTCAAGCATATCGATAATGACTATAGCTGGTTTCATGACCTGTCCTTTCGTGGGTTCCTGAGAAAAAGTCTGACGAAATTGTCGCGCATCACGGCGGCCAGCGCCTCTGTATCCTTGCGACGCTCGCGGGCGACGGTCTCGATAGTTATCTTCACGTAGTAGGGGACGTTTCGTTTCCCCCTGTGCGGCACGGGCGAAAGGAAAGGCGCATCGGTTTCCGCCATCAGGCGATCCTCGGGAATGTAACGAACCACCTCCCTGAGGCCGGCGGCTGTCCTGTAAGTAACGGTCCCGGGAATAGATATATAGAATCCCATGTCGAGGAATTCCTTCGCCGTTGCAAGATCATATGAATAGCAGTGGATCACCCCGTATCCGCCCGGATATTCGCTCCTCAGGATGTCGATGGTCTCCTGCCGTGCGTCGCGGGAGTGGACGATAATGGGCAGGCCCAGCTCATGGGCGAGGACGAGCTGCCTGACGAAGACCTTTCTTTGCACGTCCCGGGGAGAGTGGTTCTTAAAGAAATCGAGTCCGACCTCTCCGTACCCGACAATCCCGGGATGGCTCGCCGCGTCCCGTATAACCTTTTCAACCCGGTCGTCGAACTCCTTCGCATTATGAGGATGAATGCCGATGGCCCCGTAAATAAAAGGATAGCGCTCGACGAGATCTCTTACCTTGCCGAAATAGGACTCCTCCGTGCCGACGGTAAGGATATACTCCAGCCCTTCGTCCACGCTCTTCGCGATGACCTCTTCGAGATCGTCATCAAAGGATTCCATTTCAAGGTGGCAATGAGAATCGACAAACATGAATTCTTATAACATATTAGGATTGGAGCTTCAATGATAGAGGCGGGTAATGGGTAATGGGTCATAGGGAAAGAAAAGGCCAGGCTGCATCTTTTATCTTTCCCCATTACCTATTACCCATTACCTATTACCCGTCTTCACTACACATGACACAGGTTTCTCGCCGGGCACTCCATACACCGGTTTGTGTCGAAGGCACCGAATGGTTCGTTGGGGTCGAGCATATGTGAGAGGACTGTTTCGATGCCCTGTGTATAGGCATCGAGAAGGCGCTTGTTTTCCAGTTCGTCCTTGCTCTTAAAGAATGTTTCTTCGCCGTTGCTGCCAAGGAGAATGAGCCGTGCGTCCATGCTGTGGAGGGGGATGCTCTCCTGTGTTGAGAAGATGTGCATGTAGATGGGAAGCTGGAATGAGGGGACGTGATCGTGGATGGACGTGATATCGCCGAAATCGGCCTTTTGTATGATCCGTGAAGGATATTGCCTGACACTTCCCGTCTTGTAGTCAATGACGGTGTACCTGCCGGATGTGGTGCCGCGGTCGACGCGGTCGATCCGGCCGAAGAGCGTGACAGCATCATCCTTTATCCTTACGTCGGCATGGAATCTTTCTTCGAGATACTCTATTATCACGGGTTCGCTTAAGGTCTTGAGGTGCCGTCTCACGAAGGAATCTAGCTTATATGCGGCTATGCGTTGGAAGAGATAGAATTCTCCAGAGGCGGGGCTGTTCTTGAAATGCGATTTCAACGCCCTATCCAGGCTTCCCCGGACCTCTTCCTCCATGTCTTTCGCGAGGGGAAACCCGACAAAGGGGCGGAAGGTTTCATGAAGGATACCGTGGATGATAGTCCCGCGGTCGGTGGCTTCGATATCTCCGGAAAATGTGCGGCGTTCTTCAATGCCAATTAGACGGGTAAAATAGTAGAGCAAAGGACATCGTATGTACGTGTCGACAGCACTCGGTGAAAGGTTGTTTGTCTTCAGGGCGCGCATGGCGGCGTCGGTCTTTTCGATAACCGGGGGAAGCTTGTCCCGCTTCAGATTGACGGGGAGAACGGACTGCCTGACGGGTAGGACATTGAGCCTTCCCTGCGCTTTCTCTTCCTTCCAGAGCAACTCCTCGATGTACCTGCTGCGCGGCCTGTCGTCGCTGGCGCGATATACGAGATGGACCTCGCGGGCGCTTCCGACCAGTCGGTAAAAGTTGTACCGGTAAATCGCCTCTGTGAATTCAGGGGGCGGAATCCCCAGGGTTTCGAAGACGCCCAGAGGGACTACGGGGTTGACCTCCCTCGGTCCGGGCAGGACACCTTCGTTGACGTCAAGGATGATGACGCGGTCAAAGGAGAGGTTTCTTGATTCCAGCATCCCTATGACCTCAAGTTCTTCCACCGGATGAGTGTCAAAGGGAAGTGTGCCCCTGCCGAGATAGTCAAGCGTGATATCGCAAAGCGCCCGTGTGTTCAGGGCGGGATCGGCGGACAGCCGGTCGGAGCTGAACAGGGCCGATTTCAACGATGCCAAAGCTCCGAGGAAACTTTCGAAGATGGTACCCGACAGGACATAGGAATGAACCGGTGTCTTGAGGATTATCGCCTCCAGGGCTTCTTCCAGACCGGTCGCCACCTCGCTCATGGTAGAGACCCCTTCGAAGTTTCTGAACAGGAGCCGGTGTACCTCACTCAGCGCTTCGGGAGCGACCGTCTTTCCCGCAGGCGGTGTCCATGAGGCCGCCTCGGCTTCCACCTCGGCGAGACTGATCAGAGGATTACCGGCTATGACGCTCTGTCCCGTTTCACCGGAGAGGGCCCGTTCTATGTGAAGAAGAAGCCCGCGAAGGCCGGATTCGGGGTCGAGATTTTTGACGAACGGGTGGAGAACTACGGCCAGGTATTCTTGCGCCGGATACTGCCCATCGGGTCTTCTCTCCATCCGGGCGTTGAGGATATGGCGTATGAGATCGAAGAGGGCTGTTCTGTCCACGGGATGTCCAAGGGAGATATTGCACCGCAGGTCCGTCCTGTCCACGACGAAATTCAGAAGCGGAAATAGGGGATCGGCGACAGGCAGGACGATCGCTGTCTTCTTGCGGGCACCTTCCTCGAGGATCCTGTACGCCTCAAGGACCTCCGCGTGCGTATCCTGCCCGGCATGGAGGTGGATGGACGGGGGTGCAGCACCGGGATTTGCCTTGTATTCCACGGTGGCCTTGAGATAGGAGACAAGGTCCTTGAGGACGGGCCAGTCGTCAGGGCTGCCGCTCAGCACCACGGTTGCCCTGCCTGAATCCCAGAATGACCTGAGCACCTGCCGTTCTCCTCCTGTGAGGCCGAAAAGCCCCGCAAAGATCACAATGCCGAGGTCCGCGGGCGGCCCATCCCGCGTCTCTTCCACGGCGGCGATATGCTGTGTGCCCCTCGTAAACCAGCGGTTATCATGGAGTAAACGATGAAATTCAGTTCTCAGGAGGGATATATTGGAGAGGAGGTCGTTGACGCTCTGCGGCACATCGTAGCCGATGGAGGCGTTCCTTTCGATATTGACGAGGGAGCTGTTGTCGATCCCTTCCATATCCAGACGGTCGATAAAGGTGACGAGGTGCCTTCCCCAGTGGAAAAAATCACCAAACCCCTTTCTGCCGAAGAGGTGATGATCGAATGCCTTCAGGGAGCGGATCAGATTGAAAACGAGCCAGACGGCGTCGGCATGATCGATGTCCGTGAATCCCGGGTTGCGCCTCCGGGCAAGGTGATCGATAAATTCATCGAAGGAAAAACACCGCGGCGGGAAAAAGGCCTTTCCGCCCGAGGCCGCGGCGAGACGGGCCTTGAGGTAGAGCGACGGACGTTTTCCGGGAAAGACGATGACCGGGTCTATCCCGGCGGCGGCATCCTCCTCAACGATAGCGGCGACCTCATCGATTAGATCGCTTTCGAAGGGAATGACGCGCAGAAGGCTCATGCCTCGACGACCTCCCCTTCATCGGTGTACAGCAGGAATCTCTTTATCACGCTGTCGGGGTAGATCTCGGAGACGAGCCTCCCGTAATGTCTGATCTGGTCCTTATGGGCGTCGGAGCGGATTTCACCGGTCTTGTAGTCGATGATTTCCACCCTGTCGGGCCGCACGATGATCCGGTCCATCTTGAAGGTATTGCCACTCGCGTCCACTATCTCTTTCTCGTTGTAAAACGTGACCCCGGGGGCGGCCTCAAAGAAACGCCGGAAGTCCGGGTTTGCGAAAAAGTCCCTGAGTGCGTGCCCGATCTCACCAGCCGCATCGGCAACATGTTCGCGGCTGGCACAGGCGCGGCAAAGGGAAGTGATGACGTCGTCATGAACCGGCAGGACGTCTATGAGGGAAAGCGCCCGGTGTATCGCATTACCCTTCCTGCGGGCCCTGACGGCATTCCGGCTCAGCCTTCCCGCATCGGAGATCCCGGCCCGGAGCTTTACCGCCCACCCGGATTGACCGGTGAAATCGCCAAAGATCACGGAGGCCTCATCGGGCTCACCGCCGGCATTACTTTCTTCAGCCCGCACGGGGCTGCAAGGTGCCTTCGTCTGTCCCAAAACGATTCTGGAGCCATCGACGAAGGGAGCGAGCGTCTCCATGCCGAAGAGGTGGTCGATGAGACGGTTCCTTTGCCTTTTCCTGTCGGTCAGGAATATATAGAGCTCTTCCTCGGCACGCGTGAAGGCGACGTAAAGGTTGTTGAGCTCATCAATGAGGTATTCCCTTTCCTTTGTCCGGTAGAGAGCGGCGAGTTCGGGCGACACCTCCACGTAATCCTTTTTCAGATAGAGAAGTCTCAGACCATCTTCGCCGGACTGGAAACATCGCTGTTTGTCGCGGCCCGAGGATGAACCGAAGGTTGTCAGGGTAACAAAGGGAAGGATGACCACGGGGAATTGAAGCCCCTTTGCCTTGTGGATCGTGAGGACCTTGATGGCGCCCAGAGAATCGGGAGTGGGAAGGAGGAAGGCCTTGTCGTCTTCGGGGCTGCCGTACGATGAAGCCTGCGGGTTTTCCTCGGCGAAATCGATGAAGCCCGTGATCGTGTTGTTGCTCTCTGTTTCCCTGTCCTTCACCAGTTCGAGAAAATGAATGAGGTATGGCGCTTCATCGGGGAAACGTGCAAGTATCTCCCAATGCTTGAAGAAACTGACGACGAGATCGTAGAGGGGCAGATAGCCGGCCCTGGCGAGGAAGCCGGAGAAATCATCATCGAATATGGAGCCGAAATCGGATTTGAATTTGAGATAAAGAAATCCCGGATCTTCCGAAAGATATTTACGGGCGAGCCACAGGGTCATTTCCCCGGGATCGATGCCGCAGCGCGATGCGAATATCCTCCCCGTTATGAAGGAGGCGAAGGACAGATCGTCATCGGTCTTGTCGATGAACCTAAGAAAGCTTATGACCTCCCTGACGAGAGGGTTGTTCCTGATACTGACGGTGTATTCCGATTCCACGCTGAGGTTCATGGAGAGGAGTATCCTGACGACGGCCCTGGCCTCTTCCCTGGTCCGCACGAGAACGGCGATATCGCTTTCCCGAAAGGTCCCCCGTGCCATAATACCCGCCACCAGGTCCCGCAATTTTTCCTCGACGATCCCCTTCGCCTCGTCCCCGGCAAAGACGTCCTGCCGGTCGTCTTCGTCACCTTCCAGCACGAGTTGCTCGATGAAAACGTAGCCTTTGCCCTTCTTTGCATCGAGAAAATGCTGCCTTGCATCCTGGTACGGGGTGATTACGTCCTCCACGGACTCGACAGGGTGTCCGCTCAATATCGTCCCGGCCAGGCCGCGAAGATGCCCGACGTCGAAGACCTCATTATTGAAGGCGACGATATGTTCGCCGCTGCGATAGTTGGTATCGAGATTGAGCCTTCCCACCGGGTATTGCTGCTCGTAGCGGTGCTCCACTTCCTCAACCAGTTCCGGTCTTCCTCCGCGCCACCGGTAAATCGCCTGCTTCCTGTCGCCCACGAGAAAAAGCGTTCCGCCGCGGCTCAAGGCCTCATCGGCGAGGACCTCGATGTTTTTCCATTGGAGAAGACTCGTATCCTGAAACTCGTCTAGAAGGAAATGAATGTACCGCTCGGAAAGGGTGTAGTAGATCTCGGGGACGAAATCCTTCCGGCTTACGATATCCTGGAGAAGGCGGTTGAGCTGTTCGATGGGAATGACCCGCCTGTAGTACGTGATCTCCCGCTGGAATACCTCTTTAAAAAGCGCGTAGACCTCGAGGTAGGGGAGAAACTTCGACACCGCCAGGGCCTGTGCATATATCGGGCGAAGCTGCCCGATGGCGTTCCAGAGCGCGGCATCAGCCGCGCAGGGCGGAGGGCTTGCCTTTTTCAGACATTCCTCGAGTGAGCGTCCGAAGTAGACGCTTGACGACAGAGGATCCCCCTGGCGATCGGCGCATCTTTCGATTGCTTTGAGGGCATTTGACAGGGGCTGGACGTTCTTGTCCGCCAAGAGGGACTCAAGGAGGCTCCGTGCCTTCTCGACTATGGATGTGCGCGCCAGCGCGGCGGCGCCGCGCGTTCCATCGCCGGGTACGGAGAACTCCCTGTTTTCTTTGGCCTCCTCGACCCAGAGAGAGGCTATGGTTGATCTCAGGAGCTCCCTGGGGACCCAGCTTGTATGGTCTCCTTCAAGCTCTATGTAATTCTTGAGGAAGTCGTCGAATATTTCCCGTGCCTGCCGGTCTTCCCCGGTTTTTTGAAGACATTCCCTGAGGGCCAGGTCGATGAGTTCCTTTGTCTGGGTGGAGACCTCGAAGTCGGGCGGAAGATTGAGCTGCATCGCCGAAGCCTTCAGAGTAAGGTTGACGAAGCTGTCGATGGTGCCCACATTGAAGTGACCGAAGTCTTTAAGCAGCTCTCCGAAAAGACGGTCCATGGCCGTCATGAGATAATCGCGCACGTTTTTGGCGCGTTGTGCGTCCTGAGGGCCGGCGGCAGGCGGACAGTCCGCGTCGGGAACGGGCAGTACCGTCGTTATACCCATCATGATCGTGTCGAGGGGTTTGACGGGAGAGTTGTCAAAGGGCAGATCGAGGATGATGCGCTTCATCCAGTCGATGATGCGGGCGCGCATCTCCTGGGCAGCTTTGTTGGTAAACGTGATGGCAACTATGTTCGCCATGCGCGTCTGGAGGGTGGCGTCCGCCAGCGCACTGGCAAGGAGGACTTTCAGATAATGCTCGGCGAGGCGGTACGTCTTGCCCGAGCCTGCCGATGACCGGACAGTCAGTATCTGGGGTATCGCGGCATCGGGTGGAGAGTCACCGGCCATGGACTGCGTCAGCGATAATCCTGTTCCTGGGTGATGGCGGCGAGTCTCCACGTGCCTTCGCCGACCTTGCGCGCATATGTCCAGTACTCAAGGAATTTCACGGGGTCCGTGGAACTTCCCGAAAGAACGCTTCCCGCCTCGTCGGTGATGAAGTCGAGGAGGCTCGCGGTGTACCGTACCGTTATATATTCTTCGCCCTGTTCCTGAACTGCGTCGACGATGTCCACCTGTCTGACCGCTATATTTTCAAGGCGGTTGATCTTCTTGTCTGCCAGGTACCGGCTGATGTCACCCTGGAAGGTGTCGCGCATCTCGGGCGTCAGCAGGTCCGCGATGCCGCTGATGTCGCGCCGCGTCCAGCCTCCCTGTATCTTGAAGAAGAGGTCTTCGGCCTTCTCGCAGAAGGCGTTTTCGTTGAATGTGGGGTCCATGCCGGCAATATGACGCAGGCCGTCGGCCACGGAATTCCCCGTTTGCTGTGTGCCGTACGACGACGTATCATAGGCAGGCTGATCGTCATAGGCATAGGAGCCGTATCCCGCGGGCGAAGCCGCGCTCATCTGCATCTGTTTGTTCGCCTTATAGCGCTTGTATACGAAGTATATGACCCCGGCGATGATGAGGAGGATGACGATGTCACCGAAACCGAATCCGCCGCCGTATCCGCCCGTTGAACCATAACCGGACCGGCCGAACAGCATGTTGCCGATCATGCCGCCCATGAGGCCGCCGCCAATGCCGTAGAGGAAGCTCCTGCCGGGGCTGTACTGGCCGGGCGTCGTGGGCTGCTGCGTCGGGTTTGTCGTCGAATAAGGAGTAGAGCGGTTGTAGGTTCCTCCCGAACTCCTGCTTCCCGAACTGAAACTTCTGGATCCGGAACTGCGTCCGCCTCCTGCGCGTGCCTCGGCGACCGTCTCAAGGACGATGCATGAAAGAAAGATCATGGCGATCCCAAGGATCAGCGTGCTGAATATCTTTTTTGACCGTGTATTCATCTTTTTTCGTTCCCCCAGTTTGGTGTAGATACTTGGCATGAAGGATATCATACAGGTTTTCATGATGTCAAAAGATCAGGAATAGGGAATAGGGAATAGGCTGGGGTTCCCCGGTGCCTCTCCTTCCGGTGTCATTCGGGCGGAGGCCGGAAGGCGGGGGGATTACGAACCGGGAACCATTCGGCAAGACCACCCTGGTTCCCGGTTCCCACTCCATATTTGTCATGTCGTCGGCTCAACGGATGATTCTTCCGCCGCCTTTTTGCCCTTTGAATTATTCATACGGGCCACGAGCACAACCAGGATTACGATGACGGCCAGTCCTCCGGCGATAATGGGTGTGGTGAGGAGACTCTTCGGCAGGTATTCCCAGAGGCCGATGACCCCGAAAAGAATGAATATGATGGCCGCAAACCACTTGACGAAGCGCTCGGGGATCTTCTTGCCCAGCACAATACCGATGATAATGCCGATGGCGTCCGCGATGATCATCGCCGTGGTCGTGCCGAGCCAGACCACAATGATATTGCTGTATTTCGTTGCCAGCGCCACCGTCGCCAGCTGTGTCTTATCGCCCATTTCAGCGAAGAAAAAGGCGACCGCCACGGTCCAGAACGGGCTGAAGTTGAACCGTTTGTCTTCTCCCTCGAGTGTGTCGCCCCTGATGGTCCAGAGGCCGAAGAGTATGAAAGACGCCGAGGCACCGATCTGGATGTACTGGATGGGTATGAACCGGGTTATGTAGCTTCCGGCAACAACGGCCATGAAATGGTTGACGAGCGTTGCCACAAATACGGCGCAAAGGACAGTCTGCCAGCGAAACCGCGAGGCGAAGGCCATCGCCAGAAGCTGGGTCTTGTCCCCCATCTCGGCGAGAACGACAAAGATAACCGAAGCCAGATATACGCTCATCAAGACCTCCCGGGGTCATAAAAAAACGAGACACTTCAGCATGTGGTACAACACACGCCGAAGGTCTCGCTAATTGGTTTAAATCACCAACGGCAGAACCAGGGTCGCCCCAGCATGTTGATCCTGCCTGTCTAGCTACTCCCCTTCAACACAACCGGTGTTAGTATACGCCGACTTGTCCTGGAAAATCAACTATACACTGCGACACGGTGAGGAGCGTTGCGTCGTTATCAATGGACCGTGTCATTCGCCTTATTGAGGACCATATTCATGAAACAGCCGGCGATTCTCGACAGGTTCTTTTCGTTGAGAAAGACGATATAGGCGTCCATTGAAAGCTCCACGTCCAATATCTTTACTTCTTTCAGGATCCCTTGCTTCAGCTCGTTGTGCACGACGGGCTCAACGATGAACGACGCACCTTCTCCCCTGCGGAGCAATTCCTTGGTGAATTCCAGGTTGCTCGCTTCGTAGAGTATGGTTGGCGTCAGGTCCCTTTTCCTGAAGGCCTCCATCACGATCTTTCTTGTGCCCGATCCCTCTTCCCTCATGATGAGAGGGACCCGGGAGACTTCTTCGAGGGCGACCGCCCCTTTGAGCGCCAGCGGGTGGTCCGGTGATGCGATGAGAAGGATGTTCTCCTTGCGGAAGATGATGCTGCGTAAGAATTTAGGGTCCGTATCGGTAGCAATGATAGCCAGTTCGTTTTTCATGTGGAGCAGGCTTTGCATCATTTCCATGGAGCTGCCTTCGCCGAGGTGGATGCTCACGCCCGGGTAAAGAGCGTGGAACATCGAAATATAGTTGGGCATCAGAAAACGGGCATATGTTTTTGTCGTGCCTATGTGAAGTGTTCCCGTCTGGACCTCTCTTATACCGTCCAGGGCCTGCTCGGCATCGTGTTCAAGCTGAAAGATCTTTTGCGCATAGTTGAAAAGCATCTCGCCGGCTTCGGTGAGATAGATTCTTCTTCCCACCTTGCTAAAGAGCTTGAGGCGCATGATCGATTCCAGTTGCTTGATCTGGGACGACACGGCGGGCTGGCTCACGCAAAGATGTTCCGCGGCACGGGTGAAACTGTTTTCCCTGGCTGACTCGTAGAATATTCGGAGCTGGTTAAGGTTCATAACGGATACTCCGCATCTTTGACAACCATAAGAGATGAGGGCAGCTTTCTCAGATATCAACGAATACATATCCGCCCGTTATAATGGTGAGTGCCTGTAGTCGAGGAGTAACAATTCACAACCAGGTTTTTTGTGTGTTCGCAGCGGGCGGAATCTTCTGCCGGACACTGTAAAGACAGTATACATTAGTTTTTCTTATGTGCAACATAATTTATATGTATTTGACATGATTGAACTATCTTTTCCATCATTTAAGAAAAGCCATCAGGAGGGCCATTTATGAAGGACATGAGAGACTTTATTCATGAAGCCGAAACGGTGGGCCAACTCAAGAGGGTAAAAGCCGAAGTGGACTGGAATCTTGAACTGTCCCATATTGCCAAATTGAACGAGGAAAAGAGCGGGCCGGCACTTCTCTTCGAAAACGTCAAAGGCTACACGTCGCCGGTGATCACCAGTGTCTGCACGACAACACAAAGACTCTCGCTTATCATGGGCGCTCCCCTGGAATCGAGTCTTGTCGACCTTATGCGTTTTTGGGTCGAGAAGGGAAAGACCCTGGTGCCGCCGAAATTTGTGGACAGGTCCGAGGCCCCCTGCAAGGAAAATATCATGAGGGGTGACGATATCGATCTTTTCAAGTTCCCCGCGCCCCACTACTACCCCCGCGACGGGGGCAGGTTCATGGGTACCGCCCACTTTTTCATCACCAAAGACCCCGATTCCGGTTGGGTCAACCTTGGGACATACAGGGCCCAGCTTCTTGAGAAAGACAAGATCGGGACGCAGTTCATCAAAGGCAAACATTCCGATATCATGCTGAAGAAATATGCCGCCATGAAAAAGCCCATGCCGGTGGCGTCCATCGTCGGCTGCGACCCGCTCCTTTTTCTCACCGGCGCCGCACGCCTTTCCGCCTTCGTGAGCGAATATGATTTTGCCGGAGCCGTCCGGGGCAGACCCATCGAGGTGGTGCAGGGCGAGACCGTCGACCTGCCCATTCCGGCGACTGCGGAGATCGTCATCGAAGGTTTTGTCGACCCCGAGACCTTTATGGATGAGGGACCCTTCGGCGAGTACACCGGGTACTATTCCGGTGTGGGGACAGACAAGCGCAACTTCGCACAGGTAACATGCGTGACATACCGGAGTAACCCCATCTTCTGGGGAACCACGGTGGGCCGAGCGGTCACGGACACGCACATGACCATGGCACTGACCTATGGGGCAACGCTCTGGCAGCAGCTTACTGACATGAAGATCCCCGGCATAAAGGCCGTATATTGCCCTCCGGAGGGATCGGGGAGGTTCCTGGCCATCATATCCATGAAGCAGATGTACCCCGGACACGCCGACCAGGTGGGGACCGCCGCGATCTCCACGGAGATGGGGGCTTACGGTCTCAAAACGGTCATAGTCGTCGATGAGGACATAGACCCCTGGGATATCCCGAGGGTGCTTTACGCGCTGAGTTTCCGGTTCCAGCCCAACCGCTGCCAGATCATCAAACGGGGGCGGTCGACACCCCTTGACCCGTCGCTCCCCATAGAAGCCAGGGATATCACGGGCAGGATCATCATCGATGCCACCATACCCTACGAATGGAAGGAGAAGCCCATTCCCGTGGAACTGGACCCCGAGATGGTGAAGAAGGTTGAAGGAAGGTGGTCCGAACTGGGGCTTTAGAAAGCGTTTAAAAAGAGGGGGGTTATGATGAGGCCGATCCGATACACCGATGAAATGATCAATGAATTCGTACGTGATGGCTACTGGACGGATGAGGTCTTCTCCGATTTCTGGAAACGCAACGCCATGGAATTGGGGGACAGGGAGGCCCTTGTCGACTCACGGTACCGGGTGACATGGAGACAGGCCTGGAAGATGCTCAACAACCTTGCCTTTGCGTGGGCCGACATGGGGATACCCAAGGATTCGAGGATAATCGTCCAGGCGCCCAACAGTGTCTACGGGTTTATCGCCAGGATAGCGGCGGACAGGGCGGGGCTCATATCTCTTACTGTATATCCCTATCTGAGGGAGAAGGAACTTACGTACATGGTGGAGAGGACAGAGGCCGTTGCCGTCGTCATTCCTCACATCTATCGCAAGTTCAATTACCTTGAGATGTACAGCGAACTGCAGAAGACGTCGCCATACCTCAAGTATTTCTTTCTCTTCGACGAAGAGGTGCCGGATGGTGCCCCCGAGGGGTCGTTCTCCCTCTTCAAGCTGGCAAATCGGGATGTCGTCGAGTCGAAATACGCACGTCTTGATGAAAGGAAGTTCAACGCTTTTTACGATGTCGGCCTTCTGACCAGCACGACGGGTACCACGGGACTTCCGAAACTGGTGGAGTGGCCCATTGCGTCGCGGGTCTGCACGTCCAAGGCACGGGTCGATATATGGCGCCTGACCAAGGATGATATCACCGTCGCCATTGCCCCCCATGCCGGAGGTGCGGCGGGGACACTGACCTATTTTGCCGCGCCGCTCGTGGGTGCGAAAACGGTCATGATGGAGGAGTTCGACCCTGAAGGTGCATTGAAGCTTATCGAAAGAGAAAGGGCCACAGCGATCGGAGTGGTGCCCACTCACCTTGTACGCATGCTTGAAGTGGACGAGACAAAATATGACTTGAGGTCGCTGCGGTTTATTCGCAGCGCCGGCGGGTACCTGCCGCCCCAGGTGGCGGAGGAGGCGGAAAGAAGATTCAAGGCGACGATAACGAGCGATCTTGGCACCCAGGACGTCGGTTCCGTATCAGGCTGTACCATAGATGATCCCGGTGAGATACGAAGGAGGACGGTGGGAAGGATGCTGCCGGGCAACAAGATGAGGCTCCTCGACGATGAAGGCAAAGAGGTGCCCGAAGGCGAGCCCGGTCAGCTCTGGTTCCGGGGCCCCCATGCGCCGGCCGGGTATTACCGGGACCCGGAATCGACGGCGCCCGTCTTCGACAAGGACGGGTGGACGACGACCGGCGATATTGTGAAGTTCGAGGACGGTTGCCTGTGGATAATGGGCAGGTCCAAGGACATGATCATCAGGGGTGGGCAAAACATCTATCCCGCCGAGATAGAGGGGATCCTCAACGAGCATCCGAAAGTGGCGAACGTCGCCATTGTCGGGTATCCGGACAAGGAGATGGGCGAGCGTGCCTGTGCCTGCGTGGTGCTCAAGGCCGGCGAAACCCTCAGCAAGGACGAGATGGTGGCCTTCCTGAAGCAGAAGAAACTGGCCGCCTTCAAGCTGCCGGAGCGGCTCGAGATAGTCGGGGCTCTTCCCACTGTCGGGGATTCCGGCAAGGTGGACAAAAAGGTACTGAAGGCCGCGATAGAGAAAAAGGTTGCCGGGGGAGAATGATGAAGACGATCCTTATCGTTTCCACCCTTGATACCAAAGGCACGGAGACATTCTATCTGCGCGACAGAATAAGCCAGCTCGGCGGATCACCCGTCGTACTTGACATGTCCATGAGGCCCGCAGTGGGGATCACCGCCGACATCTCGTCCGACGAGGTGGCACGGGCCGCGGGAAGCACCATGGAAGAGATCCTGGCCTCCACCGAACGGGCCAGGAACACCGCCATAATGACGAGCGGTGCCGCGATCACCGCACTTAACCTGTTGCACGAAGGCAGGCTTGACGGGATCATCGGGATTGGGGGTTCCACGGGTTCCCTGATGGCGACGGACGTGATGCGGGCATTGCCCTTTGGCGTACCGAAGCTGATGGTCTCGTCCACGGCGGCCCTGCCCGGCATGTCCACGCGATATATCGATACCGGTGATATCGCGCTGATGCACTCGGTGGTCGAGATAGCCGGACTCGGCGACGTGCTGAAGAATGTCATCGACAGGGCGGCAAGGGGGATATGCGCCATGGCGGATGCGCCGCCGCTCTCATCCACAGGGAAAGACGGCGGCAAGAAGGCGGTTGCCCTCACGATGCTGGGGCCCTGCGACAAATGCGCCAGTGCTGTGAGGCTGGCCCTTGAGGCGAAGGGGTACCAGGTGACGGGGTTCTCCGCCGCCGGTGTCGGCGACAGGGCCATGGAGGCCATGGTGTCGCAGAGACTCTTCGACGCCGTCATCGACCTTGCCCCCGGCGCGGTGATGGAGCATCTCGTGGGAGGAATGAGGGACGCCGGGCCCACCAGGATGGAGGCGGCAGGCAAGGCCGGGATTCCCCAGATCATCTCCACCTGCGGTGTCAACCACATAACACCCCCGAAATCAAAGTACACCGAAGACCACAAGGCCCGAAGGAAATATGACATCGACAAGTACAGGACGTGGCTTCGGGCGTCACCCGATGAACTTAGAGCGGCCGCCCGGGTATTCGCGGACAAATTGAACAGGGCTGGCGGTCCGGTAAAGATCGTTATCCCCATGAAGGGCTGGTCATCCGTCGACAGGCCGGGAAGCCCGACCTACGATCCCGAAGAAGACAGGTGTTTTGTGGATGAGTTGAGAAAACATGTGTTTTCGAAGATAGCAATAATGGAGATAGACGCCAACATGGAGGAGGATGTTTTTGCCCAATCGGTAATAAGCGCCGGGATGGGGTTCCTTGGCTCGTCAGGCGGGGTCTTGACTGCGCGCAAGACCGCTTGAGGTGCCAGGGAACTTTCGTGTGCGGTCATTTAAATGATGGGGACGAAAAAGGAGGTATCGATGCACCTGCTGCCGAAATTTGATTATTACGAACCCAGGGACATTGGCGAGGCGTGCAAGCTGCTTTCCCAGCTGAAAGGTTCTGCCAGGATCATTGCGGGGGGCACCGACCTCCTTGTGAACATGAAGAAGGGCTTGTCCGCGCCCGGGTCCCTGGTGGGTATTGGAAAGATACCAGGAATTTCCGAGATTGAACCGGTAAACGGAGGGATCTCCATAGGTGCTCACCTGATCATACAGAAGCTCGTGGAGTTCGATCTCATAAGGAAGAAGCTCTCCATTCTCTCCAGAGCGGCTTCGGTGCTCGGCTCCCCCCTTGTGAGGAACCGGGCGACGATAGGAGGCAACATTGTGAATGCGAGGCCGGCGGCGGACCTGCCGCCGCCTCTTATCGCCATGGGAGCGCGGGTCAGGCTGAAGAGCAGGCGACAGGAGAGGGAAGTGCCGCTGGACAGGTTTTTCAGGGGCCCCGGCGAGACGGCAATTAAACCGGGGGAGGTCTTGACGCACATCGTGATCGATGCTCTGCCGCCCTTTACGGGAGGCGACTATGTCAAACTGATGCACAGAAGGTCCCTCGAGATAGCGATCGTCGCCGTGGCCTCGAGGATCACCCTCGACGGTCCTGACGGGGTTATCAGGGATGCGAGGATCATCCTCAGCTCTGTGGCCCCAAAAGCTACACACGCGGTCCGGGCGGAGAAGGCATTGATCGGGGAGCGGCCATCAGAGAGGCTCTTTGAACATGCCGGCCAGATCGCCGCAACGGAATGCACGCCCATAGACGATGTACGCGGTGGGGCCGGGTACCGTTGCAGCATGGTAGGGGTGCTTACGAAGCGCACACTGTCGGGGGCCTTGAGGGAAGCAAAAGGCCAATGAAAGGAAAAGGTGGACAATGAAGAAACTCATAACCCTGATCGTAAATAAAAAGGCTTTCGAGGTAGCGGTGGAGCCCAACAGAACGCTGGCCCAGGTGCTCAGGGAAGACCTTGGGTTCCTGGGAACCAAAGTGGGTTGCGGTATCGGGGACTGCGGGGCCTGCACCGTCGTCGTGGACGGACGGCCCGTCAATTCCTGTCTTGTGCTTGCCGTTCAGGCGAATGGGAGCGAGATCACGACGATAGAAGGCATCAGCGAGGGCGCGGAACTGCATCCCGTCCAGGAGGCTTTTGTGGAGTACGGTGCGATCCAGTGCGGTTTCTGCACCTCCGGTATGATCCTTTCCGCAAAGACGCTGCTCGATAGAAACTCCAATCCCTCTGAACCCGAGATACGGGCGGCGCTGTCAGGCAACCTTTGCAGGTGCACCGGGTACCAGAAGATCGTCGAAGCGGTTCACGCGGCGGCTGGCATGATGAAGAAATAGGAAGGAGGAAGAGCCGATCATGAAGGAATACAGCGTTATCAATACGAGGGTTCCCCGGGTAGACGGCCGTGCCAAGGCCACGGGTAAGGCGCGGTACGCGGATGATCTCTCCATGCCCGACATGCTGTACGGGGCACTCCTTCAGAGCCCCGTGGCGCATGCCAGGATCAGGAAGATCGATACCTCGAAGGCGAAAAAGCTTCCCGGCGTAAAGGATGTGGTAACGGCACAGGAGGCCGGCGCGGTGAAGTTCGGTGTTAGTCCTGCCCGGTACGACGAAACCATTTTTTGCATCGACAAGGCCAGATACGTAGGGGACGAAATAGCGGCGGTCGCGGCGGTCGATCTGGAGACGGCCCTGGAGGCAGCCGCTCTGATCGAGGTCGAATACGAGGAACTCCCCGTGGTTCTCGATCCCTTTGAGGCAATAAGGGAGGGCGCCCCGGTCATTCACGAGGACTATCCGAACAATATCGGTGCCGAGGTCCACCAGGAATTCGGAGATGTGGAGGAGGCCCTCAAGACCTGTGATCTTGTCAGGACCGATAAATTCGTGAACAAGAAACAGGACGGCGCCTTCCTGGAACCCCAGGCGTGCCTCGCATTCTATGATCCCGGTCGGGGCCTTACCCTTTATTCGTCGACGCAGGCACCCCATTACGTTCAAAGGACCCTGGCCATGGTACTTGGTTTACCCATAGGCAAGGTAAGGGTGGCCCAGCCCTGTGTGGGAGGCGGTTTCGGGCCCAAGGCCTCGGCCAATACCCTTGAACTGGCGACGAGCCTTATGGCGATCAGGACCGGCAGACCCGTGAAAATGGCCTTCACAAGGGAGCAGGTCTTCTGGCACAGCCGGGCGCGCCACCAGTTCTTCCACGAGCTGACAACGGGCGTGAAAAAGGATGGCACCCTCGTGGCCCTGAAGAACACCTGTTATCTGGACGGCGGGGCCTACTCCAGTTTCGGTATCGCCACGGTCTACTATGCCGGCTCCCTCCTCGGGGCGCCTTACAGGCTCCCCAATATGAAATACGACGGCTATCGCGTCTACACGAACAAGCCGGCCAACGGTGCCCAGAGGGGGCACGGGGGCGTGGCTGCCCGTGCCGCATGGGAGCAGCAGCTTGATATCATAGCCGCGGACCTGGGGATGGATCCCATTGAATTCCGGCTGAAGAACATAATGCAGCGCGGCGATATTACCTGCAATGATTTCAACATGAGCAGCCTTGGGATGAAGGAATGCCTGGAGGCGGTCCGCAGGGGTTCGGGGTGGGAGAAGAAGAGGGGAAAACTTCCCAGGGGAAAAGGAATAGGCGTCGCCTGCGGTTTTTTTGTCTCCGGCGCAGGTTTTCCCATTTACCGGTCCGAAACATTCCACTCCACCGCCATGATCAAGCTCTCCGAAGACGGGGGCACAGTGAATCTCTATACCCCGGCGGCGGAGATAGGGCAGGGGTCGGACACGGTGCTGACCCAGATCGCTGCGGAGGCTCTGGGTGTGAGGTATGGTGATGTGAAGGTATCCTCGGGAGACACGGACTTCGGTGTCGACCTCGGAGCCTATTCGTCGAGACAGACCCTCATGTCGGGCCATGCTGTCAAACAGGCGGCCGAGGAAGCAAGGCACCAGGTGCTTGAGGTCCTGTCGGAGCAATTGAACATCCCCGTTGAAGAGATGGACGTCAAGGACGGGTTGGTCCTTTTCAAGAGGGAGGGCGTGGATTTTTCAGCCCTGAGGACACGTTATATCAAGGAACATCGCGGATGGACGGATCCGCCGTCGGGCAAACACTTCACCTTTGTCGAGGCGGCGCGTGCCGCCTACCTGGCACGGGGGACCATTGTGGGCACGGGCGCCTACAAGCCCGGGGAACTTGGAGGCAAGTACAAGGGCGCGGCGGTGGGCACGTCTCCCGCCTATGGGTGCTCCGCGCAGGTGGTAGAGGTGACGGTGGACATGGAAACGGGACAGGTGACCGTCGACAAGATGACCGATGCCCACGATTGCGGGTTTGCCATCAACCGCACCAATGTGGAAGGGCAAATGCAGGGCTCCCTGTCCATGGGACTGGGCGAGGCGCTCTTCGAGGAGGTCAAATTCGACGGGAAGGGCAGGGTGGCGAACCCCACCCTCGGGGAGTACCGCATACCAACCTGTCTCGATATGCCCAACGTCGAGACCATTATCATCGAGAGCAACGAACCCAACGGTCCCTTCGGGGCGAAGGAGGTCGGCGAGGGAGCGATCATGCCCACCATCCCCGCCATACTCAATGCCGTGTACGACGCGACGGGGGTACGGATCAACGAACTGCCCGTCACGTCAGAGCGTGTTTTTGACAGATTGAAGGAAGAAAAGGAACGCCGAAAGGAGGTGTGACGCTATGCCGATCCTGTTTACCCAGCATTGGGACATAATCCCCGGCAGTGAAAGCGAATACGCGCAGTTCATCACGGACAGATATATACCTGAAACGGCTGGAAAGAGTTTTTATCCCGTGGGGGGCTATTACGTTGAGGTTGGTTTCGGGCCGAAGGTCGTTGCCGTGTATGCGGCGGAAAGTCTTGCCCGACTCACGGAGGTTGTAGGCACGCCAAAGTTCAAGGAGTTGACGCTGACGCTGAAATCCCTCGTCTACAATTATGTCTCCGGCGTCTACGAGCCTACAGGGAACGTGAAGCGCGGGAACTATTCAATACAGAAAGGGGTATGGAAGTTCAACCAGTACTATGACCTCAAACCGGGGGTGAAGAAGGAGTATGCGGATTTTATCATCAACGAGCACATCCCAACGATGAAGAAGCTGGATTACCTTGAGGTGACTGGAGGGTGGAACGTGCTCTTCGGGGGGTTTTCCGAGATCATAGCCGAATTCACCTTCAAGGACCCTATCGATATCGGGAGGCTCCTCAACAATGAGGATTTCAGAAGGGTCACTCTCAAGATGCGCAATGAGTACGTGATCAACTATAAAAGCAGGATCCTGCGGTGCACCGAACGTTTTGACGAACCGAAATGGTTCAGGCTTTAACACAAAAAAGGGGGAGGGGAAGCTATGGCTGGAACAACATTTATGGATCCCCATGACGTGCCTGTCATCGCGGGCACGCAGGGGTGGGAAAGGATGTATCCTTACCAGTACCAGTTCTCGAAGGAAGATCCGGAAAGAGGGGCGTTCGAGAGCAGTCAGATCTGGTATTATGACGGCCTTCATTACCCGGAGCCGCACTACCCGTTCGACCTCATATGGGATGAGGCCTGGTCCCTGGCGCTGTCCCAGTACAACACGAGACATTTCATAATCCCGCCGGCGCTCGGCATCGACCACCGCATCGTCAACGGCTATGTGTATATCACTCCCGTTGGCATACCCGACCAGGAGGTGGTAGCGAAAAGGGTGCCGCACTTCCTTGAAAGGGCCGGGTACTATTACCAGAACTGGGACAAGCTTTATGAAAACTGGAAGAAAAAGGTGACGGCGCTGATCGCGGAACTGGACGCGCTGGAGTTTGGCGAACTTCCTGAGATGGAAGACATCTCAGTCGTCACGGAAGGTGTGGGCAAAGGCCGCGGTTTTGACATGCTCAAGAGGTATGACGACCTCATCAACATGGGGCTTCTGAACTGGCAATACCATTTCGAGTTCCTCAATCTCGGGTACGCCGCGTATGTGACCTTCATCAATACCACGAACCAGATATTTCCGGGGATCCCGATATCCACCCTGACAAAGATGGTCTCCGGTATCGATGTTGTCATGTACAAGCCCGATTCGGAGCTGATAAGGCTGGCAAGGCTCGCGATTAAAGAAGGCTTCGAAGAGTTGTTCATGAGACCGCTTAACGCCGCGGGCCTGATGGCCGAACTGGAGAAGTCCCCCGCAGGCAAGGATTGGCTTTCCGAAATGGAGAGAGCCCGCTATCCCTGGTTCTATATATCGACAGGGACGGGATGGTACCACCACCATATTAGTTGGAACGATAATCTGGACATTCCTTTCGATGCCATCAGGATGCATATCAGGAGCATTAAGGAGGGCAAAGAGGTTGGACGCCCCACGGAAAAGCTCGTGAAAGAGCGCGACAGGATCGTGGAGGAATACAGGAAGCTTATCAAGACCGACGACGACCGCGAGGCCTTCGAGCAGTGCCTGGCGGTTGCCAGGACCGTATTCCCCTATGTTGAGGACCACCTCTTTTACATAGAGCACTGGTTCCACAGCATTTTCTGGAACAAGGTGCGTCAGATCGGCAGGATCCTCCAGAACTCTGGCTTCATAGAGGATGTCGAGGATATTTGGTACCTGAAAAGGGACGAGATCAAGCAGGCACTCTGGGACTACTGCACTGCATGGGCGACAGGTGTCAAGCCAAGGGGACCGTCTTACTGGCCAAAGGAGATCACCTGGAGGAAGGAAGTCTATAAGAAGTTCAGGGACTGGGCACCACCGCCGGCACTCGGGGTGCCGCCGGATGTCGTGACGGAACCTTTCACAATAGTTCTCTGGGGTGTTACGACCGACGTACTGAGCGAGTGGTTAAAAGGCGGAGGCGATGGAGAAGGGGAGCAGACGGAATTGAAGGGTTCGCCCGGTTCGTCGGGAGTAGTCGAGGGAAGGGCAAGGGTTCTCAGAAATGTTTCGGAGCTTTCCGATCTCAAGGAAGGGGAGATACTTGTCGCCACCACCACCTCGCCAAGCTGGGCCCCGGCCTTTGTCAAGATAGCAGGAGCCGTGACCGATGTGGGCGGTCCCATGTGCCACGCCGCCATAGTCTGCAGGGAGTATGGGCTTCCAACCGTGGTGGGGACGGGGAAGGCCACCCATCTTATCAAGACGGGAGACCTCATCAGGATCGACGGCGACAGCGGTGTTGTGACCATTCTTGAGAGGATCTAACCGGCCTTTGATTGTTTCCTCTCCTTTTGCGCGGGGCGGCCGCAGAGATGTCCGTGTGCCGCCCCGCGGAAGGGGTGTGACAAGGAGGAATAAGGATGCCAGGTAAAGAAACGAGATACACGCTGTGGTATGAAGAGACGGACGGCCAGGACTTCAATTTTGTGGGTAAGAAGAATGCAAACCTGGGCGAGATGATAAAGGCAGGCATAAGGGTAAGTCCCGGTTTCTCCATTACTATATATGCCAACGACACGTTCATCACCGATACGGGTATAAAGGGAAAGATCGAGGCATACCTTGCCGATCTGGGCCCCGTGACCTACGAGACGACAAAGAGAGCGAGTGAATACGCCATAGGGCTGATTGAAGCCGCCTCGATACCGACTGCTATCGAAGAGGAGATACTGTCCGGTTACCGCAGGCTCTGTGAACTGTCGGGGACTGTTGATGTACCCGTAGCGGTGAGAAGCAGCGGGGCCATCTCGATGCCGGGCCAGATGGAGACCTACCTGAATATCCGGGGCGAGAGGGACCTCATCGATTACGTGAAAAGATGCTGGAGTAGTGCCTACAACGTGGAAGCGATCATGTACCGGGCCAATAAGGGAATGGGCTTTCTTTTTAACATAGGGGTGGGAATCCCGAAGATGGTTAATTCCAGGGTCTCCGGTATCATATTCACCATAAATCCATTGAACGGAGACCCGTCCAAGATCTCCATCGATGCGAGCTACGGCCTGGGCGAAGCCGTGGTGAGCGGTCTTGTCACCCCCGATACCTTTCTGGTGGACAAGATCACCTTCGACCCGGTGAAGACGACGATGGGGAGCAAAGAGGTTCAGTGTGTCTACCGGGAGAATGGAAGCGATATCATCCAGGTGGATGTACCGGGTGAGATGCGCCAGAGGCTTTGCGTCTCTGCCGAGGAGGTCGGCGAGCTTTGCCGCCTTGGGAAACTGATAGAGGATTACTACGGGAAGGCCTATGATATCGAATTCGGCATCGACGCCGATCTTTCCTTTCCGAATAACATCATTATTCTCCAGGTGAGGCCCGAATCCGTCTGGAGCAAGAAGGAAGTGACGGCCAGGACGGAAAAGAGGAAGGACCCCATGGAAAGGATCCTGGGTCAGCTCCTGACGGGTGTCAAGCTGAAACAATAAAGAACCCGGGAGGGGAGTTGGAGAAGACCCTGCTTATCATGGCCACGTTGGACACGAAAGGAAAAGAGGCGGGTTACGTGAGGGACTGCGTCAGGTCTGCCGGGGTAGGCACTCTTGTCATGGATGTGGGAACACTGGGGGGACCGCTGACTGAGGCCGATATTCCCGCCGCAGATGTCCTTGGGGCGGCGGGTTTACGTGCGTCGGGAGCGGCATTTGCCGCGCTTTGCCGCTCTGAAGCGGTGGAAGCCATGCAAAAGGGCGGTATTGCCATTGCCCGCAGGCTCCTTGAGGAAGGAAGGATAGACGGTATCTTCGGTCTGGGAGGCGGCACAGGCACCGCCATTGCAGCTGCTGTTATGCGGTCATTGCCATTCGGCATGCCGAAGGTGATAGTCTCCACCGTGGCTTCGCGGGATGTGAGGGAATATGTGGGGACCAAAGACATTGTCATGTTCCACAGTGTCGCCGACCTTCTGGGGTCAAACCGTTTTATCCGCCGTATTCTTGAGCAGGCCGCCGGCGCGATATGCGGCATGCTGGGGACTGCCGCCGCAATGCAAAACCCGGCGCCGATCGTTGCCGTGACGGCCTATGGCATAAACTCGCGCTGTGCCATGAATGTGGAGCCTCTTCTCGAAGGAAGGGGCTACGAGATGATCGGTTTCCATGCGAACGGTGTGGGTGGAATGGCCATGGAGGAAATGGTGGGTGAAGGCCTGATAGATGCAGTACTCGATCTCACCCCCCACGAGTTGGCGGACGAGATGTTCGGCGGCTATTGCAGGGGGATCGGTCAAAAGAGGTTCCGGGCGGCAGGCGAGGCGGGTGTGCCGCTTCTGCTGGCACCGGGCGGTCTTGACAATGCAGTCTTCAGTCCTTTTTACCCCATGCCCGAGACGCTCAAAGATAGAAGGCGCCATGACCACGACGACAGGTTCTGCGTCCGCATGGAACGTGAAGAAATGATCGCTTTTGCACGTATCATCGCGGAGAGATTGAATGAATCCGGGGGGCCTGCCTGCGTGCTCATACCTTCCGGCGGTTTCTCGGAGGCGGACATGCCCGGAGGGGAACTATACGATCCCGAGGTGGACAGGAGCTTTACTCGCGAATTGAAGAGGCTCCTCAGGGTCGGCATCACCCTCGAAGAGATGGACGTTCACATCAGTGATCCGGCCTTTGCGCGTCGCGCCGTGGATATCATCGATGGAATGGTAAGGAGCGGGCGGCAGACAGGGCCGCGGCGGTCTGAAACGGGACGGCAGACATGAGAGGGACGGGGAGGAGGCGCAAAAAAAATGAAGCGGATCATTGTGGCAATTACCGGTGCAACGGGTGTCATCTATGGCATAAGGCTTCTCGAGGTCCTTAAGGATTTTAACGTTGAGAGCCATCTCATTATGTCCGGGCAGGCGAAAGCGAACATAAGATGCGAGACCGACCGCAGCGTGGAGGACGTTCAGAAGCTTGCCTCAAGGGTCCATGACGTAAACAATCTTGCGGCATCGGTGTCGAGCGGTTCTTTCAGGACCGACGGGATGGTCATAGCCCCCTGTACGATCAAGACCCTGTCCGCCATAGCCAATTCGTACAACGACAATCTTGTGATCAGGGCGGCGGACGTGGTGCTCAAGGAGCGCAGAAGGCTTGTCCTCGCGGTGCGGGAGACCCCCCTCCACAAGGGACATCTCGAACTGATGGCCAGGGTGGCGGACCTTGGCGGGATCATCCTGCCGCCGATACCTGCCTTTTATTTCCATCCCCGCACCATCGAAGACCTCATAGACCACGCCGTAGGGAAGATGCTGGACCTTATGGACATCGACCACTCATTGTTCAAAAGGTGGCAGGGGATTAAGACCGAAGAGAAGAAAAAGGACGATAACGTTCGAGCGGCTGCAGCCGTTCTTTAATCCCTTGTAAAAATAGGACCCCCTGTGTATAATCAAATGGTTTCAGCCTGCAAAAAAATTGAACTTGTTCCTTAAGTTTCCTGTACGGGGTGAAGAATGAAGATCAGATTTCTGGGTGCTGCAAGGAAGGTTACCGGCTCGTGCTACCATCTATTGACGGATGGAACCCAGGTTCTTGTGGACTGCGGCATGAATCAGGGCAGGAATTCCGATGCCCTCAACCGGGAACCCTTCAAATTCCAGCCAGATCAGATACAGACCCTGCTTCTCACCCATGCGCATCTCGACCATTCGGGATTGATCCCGAAAATTGTGGCCGATGGCTTCACGGGACGGATCCTGACCACATCCGCCACTGCGGAACTTGCCGAGATCATCCTTCTCGATTCGGCGCATATCCAGGAAAAGGACGCCGAGTGGCACACAAAAAGGGCCCTGAGGGCAGGCAGAGATGAGGTTTTCGAGCCGCTGTACAATTCCGAGGACGTCAAGGCCTGCCTTCCTTATTTTGACAAAAAGGACTACGATGACGCCAGGGAACTTTCCGGGGGGATCAGGTACCGTTTCATAGACGCCGGTCATATACTGGGATCGGCGACGCTGGAGCTATGGTTCCGCGATAATGCGAAGGACAAGAAGATCGTCTTTTCGGGTGATATAGGCAAGAACGGCAACCCGATTATTCGGGACCCTCAGCATGTTACCGAAGCGGACTACGTTGTCGTTGAGTCCACCTACGGGAATCGTTTTCACAAGGATCTGGATGCCAGCATCGCTGAATTGGAAAAGGCCGTCAAGGACACTTTCAAGCGGGGCGGAAATGTGCTTTTGCCCTCATTTGCCGTGGGCAGGACACAGGACGTCCTCTATATTCTCGACAGACTTGTCAGGGAAGGGCGCCTCAAGGACCTCGATGTCTACATCGACAGCCCCCTTGCCGATAAAGCGACCAAAATCTATATGGCGCACCCCGAGTTTTTCGATGCCGAGGCGTCAAATAACTTCCATATCAAAAGTTCCGGAGGCATGAAGGTCCATTTCACGACTACCATAGAGGAATCTCAGAAGATCAACAGGATCAAATCCGGGGCGATCATTATCGCAGGCAGCGGCATGTGCGAGGGCGGCAGGATACGGCACCACTTCAAACATAATATCTGGAGGCCGGAGTGCAGCGTCATTTTCACGGGTTTCCAGGTACCCGGGACTCTCGGACGCTATATCGTCGATGGGGCAAAGAGGGCGTTTATCCTCGGCGAGGAAATGGCCATACGGGCGAAGGTCTATACCATCGGCGGTTTTTCGGCGCATGCCGACCAGGGAGAGCTTATCGAATGGCTCAGTACCTTCACGAACAATCCCAGGGTTTTCATCGTGCATGGTGAAGAATCTGTTGCTCTTGAGTTCGAGAAGACCGTCAGGGAAAAACTGGGCCTGACGACGTACGTGCCCCATCTTGGCGAGGAACTGGATATTTAACAACTCCGGGCTTTCTTGAATCCCGGTGGAATCTCAGAGGGAACGTGGAAGGACAAACTTCTCTCTTCAACGACGCAGATTTTCTGAACTACCAGATCGTCCGCAGCAAAAACCGCAAACGAACGATGACACTGAAGGTCGAACGAAACGGGACGGTTGTTATCCTCGTTCCTGAACGAACACCGAAGGAAGAGATCCAGCGGTTTTTCAGATCGAAGGTGTCCTGGATAGCAAAAAAAATCAAGGAATATCAGGAGACGATCGGCAAGGCGGGCGGGCCGAAGCGCTACGTCACAGGGGAGAGATTTCTCTACCTCGGGGAAGAATATCCGCTGGAGGTGATCGAGGGCGGTACGGCAAAGCTCACTCTTTCCCGGGGCATATTTCAGATGTGCAGCGATCACAACGCCGATGGCAGAGAGATGTTCCGAAACTGGTACAGGACGAGGGCACGCGAGATATTCGCCGAACGTGTCAGCTTTTACGGCAGGCGGTTGAATCTGACATATAACGGGATACGGATTACAAGCGCCCGGACCCGCTATGGTTCCTGTTCGTCCGATGACAGGCTGTCCTTCAGCTACCGTCTTGTCATGGCGCCCTACGATGTTATCGACTATATTGTGGTCCATGAACTTGCCCACATCAAAGTCAAGAACCATTCAAAAAAGTTTTGGGAATATATCGAAAAAGTGATGCCCGATTACAGACGGCGCAAACAGTGGCTAACGGCCAGAGGGTATTTGCTGGACATATGAGATTTGTCTCCGTCCCCAGGAGTACGCGGATGGTCCGACGAGGAGAGAAGATGAGAAGGATCGTGTTTGCAGTAACGATGGCAGCGGCGTTGATATTTCTTTTCGCTGATGCCGGTCTCCAGGCACAGTCACAAAGAAAATCGGTCGTCCCGAAGCCCGGCAGCGGCAAGTCTCAAATCGTGATCGAATATGTTTCTTTTCCCGACCAGTACAAGAAATATGAGGTGTACCCCTGGGAGACGCTCGCGCTGGATGATTTTCAAAAATCCTACGGGGCGATGATCCAGGAAGGAAAATTTGAGGACTGGGTAAAATCCCTTTCCGGCACGGCCGCGGGTAAAAACCGGATGATCCGGGCTTTCAGGGAACAGTTTGTCCTTATTGTGTGCTGTAAACCCCACCTGTGTGATGCGAGCCAGATCATCGTTCTCTACGATCCTGTGAAAAAGCATGTCTTCAGTGTGCTGGCCCTGGATGGTAAGTTCCACTGGTTCGGCCAGCCGCCCCCGCACATGCGGGATCTTCTCAATGTCCTGCTCGTGGAGGAGTTCAAGGCAATTTACCGGGGCCAGAGCTGAGTCGATAAGCCTCGTCGCATCGGGTGCCCCGTCTTCTTCACCTGCCGGTTGAATCGGAAATCCTTTAACGAAACACCAGCCCCGGGTATTTCGGAGCCGGCCCTCGATATGCTATAATGCTGCATTCACAGAAAACGAGAGGATACCACTATGGGACATGGCGTTATTGTTGTTGGAGCGGGACTTGCGGGGATGATGGCGGCAATTGCAGCCTCGGATGAAGGCGGAGAGGTCGTCCTGATCGACCGGGGCTCGGTAGGGCTTGGAACGAACACGGCAATGTCGAACGCCGTCTTTACCGGAGTATCCGCCTCCTACGGTGCTGAGGAATATATCAGGGAGACTATCGAGATCGGCCGCTTCCTTAACAGGCGGTTCAAGGTCGAGATCGTTGCTGAAAAGAGCCCCGAAGCCGTCGCCCGGCTGAAAGCCCTCGGGGTTCCGATAAACCCGGCGGGAAATCTCTACCAGGTCACGTCGCCGAACCCCCGGGTGGTCTCCGGTGTTACAATGGTGAAACAGGTGGCCGCGGCGCTGCAGTCTCGTCCAAATATCCATGTTGTGCGCGATTTCTACGTAACCGGGATTATGAAAGAGGACGGAGCCGCAATGGGTATCGAAGGGATAGATGGGGCGGGCCGCCGCGTCGTATACGGCGCGGATGCCGTGGTCCTCGCCACCGGCGGGGCCGGCGCGATCTATCTCAGAAACGACAATCAGAAAGGCATCATGGGACAGGGCTATTGCCTTGCCGCCATGGCCGGCCTTTCGCTTCTCGATATGGAATTCGTGCAGTTCTTTCCCCTTGTGGTGGCAGGCGAGGGCCTTGCCGCCAGTATTGTCTATCCTCCTATGCACGAGGCGATACGCCTTGTGAATAGCACTGGCGAAGATCTGGCGGCAAAGTACAACATGGGAAGCCTCAGCGATGCGGTTATGAGAAAGCGGGATGAACTCTCTATAGACCTCTACCGCGAGACGGAAAAGGGCACGGTATTCCTCGACTACCGCAAAGTGCCCGACGAAGCATGGGACGTACACCCCTTGAGCCTCCTCAGGTTGATCAAACACGATTTCAAGGCAAAGCCCCTGCCTGTATCGCCCGCTGTCCATTTTATGATGGGAGGCGTCAGGACCGACGAGGCTTGCCGGACCGATCTGCCGGGACTTTTTGCCTGCGGAGAGGTGACATGGGGTCTTCACGGGGCAAACCGGCGCGGCGGCAATGCGCTGATGGAATGCGCCGTGTTCGGAACGCTGGCGGGACGCAATGCCGCTCAATTCAAAAGCTCAGGCCCGAAGGGGATCGCCTCCGATATTAAAGGCCCGTGGGAAGACCGCACCGCCGGCACAAAGACGGGAAACAAAACGCTCGGGCAGATCAAGGATGAGATCAGGCGGACGGCATGGGTCCACGCGGGCGTTATACGATCGGCAGATGGGCTCAAGAAGGGCCTCGATGCATCCTTCCTGATCGGCCGGGAGTTGGAAGGCATCATTCCGGAAAACCGGCGCGAGGTCTGCGTCAAGGCTGATCTGACGGCAGCGGTTTTAACGTTGAAAGCGGTGATTACCGCAAGCCTGGGCAGGCAGGAAAGCAGGGGAAGCTTTTACCGTGATGATTTTCCCCGCGAAGACGATGTTAACTGGAGAAAGAATTCATCGTTGACGTATGATTCCGCGACTGGTTTTTTCGCGGCAGATTACATACCGGTCAGCTGATCGCGTGAAGGGATCCGCCCTTAAGGAGGAGTTGATGATCAAACATGGACCGCAGGGAGCGTTGATGGCGGACACGACCGCCTTTATGAAGAGCAGGGTCATCCTGACAGCGGCGGAACTGGATATCTTCACGCTTCTTGACGGGGAATCCCTGTCATCCGCGGGATTGGCAAAAAAAGCCGGGTTCAACATCAGGGCCCTTTCGCGGGTCCTCGATGCCCTTGCGGCCTTCGGTTTTCTGGCGAAGAAGGATGGGGTCTACTCCCTCACCGAAAACGGGTCTCTCCTTTCCTCGCGTCATCCGGGTTCGGTACTGCCCATGATACTCCACATGAACAGGCTCTGGGAGACCTGGGGCGACCTTTCCGGCATGGTCAGAAGGGGAGCCAGGGGAAAACGCAAACACGCAAGCCGCATGGAGCCCGGGACTCTCGGTGCCTTTATCGGTGCAATGGACGTCATCGGCAAAGACCTCTCGCTGGACATAGCCGATTCTTACGATCTCGACTCCTACAGGCGGCTTCTCGATGTGGGAGGCGCATCGGGGACGTATACCGTTGCCTTCCTGCGGAAAAACCCCCTCCTGAGGGCCACCATATTCGACCTAGAAGCGGTTATCTCCATGGCGCGGACGAAGATGGCTGCTGAAGGTCTCGCAGAGAGGGTAGATTTTGTCCCGGGCGATTTCTATAAAGATAACCTGCCCGGGGGCCACGACCTCGTCCTCCTTTCAGCAATCATCCATCAAAACGACCCGGAAGAGAACGCCGACCTTTATCGCAAAGCCCTCGATGCCCTTGTCCCGGGTGGAGTGATCCTCATCCGCGACCACATCATGGACGCCGCCCGCACGGCTCCGGCCGCAGGCACGCTCTTTGCCATCAACATGCTCGTGAACACCCGCGGCGGCGGTACGTACACCTTCGAGGAAGTGAAGGACGGTCTTGCCAGGGCGGGATTCCAGGACATCGGGTTGGTCCGGAGCGGCGACAGAATGGACTGCCTGGTGGAGGCAAGAAAGCCCCGCTGACCCTGGTCCGGACAACCGGATAGCCGTCCGGGAAATGACTGCAATACGTCCCAGGTGTTTCAATTAGGTCTCCAGAAGCTCCCGGTTTTACTGGGATTGCACGTAACCTTCTTGACAAGAATACCCATAGTTTTAAAATTGATTAAGCGATAACCGTCACGAAAACACACTCCTGTGATCAATGAAACGGGCAGGGAGTACCAGGGGTGACCCGGGTAGTCGAATCGGTGGGGGACGATCTGATTGTTGAGCGGGAATTCCATTCCGGTATTATTTGTCAGCGGGGTGTCACCATGAGAAAAATTGCCTTCGCGGCACTCTTCGTGTTTCTGGCTTGTCCTGTCGGGGCACAGGAGATCTTCGTCAGCGGCGGGTTTGCCAGTGACGTGAATATGCACGGGGACAGCGGGGAATGGTCGGTTAGTTACGGGCAGGACCTTACGGAACATCTGGCATTGAGCATCTCCTATATAAACGAGGGGCATCAGCCTAACCACTACAGGGACGGTATCGCCCCGCAGATCTGGGGACGTGCGGCACCTTTCGACCCCCGCCTGTCTTTTGCCCTGGGTGCCGGTCCCTATCTTTATTTTGACACGAAGGTTGCCTCGGACAGCGACGAATACGAAAATCACCACGGTCTTGGTGTCATTTTCAGCGGGACCGCGACCTGGTACGGATTGAGTCCTTTCCTGCTACAGGTACGCGCAAACTACATCGGGGTCGACCGGAGCTTCGACTCCTTCTCGGCCAGCTTCGGAATAGGCTGGCTCCTTCAGGCCAAACCCGGGCCGGGGGAACCTCCAAAGGCCGGCAAGAGTATACGTGAGGCAGACAACGAGATCGGGTTCTTTCTCGGCAAATCGGTCCTCAACAGCGCAAAGAGCGAACAGGGCGATGCGATGAGCGTCGAATACCGGCGCCGTCTGCTTCCCTATCTGGAGCTGTCCGCGGCGTGGCTCAACGAAGGGGATTCTCGTCCCATAGGCCGCTCCGGGTTTATGTCACAACTGTGGCTAGTCCGGGGATTTATTGATGACCGTTTGTCGCTCGGCATCGGCGGCGGTCCTTACCTGGCCCGCGACAAGTACGATGGCGATGACGGTTCGAGGACCACACTGGCGGGCGCCGTTTCCCTGATGGCTCTCTACCGCTTTACACCCCATCTCGGGTTTCGCGGCATGTTTCACCGGATCGTCACCGATTATAGCCGTGACACCGATGTCTTCATGGGCGGATTGGTCGTGGCGTTTTGATGCGCCGGTCACGGTTGTTGCTTCAGTATAGTTGACAGGGAGGAATTTCAGGGACGGCTTGAAATCCCTGAGAGTCATTTATTTTAGTTTTCTGATCCACCTTACCAATTCAACCAGGAGCTCCTTCACCTTTTCCCTCGTTGTTTCGTCTGTAAGTCTGCCTGCTTCATCGAACTTGCTTTCGGCGAAGGGTACCATGATCTCCGGCCGGTTCAGGGGAAAGGCGTTGAGAAATACCAGGGTCTGGCGGAGGTGATACTGCGCCCGGGCCGTGCCGAGCATACCGATGGAGGCGCCCATAATGGCGACCGGTTTTCCTTCGAAAGGGTTCGTCCCATAGGGCCTCGATGCCGCATCGATGGCGTTCTTCAGGACGCCGGGAACGGAGTAATTGTATTCCGGCGTTACAATAAGTATGCCATCCGCCCCTTTCACTTTTTCCTTCAGTTCCTTTACTTTCTGGTGGGGATCGTTCTCGAGGTCCTGATTGAAGGGAGGAATTCCCTCGAGGTCGAGGGTCTCCAGCTCCACATCCTGCGGGGCGACCTCAAGGGCTGCCTTGAGAAGCATCTTGTTAAAAGAATTCTTCCTCAGACTTCCTGCAATACCAAGTATTTTCACTTTCCCGCCGTCCATTGGTTTCCTCCTTATCGGTAATGTTGAATGTCCTAAAATAAGGCGCGAAAGCAGGGGTGTCAACGCAGGGGGCAAAAGATTTGCCTCGCGCCCGTCGTCGCTTCGCCTGCTTTGTATAGCTCACGGAAGACTGTGTTCTCGGGTGAAGCAGGCGTGAAGCAAGGTTATCAGGGTTTGTTGCCCGGAGCGCTCCTGTCGACTGTGAATCTCCACTTGCAGAACAGGTCTGGTGGATGATCGGGGGGTGCGAGGAGACATTCTACTTTGATGTTGGGGTCTATGGCGTGGGCGAAGGATTCGAACTCCGTCTGGTGCATGTCCCGGCAATAGAACTCCGGCAGCCCGTGTTTTACCCGTGCCACCTGCGTAGGGCATTCGGGAACCGTGACGAGCACTTCGTCTTCTGCTTCTTCGGTAACATGGTATCCGACTATCATGGTCCATGGCAGGTACTGAAAGGCCCTCACGAGCCCTTTGAGCCCCTTTTCGCGGATGTTGAAGCGTTCTATCATGTCCTTTACAGACATACCGGCTATCTTGCCCCAGACGTCTTCGTCGAATCGCTCTGCGACCTGTCTGCCATACTCTTTTTCAACGCAAAGGAACCAGAAGCCGTCCACAACCCGGTAGTGCCAGAGGAGAAACCGTAGATATTCGCGAAGCTCGGGGGCTTCCATGTGTTCCAGAATGCCTATGTCCATTCAAACCTCCTCTTCGAAAAACGCCAGGGAATAAGAATCGGCGACGCCGGGTGGGACATATGGTAGCAATCGGGCCGGGGTCCTGTCAAGAAAGTCTGTAAAGAGTAAAAAGTAAAGAGCTTCTTGAATATTATGGAATATGTCTTAAGCTGAAATAAGTAACTGCGCCACACCAAAGGAGGCGTGCCCGTTGGCTCACACGTTCAAGATACTCGTTACCGACGATGATCCCGATATACTTGAGCTGAATTCCACTATCCTGCGCAAGGTCGGATACGAAGTCTATGAAGCCTCGACGGCGAAAGAAACCCTTGAAATGGTTCGGACACACCGTCCCGATCTCATCATTCTCGATGTTATTCTTCCCGACATGAGGGGCACCCGGTTGTGCAGGATGATCAAAGACGACCCCGATTTGCGCGGGCCATTCATAATTCTCATGTCGGGAGTCCAGATATCCTCGAATAACCAGGCGAAGGGACTCAACGTTGGTGCCGATGGTTATCTTGTCAAACCGGTTTCGAGAAAGGAATTTATTGCCAGGGTGCAGGCCATGGAGCGTATCAAGCACGCCGAGGACGCCCTCATGGAAACCAAGAGGGAGCAGGAAGCAACCATTGAGAAGCTTCAGAAGGCCCTTGAGGAGATCAAGACGCTCAGGGGCCTCATCCCCATCTGTGCCTGGTGTAAAAAAATACGGGACGACGAGGGATACTGGGACGAATTGGAGGTCTATCTCAGCAAGCATAGCGAAGCCGTCTTCAGTCATGGCCTTTGCCCGGAATGTTCAAAGGCCATGAAAAAGAAGATCGAGGAAGATTGACCGTCCCGGGAAGTCCGGCCTACCGCACGGTCACCGTCACAGTTCCCGTGTTCCCCGTCCGATGGTCGAGGGCCAGCAGCGAAGCCTTTTCCCCCGGCTTTAGCATGCTTACGATAGCGGCAAGGCCGTCGATGCCCGATGCCGGTTGCCCCTCGATCGCCAATATCCCGTCTGCTTTTTCAAATCCTGCCCGACCCAGTGGGCCGCCGGGATCCACCGAGTTGATCATCACCCCGAAACCGGAAGTCAGACCATATCGTTCTATTTCTGTCGGTGTCGGAGGCCTGAGTTCAGCCCCGAGCCGTTGCTTTAGCAGGCCGATCATGGCATTTGTGGCGTCTTTTTCGCCCCCGATCCTGACCTGTACTTCTTTCTGGTTCCCATTTCTCACGAGGGTGATTCTTACCACCGTTCCCTCCGTCGTTTCTGACACATCGTTTCGAAACGCGTTTGAATCAGGCACCTCCTTTCCGTTATAGGCGGTCACCACATCGTCTTTGACAATCCCCGCCCTGTCTGCCGGTCCCCCTTTGACAACGTCCATTACCAGGGCGCCCTTCCCGCTGGTGACACGTGCGGTTTTGGCAACGTCCGGGGTAAGATCCCTGATGCTGACACCAATCCATCCTCTTTCGACCTTCCCCCTGGCGATCAGGGTTCTGGCCACATGCACGGCCATGTTACTGGGGATCGTAAAGCCGATTCCTTCGAAACCCCCCGACTCGGTGGCGATTGCCGCATTCACGCCTACCACCTGTCCATGAAGGTTGAGCAAGGGGCCGCCGCTGTTGCCGGGGTTTATGGGAGCGTCAGTCTGGAGAAAATCCTGGTAACTGCTCGGGTCGCTGATTCCCGTTCGATGTTTGGCGCTAACGATTCCCTGGGTGACCGACTTCTCGAGGGCACGCGGGGCACCGATGGCTACCACCCATTCCCCGACCTCCAGCTTGTCCGAGTCTCCGAACACGACATAAGGCAGGCTGTGCGGCGCGGCGATCTTGATCACGGCGAGATCCGTTTTTGGATCTGTGCCGATGAGGCTCGCCGTATGACGGCTCCCGTCCGCGAGAGTCACGGTCATCTTTTGCGCGTTGGCTGCCACATGGCTGTTGGTGAGGATATGCCCCGCGGTGTCGAGGATCATGCCCGAACCAAGTCCGACCATTTGCTGTTTGAAGTTTCGGGGCATTTTCTTGGGAATGCCGAAGAACCGTCTGAAGAACGGATCATTCTGGAAGGGAAGGAGAGGGTTTTGGACGAGCCGGCTTTCCGTGACCTCGATGGAGACTACCGCGGGGATGTTCTGATTGGCCACCTTCACAATTGCAGTGCTCAGATCGACGGGTCCGGGGGGTTTCGGAGATATCCGGATCGGCGATGACACCGATGCCGCGGCGCGGCTTGCTGCAGTCTGGGCTCTTGCCGGCCCTGCCAGGATAATAAGGGCGATCATCGCTACGAACGCAGCTGCAAGAATCTTACCGTGACCCAGGGCATTGCGATTCATGACATGTCCTCCTTTAATCGAGATTCTTCCTGATCCTACTTTCCCGGTCCTTCAATGACCTGGACCATATTTTCGGGATGAAGCCATTTCGCACAAGCCGCCCGGACCTGTTCCGCCGTGAGACTCACGTAGTGACGGGCAGCTATGGCTGGTTCGTTAAGAGGCAGGTTGTGGATGGCCCTGTGAAGAAGACCGGCGGCTATATTCTTGACGCTCGATTCGGCAAGCAGGATTTCCCTGAGCAAGAGCGCCTTGGCCTGGAGAAGTTCCCTCGGTGGTACCAGCTTATTTTGCATATCCCTCAGGTTGTTTTCAACGAGCGCCCGAGCCCGCGGGACGTTTTTCGGATCGCAGCCATACTTTACCTGGTAGGTGGAACGGGTCTCACCTATATCGAAAGACGAAGAGACATAGTAGACGAGCCCCGATTCTTCGCGCAGATCCCGGTAAAATCTGGTTGCGTAAAAAGCGCCTCCCAACACGTGATTTCCCAGCATCAGGGCATAATAATCAGGGTTAAACAGGTTCAGCCCAACGGTTTCGGCCAGCACGACCCTGTCCTGTATTCTGCTCCTGTCGGGAATGGTGGCATTGGAAGGTTTGTTTGCCGGGACGGGCCGCGGCAGCACATCGGGAGGGGGACCTACCGCCTTCCACGGGCCGAAATACTTCTCGATCGCCGCCCTGGCACTCTCAGGCGTCACCTTGCCGATGACCACGATGACGGTGAGGTCAGGCCGAAAGACGTTGCGGTGATAGTCTTTCACGTCCTTCAGTGTCAGGGAAGAGACGGTGGCAGGCGTCGCCTGGCGCAGCGCCGGGTCGTTCACGGGGAGCAGTGAGGTCTTAAGGGTTCTGTCGGCCAGGTAGTCCGGGCTTTGGAGCCGGCCGGCTACCGTGGCGGCCACCTGTTGCCTCACTGTTTTGAAGGCCTTTTCAGGCAGAGCAGGACGAAGCTGGTTGTCGGCGAGGAGCTGCAGGCCCCGCTCGAAAGAATCGGCAAGGACCTCGAGTGAGAAATCCACGCCAGGGGTTTCGCTGGCCCCGATCTCATCAAGGGCCTTCTGAAAGGAGACGCGATCCAGTGTCTCGGTACCGTAGGACAGGAGCTGGTCAAGAACCTCATCTACTCCTTCCCGGCCTGGCGGTGTCTGGAGATAGGGATCGCTTTTGACCTGACCATAGAGACTCACCGTATTGCTCGCTCCGACAGGTTGTACGATCAGCTTGAGACCGTTCGGCAGGACGAAGAGCACGGGATGAACGGCGGAAGGTGGTATGGAGAGCTTGTTCAGCGCCTTTTCAGCCCAGTCGGGTAGGACGACGGGGTTGACTTTGGCAGGGGCCAGGGATTCGACCCCGGGCTGATTTCCCGTGGAGACCGGCTTGCCCGAGAATTCGGGGGTGAGGATGGTCACGACGGCACGATCGGGACGGAGGTATCTTCTGGCCACGCGGTTTACGTCGGCCGCAGTGACCCTCCCGATGGCATTAAGATCATCTTGCGGAGATTGGCGGCCTTCTACCGCTAATGCCCTGGACCACGCATTCGCCAGTCCCGGGACCGAGTTTTTTTGAAGCTCCGATTTTGTCAACCTTGTCTTTTTTGAGGCCTCGATGAGATCGGCGGCAAAGCCCTTTTTCGCGCCGTCTGCCAGTATACGCCGGACCTGTTTGACCAGCAGTTTTGTATTCGCGCCCTTTGGAAATGCCGCTACCGCGTAACCCAGACCGGCCTCAGGGAGAGTGCTCAGACTGAACCCGGCGTACAGCGCCTTGCCTTCCGGCACCAATGCGAAGAGATCGCCCCGCTGGCTGCTCAGCACATCGGCAAGCACCTGACTGGCGGCCCAGTCCTCGCTGGCGTATCCGGGCATGCGAAAAGCGACGAAGGCCAACCCGTAAGGGGCATCGGTTCTAAGACGGATCGTTTCGGCTTTTACGGGCGACAGGCGGATGCGGGGACGTTTGAGTGTTTTCCTCTGAGGGATCGAGCCGAAGTACTTCTTGACCGCCTCCATTGCCTTGTCCGGGTCGAGGTCGCCCACGATGACCAGGATCGCGTTGTTGGGCGCATACCACGTGTTGTAGAAATCTTTGAGCATGGCCCCCGTCGTCTTGTCGAAAGACGGAACGGTGCCGAGGGGAGTATGCGCATAAGGCGTACCTTTGAACATGTGGGAGAGGATTTTGGCATAGAAGATGTATTCAGGTTCGGAAAGGTCCTGGGTCACTTCCTGTTCGATGGCACCCCTTTCCTTTGCCCACAGGCCCTCGCTGTCGAGGACGCCCCGCATCCTGATTGCTTCGATACGCAAAGCCACATCCAGATCTTCGGCGGGGACCGTGAGGATGTATTGAGTGACCGTTTGCTGGGTGTCGGCGTTGAACATACCGCCCATGGCCGCGATGATTTCAGCGAGCTGGTCTGCCGTGAGGCCGGGACTTCCCCGGAACATCATATGTTCCTGTGCATGCGCCATGCCGGGGTATCCCTCAGGGGCCTCATTTGAGCCGACAAGGTAATTTACCATGGTGGTGACGACAGGGGCCAGCGTGTTTCGTACAACAACGACGCGAAGCCCGTTGGACAGGGTAGAGCGAAGGACACTTCCATCCGCTGCCTCCTGTTTAGCCATGCAGGCTCCCGCTGTCCAAAGGAAGATGAAAGCCGGAAGAAACAGCGTGAGCAGCTTGCCGGGGCTATTCCGGGTGAAACGATAATGGTCTTTCATGGCCATTCCCTCCAGGTCTACGGGACGCGGTATTTGCGCGTGTATCACGCGATACGCTTCACGCGGCGCCTGTTCCCGGTACAGGGGACTCGGAGAGCATCTTTCTGAGTTCCTCACCCTGTACGATTTCATTTTCCGAGAGCAGACGGGCCAGCTCATCGAGAACCTTCCTGCGTTCCGTGAGTATCCTGCGTACCCTTGTATGGGCCTCGTCCAGCAACCGGGCGATTTCCTCATCGATCTGGGCGCTCTTTGCCTCACTGTATGCCCTGGTCTGATTGAACCCTTCCGGCGGGAAGAGGGGATGGTGGGGACGCTCGTAGGTTGCGAGGCCGAGACGATCGCTCATTCCGTATTCCGTGATCATGGAGCGGGCAATGTCAGTCGCCCGCTGCAGGTCGTTCTGCGAACCCGTGGAACTCTCCCCGAAGACGAGTTCTTCCGCCACCCTGCCGCCGAGGAGCACCGCGAGCCGGTCGAGCAACTCGGGCCGGGTCATCAGGTAACGGTCCTCCGTCGGCCTTTGCTGGGTGTAGCCGAGAGCCGCAATACCGCGGGAGATTATCGAGATCTTGTGCACCGGGTCCGCATACGTGACCGATTCGGCCACGATCGCGTGCCCCGATTCATGAAAGGCAACGATCTCTTTTTCCCGAGGGTTCATCACCCGGTTCTTCTTCTCGAGGCCACCGACGATTCGGTCAATTGACTCATCGAGTTCATCAGGCCCAACCGTTTCCTTGTTTTTCCGGGCGGCAAGGAGGGCAGCCTCATTGATGAGGTTGGCAAGGTCGGCGCCCACAAAGCCGGGTGTAAGGGCGGCGACCTTGCGCAGATCGACTTCGGGGCTTAACGGGACGTCCCTGGAATGGATCTTCAGGATGGCCTCGCGGCCATTTATATCGGGGCGGTCGATCAGGACCTGCCGGTCAAACCTTCCCGGGCGCAGCAGGGCGGGGTCAAGGATTTCGGGTCGGTTAGTGGCGGCCATTATGATCACGCCCTTGTTCGATTGAAAACCGTCCATCTCTACCAGAAGCTGGTTGAGCGTCTGTTCCCTCTCATCATTGCCGCCAAGAACATTTACCCCGCGGGCTTTCCCTAACGCATCGAGTTCATCGATAAAAATGATGCACGGTGCGCGGGTAGTGGCCTGGGAGAAGAGGTCACGGACCCGGGACGCTCCGACGCCGACAAACATCTCGACAAATTCGGACCCGCTGATGCTGAAGAAAGGCACCTTTGCCTCTCCCGCAACCGCTTTGGCAAGAAGGGTCTTGCCGGTGCCGGGGGAGCCGACGAGAAGAACCCCCTTGGGTATCCTCCCGCCAAGCCTCTGGAATTTTTCGGGACTCTGTAAAAACTCCACCACCTCCTGCAGTTCCTGCCTGGCCTCATCGATGCCCGCCACGTCTTCGAAGGTGACCTTTATTTCATCCTGGGCGGACAATTTGGCCCTGCTCTTGCCGAAGGACATCACGCCTGCTCCCGGTCCTCCCATCCTGGACATGGCGAAGCGCCATATGAGGAAGAAGATGGCGATGGGGACGATCCATGAGAGCATATTGCCCAGCCACTTGCTTTCATAGCTCCCGGAATAGTCGATCTTATGATCTTCCAGGTCCTTCACCAGTCCGGGATCGTCGACCCGTACGGTGATAAACTCACGGCCCGGTGCCTTTCCTTCGCCTTTCATCGTCCCGGTAATGTTTTCCGGGGTGATTGTCACTTTGCTTATCTTTCCCGCAGCAAGGCTTTGCTTGAACGCACTATAGGAAATCGTCTCCCTCTGTGCGGAAAAATAGTATTGCTGGAGCACGAGAAGCAGAAGAAACACAAAAAGAAAATACCACAGAGTGAAGTGGGTCTTTGGAGGCAACCCCTCCTTCTTTTGCCCGGAATCGGCGGGACCGCCCGGACCGAAGAAGGAACGTAGTCTGTCGTTCAGATTCTGTATCGGTCCTTTCTTTTCGGTTTGCGCCATGCGATTCCCTCCTTGTTTTTGATAACATAATGTTTTGTTGAAGTTTGTCCAGTTGCGGAGACTGTAAGCGTGGTCGAAAAGGGTAATACAGAGGCTGTATTCAGCACTCTCGGAGGGACCCGCGGCGCTTTGATCCGAAAGAATCGTCAGCTGGCGATCGTGAGGGGTGTCAAAATGAAGACCTCAGCCAAGATCCTCTTTACCTGATATATGATCGATAATTATCCTGACAACGGCGGTAAGCGCTAGTTTGGTTTCGGGGAAGGGACCGTAGCCGCCCTCGGGCTGATACTTTTCCATGAGGGCCTTCAGTACCCGGAGTTTCTTCTCTTTCTCCTCAATGATGCGCGCTCTTCCCTTGACGATTACGCTCTGGTAAAGATAGCCGGCCTTGCACGGGCTATCGCTGCTTTTTACGTATTCGATGGGGAGATCGATCTCGAAGCAGACCCGTTCGTCCCTCTTCATGTCCTCCATCTTCTCTCCCTCACGGCCGCAGTGGAAATACACATCGCCTTCCAGGTATACGAAATTGAGGGGTTTTATCATGGGAGAGCCGTCGGTACCGATGGTAGCCAGTCTTCCCACGGGGCATTGCCTGAGCAGGCCGGAGATGACGGCCGGGTCCTCGATCTGTTTTTTCTGCACACGCAAATCCGTTGCCTCCCTTTTGTTTTCCTGTTGTTATAACATGTCGGGGAAGTCTCGTGAAGCGGAAATGGCAACGTGCCTTCTTTGAGAACCCCGGCCATCACATTTCAGGGGGTAGTTCGTTAGGGGGGTTTTGCTGATGGCCGGGGCTTGGGTACTCAGATCGCCGCCACTCCTTTTTCTCGTGTCCGGATCCGTATGACATCCTCCAGGGAGGAAACGAATATCTTACCGTCCCCGGGTTTGCCGTCCTTTGCTTTTTCGATGATCGTATCGATGACCTTTTCCAGCATCTCGTCGGGTATTACGGTCTCGACCTTTATTTTCGTAAGGAAAGTGGCGTCATACTCGGCGCCCCGGTACGTCTCCGTATGGCCCTTTTGTCGCCCGAATCCCTTTACCTCTGTGACGGTCATACCCTGGACCCCGATGCCGGTGAGGCCTTCCTTTACGTCCTCAAGCCTGTGCGGTTTGATGATCGCTTCTATCTTTTTCATGGCACCCTCCGGTTATATTTGAGTTTTGTGGACACTGAAATCAGGATAGGCGGTAACGGCAACCTCCGCCTGATCGAGACCTTCCGTCTCAAGCTCAGCGGCGACCCTGAGCGGAACGATCTTATCCAGTATTTTAAAGAATACAAACATGACCACAAAAACAAAAATGATGTTTGTTATGATCCCGGCGATCTGGGCCACTAATTGAGAGGCGTCGCCATAAAAGAGACCCCGTACCGTGTTTTGCACGCCGTTCAACCCGTCGCCGTATGTTCCGTCCGCAAAGAGCCCCAGCGCAAGAATCCCCCAGGCGCCGTTTACGCCGTGGACAGATATGGCGCCCACGGGATCGTCGACTTTCAATACACGTTCAACGAAGAAGACGCTCATGCACAAGGCCACGCCGGCGACAAGGCCGATTATGACAGCCGAGACGGAATTGACAAAGGCGCAGGGCGCGGTTATCGCCACGAGGCCCGCAAGAAAGCCGTTGGCGCCCATTGAAATGTCAGGTTTATCGTACAGCATCCACATATAAAGCATCGATGAAAACGCCCCCGCTGCCGATGCAAGCATGGTATTGACGGCAACGACGCCGATCCTGAGATCTCCGCCTGCCAGCGTCGATCCCGCATTGAAGCCGAACCACCCGAAAGCGAGGATGAAACAACCGGTAAGCGCCATGGGGATATGGTGTCCGGGTATGGCGTTGGGTTTGCCGTCCTTTCTGAATTTGCCCAGCCTCGGACCGAGGACGATCGCGCCGGCAAAAGCCGCGACGCCGCCTGTCATGTGGACCACCGATGATCCGGCAAAATCAACCACACCGTGCCCCAGACTGAAGTTCTTACCCAGCTGCGAGAGCCAGCCTCCTCCCCATACCCAGTTCGCATAGAGAGGATAGATGAACATTGAGATAAAAAAACCATACACCAGAAAGGATTTGAAGGTCCACCGTTCCGCCATTGCTCCCGTGGGAATCGTTGCAGTGGTATCCATAAAGACCATCTGAAATAGAAAGATCGAGAATATGACGGCATCGTACGCTACCCCGGTGAGGAAGAAACCCTTTGTCCCGAAGAGGCCGAAATCCTTTCCGAAGAGGCTTATTACGAATTCGCCGTCGAGCCCTGCGCCCCCGCCCAGCGACGCGACACCTCCTACTCCGCCCATCTGTAAGGCGAATCCGCATACCCAGTAGCCAAGCATACCTATGGCGTAGACCATGAAGTTCATTGCCATCGTGTGCCCGGCATTCTTCGCCCTGGTAAAACCGGTTTCCGCCAGGGCGAATCCCGCCTGCATAAACATGACCAGGAACCCGCATATCAGCATCCATACCATGTTGATGGAAACCTTGTTATGGCCGATGACATCGGCAAGCTTGGCGGCCAGGGGCTCGTTTGCGGCAAGATTCTTCAGGTCATCGGCGGTAGGTGCGTTCGCCGTTGCGCCAACGACGTCCGCCGCCCCGCCCGTTTTTGTCCCGGAAGGGTCTGGCTCGGCCGCAAAGGCGGCGATGGTCGGCCCGAAGATCATGAAGCCCAACAATACCAGCATTAAGACCCTTTTCATTGAAAAACCTCCTTGTCGAATTCTTCCATATTGCGTATCCTGCCTGATCTGGAACCGTTGCCAGCCGTTCGAGACCCTGATGTCTTCCGGTGCTATTTGGCCTGATCGGCCGGGAGACCTCTGGCCGGAGCTGACATTGTTCCCAGGCCTGCCCAAACCGATCAGGGTTCCACGCTGATCATCGCTTCATCGCGAATGGGTGGAACGAAAAGGACTGTTCAGGATTAGAAGCTGTATGTAAAACCCACCCCGTATACGACGTTGCTCTTCACGGGCCCGTTCGGGTTATAGGAATCTTTTATGTCCGCCCCGGGGACCGTATCGTATTCTCTTTTCGCATCCCCGGTAAGGGGGAACCAGTACTGCACCATGGGCTGGATCGTAAATGCTTTGGTTACGGGGATCGTAAATCCGGCCTTTACCATACCGTCGTGGAGCCCTTTATACTTGCTTCCCGTATAGCCGCCCGTGGATTCCTCATAGGTGTTCCAGTAGTCGCTTTCCCCGATGAAATACCCGAAGGATGCTCCCAGGTCGAGAGATATTGCCTTATAAACAGGGAAGGAATGCGCAAAGGACAGATTGATGTACGTGCCCTTGTAGTTGGTTATGTCCCTGTATATCGATAATGTGGGTTTCGTTATGATGTCGTAGGCGATGGTGCCGAAAAATTCTTCTGTCTCATCGGCATACTTTGTACCGTAATAAATATACCCGCCCGTGAGCGAGAGCTTATCGATGGCATAGGTATAGCTGAGTGTGAGATCGGTCTCATTCCAGCCCTTTTTGAATTCCTGGTTGAAAGTCGCCGTTTTTGTGTTTCTCTGGTTTGTGTCCATGTTTCCCCAGACTGTCGCCGAAAAACCTTTGTACGAAGCGGTAAGTGAAGGCTGGACGACGAGGCCGCTTTGGCCAATCTCGTATCCGCGGAATATGTACTGGTTGTAGACCCCGACGGAACCGCTTCCCGTCACAGCCGGTTCCGCAGATTTTTCCTGGGTCTTCGCCACTTCCGGTGTTTGGGCGGACTCTTTTGGACCCTCCGCAAAAACAACACCCGCTGCCGCGAGGAACAAGAACAATAAACAGGCTGTCACCGACTTTGAATGTTTCATAGCATACCTCCCTGATAGTTGTTGCCCGTTATCAACATTCCACGTGTACCCTTGCCCCGATACCCCGTCATGACTGAACAGGCTTGTCTGTCTTATTATCAATAACCGTGCCGCTGGTCGGTTACCCCGGTATCCATCCAGGGGTAGTCGGGATATGTCGGGGAATTACAGGATGTTAGGCATGGATGGTTACCAGGCGAATGTATTGTGCGGCCTGTTTCCGAGGCGGAAAAGCCCGAGACAGAGCTACAAAAAGGTAGGATAGAAACATCTGTCCTACATGAATGTTGTATAGTGGGGAGACCTTTGTTTCTGCGGACACGATGAACGTGATAAGGGGAAGTGGAATGCAGGATCAGCGTTTGAAACGGGTGGGATCGATTTCGTACTTGGCAACCCGAAGCCCCATCATTCTTTCGGTAATGCCCAGCGTTCTGGCTGCTCTTGCCATGTTTCCGCGGGAGCGCCTCAATTCTTCAGCAATGATATCCCTCTCCAGTTTTGCCATCACATTCCTGAAGGGAGGTTCCTGTTCCTGTGTTCCGATATCGTGGACGATATGGAGGTTCGCAGGGAGATGATGGGTTTCGATTATGCCGTCATTGCATAGGATAACCGCCCGTTCTATACAATTCTCCAGTTCACGTACGTTCCCCGGCCAGTGGTAACCGACAAGCATGTCCATTGCCGGGGTCGACACTTCGATTATTCTCTTGTCTTGCTCCCCGCTGAATTTTTTTACGAAATGATTGGTGAGAAGCATGATATCCGCCTTGCGTTCCCGCAGGGGAGGCACCACGATGGGAAAGATGTTCAACCGATAATAGAGGTCTTCCCTGAATTTTCCTTCTCCCATCAGGCTTTCGAGACTGCGGTTTGTAGCCGCGATCACCCTTACGTCAACGCGCAGGGTCGTATTGTCGCCGATACGCTCGAATTCCTTTTCCTGGAGTACCCGCAGTAATTTCGTTTGCACGGCCAGAGAAAGGTCTCCGATCTCGTCAAGAAAGATCGTTCCCCGGTCCGCTGCCTCAAAACGCCCCTTGCGCGCCGTGGCGGCGCCTGTGAAAGCCCCTTTTTCATGGCCGAACAACTCGCTTTCCACGAGGGATTCAGGCAAGGCGGCACAATTGATCTTTACGAAAGGTTTGTCGGCCCGTGGCGAACCATAATGAATGGCATGGGCGATACGCTCCTTGCCGACGCCGCTTTCTCCCAGAATGAGGACCGTCGTGTTTGTTCGGCAGACCTTGTCGATGAGGGTATAGACGTTGTGCATCGCTCTGGAGTTTCCTACAATGGTCTTCGACCGGTATCTGTCCTGAAGCTGGTCCTGAAGGCGCCTGTTCTCTTCCCTGATCTTGTCGAGCTGCTCCTGGGCCTGCTGGCGAAGGCGGACAGCCTGAGAAATGGACGATGCGATGATGGTGAGCAGACGGAGATTTTCCTCGAGAACACTGTCTTCCTGGGAGGGGCAATCGGCGGAAAGGGCTCCTATGGTCTCGATACCCGCCTTTACAGGTACGCACAGAAAGGCGATATTGCTCGTATCGAGATTTTTCCTTGCCCCCGTTTTATCGAGAAAAAGGGGTTCATCGGAGATGTGGGGAATGACAACGGGCTGCCCCGTATAGATGACCTTGCCGATGACGCCCTCTCCCACGCGATACTTGCCTTTGGCCTTTTCTTCGGGCCTGAGGCCGTACGCTTCCTCGACAACGATTTCCCCGGTGGTTCTGTTCAAAATGGTCAGCATCCCGCGGGGTATCTTCATGTGCTGTGCCGTCATCTGGAGGATAGGCTTCAGAACCGTCTTGAGATCGAGGCTTTCGTTGAGTTTCGTGCTGATCTCAAAGAGAAGAGAAAGTTTCCTGACCTCGTGCGATGTATTCAGCATGTTTCGTCCCGGCCGAAAATGATCAAAAAAAAATCTCAAGGATGCAACTCACCCTTGAGACGTCCCTGTCTCACCCGCACTTCGATGTGATGACGTGCCGATGAACCTTACAAAAGGTACAAGTGGATCCACAGCGTAGTTGGTAACGGGACGACAAGACTGATCCAGCTTGTAAATTGTCTGAAATTGCTGCACAATAGAGAATTGGCGGCGAGTCGGGAAAAAACTGCTCCTCACGGCGATGGGTCTGGAGAAGGACCATGCCGTAAGGAGACTCTGCACAGGGGGTTTTAAGTGCGCGCGGCGGATCTGGAAAGGATTATCGAGAACAAGTATTCCCTTCTTCTTTTCTTTCTCATTTCTTTAGCCCTGATTTCCATTGTAAGCGTAAGCAACGCCCTGGTACATTTCGTCATCGACGGGGTTTTCTCCATGATAGTCTTCGTCATCATGCTGAAGATCCTGAAGGCCCACCGGTTCTTATTCGGTCTCTATGTGACACTTGGTTTCCTGGCGCTCCTCTTCCATTTTCTTTCTGTCTTCGTTTTTCACAGCAAACCCATCGGAATTGCTGCCATGTTCGTGTACATCTTCATAATCGGGATCCTTATTGCTTTTATGATCAGGCGGATATTCTCCGAAAGGCTGGTGACGGGCGATACCATAAAGGGCGGGATCTCCGTTTACATTTTGATGGGTACCTGGTGGCAGCTGATCTATTACCTGCTGTGGCTTCTCAATCCACAGTCGTTCATTTTTACTTCGGCTGGCTTCAGGCAGACTGATTTTCTCTATTACAGCATAACCACAATGACCAGCCTGGGGTTGGGGGACATCCTGCCGAGGTCTTACCCGGCCAAGGTATTTTCCATGTTTCAGGCAGTTGTGGGACAACTCTACGTTGCCGTTTTCGTCGCGCGTCTCATAGGTTTGCACGTTGCTGTGCATTCGTCGAAGAAATGAGGCAGATGCATGATGTCCGCTTGCTGCCGGCTGCCGAAACACCGAAATAGCGTGAACCGCTGCCTTGTTACCTTGCTGCGGGGCGATTTGCCACGGTTTTGATCATGAATGACCCCACGATTTCCTGCCAAAACCCATAAACTCCCATAATTCCGCAAACTGACGAAGCTGGTACCGATATTGCAGAGCCAACAGGCAATTGGGCCGGCCATGCGAGAGATCACCCGAAAGAAAGTGTTCTGGTCAATACTTGTTAGTGTCGTTTTCCTGGGAATAACGTTTGTCTTCACAGTAACGGGAAAGCTTGTGGAGTGGGTCTGGATGGCGCAATTGGGTTATCCGGAGATATTCTGGCGCTTGCTTTTCACGAAGCTCTTTCTTTTCGGAGTTGCCTTCATTGTTGTTTTTCTCTATTTCCTCGTAAACCTTCGCCAGGTGGCCCGGGTGGCCCTCACGGAATTTTCGGGGATTGAGGTGCCGGCCAACGTTTACCAGATCGTAAGGGCTCCCTTGAAACCGGCCGCGGCTAACCTCGTCGCAGCACTGTCGTCTTTCGTGCCCGCCGTGATCTTCGGTCTCATCTTCTGGTCGCAGTGGGATACATATCTTCGATTCCGTTGGGGCGGTGCCTTCGGTCTTTCCGATCCGGTCTTCGGGTTGGATGTGGGGTTCTATGTCTTTCGTCTCCCTTTTTACGAACTGGTCCAGAACGGTTTTACCGGACTGACCTCTATCGCGCTTGTCGTCGTGTTCCTTGCTTATGCGTTGCTCGGTTTCTCGATGCAGTCGGCCGGAAGGGGATACGGACCCACGTGGAGGATCATGCGCCATCTGGGGGTCCTCTTTCTTCTATTTGCCGTCGCATGGGCCTGTGGTTATTACCTCGATCGCTATGAGCTTCTTTTCTCCGGCCGGGGGGTTGTCTTCGGGGCAGGGTATACCGACTATAACATAGTCAGGATCGTCTTGTGGATCATGCTTCTCCTGGTTCCGGCGCTCGGATTGCTGCTTGTTGTTTCGCTTATGTACAGACGGTTACGCTGGATATGGATCGGTATCGGCGGCTACGTTGCCGCCATCGTCCTTCTGGTTTTTCTCCTTCCGATGGTTATTCAGAGGTTCGTGGTACGGCCCAATGAACTTGAGCTGGAGAGCCCTTTTCTCACCCACAACATCGAGTTTACGCGCAAGGCTTATCAACTGGACCGGATTGAAGAGAGACGATATCCGGCGCTGTCCGACCTTACCCTCAATGAGATTTCGCAGAATCAGGATACCATGCGCAACATCCGGCTCTGGGATTGGAGACCGATCCTTCAAACCTTCCGGCAGACCCAGGAGATCCGCCTCTATTACCAGTTTTATGAAGTGGATATAGACCGCTACCGTCTGGAAGGGGAAGGCTACCGGCAGGTGATGTTGTCGGCCCGGGAACTGGTCGGTGAACTGCCGGCTGAGGCAAGGACCTGGGTCAACGAGCGCCTTCAATTCACCCATGGATACGGTCTCTCCATGGCCTTTGTTTCGGAGCAGGCGGCGGAGGGACTGCCCCGTTACGTGGTCAAAGACCTCCCCCCGGTCTCGCCTTACATTGAGATCGATCAGCCTGCCATTTACTATGGCGAGAAGATGCCCGGCCATCGTATCGTCAACACGCTCACCGAGGAGTTCGACTATCCAAAGGGAGACGCCAATGTCTACACGCACTACAAAGGAACAGGGGGAATTCTCCTGGATTCTTTGTGGAAGCGGCTTCTTTTCGCCTGGAACCTTTCTGATGTCAACATCCTTATCAGTTCCTCCATCAAACCGGAGAGCCGGATACAGATATGGCGGCGCGTCGGGGAACGCATATCCCGGATAGCTCCATTTCTGGTCCTCGATAGGGATCCCTATATTGTGTCTGTCGACGGAAAGCTTTACTGGATCCAGGATGCCTACACCGTTTCGTCGTACTTTCCCTATTCCGAGCGCCACAAGAGCGGTTTGAACTATATCCGCAACTCCGTCAAGATCATCATGGACGCCTACAACGGGTCCGTATCGTTATACGTGATGGATCACGATGATCCGATCCTGAAAACGTACGGGAGGCTTTTCCCAAAAGTCTTTCAAACTCTGGAGAAGCTGCCTGCCGCTTTGAAAGCCCACCTGCGTTATCCTCAGGACCTGTTTGAGATACAGGTGGACAAATTTCGGACGTATCACATGACCATCCCGCAGGTATTTTACAACAGGGAAGACCTGTGGACACTTCCCCGGGAGAAGTATGCGGGGTCTGCCGTTTCGGTGGAGCCCTACTATATTCTTATGCGGCTTCCAGGGGAGGAAAGCCTGCAGTACCTTCTTATGACACCGCTCAATCCCAGGAACAGGGACAACATGATCGCCTGGATGGCCGCACGGTGTGATTTCCCCGGTTACGGGCAGATCGTGGTCTACCAGTTGCCGAAGGAACGCCTCATTTACGGGCCGCTTCAGATCGAAGCAATGATAGACCAGGATGACGTAATCTCCCAGCAGTTCTCTCTCTGGGACCAACGCGGTTCCAGGGTGATCCGGGGTAATCTGCTGGTGATTCCCATGGACCATTCTCTGCTTTATGTAGAGCCCGTGTTCCTCGTGGCGGAGGAGGGCGACATTCCGCAGTTGAAACGTGTGATCGTAGCGGGCGGGAACAAGGTGGTCATGGAGCCGACCATCGATGAGGCGATCAGCGTCCTTTTCGGAGCCCCGCGCGCACGGGAGACGTCAGTCCGCGGGCCTGGTGAAACAGGGATCGCCGTCGACCGGGTGAGGAAAGAATTCGACAGGGCGCAAGAGGCGCTTGGGCGCGGGGACTGGATCGAGTTCGGCAAGGCGATGGAGCGGCTGAAGGGGCTCCTCGCCGGGCCCGAAGGAAGGGGAAAGTAGTTTCGGTTTTGCTCCTGTCTCCCGGGCCCGCAAATACCTGAACGCGGACAGGGGAGACATGGGCGCGAACATGTGGCAATCGTGTTGCGAGAAGGTGGGGCAGGGGGCTACAGTTGGGGCAACTTTCCACCAATCCGGGCGATTTGACGCTCCCGGCTTTTCCCCGGGGGAGAGCCGAAATAAATAAAAGGAGGTAATGGGAATGAAGTACTTATCACTGATAATGGTTATTATAGGTGTTTTGATCCTGGCCGGCTGCAAAGGAAAGGAAGAACCGGCAAGGACCGAAAAGCCGGTCACCGTGGAAGAGGTGAAGAAGGAGGCCGGGGAGGCTGTTGAGAAGGCAACTGCATATACCAGTCAGCAGATGGACGAATACCGCAAAAAGGCAGAAGCGGAACTGAAGGATTACGACAAGAAGATCGATGAATTGCAGGCACGGGCCGGAAAGATGAAGAAAGAGGCCAGGGCGGAGTTCGATCAACAGATAAGTGAGCTTAAGAAAAAAAGAGAGGCTGCTTCGAAGAAGCTGGAAGAACTGCAAACAGCCTCCGGGAAAGCCTGGGAGGATGCGAAATCGGGATTGGATGCCGCCGTGGATGATCTGGAAAAGGCTTATCGGGAAGCCACCTCTCGTTCTTAAATGAGAAGTTTGGGACAGAACTTGCCGGGCCCGCTACGACGAGGTGTCGGAATTGAAGAGAAGTTTTGCTGAAGGACTTCTCAATATCTACGCCGGCCTTGATGCCCAGACGGGAAGAAAAAGGGAGTACACCCGAAAGCCGATGACGGGAGGCTTACACATATGGAACATATAGTGACCCTGACGATGAATCCTTCAATAGATATAAGCTCAAGCGTCGAACATGTTGTTGCAGACCGCAAGCTGCGTTGCAAGCCTTCAAAATACGAGCCCGGCGGCGGCGGTGTCAACGTATCCCGGGTGATCGGAATATTGGGCGGAAAGTCATTGGCCCTTTACCCTGCCGGGGGCCCATTCGGCGAAATGCTTCAGGCGCTTATCGACAAGGCAGGCATTTCTCATCACCCCGTTCCCATCGAAGGGTCGACACGAGAGAATCTGACTATCCTGGAGGAATCGAGCGGAAGGCAGTTTCGTTTTGGCATGCTGGGACCGACGTTGAAGGAGAAGGAATGGCGGCAATGTCTCGAAATGCTGGAGGCACTGGACCCGAAACCCGGCTATCTGGTGGCGAGCGGGAGCCTCCCCCCGGGGGTTCCGGAAGACTTTTACGCTCGGCTGGCAGAGGCCGCGCCACGGTTGGGGATCAGGCTGATCGTCGATACATCGGGCGAACCGCTTCGATTGGCGTCGCGGGCTGGAGTGTATCTGCTAAAACCGAACATGAATGAGATGAGGGGCCTCATCGGAGGCGAAATCCAGGATGAGACTGAACTCGAGGATGGAGCTCGGAACCTGATCGGGAAAGGTTGCAGTGAGGTAATTGCGGTTTCGCTGGGTGCGGGTGGTGCCATGATGGTGTCCAAAGACGGGTGTGAGCATGTGCGCGCTCCGACCGTACCGATCAGGAGCGTTGTCGGGGCAGGTGACAGCATGGTGGCGGGCATGGTACTGAGTCTCGCAAGGGGAAAGACCCTCCGGGAAGCGCTTTATTTCGGTGTGGCCGCCGGCGCCTCGGCGGTGATGTCCCCGGGGACCGGCCTATGTTGCCGGGATGACACGGAACGATTGTACCGGCAGATAATTCTGAGAGAACATCGTTCATCGAGGGAGGAAACGAAGGCATGAACAATCACGGGATCGAAGAGGCCGCCAGGAGAATTGTTTAGCAGCCCGGGAACGGAAAATTACTCGAGCGCACGGGTAAGGCGGCAAGGGAAAGCGTGGAAGTGTTCTGTGCTGAGCTGGATTTTGTCCACACCGGTACATCGGCTCGACCTGTGGACGCGGTTCGTGACCGGGGCAAGTAAGACTGCGGTTGTTCAAGAGATGAGAAGGTCAGGGAAGCCTTGCGAGTATCCCTGACCTTTGAGGAGGAACCCGGGAGCAAGCTCTGGTGTATCAGCGTTGAACCTCTTCATACCAGGCTATTTCCGGATGATACTTGAAGGAAATATTGAGTCTTACCCGGTAGCTTATAACCTTTCCATTTTCCACCGTTACATCCTGCGTTACCACCTCCCCGATACGAAGGTCCTTGACGCTCTTTGCAGCGGTTTCTATGGCTGTCTTGGCCGCGTCTTCCCACGATACCGTGCTGGTGCCTACAATTTCATTGACGACGTACACTCTGTCCGGCATAATGACCTCCTTTCAATTTCCATTACCTCAAGACGTTATATGGTGTTAATAGCACAAATACCGGTGCTGTCAACAGAACGCACCGGTTGTAGGGGGGTGAGATAATCAAGTGCTTGAAAATGTTATAAACAGGTCTTGAATAATCTTACGGTTGCCTTACCGAGAAAGTCTTTAGAGGTTATTTCCAAAGAGGGTTTGATTTTAAGTTTTTCGGGCGCATTCACTTTTTCTTGCTTGATGTTCCAAATCCTCGAGCCATACATTAAGACTCATCTTTACGAAAATCATGGAAATGAACAACAGCGTAATAGACGCCAGGGCAAAAAGGATACAAACAATCGTGCTCCACGGCGAGCCGATCAGACCGACAGTAACCTGTAAAACCGCTGAGGTTAAAGAAATAACGGACGCATAGAAGAGAACGGTAGTCAGATTCTTGAGCGGTCCGTAGTGCGAAAGTTTTTTATTCGGGCTTAATTTACGGTTTTTCCGCAGTCGTTCTCGATAATATTCCGTATCGAACACATCTTCCTTCAACTTTATTACAATGAATGTTTTTACCGCAAAAATAAATGTACCGATTGTCAGCAATCCCGTGAAAAGAATGTTTCGAAGATTCTCGACGTAGAATTGTGACAATTCGCAAACCATACCGACATCCCCTTATTCAAGGATATGATTATTGTGACCTGCCGCTGTCACAAGAAGCTCCAAAATGTGGGAGCGAGCAAAATCCTTGAGATCCACGGTAAAATGTTCTGTCAGATCATTATAACTGTATCGACCAAAATCCTCAACATTCTTCAGGGTTGAGATGGTATATTCAAATCCGGTTAGTGAAGACGAACCCTTGACCTTCGCTCCGCCGATCCCCACCTCTGCCAAACTCCGACGAATGTCATGACGTATCTGTTCCACTTTGTCCCGTTTTCTATCAAAGAACACCGAGATGATTTTTCTCTTGGCGTCTCTATAAGGCCGAATGATTGAAAAATCACCTTCGTATGTGCTTATATCGAGGCTGGCGTTGTCTATATGGTCCATTTCATCGAGAAGTTGATCAAATGTTTCTTTTTTTACCAGAATCGCAGACCGCAAATTCATTTTCTTGATGGCCTTAATTTTTCCTTTAGCCGTAGGATTGGTTTTTACAAGAGGCTGGAGTTCTTCAATGCTTGTCTGTTTAAGAGATCGAAATTGCTGACTTAGAAAATCAAGAAATTGCGCTGCGCTGCATGACTGGTAGTAGTACTGGTATAAACCCTTGTGGATGTTGCCTTTGTAGTTCTTCATAATGATAAAGAAATTGAAGTCAGCTATCCTTGTTCCATTTTCCAAGGTGCGAGAGCTTAATTTGAACCGTCCATCCCTTTTAGAGATTTCACAAAATCTTCTTTGATCCTTGATGCTGACGAAAAGGCCCAGCATGTAGTTTTGATTGCTTATACTGTCCAGACAAAGAATACGATTCCATGCTCCGAATTTTACTTCAATTGTTAGTATTCCCGAAAGGGTGTTCAAATAATCGTTCCATGATATCGGCCCGTGGTCAAGCGTCAGTTCAAAACCTTGAAACTTTACCTGCATAGCATTCACTCCCTTTTGAGGCTATAATCCCCTCGCGTTTAGTTTTATTGTCCGGTTTCAATTATTTCCAAAACATTCCCGGTCAGGTCGACTTTTGCGTTGACCGAATTTATAATAAGGCCTCCGAAGGCATTCTTTTCCCGCTCTGCAATATGGCTTTTCATCAGGTCCGGTTTTCTTTCCCTTCAACGGAGGACTTCATAAAACAAAAGGGGGTGCAGCATTTTGGCGTTATCTATCTAACGCGGCAACTTGAAACAATCGTCGCACTTCTCGTAGCCCTGAGGTATGTCGTCATGCAGCCGCTCGCCCGTGTATTTTACCTTGCATTGTGCTGGTACTGGATATTTGTGCACCTTGAGATTCTTAACAAAATATTTCATAATGTCCCCCTTTCTGATGTTGCACCCCCCTATTCAATAAAGCACTTCTTCACCACGCCCTGGATCAGTATGAAACAGTGACGGGCATTTTTCATGGTTGGGTTCCATGGCCACACCTCACTGCAGAGTGAGTACTAAATCATTTCCCCCATCATATTGGATCTCCCTGTCCAGCAAAAGGGACTTACACGGCGTTTTTGCAACACTTGCGGTCTTCCCATCCTTTGGTATCCACAGATGGCAGTGATGACCCCGGGCTCGATAGCTTACCGGGACAACGCCCTGCTGGTCCGCCACGACGATCTCCACGGTAAGACGGTCCAGTCCGGGTAAGTCGGAGTTGAGCGAATCGTCAATTTTTGCTATGGTGAGTACTGAGGCATATTTGTCGAGCCCAGGGGCTGCTTTCCGTATTTTTGGCCATACATTCTGTAAAAGAACCTTTCCCTGTGGCGAAATGACATCGGGAATGGAAATCCTCAGCTCGCTATCTGCCGTCCGATTATTCTGGAAATAGAACGCAACAGCAATACCGAGACAACACAGCACGAGAGCCACCAGAATGTCCTTCTTCGTGATAGGCCTTCGCATCTCCGATCCATCATTTTTCATGGGCAACCCTCTTAAAAAATGTCTTTATAGTAGCTTTTTTCCCCAATCTTTTTAAAGGCAGAGGGATCAAGATTTGGACACCAGTGGCATTCCTGGGAAACCGCAGTGGCCTGAATTTGATTCTCTGGTGAAGCTGGATGATCGATTTGAAAGTGAAAATAGCCATATATCAGATTGCACGGAAATATATATCTACTTACCTTGACTGCTTCTTTCAGATCAGGTGCATCTGTCAGATTGATCTTTAAGGAAACGCCGTAAGCATCACTATTGGGTTTTGCGGCAAACGGGTCGTCTATGACTCTATGACAGTGTGCGGTCCAATCGCTGCAAGAGCTCGCCTTCAAATAGCACCTGAGAACCTCGCAAAGCTGCCAAGTGTTCTGTATCAAAGTCCCGGCGGCAAACACCTGCACACCCTTCCATCCGTGAACGTACTGCATAATCGCGCTCGCTCTCGTGATATCGTCACCTGTACGTGCAAATGCGGCAACATGCACGAGCTTCTTATGAAATGTCAGCTCGTTATAAAAAGCCGCACCTTGGGCAAGGTTTACCACAACGGGGTATAGCGCGGAAGTGCTTTGGGGAAATAATAGAATCAGCAAATACTCCGGCGATACCCGGACTGCCTCGATTTTTGACAACAACTCCCTCTCAAGCATAACTATCAGTTCCTTTTCTTGTAATACCGCCCTAATGATGGATTATGACTTATGGTGTGCTTGCAAATAAGAACGGTTAACCCGCCATTCTAATAGATCATGAAGCCAAAACAAACGTAGAGGATCCGTGTGGATGACGGCAATGCCCCGCCGGCGGATTCTGTCCCACCGGTCGTAAATACTTTCCGGCTCCGCCTGGTCATCACGGCCTCCATCGATCACTGTCATCATTTCCCGCCCGCATGATGTTTGTTCTCTGGATGTTCGCTCGCCCCTGGTGTTCCCTGAGTTTTAAAGTCACTATCAGAAACCGATTGATCCAATTTTACCTTACGATCTACGGATTCACTGAAAGCCTCGATATTGTTGGTGATGGCTATTTTCATCACTGTATCGTCAGATTTTAAAATTTTTGTCAGGTCCAGGACCAACTGCCTTATTTTGGGATCATCAATATACACCGCTTGTACTGGACTTCCTATAATGCCATTTGAAAGGATGCCTGAGCCTCCCCCGGTCCGAATCATCGGGCCTTCGCCGGTGAGAAGCCAGTGAGCATTAATATCCGTATTGCGAACCAATTTGGCTATGGTATCACCGCGCGGGTCTCGTTTATTGTTTTTTATATCGGAGAGAGCTCCCTGAGATATTCCCGCAATCTCAGCTAATTGTTCGAGTTTTAGTCCTTTTCTTTCCAAAAACTCCCGAATACGATCCCCAATCAAAAAAGTATCCTCAAACGAATTTTATTCTTGACATGTATTCGAGTACGAATATACAATCTAACCATGCTTAATGAAGCTAAACTCGAAAAGCTAAAAAAAGAGAACAAACCACAGTACATCAAGCTATTACTCGGTATTAACGGCTTCCCAACACTGGTTTCGTTTGCGGAACACCTCTGCGTATCCCCCGAGCTTATATCGATGGTCATCCACCGCAGGGCCGAGTCACGACCGGTGCAAACGGCCATCGCCAGGGTATGCGGGGTGCCGTATAAGGACCTCTGGGATACAAAGGCCCGGCGAAGGGCCGCATAGGAGAGGAAGATGATCCTAAATGATTCTGGCAACATCATCAATGAGAAAATACCTCACTCGGTTCTGCGAAATATTCCGGCCAAAGCTGTGTGTATGTATTTACTACAGTCTCGCTATCACCGGCCATCGCCAGAAGTATGGCCCGCCAGATGTCCTTCTGGCTTGGAGGAATCCACGGATGTACATGAGTCTCCTGCATCCACACTTCATGATACCGAGCCCACCGGGAAAACAGAGCTATGACGGTGTCCTTCGATAAACGATCAAATATCCGATGGACGTCATCCTTGCCAATCGCAAGGCTCATTGATACCAGGGCCTCATCCACGTGTTGTGATTCGCGGTCAACAAGTGCCGCAAACTTTTCCGGATCCATGCCATGCCCGAAGATCTCTATATCGGCGTCCATCGGCATCAGGTCATGCAGGAGGGCCTGAGACAGTGATAACCAACGGTCAACCTCATTATTCCTTGCCACGGAAGATAACCCCCTGCTCTGTTTTCAAATCTGGTTTGATTCTAACAAACGGCATCGAGGTTTGCAATGTCAAAAGCTAAGCCGAGAATTGACGAACGTCAGATGGGTCTATGGGAGTATTTGAAACCCGCAACACCACCAGCTCCCGGGAGCATGGACATCGGGGTCAGGATCCGGCAGACGATAAGCCAGGCCATCAAGAATAGCGGCAAGGAACGTATCGATATCTGCGCCGAGATGTACAAGCTCACCGGCAAGGAAGTCCCTAAATCGAGCCTTGATAGCTGGTCGGCGGAAAGCCGGGATCTCTCCAGCGACGGTATCGACAATAACGGCAACAAGCGATGGGGTATGCCGGGAGAACTCTTCCCGGCATTCTGCGAGGTCACGGGCGATTGGGAACTCCTCTTCATCATAGCCGAGGCCGGACATTACAAGGCCATGAAGGGCCGCGAGGTCATACACGCCAAGATGGGTCAGCTCAAAGAGCGGATAGCGAAGGATCAGATGGAGCTTAAGGACCTTGAAAAGGTTCTCATGAAGGTAAAGGATGACCGAAAGTAAGAAAACCCGTGTTTTTTTCCAGGTCGAGTCCCAAAAAATGGGACAGGCAAAGGTGTGTCCCAAAAAATGGGACACCCGTAATCGGGGTTAACTCTTTAAAAAAGTCAAGGAAGGGGAAACAAATGGAAGAAAAGAAACAGCGCGACTACACGATCGAGGTTGTTGACAACGCAGTGACGGTTCTTTTTGCCCTGGGTGTTCCGGAATACATCCAGATGTCCCTGAAGGAACTTGCCGGCACGCTCAACATATCCCAGAACATCACCTTTCGGGTCCTGCGGACCCTGGAGAAGCGGCAGCTCGTCGAAGAGGTGAACGGCAAATGGCAGATCGCACCCGCGATAACCCGCTTTGCCGAGGGTTTCAGGCGATATGTCGCAGACAAAAGGGCGGAATTGTCACGGATCGAGAAAGACCATCTGGAGGTTAACGCATCATGAGAAAGACGCTGCCAAGCGGAGAAAGTATCGTCGAACAGGTCATCAAGGACAAGGCCGAGGTTGAGATCCTGGAGCAGCGGGCCGAGATGAAGGAAGGACTCGAGGCTGACAGGAAGATAGGGATCTTACAGACGACAGAACAAACGAAGCTACAGGAGGTTGGAGACAAGTATCTTGACGGGGTGCCATACGATGAAGACCGGGTTATCGCCGAGTTCAACGTCTATCGCGACCAGACGGTAAAGGGAATTCTCGAAATGGGGAAAAGACTCCTTGCCATTAAGGAATACAACGGCCACGGGAAATGGATGAATATAGTGGACGAGAGACTCGGAATGAGCCAGGCAACGGCGTGGCGGTTCATGGCGGTTGCCTCAAAGTTGGGCAGATCATTCAGCGTGAATAATATGGCGATCAAGGGTGCGCTCCATCACAGTGGAGCGGGGAAGCTCTACGCTCTTCTCAATGTCCCCGACGAGGAGCTCGCCGAGTTCGACGAGACGGGCCTTTTTCGGGGTGCTACCGTGGAAGACATCAATAAAATGTCCGTTAACCAGTTCCGCAAGCTCATCGCCGAGAAAGAAGACTGGAAGGCAAAGGCGAAACAACTCGAACTTGAACTCAACGGCAAATATGATACCACAGCCCGCTTTAAAAAGCGCAACGAAAAACTTGAAAAAGAGAACGCCTCCCTTAAGCATGAACTCAAGGAGGCAAAGAAACCCCTTCCGCAGGACGCAGCACAGGCACTGGAGATGCTCTCCAAACACCGCGATGATGCCCTTGCCGCATACTACTTCCTTAACCAGGCGAATCCCCAGGGGTACCCCGACATCGTCCTTGCGGACCTCACGAACACAACCTATTTCCTCCGGGATCTCTACAGCCTCCTGGCCAACACGATAAGCAACCGGTTTGATGTGGAAGCCCCCTATCCCGGAGATCTCCTGGAGAGTGAAGAGAAGTCTTTCAATTCCAAATATACTGACTACCTCGAAGTCCCCGGGGCCGACGCATGACTATCGACCCGGAACTCGGCCGCGAGATCGTGAGCAGGCTCAGTAGCGCAACCCACACCAACAGGGGTGCGATCCAGGAAGAATACTGCGCGCTGCTCGATTGGTCCCATGCCAAGTTCTGGAGGGTAGCGAAGCAATTCGGATACCAGTCAAACCGCAAACCGCGTGCAGACAAAGGTGTCCCAAAGAAGGTCGATCGGGAGAAGATCCGGAAAGCCGCCGCAGTGATCGAACGGACCCGTCGCAAGACCGGGAAGACGAACATGCCCACCTGGAACCTGCAGCTCCATTTCCAGGATAACCACATAATCGAGCCCGGGGATATGCCTCACGAGGCCACGATCAACCGGCACATGCGCGAGATGGGCATCTCCAGGTCGGATCTCGCGAGGCCGGAAGCGGCGGTGGTGCTCCGCAGCGAGCACCCGAACCACGTCCACCTGATCGACGCCTCTGTCTGCGTAATGTGGGATTTCAAGGACAACAAGAAACTTGCCACCAGGGATATGCAGAAAGAGTTTTACAAGAACAAGCCGGGCTTCTGGAAAAAGGTGAAGAAGGTCATCTTGCGGTATATCTGCGTCGACCACTGCACGGGTTGGTTCTTCGTCTGGTACTACTATGCCCAGGGCGAGGATTTCAATAATATCTTTGACTTCACAACAAGGGCCTGGGGTGAGAAGAGCCGCCTCGAAGGACTGAACAGCTCCATCTTCCCGGCACACGGTGTCCCGCGGCTCCTCATGATCGACAAGGGTGCCGCGAACACTTCTCAGGCTTACACAAACCTCATGGAGAACCTGAACGTGGAGGTCTATGTCCATACGCCGGGCAAGCCCTGGATATCCGGCGCCGTGGAGAGAATGCACGGATACTGGGAGAGCATCTTCGAGGGCGATCTCTCGCTATTGACTGTTGAGGACCTCGATTTCCTGAATACCAGGGCCTATGACAAATGCGCATACATCAACGCCGTGAGGGAGCACAAACGCCACGGCATGAGCCGCTTTGAGGCGTACAGCAGGATCACATCCGAGCAGCTTCGCATCCTCCCGCCAGCGAGCGTCTGCAAAAAGCTCGCCCACAGAAACGCCGAGGAAGTGACCGTCGACGGCTACAAGCAGATCCGCTATGAAGGCAACGTATACGCCCTCAAGGGCTATTTCAGGCGCGGGGATAAGCTATATGTCCGCTACAACCCCTACGAATATCCCGCGCTCGAGATCAATACACAGGTAGACGAAAACGGGCGCTTCACCGGCGAGCCCGTGACGTCCACCCTCATCAATCGCGACCAGTGGGGTTTCCCCGAAACCGCCGCCACAATCGGCAAGGATTTCAGGGCGCACGCCTGGGACAAGACAAAGCGGTTCAAGGAAGATCTGAAGGGAATTGATATCTCCGACGTCGTGCCCAGGGAACAGGCACACAAGATCGAGAAGATGACCTGGATGCCTAAACAGGGGACCGACGTGATTCCCGAGAAAGAAATAAAGATACCACCAATGACCGCCCATGAGGCGCGCAAGAGGCTTCGCGAGGAACTTAATATTCAGCGGTTTTCCGTCATGCAGTCGCAGTGGGTAGATCAGCGGATGACGGATGCAGTCACGGAAGAGAGCTATCTCCAGATCAAGGAAGAGTATCGCGGCCGCTTCACACACCAGGGCGCACCCGGTGAAGTACGTGATCTGAAGATAGCTGCCAATAACCAATCATAAGGGAGGTGGTTCACAGTGAGTAAACCGAACAGGGTGTATAGCATGCCGTACAGTCCACTCCGCCTGAAACGGCGGCTGTCGGACAGCGGCCTGTCACAGGCAAGTCTCATGAAGGCCTTGAATGAGAAAGGTTATGAATGTTCGAGGCCTCTTATCAACCTCGTCGTCAACAAGGGATACATACCCGACAAAGCCCCGGAGGAATTCAGGAAGCTGGTCGAGGAGGTACTGAAGGGCAAGGGGTTGTCGACTGACAGCATCTGGGAACCCGAACCGGACGAAAGGCGTCCCGCGAAGAACCGGGCCCCCAGGAAGCCAGGGAACATACCCCTTCCCGGAGAAGGAACCGGAACCGAGCGGAAAACCACAGGAGAGGAGGCAAAGAAGATGAACTACACAAAGGAGTACCTGGAGCCCGAGGAGATCGTCCACTTCGGGCTGGAGGATGACCCGTTCTTCGACCTCGACGATCACAAGGATATCTGGATGTCGGCGCAGCTCAAGGTCGCCGAGCGGCAGGTCTGGCGAACGATCAAGAGCAGGGGCATCATAGCGATCACGGGAAACTACGGCATGGGAAAGAGCACGTTTCTCCGGCACGTCATATCGAAGCTCCTTGGCGACAAGACGGTCAGGATCATCATGCCCGATCGGCTTGACCGCGACATGATGACGGGCGGTCTCCTCACCGAGGAGATCATCTCCCAGCTCGGGGGCACCAAGATGCCCCGGTCAGCGGGCCAGCGGGACAAAGTAGCCAAGAAGCTCCTGGAAGACAACATGAAATCAGGTGTCTATACCGTGCTGGCGATCGACGAGGCCCATGATCTGAAGGAAAAGATCTTCATTTCTCTCAAGAGACTCTGGGACAGCGGCATGATCTTCAAGCTTATCGCCATCGTCCTCATCGGCGCCGGCGGGAGGGATGACGCGGGAAAGAACTGGGGTTTGAGGGGTATGATCGAGGGCAATCCTTACATCAAGGAGTTTGCCGAACGATGCTACATGGTGGATCTCGGCAAGCTCAACGGGAATATGTCCGACTACCTGGACTATCGCTTCCACAAAGCCGGAAGGAGGGCCAGCGAGATCTTCACGGATGACGCCCTGGCGCATCTGGCGCAGCGGGCCAAGACCCCGCAGATAGCAAACAACATCGCGGTCCGGGCCATGAAGAACGCCTACCAGGACGGCAAGACAACGGTACATTTCGACCACGTCAACGACGCGTAGCGGTGATGATGATGAAAACGATAGAAAAAACACAACAGTTTCACAAACAACAGACAGGCACCGGAGTACACCATGGAGCGGCCGCGGCACGGTCTTCTAAATACGCGTCATGCGATGTCTGGTGCCAGCATCATAGCGACCGTGTAGATCGCGCGGTCTGCATTACACGCAGCTTCCGGCATCCCGAGAAATGCCGCGGCTGCGCACTAAACCTGTGAGGCGAGGTGAATCATGACGAGACGTAAGAAAATAGCACGAAACATCTTTTGGGCTCTTCTCCTGGCGACGGTGTTCCTCGCCGGCTGGCAGGCCCGGGGAGAGCGCTCGTATCAATGTGGTTTTGAAACGGGCTACGAGGCTGCCTCCAAACACATCTCCTCGCGGATCCGCGCCGGGATGAAAGAGATGCAGTCATTTTACATCGCTGATATCGGCTTTCGGTTCTCGCCCCGAGGCTACACCATTACGGGGATCCGTTTCCTGGGTGATGAGAAGGCATACACGGCCCAGGCGGGGGTGAAACGGTGAAAGCGGCTCTCGAGATATGGAAGGACGCGGCCATCATCCGGATCATGGATGACACGGGACGGGTGATCGACCGGTATGAGATGGACGGGATAATCATCGATAACCATCAGTACGAGAAGCAGCACGAGGATCCCGATGGAACTTTGCCGATCGCGCCGAAAGGCGTGAACTGAGGAGGATCCCATGGCAACAAATGACCCGATAGCAATAACGGTCTGTTACTCTGCCGGCGCCTATACAGCCAAGTGCTGTGGCAAGACCGCATCCCGTACCTCATGTGCTAAAGACGCGGCCGAGGCCGTGGCTGAAAAGCTCTTTGGTAACAAGCCTCATGTTGTGGTCCGCGTGGACGGGGACAGGATCTGGAAGATCGTGGAAGAAAATAACGGTTAAGGAGGATATATGGCAACACTGGCAGAGATTGAAAAGGCTACAAAAGACTATGCAGATGCGCGGGAGAAGCTGTCGAAAACAGTGCGAACGCTTGAAGACAGGATTGAGCGGTTGAAACGGCGCTACCTCCCGGGGATTAAGGCGCAGGTGGGTGCAACAGCAGCCAGGAGACTGGATCTCAAGAACGCCATCGATGACAGCCCGGCATTATTCGTGAAGCCCCGGACGATCATCTTCCACGGGATCAAGATCGGCTTGCAGAAAGGCAAGGGAAAGATCGAGTTTGACAAATCGGAGACTGACCGAATCGTCAAGCTCATAGAGAAGCACTTCCCGGAACGATCCGATGATCTTATTGAGACGAAGAAGGCTCCCATTAAGAAGGCCCTGAATCGTCTCACAGTCCAGGAACTTAAACGGCTTGGCATCGAGGTCGACGATACCGGAGATACCGTCGTCATCAAGCCCACCGACAGCCAGATCGAAAAGTTGGTGGATAGGCTCCTCAAGGAGAAGGATGAGGAGACGGAGGAGGAGGCGGCATGAAAGGGGATTTTGCAAAGATCCTCAGAGCCAGCAACAACCAGCAGGTGCTCGTTTTCTATGAGCCTGATACCGAATCCGCTGATGATGATTTCGTGGTCCATTGTATGACGACGATGGACTTCGGAACTGTTGATATCAAGACATACACGACAAACGAAGATGCTGCCCGCCGCTACGTTGAGGGTTTCGGCAAGGACAATGCAGACCGCTTTATCCAGTTCGTAGAAAAACAGACGAGGGGGATCTCAAATGAGCAGACAAAATCAGAAGAAACGTGATCCTGTAAGGCCGATACCGGTTGATGCAGCCAGGCGGATCGCCGAGGACTATGCCCAGGATCAGGTTGTGATCTGCACCTTCGAGAACGCTACTGGCCGCCTCCGCGTAGTGACCTACGGCAAACGCATCGAGGACTCAGAAAACGCAGAAAAAGCCGGTGATTTCGTGACGAAGGTCCTCTGGGAGGCCTTCAAGCTCTGCAACAGCACCCCGCCAAGGGTGCAGGTCCTTGGAGACGCCCTAAAGGACGCGGTGAAGCTCATTGAAGGGTGGCACAACATGAGGGAATCCCGCCTGCCCGAGCATAAAGAGCGCGAGGCGTGGAAAATATACTACGATCACGCTCCAGAGATGAAACCGATCCGGGAGGCCCTCGAACTGCTGTCTGCCGGTGATGCCGGTATTGAGGAGGCCAGGAAATAGTGGACAAGATTAAGACGAAAGATGCCGAGACTCCAAAATTTCCGACCAGCGATGTCAGCCTGACACATTCGGAGCAGTACCGTCTTCACACGGGCTTTGATGCGATCATCTTTCGCGTCATCCTGTCCCCGACAGGAAATAAGAGACCAAGCAAGGAGCAGATCGATAAGATGGCGTGTGTGCTTATCGAAGCGGCCTGTAAGACAATGGAGACAGAGTAATGGCAATCCTTAATTTCAAAAAACGGTTCGCCACCTTCGTGGAGCTTGGCATTAAACGCCAGACGATCCGGGCCAGGAGGAGATATCCGATCCGGGAAGGAGAGGATCTCTTTCTCTACACGGCGCTCCGCACGAAGTCAGCGAAGCTCCTCAGAGAGGTCTCCTGTACATATGTCCGTGACATATCTATTGACGTGGACATAGACGGTCGGCCGGAGATCATAATTGCGGGTCAAGGCCCGCTGTCATTCGAAGAAAAACACGATCTCGCTCTAAAGGATGGATTCACAAGTGTTGGTGAAATGCTCACCTTCTTCCGCGACACACACGGACTGCCCTTTGAGGGACAGCTGATCAAATGGTGAACCTACAATGAATGACGACAAAGTTAAAACGGAGCTGACAACGGACTGCTGGATCTGCGGGAAGCCCATGAAACGCTTCGCTCAGGACTCCTGGTACTGGTATTACCGATGCGAGGACTGCGACACAGAACGCCTTGAACCCAAGGAGATGGACAATGCTGACATGCCCGAAATGTAGCTCAGGCAACATCGTGCCCGACAGGATGTCCGAAACAGGCCAGAAGTGTTTGATGTGCGGAACTATCAGCGGCTTCATCGAGAGAGAGAGAGAGAGAGTAAAGACTGTGCCTGATCAACTCGCCCTTGATTTTGAGGTTCCCATCCTTACCGAGGAACAAAAGGCTGTATGGAACTGCGTCCGGGACTGCCGCGGCAAAGGGGCCGAGATCCTGGGGACGGAGATCTCGTCACGGACCGGGATAGATTACGACCGGGTACGGGCGGTCATAGGAAATCTCAGGAGACACAAGAAAAAGCTGATAGGCAGCAATGCCCATGGCTATTACATTCCGGTGACGAAAGAGGAGCTTCATGAGTATTTTGCGTCCATGCGGCGCCGGGGCATCACGATCCTGTGGACCGTGTCCCAGCAGGCCGGGATATCCCTCGAGGAGATCTTTCACCAGGGGAAACTCGACCTCAAGCAAGAGGAGAAGTGTGCATGAGACCCATTGAGCCGAAGCAGATCAAACTGATCCACATTGCAAAAAGTCAACTCAGGATGGGTGACGAGACCTACAAGCTCATGCTAAAGGAGTGGTACAAGGTCGAAACGAGCAAGGATCTCTCTTACAACCAGGCATCGGCGTTCATAGATGAGCTCAAAAAGCTCGGCTTCAGGCTGAAGACCAAGCGGCCCGAACCGCAGAACCCTTGCTGGCCGTGTGCACCGAGAACACCGGGTGTGCCACTCCCCGCCAACGTTGTTGTCCTGGCAAGCCCCGGCCAGCTCCGAATGATCGAGCATCTTGCAGCGGACATCAAGTGGCACCACTGGGACGGGTACCGCCGGTGGCTCAGGAAGTATTCCAAGGTCGATGAAGTGCGGACGTCACCGGATGCCTCAGCGGTGATCGAGGCCTTAAAGGACATGTGGAAGCGCCAGAACGGCTGTGCGTGCAAGAAAGCGAGCAACAATGCATGATAAACGAATGGGTCACGGCGATCATTAACGAGATCACGATCGAGGATCTCCCGGAATCCTACCGTGAGGTAGCGCGCGCCATCGGCGTCGAGAATGCGGTAAAGCTCTCTTCCGTCGTGGGCGGCCTGGGCTACTACTTTCCACAGCTTGAAGGAATACTGCGGAAGAAGCGGGACGAATGCATACGCCGCGAGTTCACCGGCAACAACCATCGCGAGCTGGCGAAGAAATTCGATTTGACAGAGCGCTGGGTTCGTGAGATAGTGGAAGAGAAAATTCCCCAACCCGGCCTGTTCGATACATCCTCTCATTGAAGTAATTTTCTGAACCACTTCAAAGGACTTCCTTCCCCCATTATTCTACTCTTTGGGAAATGAAACACCTTCCTTACAAGCAGGATGCCGGGCCCGCCGCTCCCGGTGTCCTGCACCTATCAAATAAAAACCCCCACCCACTTATAAAGCCCTGGAGGGGAGCTCGGCCGGTGAAAAGCCCGGGCAGCCCCCTACCAGGCACAATTGCCGGAGGCACCCTGTGACGCCTAAAAGACCCACAGAATGCTTCCTGAAGCTCACCGACACTCAGCTCCTCACCCTGTGCATCTACGGTGAGACGGGCACCAAGAAGGTCGTGATGGGTCATCGGCTCGGTGTGGCATCATGTGTCATGAACCGAGCAAGAGATCTTGCCGGCCGGTACGCTGGCGAGACGTTGAAGGATGTAATCCTTGCACCAAGACAATTCCCCTGTTTCCATCCGGGCAACCCGAACCGCCTGGGTCTCATGGCGATCGCCAGCGGATGGGACAGGGCATTCCAGAAGAACAAACACCTGCGCGAGTGCTACCGCATCGCGGAGGGCGTCATCAGCGGAGATCTCCCGGACAACGTCTCCGGGGCAACCCACTACAAAATGAACAAAGACCAGGCTCCCTGGTCGGACACTATGAAGCTCGTCGCCGTCATCGGCGAGTACGAATTCTATGCGTAAAACGCACAACTGGAGGTTTGCATGATCGGATATTTCAGCGGGTTTATTACCGGCTACCTGGTGGGAGTGATCATGTGCATGATCGCGGGTACGCTTCTGTTCCTGATCTTAAAAAGACCGGACCTTGTCAGAAGAGCCCGTCACAAGGTGGGCGCATGGCTGTCCGTCTTAACGGGCCCCCTGAAGGATGACCGGGGCGTCGTCGAGGTGCCGCAGGTATCCGTCAATGTCCTGGTCAAGTATCTGCTTCGTTTCGGTATCCCCCTTGCCGGCGTAATCGGATTAATCGCGATTCTGAAGGCAGACACGATATCGGTGGTCCTCTACAAGTGCTGCCTCATCCTCACCGGGTTCATCCTGGCTGAGGCGATCTGGGTCATCGGGTACAAGTACATTTTCGGAAAGATCGAAAAGGAGGGCATCAGTGAATATGACCGGCGCAGCATCATGCTTTTTCGCGGCATGCTGTACGCTGCTATTATCCTGGGTCTTACCGCCGGATTGTAACGCGCTCAACCGGTGCCTGAAGTATCGCTCCGCGGTTATCCGGGAATCCCGTTTTCATCTCGGCATGGACGCGCCCTGGCACCTTTTCCTCGGTCAGATCGAGCAGGAAAGCGGATGCAGGCCGGGAGTCACCGCCTTTGACGGCGGAGCGGGCCTGGGTCAGTTTATGCCGAAGACCGCCGAGTGGATCCACGATCGGGAACACGCCCTCCAGGAGATCTCGGTGAAGCCCTCCCCGTATGATGCCCGCTGGAGCATCCGGGCGCTCATCCTCTACGACCAATATCTGTATGGCGTAGTGGCCTGTGAGGGCTGGCACTATGCATTTCGTGCCTACAACGGTGGCCAGGGCCTTCTCAACAGGGAAATTCGTCGTGCCGGGTCCTGCGACCGGGAAGCGATAGAAGAGCAATGCCGGCGTAAGGTTATCCGGCTGAAGAACGGCTCGCTTCTCGACCTCTGCCGGGTGAACATCGACTACCCGCGTCAGATCGAGACCAGAGGGGAGAAATACAGATGAGCGCACAGATAGCCTGGAAGATAGCGAAGGTCCTCATCCCTTTCATAATCGGCGCCATCATAGGCGGGATCGTCGTCGGCAAGGTGAAGCAGCTGCAGATAGACGCCGTCAAACTGGAGCTTGCGAAGACGCAGCAGGAACTCGCCGTCTGCCAGGACGCCAACCAGGCAAGCCAGGCGACGATCGGGAGCCTCAAAACGGAGCTGCAATCGGCACAGAAGAGCTGCACCACACGGCTCAGGCAGAAAGAACACACGGCCGCCGAGATCACGCGGATCGACGGTTTGAAACCGGGGGTGAAGGCAAATGAGACGAACGCAAGTACTGGCGGTAGCGACACTGGTGATCCTATCCTCGATGCTCTTAACGGGATGTTCATCGACGAAGGAAGGCCGACAGATCGTGAAGACTGAATACGTCCGGCAGCAGGTACCGCCTCTGCCATCGCGTCCGGAATATTACCCGGTGCTCTTCGTCAAGAAGGACGGGCGCTATTGCACCTCCGACGAGGACAGCGCGAAGAACCTGCTCAAGAACCGGGTCCTGGACAAAGGCTACCAGGCAGAGATGCGAGGCAGTCTTGAGGGCATGAAACAAGGTGAAGGCAAATGACCCCGGAGACCGCACACACCCTGGGCGCAATCGCAACCATCGTCGACAAGCTCGGCGCCATGCCGATCGGGACGCTGCTCATCGTCATCATCTTCGGTCCGTGGATATTCAGCTTTCTCATGGAAAGGGCGCAGGAAAAACGATTTGCAGCGATGAAGGACATGTATAAGAGCAACGTCAAACTTGTCGAGTCTTTTGAGAAGCTTGCGACCGTGCAGAACGACATAGTGACGCTCAATACGTCCAAGTGGAGCGAAGCGATCGACAAGATCAACACGAATCAATACTGCCCGCTGGCGCGGGTCAAGAAAACCCGCAGGGAGGACATAATCGATGGGTGACGTGGCGCGTTTGAAGACGGAGATACGGGCAAGGAAGTTCCGGGCAATGGAGATCGCGGGGGAGATAGACCGAAAGGTTAAAGACATCAAGGAAGCCCTTTCCGGATATCCACTCACCAAGCCGGAGAACTTGAGGCTCGCCATGGTTGCGGAAATCTCCGCCCAATTGGAGAAGCTCCAGGAACAATATCTTGAACTCCAGCGCGAGATCGAGGCCGCAGAGAAGGAGCTGCAGTAATGGCGAACAGATCATACCAGACCGAGACCCGCGAGGATGCCTACAGGGCCTGGCGCGAGTGCGGGCAGAACATCGAGCAGACCCTGAGCGCGCTCAAGAAGAAGGGGTACTCGATCTCAAAGCCGACTCTTTACGACTGGATCGAGAAATACGGATGGAAGGAACGCGCAGCGCGCGCCGAGGTGGAGGAAAGAAAGGCGAACGATCTGTCTACCACCAATGCAGAGGCCCGGGCGCTCGCATCCCTGGAGAAGGTCCAGGCACGCTACGAGAAATACTTCGAGACCCTGGGCGAGGGAAAGGTCGACAATCAGGCCATGTTTGCCTATACGGGGATCGTCAAGTCCTGCGCGGAGATCAAGGCAAAGATCGGTGCGCACAAGGGAGCCCTCTTCCTGGAATTCCTTGAGGACATTATCCAGTACCTGGGAAAGAACGACCCATCGGCGCTCTTCGCCATCGAGCGCAACTTCGATGACTACGTGAAATATGCACGGGAGAAATATGGCGCTTAGCGCGAAAGAGAAGATATTCAACCGGGAGATCGAAGCTCTCCGGACGCTCATCCAGAGCAAGGCAAAGCCCTTCGCCGATGACAAAAAGGCCCAGCGCGAGCGTATCAGGCGCGGTGAAAAGGACCTGGAGTACTTCGGGCTGACCTATTTTCCTCACTATCTCGATACCCCTCCCTCGGAATTGCATAAGTACTTCTCCCTGAGATACCCGCAGATGGTGATCCGGGCGAATGAAACGGGAGAAGGAGACCGGGAAGCAGACGCCGCGCCCAGGGGTAACGCGAAGTCGACCTGGACCACGCTCATTCTTCCCCTGTGGTGCGCGGCATACAAGCACCGGTTGTTCCCCTTGATCGTCAGCGAGACGGCCGCGCAGTCCGCAGATTTCATCTCGTTCATCAAAGCGGAACTGGAAACCAACGAAAGACTGAAACAGGATTTCCCCGATCTGTGCGGCGAGGGTCCCGTCTGGCAGGCGTCACAGATCATTACCCGCAACGGGATCAAGATCAGAGGTGTTGGCGCGGGGCAGAAACTCAGGGGCATGCGGCACGGATCCCGCAGACCCGACCTGGTTATATGCGATGATTTGGAGAACGACGAGTCCGTGGAGTCGCCTGACCAGCGCAAGAAACTGGAAAAGTGGTTCTTCAAGGCCCTCATGAAGATCGGGCAGCCTGACACCGTCTACATCGTGGTCGGCACCATCCTCCACTACGATTCACTGCTCGCGAACCTCCTTAAGAAGCCTGGCTGGAAGGGACGCAAATTCAAAGCCGTCTTGAAATGGTCTCAGTCGAAGCTGTGGGAAAAGTGGGAGTCAATATTTACCGACATTAGCCTTACAAAGGAAGATGCCGAGGCCCACGCCGATGCCTTCTATTCGGTCAACGAGAAGGCCATGCTTGAAGGTACGGAAGTGCTCTGGAAGGAACGTGAATCCTACTACTATCTGATGAAGATGTATGTCTCTGAGGGACCCGCGTACTTCAACTCGGAAAAACAGAATGAGCCGATCAACCCCGAGGATGCGATCTTCCTTGAGGAGTGGATCCAATACTACGACGACGCCGAGGTTGATCTCTCGGGAATCCAGCAGGGCTGCGCAATCGATCCGTCGATGGGCAAAAAGTCGCGATCGGCTGACCCCTCGGCTATCATCGGCGGCCGCCTGAAGGACGGGGTCATCTACCTTACCGTGGCCGACATCGAAAAGAGACATCCGGACAAGATCATCGAAGATTTCCTGACATACCATGGCCGGGATCGCTTTAACCAGGTCGTGATAGAGGAGATACAGTTTCAGGAATACTTCAAGGATGCCTTTGAAAAGGAGACCCACAATCGCGGTATGACGGTAAACGTTGAGGGTGTCAGGCCTAATGTCGACAAAGATCTGCGGATCGTAACCCTGCAGCCCTGGGTAAAGAACGGATGGATCAGGTTCAAAAAACAGGGCATGGGTGAGCTGATAAAGCATCTCATCTACTATCGGCCGAAGGGCAAGGGAGGTCACGACGATGGACCCGATGCGCTGGAGATGCTCAAGAGCGCGCTCGAACGAGGCCTTGCCGGAACCGTGGAGTACACAACGGTGGCCACCCGAGGTGTCTTTAGAGGGGATCACGATGACGACGACCACAAGGTGAGGTTTTCCTCGAGAGGAGCCTGGTAATGAGACAACGCAAAAAATGCCCCACATTTAACGCCACACCGTCCATGAGGGCAAATACCCGCGTAAACCCGTTGACAGGTGTTATAACTATGTCAACGGCGAATTGGGAGGCCTTTTAATTATGCTCGTAGACCAGTTCGGCCGGGAAATCCAGTCCAACAAGCCCATACTCGAAGAAATAGCCGTCCAAACAGTCCGGGACCGCTATAGTTCCTACCCCTCCCAGGGGCTCACCCCGGAGCGCCTTGCCAGGATCTTCAAAGAGGCGGATCAGGGAGACGTGACGCGCCAGGCGGAGCTCTTCGAGGAGATGGAGGAGAAGGATCTGCACCTTACGGGGATCCTGCAATCCCGCAAGCTCGCAGTGACGGGTCTCGAGTGGGATGTCCTGCCGGCCTCCGACAGCGCGGAGGACAAGAAGATCGCGGCCGCGGCCCGGGAGATGATCGAGTACATCGAGAATATCGACGATGCCCTCATGGACATCCTCGACGCCGTCGGGAAAGGCTTCTCCGTGCCGGAGATCATGTGGGAGATCTCCGAGGGACAGGTCTGGGTGAAGGCCATCGAGTGGGTCCACCAGAAGCGCTTCACTTTCAACTCCCCTCAGGGGCTCCTCAAACGTCCCCGGCTACTGACCGACGCCGCACCCGTCTGGGGCGAGGACCTGCCGCCCAACAAGTTCCTCGTCCACGCTTACAAGGCCCGCTCGGGCGCGACGCCCCGGGGAGGCCTTCTTCGTCCCTGCGGCTGGATGTATCTCTTCAAAAACTACGACATCAAGGACTGGCTCATCTTCAACGAGCTCTTCTCCGTGCCGATGCGGATCGGCAAGTACAAGCCCGGAGCCACCCAGAACGATATCGAGGCGTTAAAGCGCGCCGTCTTCAACCTCGGCGTCGATGCCGCGGCGGTCATCTCCGAATCGACGATGATCGAGATCCTCGAATCGAAGGTAACGGGAACCAACAGCTCGCACGCGAAGTTCGCCGAGTTCTGTGACAAGGGGATGAGCAAGGCCGTCCTCGGGCACACGGGCAACGTCGAGGGTACCCCCGGGAAGCTTGGCGCTGAGAAGCAGGCCACCGACCTGAGGCAGGATCTTCTGGAATCGGACTCCAAGGCGCTCATGAAGACGGTCAAGTTCCAACTCCTCGCGCCCTGGGTCGTCTTCAACTACGGGCCCGGAAAGGGTGTGCCGATATTTAAGCTCCACTGCGAAGAAGAGGAGGACCTTGAAAGGACAGCGAAGGTGTACGGCATCCTGGTGAAAGAGGCCGGCTTCGAGGGGATCCCCGAGGGCCACATCTATGATCGTTTCGGCATCCCCAAGCCCCAGGCGGGCGAGAAGACCCTGCGCCTGCGGCAGCCGGGCGGATCCGGTGATGACGGGCAGGTCGAGAAGACAGCCCACAAGGCACCCATAACCGGCGGCATCGATAGCCTCATCAGTGCGCAACAATACGTCGACTCTCTTGCCGATGATGCGCTCGCGCAGGGGGCAATCGATCTGTCGGCTGTCGAGCGGATCGTTGAGGAAGCTGAGTCTTTTGATGACCTGCAGGCGAGACTCGCCGAGGCTTACAGTGGCATCGGCATGAATCAGTTCCGGCATGTCCTCGCGGAGGCCATGGTCCGCGCAGATCTGAAAGGGAGGTCTTTTACGTGATCTCCTTCGAAACCCTTCCCTTTGATGAAGCGATCAAATCCTTCCAGGACAAGACGGTCCTCACGCCGGACAGATACAGGCAGCTCACCGTGGCAGCCCAGGCTAAGGCCTTCACTGTCTCCGGGGTGGCCCGGATGGACGTACTGACCGATCTCTACACGGGGATCGACAAAGCAATCGCCGAAGGCACGACATTCCGTGATTTTAAGAAAGCGGTAAAGGAGACCATGACAAAGCGCGGCTGGGAAGGTCTTAATCCTTACCGGCTCGACACAATATTTCGGACGAACATCCAGGCCGCATACCAGGCGGGGCATTACGAAAGACAGACGGCCGTGGCGGGGAATCTTCCCTTCTGGCAGTATGTCGCCGTCATGGACGGCAGGACACGTCCGGCCCATGCCGCGATGAACGGCAGGGTTCTGCGCAGTGATGATCCCTTCTGGCAGACAAGTTATCCGCCGAATGGATTCAACTGCCGTTGTACCGTCCGGGCGCTGTCGAAGGGGGATCTCTCCCGGGAGAGCCTCAATGTCGAGAAGGACCTCAAGGGCATGGCGGACCCTGGATTTGACAGCAATCCCGGAGCATCCCTCGGGAAGACCCTTACCGACCGGGAATTCCTGACCCTGCAATCGGATCCTGACCGCTGGGCCCCGCTGATCGGTAAGACC